>Ga0075520_1001587_pt1 | contig 11008 bp, 9 predicted proteins | sample NGEPerB_FD_75100 | JGI IMG/M metagenome (GOLD analysis project Ga0075520, IMG submission 75100) | Arctic peat soil microbial communities from the Barrow Environmental Observatory site, Barrow, Alaska, USA - NGEE PermafrostAB12-B | ecosystem: Environmental > Terrestrial > Soil > Wetlands > Peat ...
CGCGATCCCCATTTCGCGGCACTCGTTGATGTACTTCACCACGTCGTCGGTGCTTCCGGAGACGGAGGTGAGCAGCGCGGCCATGAACTCGACCGGATAGCGAGTCTTCAGATACGCCGTCTGATATGCAAGCAATGCATAGGCAGCCGAATGCGATTTGTTGAAGCCGTATCCCGCGAACTGCTCCATCAAGTCGAAAAGTTTTTCGATCTTCTTCGGCGGGAAGCCACGCTCGGTAGCGCCTCGGACAAACCGCTCGCGCTGTTTGGCCATAGCCTCGGGATCTTTCTTGCCCATGGCGCGGCGCAGCAGGTCGGCCTCGCCGAGCGAGTAGCCAGCCAGGCGATTGGCGATCTGCATCACCTGCTCCTGGTAAACGATGACGCCGAAGGTCTCCTTCAGGAGCGGTTCCAGCTCGGGCAGGTCGTATTCGACTTTCTTCCGTCCCCATTTGCGCTCGACGAAGTCTTCAATCATGCCGCCCTGAATCGGCCCGGGACGATAGAGCGAGTTCAACGCCGTCAAGTCCTCAACGCAGGTGGGCTTGTAGCGGCGCAACACGTCACGCATGCCGTGCGATTCAAACTGGAAGACGCCCGATGTCAGTCCAGTATGGAAGACCCTCTCATAAGTTTCCTTGTCATCCAGCGCAAGCTTCTGCAGATCAATCTTTTCGCCCCGAGTCTGTTCAATGAGGCGCAGCGCGTCATCAATGATGGTGAGCGTAGTGAGCCCGAGAAAGTCCATCTTCAGCAGGCCCAGCTTTTCGACCGCCTTCATATCGTACGCGGTAACGATTTCGTCATTCTTAGTGCGATGCAGTGGAACCAGGTCGGTGAGCGGCTGCGGCGAGATCACCACTCCGGCGGCATGCACGCCTGCGTTGCGCACCAAGCCCTCCAGACGCTTGGCCGTGTCAATTAGTTCCTTCGTCTGCGGTTCGTTCTGGTAGGCCGCCGCGAGTGGCGGCGAGTCTTTCAATGCCTGGTCGATGGTGATGTTCAGCGTGGTGGGAATCATCTTCCCAATGCGATCCACCTCGGCGTAGGGAATGTCCATGGCGCGGCCGGAATCTTTAATCGCTGCCTTGGCCGCCATGGTCCCGAAGGTGATGATCTGCGCCACATTGTCCCGTCCGTACTTCTGGGTGACGTAGTCGATGACCTCGGAGCGGCGGTTCATGCAGAAGTCAATATCGATGTCGGGCAGGCTGATGCGCTCGGGATTGAGGAAGCGTTCGAACAGCAATTCGTTCTGCAGCGGATCAATGTCGGTGATGCCGAGAGCATAGGCCACGCACGATCCTGCGGCCGATCCGCGGCCCGGCCCGACCGGAATGTTGCGCTCTTTGGCGTAGCGGATGAAATCCCACACGATGAGAAAGTAGCCGGCGAACTGCATCTGCCGGATGATGCTGATCTCGCGCGACAGGCGCTGCTCGTAGTCTTCCAGAGAATGCTTCAGGCGGCCCATGGCCTGAAGCTCGCGCAGAATATTCAGCCGGTTGGCAAAGCCCTGCCTCGTGGTGTGCTCGAAGTAATCGGCAAGAGAGTAGCCCGCCGGTACCTCGAACTTGGGGAACGGATCGTGAACTTTCTCCAGCCGGACGTTGCAGCGTTCCGCGATTTCCAGCGTTCGCGCCAGCACGTGCTCGTATCCCGAGAAGACCTTCGCCATCTCGACAGCGCTCTTCACGTAAAACTGGCTACCACTGAACTTCAGGCGGTTGGTGTCGTTGATGGTTTTGCCCATCTGAATGCAGAGCATCACGTCCTGGGCGTGGGAATCGTCCTCGCAGAGATAGTGGCTGTCATTGGTCGCCACCAGCGGGATGCCGAGGTCCTTTTCCAGCTTCAGCAGGTTCGACTGTATGCGCGCTTCTTCCGGCAATCCCTGGTCTTGGATTTCGAGATAGAAATTCCCTTTGCCAAAAATGTCGCTAAACGTAACCGCGGCTTCGCGGGCTGCGTCGTACTTCCCTTCCGTGAGGCTCTCGGCGACTTCACCCTTAAGACACGCGGACAGACCGATGAGCCCCCGCGAGTGCTCGGCCAGAAATTTCTTGCTTATGCGGGGCTTGTAGTAAAAGCCGTGCAGCGATGCCTCAGAGACAATCTTGACCAGGTTGCGATAGCCTTCGTCATTCTCCGCCAGCACGACGAGATGGTTATAGCTGTCGCCCTCCGGCGAGGCGCGGTGGTCCTCTTTCTTGCAGATGTAAAGCTCGCAGCCCAAGATCGGCTTCACGCCTGCCTCTTTGGCGTCGTTGAAGAATTTCACAGCGCCAAAGATGTTGCCGTGGTCGGTCATGGCGACGGCCGGCATGTCGAGTTCTTTGACGCGCTTGACCAGGCGCTCGATGTTGCAGGCGCCGTCCAGCATGGAGTAGTCCGTGTGGAGATGAAGATGTACGAATTGCGATTGGGACATTCGGAGCCTGGATCCTTCGCTGTCGGCACTTCTATTTTATGCGTCGGCGGTGCTTCTGTATGTAAGGCAAGCTGTGGAAAACCAGGTACGAATGCCGCTCATTTGCAGGTACACTGACCTCCGGATCGCCTTATCAATGAACCACTCGCTCCTGCTTACGTGCGCTGGCATCCTGGCTGGGGCCATCGCCTCGATCTCCGGCTTCGGGATTGGCAGCATTCTCACTCCACTGCTTGCAACCTGGATCGGCACCAAGCTTGCGGTGGCCGTAGTCTCGATACCGCATTTCATTGGAACCGCGTTGCGCTTCGTGGTGATTCGCGAGCACGTGGACCGGCGCGTCTTGTGGACCTTTGGCGCTACCAGTGCGGCAGGCGGCCTGGTGGGCGCGCTGCTCCATATCTGGATGCGCAGCGCGATTCTCGGTTACGTGCTGGGCGTCCTCTTGGTATTCGCGGGATTCATGGGACTCACCGGCCTGGCGGCCCGGATGACTTTCGGTAAGCGAGCGGGATGGTTTGCCGGCGCGCTATCAGGAATGTTTGGCGGGTTGGTAGGCAATCAGGGCGGAATCCGCTCGGCGGCCCTGCTGGGATTCAATCTGCGACGCGATGCATTCGTTGCGACTGCCACTGCGATCGCTCTGCTCGTCGATCTCTTCCGCATGCCAGTTTATGCCGTGTTGCAATTTCATCAGATCGTTTCGCAATGGCAGATGGCGGCCGTCGCCACAGTAGGAGTGGTCGCCGGCACGGTCTCCGGAAAGTGGATGTTGCGCCGCATTCCGGAGAACACTTTTCGGCTGATCGTCTCCGGCATCATTCTGGTCCTGGGCGTCTGGATGTTGGTCCATCCCACGGCATAGCAGAGGGCACCCTGTTACATGCCCTCTGGAGGCGCGCTTCCGTCGGCGGCTCCGGGAGAAATCAGGCGGCCCCCTGTAATTGGCTGTCCGGGAGGAGTTTGCTGGGGGATCTGTGGTTCCGAGCGTTTCCCGTACGCCCGGTAAGCGAAGACGACCGCCAGCAGCGGCGTAGCCAGCAGCAATCCCCAAAAGCCAAATATCAAGCTGAGCAAAATAGGAACCATCAGCGACGCCCAGATCGGCACCCTGGCTGTGCGTCGCATGATCACCGGCTGCAAGACCAATCCATCAATTACGATTATGGCTCCATAAAGAATGAGGACGTACAGAAACTGCTCAAAGCCGCCGGCGAACAACGAAACCAACGCCGGCCCCATAAATGCCAGCACCGGCCCGAAGTGCGGAATGAACTGCAGCCCGGCCGCAAGAATCGCCCAGAACGGCGCCCACGGCACATGCAGGTAATCGAGTCCAAACCACCACAGCGCGCCCACCGCCAGCGAGTCATAGCATTGCGCGACGAACCAGCGGCGCAGCGCCCCTCCGGTGATGTCGATGTGCCGGGAAAATTGCATGATGGGTTGGATGCTCGGCCAACCGGGACGGTCTCGCACCCATGCTACACTCAAATTTATCCTTCCTCGGAGCGTTTGCCGCGATGAAATTCGGCGTCATCATCTTTCCCGGCTCCAATTGCGACCACGATGCCTATTGGGCCATTTCGGAAGTGGCCCGCCAGCCCGTGACCTTCCTCTGGCATGACTCGGCCGACCTGCAAGGTTGCGACGCCATCATCGTGCCCGGTGGTTTCGCGTATGGGGACTACCTCCGCACCGGCGCCATCGCCAAGTTTTCGCCGGTCATGGAGTCGGTACGCAAATTCGCCGCTGATGGCGGGCTGGTGCTGGGCATCTGCAACGGATTTCAGATTTTGTGTGAAGCCGGATTGTTGCCGGGAGCGCTGCTGCGCAACGCTGGGCTGAAATACGTTTGCAAGCCGGTACACATTCGTGTGGAGAGCACCAACACCCCCTACACGCAGCAGTTGACCAAGGGTGAAGTGCTGGAGATTCCGATCGGCCACATGGAAGGCAACTATTTTTGTGATGAGCCCACTCGGGCCGAATTGAAAGATCAGGACCGCATTATCGTCCGCTACACGACTCCCAGCGGCGAAGTTACCTCGGAAGCAAATCCTAATGGATCGCTGGAAAACATTGCCGGCATCTGCAATGAGGGACGCAACGTGCTCGGCATGATGCCACATCCGGAGCGCGCCAGCGAACCTGAGCTCGGCATGACCGATGGGGCAAAGATATTCCACTCGCTGGTGTCAGCAATGGTAACGAAGTAGGAGCCGCGTTTAGCCATTCGTATCAGCATCCCTCGCCCCTTAAGAATGGTGTCACAGCTTTTTATCGCCTGCGCGCGTAACATATCCCTGTCAAATCGCACCCGGAGGTTGTCGTATGGCAGAAAGAGAGCAGCAAAGCCGCACTGAACAGATCAACAAGTGGGTGCAGACTACGGCTATTATCATTGCCGCGGTTTGGGGAATCTACACCTTTCTTTACATACAGGTTTTGGCGCCAAGATCCGCTCCCGTCAATATCACGGTCGATCTCGGTCTGAAAAAAGCTGGCGAAAGCGGCTTCCCGACGGCCAAATCCAGTCGCCCGCTGGTTCCGGTAGAAATGAAAATTTCGGCCAAAAATCCCAGTCCGCGTCAAGTTTTCCTTCTGCCCAGTTATTGGATCGCCTACGGCGTCAAGATGTCCGCCGTAACGGAAGGCGACCCGTTCAAGGGTGCCCTGACGATCACCGCCCGCAACGGCATCACGAATGTGGAAAGGGACGTGACCGAAACCGACGACATCGTGGTGGGCTACGGAGGCTTGTTGTCGGACACCGTCCTGAAGCCTAACGAGACCGCGACTCGCACCTTGATCTTTTACGTACCACCGAAGGAATACGACTCGATCCGAGTTTTTGTGTACGTTCCGACCATGGATCGTCAAGGCGCCGTCGAGGGGGAATACCACTTCAATGAAAAAACCAACGAAATCGAGTTGACCCTGTACAGGATTGGCCACAAGGGTGAGCGCGTCGAGATGAAAACCGATAAAGACGGCAGTTACTCGGATCCGCATCTGGATTTACAGGCATCCCATTCCCAGGCAGAGCTGTCGCTGTGGTAAGGCCCGATGGCGCGATAGAGACAATTTGGCTTAGCGAAACGCCTCCTTGTTCACTACATACGGCATCTTGGTCACATCGCCGCCATAGTTCTTCTCCAGCACGTCGATCAGCGCCTGTACGCAGCGTCCGGCCATGCCTAGATTCGGATCGATCGAGAGGCGCGTGATCCGCGCTGCACTGGCAAAGTGCGGATACAGCCGGCAGCGATCCTCGATGTCGGGATCGCGCAACGATGAATCCGGCGGCAACGGCTCGTTTTCATACACATCGAGCGCGGCCCCGGCAATCCATTTCTCTCTTAGCGCCCTGGCCAGCGCCTTCTCATCCACCACTGGTCCACGCGAGGTGTTCACCAGGTACGCCGTGGGCTTCATGGTGCGCAGGGTACGCTCGTTGATCAGGTGGTACGTGGGCGAGTCGCTCTCGCCTTCGCGCAGCAGCGGCACGTGAATGCTGATGAAGTCGCTCTGGCTCAGTGCTTCATCAATGGAGACGTATCTGATGGACGTGCGCTCCCGCTGCATTCCGCTCTTGAGACGGAGGTCCATCTGCTGCTGCACGTCCGCAACCAGCTTCTCGTTTGGCCCCATGGCTTCGTAGCACAGAATATTCATGTCGAAGCCGATGCACTTCTTGATCATTGCCTGTCCAATACGCCCGGTTCCTAGGATACCCATGGTTTTGCCGGTCACTTCGTCGCCGAGGAACGGCAGGTAGGGATGCCAATAGCCCCACTTGTTCTCGCGCACCAGATGTTCCGCGGACCATAGTTTGCGCGCCAGGTCAGCCAGCGCGAAGAAGGCGAACTCCGCAGTCGCTTCCGTCAGGACGTCCGCAGTATTGGTAAAAGGAATTCTGTAGCGGTTAGCGTCAACGCGGTTGATGTTGTCGAATCCCACCGCGTACTGGGCCACAACCTTCAGTGTGCCCTTCCCTGCTTCGAAAATCTCGGCATCGATCGGATCGCGCAATGTGGTGATGAGTCCGTCGATCCCGCCGCGAACTTTTTCGATAATGGGGCTCTTCGGCGGTGGTTCGGGATGGGGATAAACGTCGACCTCGTAGCCCCGTTCGCGCAGGCGTTTGATAGCAGCGTCGCCGATGTCGGCGGTGGCAAAGATGCGGAAGTTCTTGTCTGGCATGGATTCCCTAAGGATGCGTCTACCAGCAACGTGACAGTAGGATCAGTAACGCTGTGATAGCGCGCATCAGATGAGCAACTAGCGAATTCCGGTTCGCACCCCACATGCGAGTCGGCTCATGAAAGGTCACTCAGAGACCCGAAAAGCAGATCCCTCACCGGCTGAAGCCGGTTCGGGATGACAAAAATATAGAGAGTTAACGGCGCACCTAAAGGTGCGCCCCTTCGAAATCAACGACTCCCTACGGCTACAAATTCTTCTTCGTCCACTGATCGATGCGATCGAGCGCCTGCTGAAGATTCTCGATGGAATTGGCAATACTGAACCGCATATAACCTTCACCGAAGGCGCCGAATGCGGTTCCCGACAGCCCCGCGACTCCCGTGTCGTCAAGCAGCGCGTCCGCCAGCTTCTTCGACGGCCATCCTGTCTGCTTGACACTTGGGAAGGTGTAAAACGCGCCCTTGGGCAACCGGCAAGAGAATCCCTTGATCTGGTTGAGGCCATCGACGAACACGTCCCGGCGGCGCTGAAACTCCTGGCGCATCTTCTCCGGCTCGCTCTGGTCGCCGCGCACCGCCTCGATACCCGCCATCTGCGTAAAAGTCGCTGTGCAGGAGTTGGAATTAGTCATCAGGCGCGCGAAGTGTACCGCCAGGTCAGGCCGCATCACGCCATAACCCAGACGCCAGCCGGTCATGGAATAGGTCTTCGAGAAGCCGCTCAGAATGATGGTGCGGTCTTTGAAGCCATCCACCGAGGCGATGCTATACGGCTCGCCTTCGAACAGCAGGCGGCTGTAGATTTCGTCGCTCAGGACCATGATGTCGCGGTCGCCGATGACAGCGGCAATGTCTTCCACATCGCTCTTGGTGATGATACCGCCGGTGGGATTCTGCGGCGAGTTCAGGATGATGAGCCTGGTGCGATCGCTGATGAGACTGGCCAGCTCGTTGACGTCGAGGCGGAAATCGCGCTCCTCGCGCAGCGGAATGGGGACCGCTTTCGCGCCCAGAAAGTTGATCATCGACTCGTAAATGGGGAAGCCGGGATTGGGATAGATGACCTCGTCGCCTTCTTCCACCAGGGCGAGCATAGTGAAGAAGATAATCGGTTTGCCGCCGGGAACGATGACGACCTCATCGGGGCTGACCTTGATGCCTCGCGAACTGGAGACCTCGACCGCGACAGCCTCGCGCAACTCCGCCAAGCCGGCCGCCGGGCAGTAATGGGTAAAGCCCTTGCGCAACGCGTCAACCCCGGCATCGACGACGTTGGCCGGCGTGTCCATATCGGGCTCGCCAATCTCGAGGTGGATAATGCTTTTCCCTTGACGTTCCAAGGCGCGGGCACGCACCAGCACTTCGAAGGCAGTTTCGGTTCCCAGCCGCGACATCCGGTTGGCAAGGCGCAATTGTGTCTGAGTGGTAGTCATACGCAAACGGATGATTATACGCCGCCGGACTGGCAACGGAGAGGTGGCAATTTCAGCCCCCATACTCGATCTCGACATCAATCTTCGCCGTCTTCTCCAGCATTGCCGAAACTGAGCAATACTTCTCTTTGGACAAACGCACGGCGTCTTCCATCGCCTTGTGAGTGACATTCCCGCCTACGCGGTAAATCAGGCGAATACTGGTATAGACCTTGGGGAAAGTTTCGGCGCGCTCGCCGGTGGCGCGCACTTCCAGACTGGTGAAGGGCTCGCGCTTCTTGCGGAGGATACCCACAACGTCGCTGGCCGTGCAGGCGCATAAAGCAATCAAGACCAGCTCGATCGGACTGCTCGCGGACTTCTCGGCGCCGGCATCCACCACCAGCGCGTGACCGCTGCTTGCCTGGCCGACAAAGCGATCGTCATTGGTCCATAGCGCTTTAGCCTCGATCATGGGATGTGCCTCACTGGTGGTCACTGTTTGTCCTTCGGCTTGCTCTCGGTGCTGTCCGGGTGGTGCTCGTAGATGGAATACTGCCCCTGTGGCCGCTTCAGCCGGATCACCACTTCCTGCTCGGGCTGGTTAATGGTGTAATCCTGTCCGAAGGTCTGGAAACCCGGGGCGATGACCTGCACGCGCAGGTTTCCATACGGGATACCATCGCTCTCGGTCTTGCCCTCTGCGTTGGTCTTAAGTTCAAATCCGCCTTTCGATTGCTTGCCGCCCCCTCCCACGGGATGCAGGATAACCGCGGCATTGCGCACCGGCTTGCCATTGTCGTCCTTGAGAACAGCAAACTTAAGCGAGGACACTTGCCCGGACTCGTTCTTCTTGTCGCCCGCCATGAGCAAAGCAGGGACGAAAAGCATGCAAAGGAATGCCCCCAGCAAACGCTGCATCTTCATAAGGATCATTATAAGGATCATTTTAGGCAGTTCAGGCGGGATGCTGCAATTCCGAACCATGGGGGGTCAACGGCCCAAAGTTAGTTGGAAGGCGTCCGCTTTAACGTGGGACGTCCGTCGTCCTTCGGCTCGGTCGTGCTGCCATCATCTTTCGGGCCGGTCGTGCTGCCGGAACTACTTGAGGCAGCGCGCCTCAACAGCACCGGCCGCGACGGATCCCGCTTGCCGCCACCGAGATGGCGGCCGTTCTCGAGCGAGGCGAGACGCTGCTTAACGTTTTCGAATTCGCTGGTGTTCACCACGTACTCATCGCGGTCGGGCAGATACTGGCGGATTTCGTCCTGTGCGGCCTTGATGCGGTCCGCGTTCATGGGATGAGTGGCGAAGGCCTTGGCCACGAAGCTTTGCTTCTTTTTCTCGTTGACCTTTAGCTTTTCAAAAAAATCCACAAACGCTTCCGGATCGTAGCCTGAGGCGTAATCGTATTCCAAGCCCAACAGGTCGGCTTCGCGCTCGGCGTCGCGCGAGAACTTGAGGAAGCCAAGCGGCACCGCCAATCCAGCCACCTCGCTGATTGCGAATGCCGCCGGTCCGCCAATGAAGATCAGGGGCACAGAGGCCAGGTTCCAGATCTGCGCCCGAGTCATATTCTTAGTGGCGTGCCGGGCGGCGACGTGGGCGATCTCGTGCGCCATGACTCCGGCCAACTCGGCTTCATTGTCCGCCGCCAGAATTAATCCGCTGTCCACGTAGAAAAAGCCGCCAGGAAGCGCGAAAGCGTTGACCTCGTCATTGTCGAGGACCTTGATGGTGAAGGGCACGCGCGCGTCGGAGTTACGCACCAGATTCTGACCGATACGGTTGATGTATTCGGTGATGACAGGATCGGTGACCAGCCGCGCTTGCTGTTCCACCTCAAAAGACAACTGATGTCCCAGCGCCACCTCGCGATCGAGGGAATAGAAGTCGAGACCGGTGCCCACGTTGCGCTTCCCGATCTGCGACACGTCATACTTGGCGGACAGCGCGGCACGGGCTTCGGGATTGGGTGGTTCAGCCTTTGTGACAGCCAGTTTCGGAGCGAGCGCACTCTGTTTCACGTCAGGGTCATCGCGGTCGTCCCGCCGTCCGGCGGCCTCGATCTGCGCTGCCGTGGGAAGCTGCGGTCCCGTTGTATCCGCCTGCGCTGGAGTAAGTGCGGTCGTCTCTTCTCCGGCGCTGGCGGGAGTGGCCTGAACTTCGGTTGCTGGCGCCGTTTTCGTTGCATCCGACGTCGAAGTCTGGGCAATGCCGAAGGTCTGCAATGCAAGAGCAGCCATCAGCAACGCCAACACCGAGGTCAATCGGCGCGCGGACACAGAAAATCGCTTGGCATGAGGCACTGACACCATCACACTCACTCGATTCCTGATTATGCTGCAAGATCGGGGTTATGGGAATCGGAAAACTGCAAACAAACAGCGAATTGACAAAGAAAGAATTAAGCATCGACGAGCAAGAAAAACTGCTGGGCTAGATGCTCCCGGCAGTCCAAGGAGTTCCCTTTTTCTGCCGAGAATTTAGACTTCCGCCTTTGTGCCGTCTCCCCCACTATTTATTCATTCCTAATTTATTAACAGGGTCGAAGTAACATGCTTATTTACAAGCAGATAAGTAGGTATGTGCCACTGGATTCGTAAATATGAGTGAATCATACTCATGCCTTTCCTTGACTTCCTTGGGACCGCCGGGTTAAGATTGGCACTCGTTGATACTGAGTGCTAACAGGCTGCGTGCAGCCAATTTGATGGCGCCCTACCAACGTTCCGGGTTCATCCCAAGATTTCACACAAGTGCTGACAGCAACCCGCCGCGGCGGGCCAGAGCCAGCCAACCCGCCTCGGCGGGCAATTCAACTTGAAAAGGAGTTCGAAGAATGGCTACAAAGCTGACTCCCCTGCATGACCGCATCGTGGTTCGCCGCATCGAAGAGGCGGACACCACCCGTGGCGGAATCATCATTCCCGACAGCGCCAAAGACAAGCCGCAAGA
>Ga0075520_1001588_pt1 | contig 11004 bp, 8 predicted proteins | sample NGEPerB_FD_75100 | JGI IMG/M metagenome (GOLD analysis project Ga0075520, IMG submission 75100) | Arctic peat soil microbial communities from the Barrow Environmental Observatory site, Barrow, Alaska, USA - NGEE PermafrostAB12-B | ecosystem: Environmental > Terrestrial > Soil > Wetlands > Peat ...
AGGTAGTTGACGACCTGGCGGACGTTGGAGTCCACTTCCATGCGGTCTTTGACGAGGCGGCAGGCGTGCAGAACGGTGCCATGGTCGCGTCCGCCGTAGGCTTCGCCGATGGTGTTGAGCGAGCTTTCGGTCATCTGGCGCGAAAGATACATGGCGATCTGGCGCGGGAAAGCGATGTTTTCCGGACGCCGTTTGCTGGTCATGTCCGCGAGGCGGATGTCGAAGTGTTCGGCGACTTTTTTCTGGATGACTTCGATGCTGATGGTCATCCGGCCTTCTTCGTGCAAAATTTCGCGCAGCAGATTTTCAACCACTTCAATCGTCAGCTTTTTGCCGGTGAGCGAGGCATAGGAAGCCACGCGGATGAGCGCGCCTTCGAGCCGGCGGATGTTGGTGCGGATGCGCGTGGCGAGGAAGTTGATGATTTCTTCCGGCAGTGTGACGCCCATGAACTGCGCCTTTTTATTGAGGATGGCGAGCCGCGTTTCCACGTCCGGTGCCTGCACGTCGGCGGTCTGTCCCCATTCGAAGCGCGAGACAAGGCGATGTTCGAGTCCTTGAATTTCACTGGCCGGCCGGTCGCAGGTCAGGACAATTTGCCGGTGCGCTTCGTGCAGGGCGTTGAACGTGTGGAAAAATTCTTCCTGGATGCGCTCCTTGCCGGCGAGAAACTGGATGTCATCAATCAGCAGCACTTCACTCTGGCGGTATTTTTTGCGGAAGGCGACAAGTTTATTATTCTGAATCGCCTCGATGTATTCGTTGGTGAATTTTTCGGACGAAACGTAGGCGACGCGCGCATTTTTTCGATTGCCGACGACATGCTGGCCGATGGCTTGGAGCAAATGGGTTTTGCCCAGGCCGACGCCGCCATAAAGGAACAGCGGGTTGTAAGCTTTGCCGGGCGTTTCGGCCACGGCCTTGGCGGCGGCGTAGGCGAAATTGTTGTTGTTGCCGACCACGAAGGTGTCGAAGGTGTTCTTCGGGTTGAAAAGCAAATCGCCGTTGATGGCCCCGGCGCGTTCCGAAGCTGTTTCGGCTTTGACCCTGAGTGCGGGTGCAACTGGCTTTGCCGCTTGGGTCGTGACGGCGGGGCCATTGGGATTGGCCGCCTTGAATCTGACCTGCAGCTTGCTGCCGGCAGCGACCGCCACGGCATCTTGCATCAGCCCAAGGTAATTATCCTTGAGCCACACCTCGCAAAACTCGTTGGGCGCTTCAATGGTCAGGTGCTGTCCGTCCACCGCGCTTGCACGCAGCGGTGCGAACCACATGTTGAAGGTGTCCCGACTCAACTTGGCGCGGAGATGATCCTGCGCCGAGTGCCAAATTTTTTCTGCAGAAATCTGCATAGTTTCCCGAAAATACCCAAATTTAAATGGTTTATTCACTTCGCTTGCCGACCGGCCTTTTAGCGAGGTGCGCCTGCCAGTCAACCGCCCGGCCATCAGTTATTCAAGCGAAAACGTTAATTGTTTTACCTGAATCACCCGTTTAATCGCCTTTAAAATTAACACAAATAGTTTCATTTAAGCGGTTTGGATCAGTTTTTATACGGTGCTCCTTCACTTGAAGAAACACTTTAGTCCACCGTCCGGCACAACTCTGAATTGCGACAGCTTTTTTATGTCATCGCCGCCAATGTTTCGAGGATAACATATTAACTTTTATTCACAAGTTGTTCACAGATGCTAAATCTTCTGCATTAAAGCGCTTTATCCGCTTTTTTTAAACCGGGTTGTCACTTCAACCGCCGCCGGTCTGCCGCCAAAAAAATAAAATTTATGGCATTGGGTGAAAAACCCGCTTTCTAATAGGCGTCCCCTTTCTCAAAACATATGCTAATATATTGATTAAGACATTGACAAAAATAAGAACCTATGATTTAATGTTCACAGTTGCAGGACGGATGGTTGACCCCGGACCGCAACATGATCTTTTAAAATTTCGGCTCCGGTCGCAAGCACTGATTGGAGCGCGAGTTCTCCGTAATCCTACGCTGTGCTCATTCTGAATTCCCCGGGCCTCTCGGTCATCTTCTGACCGCTTGGCCCGGTTTTTTATTTTACCGGCCAGTCAATTCCGCAGGTTGCGTTCGTTGACACTTATTTTTCCCGCTGCTAACGTCTGCGTTCCAAAATGGCGACTGATTACAAAGACACCTTGAATCTCCCGCGCACGGATTTCGCGATGAAGGCCGACCTCGTCACGCGCGAGCCGGAACGTTTGAAAAAATGGGAAAGCGCGAAGCTTTACGAAAAAATCCAGTCGTCGCGCGCGACCGCCGAAAAATTCGTCCTGCACGACGGCCCGCCCTTCGCCAATGGCGATGTCCACATCGGCACCGCGCTGAACAAAATTCTCAAGGATATCATCATCAAGTATCAGACCCTGCGCGGCAAAAGCGCGCCCTACATCCCCGGCTGGGATTGTCACGGGCTGCCGATTGAGTTCAAAGTGATGCAGGAAGTGCGAAAATCAATTTTCAAAGACACTCCAAAAGAAGTTAAAGATCCGGGAGTTGTAGCTGTTACGGTCAAGCTTGCTAAGGTTGCCAATGAGGGTGAATTAGCTTCGTTGGTTTCAGCCGCAGACATTCGCAGAGCCTGCGAAATTTATGCCTGTAAATTCGTTGCTATCCAGCGCGAGCAGTTCAAACGTCTCGGCGTTCTCGGCGATTGGGAAAATCCTTACCTCACGCTGAACAAGGAATACGAGGCTGATGAACTTCGCCTGTTCGCCGACATCGTGGCCAGGGGTTTTGTGTATCGCGGCAAAAAGCCGGTTTACTGGAGCATTCCCTGTCGCACCGCGCTTGCCGAAGCCGAAGTTGAATATGCCGACCACGTCAGCCAGAGCGTGTTCGTGAAATTCCCCGTCGTCGGCCAGCCGAACACGTTCATCGTGATTTGGACGACGACGCCGTGGACGCTGCCCGCGAACCTCGCCGTGGCTTACAACGAAAAACTTCAATATGTCAAAGTCGTGGTCGGCGGGGAAATTTACATTTTATTTCGCGGCCTGCTTCCGGTCGTTGCGCAGAAATGTGGCTGGACGGAATGTCTGGAGCAGCCGGTCAATACGGATGAATTGGCGAAGCTGCAATACCAGCATCCGTTCTGCAATCGCACCGGAAAATTATTTGCCGCCGAATTTGTCACGAGCGACACCGGCACAGGCTTCGTTCACATCGCGCCCGGTCACGGCCTCGATGACTACAATCTTGGACGTCAAAACGATCTGCCGATTTATTCGCCAGTGGATGATGACGGAAAATTCGCCCACACGAACGACTTGCCCGTCGAGCAGCAGATGCCCGCCGAGATGGTTGGCAAATCCATTCTCGAAAAACACGGCAAGAGCGACGCCAACGAAGCCGTGCTGCACGAGCTCCGCGTCCGCCACGAGCTGTTGCATCAGGAGAATTATCATCATAGCTACCCGCATTGCTGGCGCAGCAAAACGCCTGTCATTTTCCGCGCGATGGACCAGTGGTTTATCAAAATAGATCATGTAGCAGCGGACGTGAGTCCGCTCACTTCAAATGCCGGGAAAGATCAGAGCGGACTCACGTCCGCTGCTACATTCAGGCAGGAAGCCCTCGCCGAGATTGACCGTGTGAACTGGATTCCCGACTGGGGCGTCAACCGCATCAAAGGCGCGGTGCAATCGCGGCCCGACTGGTGCATCAGCCGCCAGCGCACCTGGGGCGTGCCGATCCCTGCATTTTACGACGCGAAAGGCGAACCCATTCTCGACGCGCAAATCGTCCGCAACGCCGCCGACCTCATTGAGAAACACGGTTCAAATATCTGGTTCGAGAAATCCGCGAGCGAACTCTGGTCGCTCGTAAAGCCGGCGAATTGGGCCGGGGCCGAAGACGTCGCCAAATCCAACGACACGCTCGATGTGTGGATTGATTCCGGTTCTTCATCGCGTTCCGTTCTGATGCGGCGCGGTGAATTGCAGCACAGGTTCGGAGTTCCGCCTTCAGGCGGTTCGGATGAAGCAATCGTCACAGGGAAACCGCCTGAAGGCGGAACTCCAAACGCGTGGCAGGCTGACGTGTATTTGGAAGGCTCCGACCAGCATCGCGGCTGGTTTCAATCGTCGCTGCTGCTCTCGCTCGCGGGCAATGGCGCGGCGCCGTTCAAGACCGTGTTGACGCACGGCTTCATGGTGGACGCCGACCGCGAAAAAATTTCCAAGAGCAAGCAGGGCGCTTACGAAAAACCGCAGACCGCCGAAGCCTACGTCAAAAAATACGGCGCGGACGTCGTGCGGCTGTGGGTGGCGTCGCAGGATTACCGCAGCGACATCGTCGTGAGCGAGGAGCGCATCAACAAGGTGGGCGAGACCTATCGCGGCATCCGCAACGCGCTGCGCTACCAGCTCTCAAACCTTTACGACTTCGATCCGGCGAGCCACAGCGTGGCGGACAAAGACCTGACCGGCCTCGACCGGTGGATTCTCGGCGAATTCACGAAGCTCGAAGCCGAAGTCCTCGCCGCCTACGACCAATACGAATTCCACGTCGTCTATCAAAAAATCAGCCAGTTCATCGCCGTGGAACTCTCGTCGGTCTATCACGACGTCATCAAGGACCGGCTCTACACCGACGCCGCGAATTCGCCGCGCCGCCGCTCCACGCAGACCGCGCTGCACCGGCTGGTGACCGGCCTCTGCCAGATGCTCGCGCCGATCCTGGCCTTCACGGCGGACGAAGCGTGGGAATTTGTGCCGGGAAAAAATGTGAATTCCGTTCACGAAGCAAATTGGATTCAAAAAAAAACCAACCAAGATTACGACTTTGCAACTTGGGACAATTTATTGGGAGAACGAGAAGCAGCTTTGCGACAACTGGAAGTTAAGCGCGTTGAAAAAGTTATTGGCAAAGCACTCGATGCAAAAATTCTAGTTTTAGGGCACAAGCGCCTCATAAAAGAAATTCAGCAATCACCTGAAGATTTTCGCGAATTGCTTAATGTCTCGCAACTAGAAGTCAAAGAAGTCGAAGAACAATCTATTTCTTATCAGGTTTCCAAAGCTGATGGCCAGAAATGCGAGCGCTGCTGGCATTGGGAAATGGACATTGGTAAACATGCGGAGCATCCAACAATTTGCGGACGCTGCGTCGAGGCCGTGAAACACGGATGAAAATTGAGACAACAACACGGCGTGGAAGAAAATGATGTGGATGTATCTAATTGGAGCATACTGTATCGTTGGACTGGTTGTGACGTTTGCGGTCAAAACCAATCAGCGTCAAAAGCATGCATCGTCTTTGGATAAAACTCCAAGTTTGGTCGCCACATTGCTAATTGGCACTATCTGCTGGCCGCTCGTTGCCTCTTTCTCCTTGAGCGATTGGCGGCGGAGACGCAGAGAATGTCGAAAAGAAAAAACAAGTAGTGAGAAGAGGGGAGCTTGGCTCGAACTCCTTCAAACTGCGGAGAGATTGATTAAGCAAAGCCAGACGGCTTTCCGAGCTTCGGAATCCCACACTATCATTCATGGATTGCGTGAGGTGGCGATGCATGAGAATCATTGGCAAGAGTCGGTTATTTTTCGCGCGAATGGATCAGCGTTGGGTAGCCTAAAAGAATTCTTCCAGTCCGGCATACATCCAAAGAACAAATTAGAGGAGTTTTTGAGTTGGCAAAAAACGAATGACTTTGTCGGAACAGTTGTAGAACGACCAATGGATTTGCACATTCGTTTGCTCGATTCTTTTTTCGACAGCGTGCAACTTGCAAATGCAGACGAGCAACAGCGAATCTTGCAGTCACTCTCATTGCTAAATTCTGAATTTGAGAACCATGGAATTTCCGCGCTTAAAGATTCGGGGGCAGGAGGGCTGATTATTAAACACACAACCTCCGATTCATACGTTTTTGTGCCGCACTTGAATTCATCTTCTGTGAATTTGCTTTGCTGGTGTCCAGATAGGCGAGTCATATTCGATCCTTGCGTGGACGCAGCGCAGGCGTGGTTGGATCATCAAGATGAATATGCCGAGCGCATGAATCGCCGAAAGGAACAATGACGAGTCCGAATAGCAAGGAGTCAGTTCCAAACGTTATAAAAGCTCCATCACAATTAGAAATAAGCCAACATTGAGGATAAAAGCTGTTCGAGAGAAGTCGGGTATTTTATCAACTGGCGTGCGCTTACGATAATAGTATCGCACACGCACGGGAAGAATAACAACGTTCACAATCATAGGCATCACGAATGCAAATGGGATAATCCAAAACAGGTGAAGACGATTAAAATTTGGCGCAAAAAAAGGCCAGATGCTTGCAATCCACCAAAAGATACAACTTGTAAGAACGAGTGTTGGATGACGAATCGAAACGATAATGTATTTTATCGAACTCAAAGCGCAAAACCAGATAAGTATCCAAGCCAAAATTCCAAGAGCTTTCATAAAGCAAAATGTTTATTTTGTTTCACACTTTTGACTTTGCGCCCGCCAAAAATTTTATCAAGAAAAAACCACCCCGGCAGCGGCAGCGTCCCGGCGCACCCGGCGCGCGGCGTTCACGCCGCTTCACCGCACGCACACCAGCACGCTTAGAAAATTTCCAACGCTCTCGCCAGTTCGGACGTTGAAGCGGGCTGAAGCCCGCGCTCCGTTCAAGACGTCCTTGCGCCGGCCCATCCACCTCCCAACGGGAAAGAAACTGGTTTGAACGCTCTCCCTCATCCCGGCCTTCTCCCCAAGGAGAAGGAGAATCATCCGCCGCTTTTCTGAAAATTCGTGCGACTGGATTGGCCGGACGCGCATCCGCAAAACCGGAGACGTGCCAGCGCCATTCCTTCTCCCCGGGGGAGAAGGCCAGGATGAGGGCGGTCGTAAAACCATTATTTCCTTCGCTGGCGCCGCCGCCGGTTTTGCGCGCTGGATGGGCGTGTGTTTTTCGTTTCACAATTTTGACCTTGCGTCCGTTAAAATTTTTGCCCAGAAAAAATCACCCCGGCAGCGGCCGCGTCTTGGCGCAACCGGAGCGCGGATTGTCCCCAATCCGCAGCGCGCGACCATTCCAAGGTGCGACGGAACAAGTTCCTGTCGTCATGCCAGCAATCCGTGCTGCGAGTTGGGACAACTCGCGCTCCGTTTTCGCCGCGCCGCCCGAAAGCGCCAGAGGACTGGCGCAGTCCAAGACGCTTCGCGCATTTCGGGAGTCACTGGCCAACGCGCCAGCGTCTTGGACTGCGGTAGCCCTCTACCGCTTTTCCCCGCTGTGGCGAGGCGATGAAACAATTCATTTGCCGTCGCAAGTCGCCGAAAGGGCGTCGCAACCGGGCGGATAGCCGTCGCAAGCCGCCAAACACCCGTCGCAGGTCGAAAATCACCGTCGCAAACCGGCGGCAAGGCGTCGCAGGTCGTCGGAACCCCGTCGCAACTGGCCGGAAGGCCGTCGCAGGTCGGCGAACGCCCGTCGCAAGTCAAAAATCACCGTCGCAGGCCGGAAAACAGGCGTCGCAAAGTGAATTACCCGATGTTTTGGTGGGATATTTGGCGCATAGATTGAAAAATGCCCGCACAGAGGGACTTACTTACATTGTTACCCTAACCCTTTTTGACTTGGCGCGGTTTGTATGAAATCAGTCCTGTTTTTCAACCGAGTGCATTTTGAATCCTATTTCCCGTGGCGGCTCCTCATTCACTTTTTTGGAAATGATGATGTCAAAGGCAATTTGTTCAACCGGAGTGGTTACTACATGGATTTTACCATCTTCGTCCTCTGCCTTTACTTCAAAAAAATGGTCGCGTGCGCCTACGCTAAATACGTCAAAAACACTGCCGCCAATATAGCACACAAGATTTATGGATTGATCTGGTTTCAATCTAACTTTTTGAAAATTGTATTCCCTGAAAGTGGCTTGGAAGATTTCATCCGCTCTTTTCTTGAGCGGAATCACAGCTGGCCTTGCCACTGCCATGCTGCCCACCGTAGAAGCCATTCTTTGCTCAATTGAACTCATATAATTACATGGTTAGCGGATTGATTTGCGACAAGCTAACGCCTGAAGCGGAGCAGGAAAAGCTAAATAAATGTGGAGAGGATGGCTGGGAGCTTGTTCAAGTATTGGCGCGTAAAATCCAACAAAAAGAATACAACTTTTACTATTTTAGGCGTAAATCTAACGGAGAAATCAATCCGTCTTCAGCAAGGTTTATTTTTGATTTTACCACTTGACAACCCTAGGGGATTGCCACACCAACGGCATTGAATCATTTTGGGCTTTATTTAAGCGCGGCTACCACGGCGTATATCACCAGATGAGCAAAAAACATTTGCAGCGTTATGTGAACGAATTTACATTCCGCTTCAATCGGCGGTCGCGTGGATTGCAGCAGGTTTTCTCCGACGTGGTTGCGCGGGTCGCTGAAAGCACGCAACTGCCATACAAAACTTTGATTCAAAAACCAGCATGAGCAGACCGCAAAAAATAATTCCGCCAATCAAGGGGGGATTCAACAACATCCTCGCCTCTATTGCTATGGGCAGTGGCGTGGGGAAACAGACAGCTATCAAACTTACCAAGTCAAAGACGGCGGCACAGGCGAAGCCTGCACAGAAAATTCCGCCAAAACCATAATAAAACGAACGAAAATAAACTCGCAAAAAATGGCGGCTTTGCTATACTTATCGAATAAATGGAACGCCCAATAACCAACGGCAAGTCAGCGTGGCCGACACTGGCCGGACGCTTGAGTCAGCCGCCCGCTACACGCGCGGAGGCGGTTCGCCAGCTCCAGACCATGATTCCGATCACGCCACTCGCACAAAGCGTGTTGAAGTCGAGCAACAACGTCTCATCCGGTGGGCACAAGAAAACGGGAAACTAGGTCGGGGTCGCCGTCTGCCGCTTGAATTTGGACGCGGTGGCGAACATCAGGTTTATTTTCAAAAGCGCACCCAGCGTTATTCCAAGGCGACCTTGCTGGAACGCCCGATGGGTTATGGCATAGCCCTCGGCTCATTCACGCGCGGTGCCACCCCGTCCGAATACCTTGACCGCCTCGACCTTCAAAACCTGATTTTTCACGACGACATCAAACTAGAGCGCATCATCGCCAACCACGGCCAGCCAATCATCATCACTTCCCAACCCTTTATTAAAGGCATCGCAGCAACTGCGTCATCGCTGGATGAATTGATGCTGGGCAAAGGTTATGAAAAACTAACAAGCGGTGCTTATTATTCCGAGCAGGAAGGATTGCTGGTGTTTGACCTGCTCCCACGCAATGCTATTCTAGCAGCAGACGGCCAGATTTACCCAATTGACCCTGTGATACAGCGCATCACGCCGGACTTCGGCCAGTTTTTGCGCCAAGAACCTCACACCATTAACCTCATTCATTGACGGAAAACCATTAGGGTAACATTGTAAGTAAGTCCCCGCACAGATGGATTTTTGCCCGCACGGACGGAAAGTTGGCTCGCACGGAACGGCCAATTGCCCGCACGGATTGAATTTTCGCCGCACGGACGGGAAAATAGCCGCACGAAACGATTTATTGCCGCACGGAGAGGGAAATTGTCCGCACAGATGGATTTTGAGGCTGCGGGAAGCGATTTTTGCCCGCACGGAAGAATTTCACACCGGCTGCGGCTGATCCCGCGCTGCGCGGGACACAGCCGCGCTCCGTTTCTGCCGCCCTGCTCGCCCGACCTCAATCCCATCGAACATCTCTGGGCCGCCTTCAAAACCCGCCGGCGCAAAAACCTCCCCACCGCCCGCAACCCCTTCCTTTTTATCGCCAATGTGTGCCTGGGTTATTGTTAATTGCTATAGATGCGGAAGAATTTTATTTTGTCGGCGACGTTGTTGCTCGTGAAAGTGTAGGTGGCATTGGTGGTCGTGGTCAAAATGTTGGTGGCGAACAGCGTCCACACGACGAGATTCGACGAGGCTTCGATGTTGTAATTCCGGTTGTTCTGCGATTCCCATTTGAGCGTGACGTTTTGATTTGTCCGCGCGATGGACAACAATTTGAACGGCGTGTCGAAGGGATTGGCGAAAGTCATCAGCACGGGCAGATGGTCGGAGGCGGTTTTGTCGTCGTTGCTGAAAAGGTTCGCCGGAAAATTCGTGAGCAGATCGGTGCGGAAAACCTGGCTGCTGACGATGTTCGAAATCAGCAGCGCGCTGGGAAAAATAAAATCAATCCGTTCCGAGACGCTGCCTTGGATGGAATAGGTGTTGATGCTGCCGGTGAACGGGTTGATGGGATTGGTCAGGCGCAGGGTGGTTGGCGGGCTGATCAACCGCTGGATGGCGAGGGTGTTGGTGTCCGAGTCGTTCATGTCGCCGGACAAGGTGAAGGGATGCGCCGGGTAGAACACAAAAAAGCTGGTCGCTAAAAAGTTGGTGATGGCGGCGGCCTCGGCGGCGCGTTTGGCGGCGGAGTCGGCATAGTCGGAACCGGTGGATTTCAGGTGGGTGGTGAAGACGTGCAGCGGCAGCGGCCAGTTCGGCACGTTGATTTCCGCCTCGAACAGGTCGCGGGTGAAATTGTCCGCGTTCTGGCTCGAATTGTTTGTGTAGCCGAACGGATTCAAATCCGCGTGCGGCAGCCAGCTTTGCGAACGGTTGATCGGAAACCGGCTGGCGATGACGCTGCGGATGAATCCGTCCGTGCCGGAATTGGTGGCCAGGTAGAAACCGGGCATGAACGCGGCGACCCAGTTGGGCATCTGCCACGCGTTGGTGGCGGGAATTTCGTTGAACGTGATGATGTCCGGCTTGAGATAAACCAGTTCGCGCCCGATGGCCTGCACCTGCACGGTGTTGGTGCTCCAGTCGGCCACGCCGTTGCCCTTCACATTGTAAGTCATGAGCGTGATGGCGCCATTGGTGCCAGCCGGCGGCGAAACGGGAGCCATGGCATTGACGGTAAGGGTTGCTGCCTGGCTGTTGGTCGCGCCGACCACGTTGGTGATGGTCGCGAAATAGACGCTGCCCGTCAGGTTTGTCGTCACGCTGGCG
>Ga0075520_1001589_pt1 | contig 11002 bp, 11 predicted proteins | sample NGEPerB_FD_75100 | JGI IMG/M metagenome (GOLD analysis project Ga0075520, IMG submission 75100) | Arctic peat soil microbial communities from the Barrow Environmental Observatory site, Barrow, Alaska, USA - NGEE PermafrostAB12-B | ecosystem: Environmental > Terrestrial > Soil > Wetlands > Peat ...
ATACAGTTCGTCTCGTGGGGCGCCAGATATCTCGGCATCAAGCAGCCGGACAAAGACTTCCGAGGCGGCTTTTTCTGGGTACCGGACCAAAAGGTCTGGCTGTGGCAGCAGGAAAATAACCTCGCGTCGGTGGGCGGCGGAGATGTGCTGTTGGCGAGGGTGCAGAAGGCGTCATGCATCGACCCTGGGCGCAACGGAACGTTCCCCTTCGCAGCGGTGGTCACTTTGCCGCAGGGCGGCATGCTAAGCGGCTGCTGCCGTCTCTTGAGGGCCGGGGAAGCGCCAGCCGCACCCAAGAGTGTGCCCTCCAACAACACCCCGCCGCAGTGAAGTGCTGCGGCTGCCTCGCACCTGGGCCTCCAAATAGAAAAGACCCGCGGCGTCATGCGCCAGCGGGTCCTTCCGGTTAGCTGTTGGGATTGGCCTGAGGCTGTCCACTCTACGTGGCCCCAGCGGCAGACTTCACAGCGATGCGAGTCTTGCGAGGATTTAGAGCGGAAGCCCTAAGCCTCAGCCACCTCACTTGGGATACTACTCGGACAATCAATCTTCATATATTTGGATCACCCTCCTTTCCAGTGTAGAAGCAAAATAACACTGCGGAAGGCGTCCGTCAAACACAGAGTTGCGGGGAGTCTTCAGGTTGCAAATCCCCCAGCCACCTCACGAACTCGTTGTTCGGTCCCAGTACGATTTGCTTGGGCGCGACCGGCCGGTCGGCCAGTTCGAAGCCCATAATGATGATCTCTTCACCCTTCTTGACCAGGTGAGCGGCCGCTCCGTTCATGCAGATGACGCCGGAGCCGCGCCGCCCCGGAATGGTGTAGGTTTCCAGTCGCGCGCCGCTGGTGTTGCTGACCACCATCACTTTTTCGCCGGGCAGTAGCCCCACCAACTCCATCAGTTCCTCATCGATCGTGATACTTCCAACGTATCGCAGATCGGCATCGGTAACTGTGGCTTGGTGAATTTTCGAACGTAACATCCACCTCATGTTGTTTCCTCCGTGTCCCACGCCGCAAACGCGGCTGCAGGCACCTACCAATATCTTAGCAGTTTCGGGTATCGACTATAGATCGTTATGTAAGCGATGTCCCATCTGGGCCAGACGATTCGTTCTGAGATGGACGATTCATTCTGGGGTTGTCATTATGAGCGCAGGGAGGAATCTGCTCTTGCTAACACGGGAATGACCGCTAAGGAAACAGCAGATCCCTCACGGCCTTAAAGGCCGTTCGTGATGACAACTCAAAATGCCCCAGCGCTCGGCCCTCTCGGAATCAGGCACTACTCGAAACTTGAAACTGGAAACTTCTTCTACTGCCTTGGCGCGTAGTATCCCTTGCGGGCGCGCACCTTGTATTTCTTATTGTCGGCCATGATCTCGATTTTGCGGTACTGGCCATTGGAAACGAAATCCGCCGGTTTGTAGGCCACGGCGTACTGGCTGCGCAACTCGTCCTGAATCTGCGAGAAGGCGTCGGCCACATCCTGAATCTTGAACGGGAAGAAGGCCTTGCCGCCGGTTTCGTCGGCGAAGTGTTCCAGGATTTTGTCGCCGCGCAACTTCATCCCGCTGACATTGGTAGAAATGGTATAGATGATGACCTCGGCGCGCTGCGCCATTTCCACCGCTTCTTCGCGGGAGACGCGGCTCTGGTTGTCCTCGCCATCGCTGAGCAGGATGATGGCGCGGCGGGTGGCCACCTGGCTTTTGTCCTCCTTCAGCAGCTTGTCGCGGCAGGCAAAGTAAATGGCGTCGTACATCGCGGTGCCACCGCCCGGCCGTAGCATGCGCACGCCATGGGAGAGCGCCTCGGTAGTGTCGGTGAAGTCCTGCGTCACCTCCGGCGTAGTGTCGAAGCCGATGACAAACGCCAGGTCGAACCGCGGCCGGATGATCTGGTTCAGGAACTCGATGGCTGCTTCCTGCTCGAACTTGAAGCGATCGCGCACCGAATTGCTGGCGTCGATGAGCAATCCCACGCGCAGCGGCAGGTTAGTCTGCCGGCTAAACGAGCGGACGCTCTCCGCCGGCTTGCTGTCGTCAAAAACTCTGAAATCGTTCTGCGTAAGGTCTTTTACGAAGTGGCCGCGCTTGTCGGTGACGGTAAAGACCACGTTGACTTCGTCCACGCGTTTGCGGATGACAGTGATCTCATCGTCGGGATTGCCGGCCTTGCCCGTGGAATTGTCGGCAGCCCCCCCCGGCGCTGTGGTGGATTTATTCAGCGCGCTGGAAGTGGCCGGTTGCGAAGGGTTGTTCGGTTGGGCCGTTGCTGGTGGTGGAGAATTTGCATTGACAGGGGTCCCTGCGCTCGGGTCCGCAGCCGGCGTTTGCGCTGGTGTCGTGGATTGGGCGCTCCCTGACGGTGGCGGAGCGGACTGCTGCGGAGGGAACTTCGTCGCCGATGGCGCGGTAGGAAGCTGCTGCTCTGGAGAGTTCTGGGCGGCCAGCCCCCACGGCAGTGCCGCCAGCAAAACCAGGATCACCCAAGTTTTCATTCGAAACTTCATTATAGCCGCTTGCGGGGTTCGCCAGCGACGCTCGTTTGTCGCCACGGAGAACACGGAGTGCACGGAGAAGAAATAATAATAGAAACCCCCTGTCCTCCGTGGTGACAAAATCTTGGGTAGAGCCGGCCCACACTTCAGTACGCATCACCCTGCTGGTCATCCTCGAATCTGCTCCAGAAAATGCGTCAACCCCGGAGGCAAAGGGGCCCTGAAAGAGAGCGGCTCCCCGCTTCGGGGATGTGTGAACTCGACGGCTGCCGCATGGAGGAAATTGCGATTGAGGGCGAGTACGCTGGGCGGCTGCGTGGCTTCCGGCCGGCTTGCCCCTCTCGAGGTAGCCTTGGTTGAGGTCTTTGGCAGGGCCGTAGGCCGGCGCAGTTCTTTCGGCGCGCGGTAAAGCGAGTCGCCCACGACCGGGTGGCCAATCGACGACATGTGTACGCGGATCTGGTGAGTGCGCCCGGTTTCGATACGGACGTCCACCAGCGCGAACTTGCCGAATGGCGAGGCTATGCGCTCGCGAACTTCATAATGCGTGATGGCTGCGCGACCTCGGCTGCCGCGGGTGGTCATGCGAACACGCCGCACCACGTCGCGGCTGATCTCGGCAGTGATGGTGCCGCGATCTTTCGCGGGCCAGCCATGCACCAGCGCCACGTAACGCTTCTTGACCTCGCGCCCCGAAAATTGCTGGCCCAGCTTGCGATGCGTCACGTCGTTCTTGGCGACGATGATCAGCCCGCTGGTTTCCTTATCGAGGCGGTGCACAATCCCCGGGCGCAGCTCGCCGCCCACATCCGACAGCTTGGCGAAGCGATGCAGCAGGGCGTTGACCAGCGTCCCGCGGTTGCGTTCGCCGTCGGTGGCTCCTGCTCCGGCGTGCACCATCATCCCCGCTGGCTTGTTGATGACAGCCAGGTCATCGTCTTCGTAGATGATGTCGAGAGGAATGTCCTCTGCGATGGCGCGCAACGGCGGAGGTTCGGGATCGCCGAGAATGGTGATTTGTTCGCCGCCGCGCAGCCGCAGCGACGGCTTAGTGACACTGCCGTTGACCAGGGCTTTCTGCTCCGCCAATAACTGCTGCACGCGCGCACGGCTGATGTCGGGGATATGTGCGGTGAGGAATTGGTCGAGCCGCTGGCCGGCCGCATCAGGAGAAACGGAGATCGTGATAGGGAACAAGTTTGGGGACAAGTTTCGAGTTTCCAGTTTCGAGTTTGCGGAACAGGCGGAAGTTCGTCAACAGGTGAGTAGGGTGCGATGAGAACGGGAAGCTCAAACCTGAGCGTTGTTTCACTCAAACAATGAGCATCACTGCTTCCTACGCTGGTCCCACTTGAAACTGGAAACTTGAAACTGATCTTGAAACTCGAAACTATCTTGTCGCTTTCACTGGTATCGCAGGAGCCAGCGCCGCCCGGCGCATCCATAGCAGGCCGCCGCCAATCACCAAAAGCAAGGCGATCGCCTGCGTGCCTGACATGAATCCCATGAACTCGCCGCGACCGGGGTCGCCGCGGAAGAACTCGATGACATAGCGGGCCACGCCGTAGATGATCATGTAGGTGCCCATGATTTCACCTTCAAACTTCTTGCGCCGGAGGAGCCACACCAGGAACAGGCAATTGGCCAGCTCGACCACCATCTCGTAAAGCTGCGTGGGATGCAGAGGCACGTTGAGGGGGGTCCCGACGATCTCATTGGCCAAAGGATTGTGAAAGGTCACGGCCCAGGGCACGTGGGTCTCGCGACCCCAGCAGCAGCCGGCGGCGAAGCAGCCGACACGGCCGAAGGCGTGTCCCAGCGCCAGTCCTGGGGCAAACACGTCGCAAGTTCGCAGCACGGGCATATTGTTGCGGCGCACGTACCAGATGCACATCGCGAGGCCGAGCACAAAGCCGCCAGACCACACGCCCCCGGACTGGAAGGTTGACAGGCTGAAGATCTCTGCCGGGTGGTCGCGGTAGTAGCCGAGATCGACGAGGATCATCAGGATCTTGGCGCCCACAATGCCGGACAGGATGGCAATGATGCCAAGGTTCCAAAGCTTGTCGGGATCGAGTCCTTGCTCGCGGCCCAGCTTGACGATGAGCATGAGGCCAAAGATCAGGCCCAGGGCAGCCATCAACCCGTAGGTGGGCAGGTTAAAGTTGCCAATGTGAAATAAACGGGGAAGCACAATTCTATTTTAGATGCAGATGGGCAACTTGCGCCTCAGGACGCTTCAGAATCGATGACGGCGCTTGTCGAGCCTTAGCTGACGGCTGAAAGCTGACAGCTAGAAAAAGCCGACCCGCGGGGCCGTGTTCAGTGGGCCGTCAATGAACCCGTCCTTTACGGTGGGAACCCTCCGCAGCTCTTTAGGCATTTCCGCATGGCGGAACATCGCACACCGAGCCAGATACGAGTAGAGTCCCCTGTTCATTGAGCATTGGTTCAAAAAACGGTTGCCACCAACACCAACTTTGCAGGTCGGCTTTCTGCTCAGATGCTATGGAAAAGTCGCAGGGATGACAAGGGCTGTCGGGCAAATAGTTGGAAATTTACGTGCGGCAATATTCTTGAATCAGGGTGAGTAGGGAGCGCATCGAGTTTCAGCTATTAGGCAGCGGCAGGACACGAGTGCATTGCGTGCGCGCGCCGCGGGTCGGTGGCCAGCTTTAGCTGGCTCGACGGGGCTCCGCCAGGACCTCGTCCAGCGCGCCCGCCAGTTGCTCGGCCCGCTCGTTGTAGTCGGTGGCGATGGAGTCGTACTTCCGTTTGAGCATGTGGAACTCATCGGCGATGTTCAGCGCGGCCAACACGGCGACGCGCAAGGAATCGACCGTGGCGGCCTGCTTGGAGATCAGTCGCATCTTGCTGTCCACGTAGTCGGCCAGCTCGCCAATATATTCCGGGTCGGAACCCCGGAGATGGTAGGTCTGGTCATAAATCTCGACACGGACACTGCCCGCGCCATTCCCATTGCCGTTAGACTGACTCAAGCGCCGCCTCCTGCTTCAGGGGTTAGGGGTCAGGGATTAGGGGCTAGGAAATCGACGATGCAACTAGTCCCTAGCCCCTAATCCCTAGCCCCTGCCTTGCATTATCCTGCCGATTCTTCGGAGTTCAAAGCCTCAATTTGGTCCAGCATCTTTTCTACTCGGGTACGTACCTCTTCGCGCTCCCGGCGCAGGCCGACCATTTCCTTGCGCATGGTGTCGATCTCCTCTTCGCGTTCATGCAACTGCTGGCGCAGGCGGGAGGCATCGCGCTCGGCGGCAGCCTTGGCCTCGCGGGCTGATTTCAACAGCTCGATGGTGCGCAGGATTTTTTCTTCCAGGGACTTGAAATCAGCATTAGAGGAGGCGGAGACGGCTTCGACTGCATTCGCGGGCATATAAAGACTCAACCTCAAAAAAAATTGATATCGCGAGCGCAGTATATCGCAGAAGTCGGTGTGCAAAACCGTGGAAAGCACGATTGCGTTGCCATTTGTCGTCGGCGAACCTGAATGTGCAACGTTCGCGGTGCAGACGGCCCCAAATTTGCTGATCTGTGCTTACGGTTGTGCTCTTACTGCGCGCGCAGCACGCCGCCCAGCGATTGCAGTTTGGCGACGATCTGCGCCGACCATTGCGCCACTTCGTCGTCACGCAGCGTGCGCTCGTTGGACTGAAACTCGGCGTGGAGCAGCACCGAGTACTTGCCCGGACCGACCTTCTCGCCGCGAAAGATCTCGGCCGGGACGAACTTCTGCAGCTCGCTCAGGCCCAGCTCTTCGATGGCCGACCGGATGCGCTCGAAGGTGGTCGCTTCGTCGAAGATGAACGAGAAGTCGCGCTCGACCGTGGGGAATTTCGAGATTCGCCGATACCGCGGCTCGCGCAAAGGGTGCCGATACAAGCGGTCGAGCATCAACTCTGCGACGTATACCTCCTGGCGCAGCTTGCGCGCAGCCGCCAGATCAGGATGCAACTGACCGAAGACCGCAACCGTCTCGCCATCCATGACGACGCGCGCCGAGCGGCCGGGATGAAGGTATCCAGGCGTGTTGCCGTCGAAGTCCAGCGAGTCGTGCTGAAAGGCGCTCAGCAGCTCTTCGATATCGCCCTTCATGTGAAAGAACGTGTAGGGCTGGGCGGCCGAATGCACGCTCTTGGCAAACGCGTCGCCGGTGGCGACAAAGCCCAGGTGGCGGCGCTCACCGCGCCCCTCACCCAGCTTTTCGAAAACTTCGCCGGCTTCGAAGAGCCGCACGTTGGCGTTGCCGCGGTTTATGTTATAGCTCACCATGCTGATGAGGCCGGGCAGCAGTGACGTGCGCATGAAGCCGGCTTCCTCGCTCAAAGGGTTGGCCAGTTCGACGAGCTCAGGGCAGGGGTAGTACCAAAGACTCCTGGGTGGGGCACCCGTGTCGGGAAATTCCTTGAGAGTAGCTAAGCGGCATCCGAACATACTTGCGTCCTGCTCGGAGATGAAGGTGATCGAGATGCTCTCGTCGTAACCGAGGGCCAGCATGGTCTCGCGGACCTTGGCGTTCTTCGGCTCGTCCGGCAGCGTGACGACCGCGCCGGTGAACGCGGGCAGGGTGTTGGGGAACTGGTTGTAGCCATGGATGCGCGCCAGCTCTTCCAGCAGATCAACCTCGCGTTCGACATCGAGCCGCCAAGTGGGAACCTGCACGCTGAAGCCACCTTCATTGCGCGTGACGTCAAAACCGAGACGAGCCAGGATGCGCTGGATCTCATCTTCATCAAGATCGATGCCGAGAATACGATTTACCTCCGAGCGATGCAACTCGATGGATGCACGCTCTGCTCTACGGGCGACAGTGTCTATCAGTTCACCCTGCAATTCGCCGCCGGCACTCGCTAGAATCAGCTCGGCTACGCGATCGCAAGCCAGCGGCGTAATGCCCCAGTCGGCGCCGCGCTCGAAGCGATGCGACGCGTCGGTGTGCATGAGGTGGCGCTTGGCCATACTGCGCACCGTCGCCGGCTCGAACCATGCCGACTCGATGAGCACATTCTTCGTGCGCTCGGTGATCATGGAATCGAAGCCGCCCATGACGCCTGCCAGCGCGACCGGCTTCTTCCCGTCGGCGATGACGAGGTCATCGGTCGTGAGCTTGCGGTCCACGCCGTCGAGGGTCTTGAGCACCTCACCTTCGCGGGCACGGCGCACGATGATGGTCCCGCCTTCTAGCAGGTCGAGATCGAAGGCATGGGTGGGATGGCCAAGTTCGTTCAATGCGTAGTTGGTGGCATCGGCGGCGTTGTTGATGGGACGCGAACCGAGTAGTTCCAGCCGCGCTGCGATGGGCTGCGGCGATGGCCCGATCTTCACGTTCCGAACGATGCGCGCGGTGTAACGAGCGCAGCCCTGGGCGTCTTCGATCACGATAGGGAAAGCGTCAGTATCAAGCGTAGCTGCCGCAGCTTCCATCTGCTCTGTAAGGCTTGTCATGCCGATCGGTCCCGAAATATTCGGCGGCGCTGTGCGACGTACTTTTGGCTTCGGCAGTTTGGGTTCGACCGGTTTCAGATCGACGTCGTAGATGGCCGACGCTTCGCGCGCCACGCCATAGTGATTCATGGCGTCCACGCGATTGGTGGTCAGGTCCATCTCGTAGATGGTCGCGCCGTTCTCTTCCTGGACGGACTCCACCGCAATGCCGGCCGAAGTCAGGTCCTCGGCGAGTTGGCGGTCGTCAGCGGCAACGTTGACGAACTCACGCACCCATGCGGGAAGGATTCTCACGCGAACTGCTCCAAAAACCTCACGTCGCCCTCGTAGAACAACTGGATCTCTTCCACCTCGTATTTCAGGATGGCGATGCGCTCGACGCCCATGCCGAAGGCGAAGCCCGAGATCTTCGATGAGTCATAACCGTTCTGCTTCACGAAGTCGAAGACGTTGGGGTCAACCATGCCGCACCCGAGCAACTCGATCCAGCCGCTGAATTTGCACTTGCGGCAGCCCTTGCCGCCGCAAAAGATGCAGCTCACCTGCATGTCGGCGCTGGGCTCGGTGAAAGGGAAGAACGACGGATAGAAGCGCGTCTTTACCGACGAGCCGAACAAGGCCTTCATCGCGTGGTCGAGCGTTCCCTTCAGATCGCAGAAGGTGATGTTGGTGTCCACCGCCAGCCCTTCGACCTGGTGAAATACCGGCGAGTGGGTGGCGTCGAGCGGATCGTTGCGATGCACCTTGCCGGGAATGACGATGCGTACCGGCGGCGGCTGCTGCTCCATAGTGCGAATCTGCACCGGCGAGGTGTGGGTGCGCAGCAGCAGACGATCGCGCGCAGGCTTGCTCTCCTGGCGGGCGATGAACAGCGTGTCTTGCGTGTCGCGCGCGGGATGATTAGGCGGAAAGTTCAGCGACTCGAAGTTGTAGTAGTCGGTCTCAACCTCGGGGCCTTCGCCGACGGAGTAGCCCATCGCTTTGAAGACGACGACGATTTCGTCCATCACGCGCAGCACGGGATGCTTGACGCCGATGGGGCGCTGGATGCCGGGAAGCGTGATGTCGAGGTGGTCGGAGTCGAGCTTGGCGCTGACGGCCGAAGCAATGAGTTTGCCTAGCGCCTGTTCGATGCCAGCTTCGGCGCGCGCCTTCAGTTCGTTGACACGGCGGCCAACCTCGCGTTTTGCCGCGCCTGGAGCGGCCTTCAGCCAAGTGTCATTGATTTGTGTGAGCACGCCGTTCTTGCGAGCGAGCCAGCGGTCGCGAAAAGTCTTCCAGTCGGATTCGCTGTGGAGATCGCGGCTCTCGGTGTCAAGTGCGGCGAAGAGTTCGGCAACCGCGCGATCGAGCGCTTCCGGCGAATAGTCCTCGAGTTTGGGGACGGTGTACATGCTTCGTGGCGTTTTTGTGCCGCCCCTGAAGGGGCTCAAAATCAAAATTGCAGCTTACCCACCGCTGAAGCGGTGGGCTATCATCTTTCGTCCCGCAAGCGGGACTGGATTTGTCGCAGTCCAAGCACAGGTGTCAAAATCAGCTCCCTGAGCGGCTAAAGTCCTGACTCTTCAACCCAACACGGCACAGCTGAAGCCGTGCCCTTTCAAAGCGCAATCTCGATAACGGACGCTACTGCCTCAAGCGCAACGGGCGGCCACGCGGGCCGCCCATCGGAATTCTACTGCAAGGTTTCTGGGATGGGCGGACTATGCCGTGGCGGCTTGCGCCTGCTTGCACAGCACCGCAAATCCGGCGGCGTCGTTGACCGCCAGATCGGCCAGGATCTTGCGATCCAGTTCGATGCCGGCCCTCTTCAAACCATGGATGAACTGGCTGTAGCTGGTGCCGTTCAGCTTGGCCGCGGCGCCGATGCGCACGATCCAGATGGAGCGATACTGCCGCTTCTTCTGCTTGCGTCCGCTGTAGGCGAACTTCAGGCCTCGTTCGACCGACTCTTTGGCCGAACGGTAGAGTTTGGATTTTGTTAAGTAATAACCACTGGCGCGCTCAAGTATTTTTTTGCGGCGCGCGCGGCGCTTGGTACCACGTTTAACGCGAGGCATGTTGCTCCTTTTTGCAAGTCACTAAGCGGCTGGAGGCAAGGACTTCAACCACGCTCGCCTCCCGATCTCGGGTTGGCAGAGGGGCCCAGAATAGCCTCTTCACACGCTGTTGGCCGTCGTGGTCTGATGACGCGCGCCGGATGCCGCACCATGCGGCGAGTTGGGGATCAGGCGTAGGGAATCATGCGCGCAATGCGCTTCTGGTCCGCCTTGTCCACCATCGTATCTTTATCGAGCTGGCGCTTGCGCTTGGTCGCCTTGGAAGTCAGGATGTGGCGCTTCATGGAATGGCCACGCTTGATCTTGCCGGTCGCTGTCTTCTTGAAGCGCTTTGCCGCTCCACTATGGGTTTTCATCTTTGGCATAACGTCTTTCCATTACAACATAAATGGGCGTACTCGGCCAGCGGCGATGTATTCACCACAGAGGCACAGAGGAAGCAACAAGTCTTTGGCCACGGACTCTCGCGGATGAACAAGGATCGAATAAACCACAAAGTGGCAATCCGTGTTTGTCCGTGAAATCCGGGCGTAACGAGTTACTGCGGCTGTTGCTGCGGCGGCGCTGGTTGCGGAGCCGCAGCCTTCTCTGGCTTGGGAACGATTGGCTTGGCTTCGGCTTTGGGCGCGTGCGGCTTGGCCGGCGCTTGCGTCTTGGGCGGCGCCAGAATGAGGTGCAACGTGTTGCCCTCTTGCCGGGGACGAAACTCCACGATCGCCTTGTCGCCCAAGTCCTTGATCAAGCGTTCCAGAATTCCACGTCCCAAACTCTGGCGGGTCATCTCGCGTCCGCGAAAGAAGATGGTGGCCTTGACCTTGTCGCCTTCGGCGAGGAAGCGCAGCACGTGGTTCTTCTTGGTGTCGTAGTCGTGATCGTCGACGTTGATGCGGAATTTCACTTCCTTGACTACGATCTGGTGCTGATGTTTCTTGGCCTCGCGCTCGCGCTTTTCCTGCTGGTACAGGTATTTCCCG
>Ga0075520_1001590_pt1 | contig 10993 bp, 8 predicted proteins | sample NGEPerB_FD_75100 | JGI IMG/M metagenome (GOLD analysis project Ga0075520, IMG submission 75100) | Arctic peat soil microbial communities from the Barrow Environmental Observatory site, Barrow, Alaska, USA - NGEE PermafrostAB12-B | ecosystem: Environmental > Terrestrial > Soil > Wetlands > Peat ...
GGGCGTGCGTTCGGGTGAACAGGCGACTCTTCATGACCTTGGTGCCGACTTGTCCGGCCACGCCAATGCAGGGAATCTGCAACTGCCGGCAACGCTCCACAATTTGGCCGGTGCCTTTCCCCATGAGCGTGGAATCGTCAATGGCGCCTTCGCCGGTGATTACCAGATCGGCGGAGCGCAGATGGCGGTTCAAGGCCGAATGACGGGCGAACAATTCAAAGCCGGGGACGAGCCGCGCGCCGAGAAATGTCCGCAGGCCAAATCCCAATCCGCCCGCCGCACCAGCACCTGGAACCGCTGCGAAGTCATGTCCGAACGTCCGCCGGGCGACCCGTGCCAGTTGTTTCAGGCAGGCCTCGGCCAGTTTGAAATCTTCCGGGCGCAGTCCCTTTTGCGGTCCATAAATCCGTGTGGCGCCGCGCGGGCCGAGCAATGGATTTTGCACATCCACGGCCACGATCAATTGCTTGAACCAGCGCCGCCGCCGGGGCGGACGAAGGGAAGCCAGCGTGGTCAAATCCGTCCATCGCCCGATCGGCTGGCCGGCCCGGTTCAAAAATTCCCAGCCCAAGGCCCGCGCGAGACCAAATCCTCCGTCGTTCGTTGCGCTTCCGCCGATGCCCATCAAACAACGGGTGGTTCCTTTCCGCGCCGCAGCCCGGATTACCTTCGCCAAACCGGACGTATCCAGCGTGAACGGATGAAACTGTCCCGCCGGCAGCCGGGCCAGTCCGATGGCGCTGGCGGATTCGATGATGGCGGTTTTGGATTCGCGCCACCACCGGGCGGTGATCGGACGATGGGCGGCATCGAGGGTTTTGACGGTATGGACCCCGGCGTCCATCAAGGCGCTGATGACTTCGCCAAACCCATCACCGCCATCGGTCATGGGGAGCAGGCGGCTTGAATCCTGCGGCCGCACCGCGTGCCAGCCGCGGGCGATGGCGTTGGCCGCCTCGCGGGCGGTGAGCGTGCCTTTGAACTTGTCCGGAACGATGAGCAGCTTCAACGGCAGAATGATGGCAGTTTGTTTTAAGAAGGCAACGACCGGCTCGCCAAGCGTTTTTGGATGGAGAAAAAGATTTGACCTGCCTCGACGACGTGCTCGTGACGAGCCTCGACGTTCAGGATCGTGACAGAATCGGCAAGACAATCGAAGTGGGAAATGTCCGAATCCACCCTTACGGCCTTGATCACCAGATGGCAAAAAGGGTTCAGAAACCACCCCTTCCGCCAACTATTTGCCATATCTTTACAAGATGGCGGGTGGGAGAGTGGCCAGCCCGCTGGTCAAAACTGGTATTCTCCATGAATGACTATGCCATAGAATTTTCCCGGCCGATCTTGTGACCATTGGCGCCGTAGAAGGCGACGTAGGCGTAAGCAATCAGCGGAACGATGAAGGAGATTTGGAGATTCTTCGTCGCGTCGGCGATATAGCCTTGCAGCGGCGGCAGAAGCGCGCCGCCTAGAATCGCCATCACCAGCAAAGACGAAACCTGACTTTTCAAAATGCCCGTCCCTTCCAGTGCCAGCGAAAACGTGTTCGACCAGCCAATCGAAGTAAACAACCCGACTGCCACGACGCACCACATCGCCACTTTGCCACCAGCTAGAATCGCCGTGAGCAATAGCACCACGACCGTGGCCGAGAAAATCATCAGCGTGCGGCCCGCGAGCGATTTGCCGAACTGGAACAGCACCCAGCACAGCACGAGGAACGGCAGATAGTTTTGCACGATTACCCAGCCGCTTGAGAAAGCAAACTGGCTTTTGTCCGAATCCCAACTGCGCAGCATCCAAAACAACAGGAACCCGAGGATAGGAATGCCGATCAAGAACAGTTGCTTGTTCGACTTTTTCATTTCGCTCAATTCCACCGCGCCCATGAAGCGGCCGATCAACATCCCGCCCCAGTAGAGCGAAACGTATTTGCTGGCTTCAACCGGATCAAGGCCGGCGACATTTTTCTGTCCCAAAAAATTGATGATGGAACTGCCCACGGAAACTTCCCCGCCGACATACATGAAGATGGCGATGATGCCGAGCACGACGTGCGGATATTTCAACGCGCCTGCGCCGCGCTCAATCTTGCCTTCGCCGACATGCGGCAAGTGGATGAAAAAGAAAATCACCGCGAGCACCACGAACACGATGCTGAAGGCGAGGTAAGGCACTTTCACCGAGTCCGCACCGTGCGCGCCAGTCTTGGCGAAGTATTGGAAAATCAGCCAGCCGCCGATGAGCGGTCCGATGGTCGTGCCAACGGAATTGAAACCTTGCGCCAAGTTCAAGCGGGACGACGCCGTTTTCTCTGGGCCGAGAATCGTGACGTAGGGATTCGCCGCGATTTGCAGCATCGCAAAGCCGAGGCCGACAATGAACAGCGCCACGAGAAACATCGGATACGAGGCCGCGCTCGCCGCCGGCCAGAATAGCGCGCTGCCCATCGCCGAGATCAGCAAGCCGATGACGACGCCGTTCTTGTAGCCAATTTTTGCAATGGGATCGCCGGTCGTCGCGGAAATCACGAAGTAAAGCAGCGAGCCGACGAAGTAAGCGCCAAAAAACGCGGACTGCACGAGCATCACCTGAAAATAACTCAAGGTGAACGCCTCCTTGAAGCGCGGAATCAGGATGTCGTTGAACACCGTCATGAAGCCCCACAGAAAAAAAAGCGTGGTCATGATCGCGAACGAGCCGCGATAGCCCTGCCCGTTGCTGCCCTGGGTTTGCGTTGCGTTGCCGCTGGTAATGGAGGCCATGGTTAATTTGTGTTCGGGTTGCCGGATGAATTTGGAGTCCGCCGCCGCAACCGCCGGATTGCGGGCCAAGTTCAATTTCAATCGCGCTGACATTCACGAGGTCAGCGGCAACGCCAGTATCAGAAACTGTATCTACCACGAACGCGTCGAACGCGGAAGCTGAAAAACACCTTGATTTTACTGGTGCACCCAAGAGGAGTTGAACCTCTAACCTGCTGATCCGTAGTCAGCCGCTCTATCCAATTGAGCTATGGGTGCCGCCAAAAGGAAAATCAGATTATCCGCCGACGGCAAAAGCGCAAGATTTTTCAAAACGCAAATCGTGAACCGTTGCGCCAACGAACCATTCGCGATTCAACGCGGCAACCATTTGACGGTTCACGCCAGCCCGCTGTGGCTGCCGTCGCAGAACGGCGCGTTCTTGGTATGTTTGCAGCCGCACCACGCGACGGTTTTGGCCTCGGTGATCTCCGTTTTCAACGGTGCGAAACCCGTGCCCTTGTGCGAGCCGTCACAGAACGGCTGGCTTTTGGACTGGCCGCAGCTGCATCAGTAATAAGTGCCGGGTTCAACTTTTTGAACAATGGGAGATTTTTGCGCAATTTTTGGTTCGCTCATAAGTTCTTGTTTCTAACGCGTCTGTTCGCGCTTGGCAACAGCTATCAATTTAATTCCGACAACAAAGCAAAATTTTAATTGTGCCACCCAGGCTATTTTCCACAGTTGACGAAATTTCGATTTGTGCCAGCTTGTCACTCTGAAATGCTGATTTCATTCAATGGCCGCGCCTAAATCCAGTTTTCTCGACAAAGTGCTTGGCCGCATCGGGCGGCTGGATGCCGAAGGTCTGCAAACCGTCGTCCAACGCCTCGCGCGCGAACGCAGTTTTCTCGAAACACTGTTCAACACGATTGAAGACGGCGTGCTGGTCGCCGACGAACAGGGTCGCATCATTTATTTCAATCAGGCGGTCACGCAACTCATCGGTTTGCAACCGGACGGCGAGGGCCAGCACATCGCCGAACTCCTGCCGGAAGTGGATTGGGAAAAAATTGCCAGGGCCGACGACGCGGGCGGCGAACACGTTACGCGGCTGGAATTTGAAGTGCATTATCCGCGTCCGCGTTTTCTCCGGCTCTACGCCGCGCCGCTCGATGGCGAGGCCACGGGCAGTTCCGGCGTCGCGCTGATTTTGCACGACGCCACCGAGGCGCGGCAGAAAACTTTTGAAGCCATCGAAAGCGAACGCGTCCAGGCGCTCACACTTTTGGCTGCGAGTGTCGCGCATGAAATCGGCAATCCGCTCAACGCGCTGCACATCCATCTGCAGTTGATGGAACGCGAGGTGAAAAAACTTCAGGGTGACGAGTGGCGGGTGACGGGTGGCAAGAAAATCGCATCACGCATCACGCATCACGCATCACATCAGGAAATTTCCCAGAAGCTGGAACAATACCTCGACGTGGCGAAAGGGGAAATCAACCGGCTCGACTATATCATCACGCAATTTCTCGGCGCGATCCGGCCCGCGCCGTTGCAAATGAAGCTGGCTTCGCTCAACGAAGTCGTGGAAAAAACCTTGGAGCTGCTGCGGCCGGAAATTGAAAATCGCGGCGTGACGGTGAAAACAAAATTGTCGCGCAACCTGACCGCGACGCCGGTTGATGCGACGCAGTTGCAGCAGGTTTTGGTGAACCTCGTGAAAAACGCGGTGCAGGCGATGACCACCGGCGGCACGCTGACGTTGCAGACCGGCGAAAACAGCGACAACGTCTGGGTGAGCGTCGCCGACACGGGCGGCGGCATTCCGCAGGAACAGATTAACCGGATTTTCGAGCCGTTTTACACGACGAAGAAAAAAGGCAGCGGGCTCGGCCTGATGATTGTGCAACGCATCGTGCGCGCCCACAACGGACGGATTGAACTGGAAAGCCACGTCGGACGCGGGACGACTTTCCGGGTGTGGCTGCCGCTGCATGAACGCAAGCCGCGTTTGCTGGAAGCTCCGTTGCATGAAAGAAAATGAATTTACGATTTGCGACATACGATTTACGAGCCGAGTGGCGCAAGTCGCGTCAATCGTAAATCGTATATCGTAAATTTTTTATGAAGCCGACCTTGCTGATTGTGGATGACGAGAAGCCGACGCGCGAAGGCTTGCGCGCGGCGCTCGAAGAACGCTACGACGTTTACATCGCCGAGGACGCGCAGGCGGCGATGAATCTTTTGGAGAGCGAAAATTTTGACGTGCTGCTCACGGATTTCCGGCTGCCGAACGAGGACGGGATGAAATTGATCGCGCGGGCGAAATCTTTGTCCAAGCCGCCGATCTGCATTTTGATGACAGCTTACGGCTCGGAGGAACTCGCGGTGGACGCGATGAAACGCGGCGCGGATGATTACATCGCCAAAGGCCGTTTGCAGATTGACGAACTGGAAATGCGGATTGCACGCGCGTTGAAACAGCAAAATCTGGAGGTGGAAAATGTTTCGCTGCGGAAACAACTTGATTCAAAATTTGGCCTGGAAAACATCATCGGCAAATCGCCGGTGATGTCGGAGATTTTTGAGATCGTCCAGCAGGTTGCGCCGACGCGCGCGACGGTTTTGGTGCTGGGCGAAAGCGGCACGGGCAAGGAACTCATCGCCAGGGCGCTGCATCAATTGAGTCCGCGCGCGAAGCTGCCGTTCGTGACGATTCACTGCGCGGCGCTCGCACCGACGCTGTTGGAAAGCGAACTGTTCGGGCACGAACGCGGCGCGTTCACGGGTGCGCACGAGCGGCGCATCGGCCGTTTTGAGCAGGCGCAGGGCGGCACACTTTTTCTCGATGAGCTCGGCGAGATTGACGCGATGATCCAGGTGAAGCTGCTGCGTTTTCTCGGCGAACGGACTTTTGAACGGGTCGGCTCGAACAAAACTTTGACGGCGGATGTGCGGCTGGTCGCGGCAACAAATAAAAATCTGGAAGAACTGGTCAAAGCGGGAAAATTCCGCGAAGATTTGTTTTTCCGCCTGCGCGTGGTGGAAATTCAATTGCCGCCGTTGCGTGAACGCGCGGGCGATATTCCGCTGCTGGCGCAGAGTTTTCTGCGCGAGTTCGCGAAGGAAAACGGAAAACCGGTGAACGATTTCACGGCGGACGCGCTCGAAGCGTTGATGAATTTTTCATGGCCGGGCAATGTGCGCGAGCTGCGCACGGCCATTGAGCACGCGGTGGTTTTGAGCCGGAGTGAACGGATTTCACTGCGCGACCTGCCGCCGTCGGTGCGCGGTGGCGGTTCGAGAAATGAACCGCAATTGTTACAAGGAAAAGATTTGACGGTGAAGGATGCGGAGAAACAACTGATCGTGCGCGCCTTGAAAGAGACGGACGGGAACCGCACGCGGGCGGCGGAAAAAATCGGCATGAGCCGGCGGACGTTCCATCGCAAATTGCACGAGTATCATTTGGAAGGATTTTGATTTATGATGATAGCGGATAGAATTCAGACGTTGATTCATGCCACCGAAGTGGGGGGCGGCGCGCGCTGGTTGAAATACATTTCGCTGGCGGTGGCGCTGGTGGCGCTGGTGGGGTTTTATGATCTGCGGGCGTATCGCAATTTTTCCTCGCCGGAAGCGATGGACGCGGCGCAGGTCGCGCGCAATGTCGCGGAAGGCCGTGGTTACACGACAGAATTCATCCGGCCGTTCAGTCTTTACCTCGTGCAAAAGCACAACCGCGCGGGGCATCCCGGAGAAATTTTATCCACGAACGTGATGGACTTCGCGCAGATCGACAGCCCGCATCCCGACCTCGCCAATGCGCCGGTGTATCCGACGGTGCTGGCGGGACTGCTGAAGGTTTGGCCGCCGGATTGGAAAGTGCAGCTGCATAAACCATTCTGGTCGGAGGGCGGACGTTTCACGCGTTACAAGGCGGAATTCCGCATCGCCATCTTCAACCAGATTCTGCTGCTGGCGGTCGTGGCGCTGACATTCTTACTGGCGAAAAAACTCTTTGACGGACCGGCCGCGTGGCTGGCGGCGGGACTGACGCTCGGCTCGGATTTGCTGTGGAAATTCAGCGTCTCCGGCCTGTCCACCCTGCTCGTGCTCGTGATTTTTCTCGGGCTGAGCTGGCTCCTCGTGAAGATCGAGGAGCTTGCCCGCGCCGAACTGCCGAACCCGCGCCGGCTTTTTATTCTGGCGATAACCATCGGCTTGCTGACGGGGCTGGGCATGTTGACGCGTTATTCGTTCGGCTGGCTGATCGTGCCGGTGGTGGTTTTCCTGACGCTCTTCGGCGGCGCGCGGCGGACGGGTCTGGCGGCGGCGGCGATGCTTGCGTTTGCAGCGGTGGTTTCGCCGTGGCTTGCCCGCAACCTGGTGGTGAGCGGAACCTGGTTCGGCACGGCGGGCTATGCGGTGGCCGAGGGCATCTCCGTATTTCCCGGCACGAACCTGATGCAGTCGTTGAATCCCAACCTCAACTCCATTTATGGGATAATGCCTTACGTCAGGAAATTTGCCGAGAACGCGCGTTATATTTCGCAAAACGGCCTGCTGCAGGCACCCGGAGTCTGGGTGGGGATTTTGTTTTTCGCCGGACTGTTGCTCGGCCTGCGCAACCTCGCCGCGCGGCGGCTGCGTTATTTCACGATGATGTGCCTGGGCGTGTTCATCATCGTGCAATCGCTGGGCCGGACGGAGTTGTTTAACGTCACGCCGGATTTGAACACGGAAAATCTGCTCGTGCTGCTCACGCCGCTGGCGGTGATTTTTGGCGCGGTATTTTTCCTGACGCTGCTGGACCAGATGAAAGTGCCGACGATCGAGGTGCGCTTTGGAGTGATGGTGCTGTTGGTCGCGCTCGTTTGCCAGCCGCTGATCTCGACGCTGCTGACAAAGACTCCGCCGGTTTCATATCCGCCGTATTATCCGCCGGACATCCAGAAAATCGCCGGCTGGATGCGCCCCGATGAATTGACCATGAGCGACGTGCCGTGGGCGGTTGCGTGGTATGGCGACCGGCAATGCACCTGGACGACCCTCAATTCACAATCCGAGTTTTTTGCCCTTAACGACTACATCAAGACCGTCCAGGCGCTTTATCTCACGCGCGGCACGCTGGACGCGCGGCTTTTAACCGAATGTCTGCAAGGCGGTGTGGATGGTTGGAGCAATTTTGTTTTGAAGACCCTCGCTGGCAACCAAATCCCGTCGCAGTTCCCGCTCAAAGCCTCACCCCCCGGCCTGCTCTCCGGATTGTTTTTGACCGACCGCCAGCGTTGGGAAAGCCAATAAATTCACGCCGCCGCCCGCCGCAGCCGGTCCGCGATGCCCGACCACTCCGGCAAATCCGGCGGTGATTCCACGACAATCAGCTTCGCCCCCGCCGCGTCACAACGGTGCAACTCCGCGTAAAGCGCCCGCGCAAACGCCTCCGCATCGTGCGGAATCACACTCACGTTTTCCGCGCCAAAACCGGCGGGAATTTTGGTGTGGGCGATGATGAAACAATTGCGAATTGCGAATTGCGAATTGCGAATTTGAGATTGAAGCCCGGCGTCATCGTGCCAGTTCAAAACCACCAGCTTCGCTTTTGGCGAATAATGTTTCGCCAGCAGTCCCGGACTCCGGAATGTTCGCTGTTCGGTGTTCGCTGTTCGGTGTTCGCTGTTTCCCGCAACCGCCGCGAGCGATTCCGCGTGAATCATTCCCGGCCGCAAAATTCCCGGCGGCGATACCGTCAAATCCAAAACCGTGGATTCAATTCCGACCTGTGACTGCCCGCCATCCACAATCAAAGAAATTTTGCCGCCGAGCTGCGCGCGGACGTGTTCCGCGTTCGTCGGCGAAATCTGGCTCGACAGATTTGCGCTCGGCGCCGCCAGCGGAAAGCCGCACTCGCGGATCACCGCCTGCATGAACGGATGGCTTGGCCAGCGCACGCCCACCGTCGCGCCGCCCGCCGTCACATTGTCGGGAATTTTTTCCGCACGCGGCAAAACCAGCGTCAGCGGTCCCGGCCAGAAAGCCCTTGAAAATTTTTCCGCAAGTGCCGGCCATTTCGTCACGCAGGCTTGCGCCATTTCATTGCTGGCCACGTGGACGATGATGGGATTGTGCGTGGGACGGCCTTTGATTCGGAAAATTTCTGCGACCGCTTTTTTGTCCAGCGCATTTGCGGCAAGCCCGTAAACGGTTTCCGTCGGCAGCGCGACGACTTGGCCGGCGCGCAACAGTTCCGCTGCGCGGCGGACGGCTTTTTGAAAAAGCTCCGGCGTGTGGGTTGCAAGAATTTCAGCGGCCACGCCTTATTCGTAATGCAAAGCCTCGATGGGGTCGAGCTTGGACGCTTTCCACGCGGGATAAAATCCGGAAATGATGCCGATGACCGCGCTGGAAACCACCGCGATGACAATCCAGACAACCGGCGTGACGGTCGGCATGTCCTTGATGTAGGCGACGAATTTTGAAAAGCCGACGCCGCCGGCAATGCCAATCGCGCCGCCAATTGCGCTCAACGTGACCGCCTCAATCAAAAATTGCACGAGGATGTCCGCCGCCCGCGCGCCCACGGCCATGCGGATGCCGATTTCGCGCGTCCGTTCGGTGACACTGACCAGCATGATATGCATGATGCCGATGCCACCGACGACCAGCGACACCGCCGCGACGCCTGCGAGCAGAAAGCCCATCGCCCGGGACGTAGCCGTGACCGTCTGCATCAATTCCAACTGGCTGCGCACGGTGAAGTCCTGTTCCTTGCTGCGATGCCGCGCGCGCAACAGGTCGGTGATCTCGGACTGCACCAGGCCAATCACCTTGTCATTGGCGGCCTGCACTTGAATGGAATTCACAAACATGCGCGTCGTGATGCGATGCATGTGGCTGGAGTAGGGAACAATCACCACATCGTCCTGGTCCTGACCGAACAGGTTGAAGCCTTTCGCGGCCAGCACGCCGACGATTTGAAACGGCAGATTGAGGATGCGGATCGTCTGGCCGACGGGATTTTCGTTGGGAAACAACTGGTCGGCCACGGTCTTGCCGATGACGGCGGATTTGGCCAAGGTGCGCACATCCTGGTCCGAGAACATCGAGCCGCTGGCCATGTCCCAGTTGCGGATTTGCGGATAATCCGGTGATTCGCCGAGCACTTGCGTGTTCCAGTTCAGACCGTTGGCGAGCACTTGTTTGCGATCGCGCACTTCCGGACTGATGGCGACGACATGGGGCAGACTCTGGATGGCCAGTGCGTCTTCAACCGTCAACGTCGGCGCGCTGCCCCAGCCGCCGCGCATGCCGCCGCTCGTGAAATTTCCCGAAAAAACCGTGATGACATTCTCGCCCAGATTGCTGACCTGGTCCTCAACCTGCTTGGTCGCGCCGCTGGTCAGGCTCACCGCGCCGATCACCGCGCCAACGCCGATGATGACGCCGAGCATGGTCAGCAACGAACGCATTTTGTTCCGGCGCAGCGCGCGCGCGGCGATTTTTAGCGAAGCAAAAATTCTCATGACGCGAGTTTGACCGCTTGTTGTTCCTGCCGCAGCCGCTGCAATTCTTTTTCCGCAATCGAACGGTCCGGCACGGCTTCGTCGGTGACAATTTTTCCGTCACGCAAAATGACCATGCGCTTGGTGAAACGCGCCACGTCCAGTTCGTGCGTGACCATGATGAGGGTGATGCCCTGCTCATTGAGCTTTTGAAAAACGCCCATGATTTCAATGCTCGTCTGGCTGTCGAGATTGCCGGTCGGTTCGTCCGCCAGCAAAAGCGCCGGCCGGTTCACCAGCGCGCGCGCAATGGCGACGCGTTGCTGCTGGCCGCCGGAAAGCTGGTTCGGATGATGGCCGGCGCGCTCGCCGAGGCCGACCAGTTCGAGCGCCTGGATGGCGCGCGTGTGCTGCTCGTGCGACGGGATGCGCTGCCGGTTGTAAAGCATCGGCATCTCGACATTTTCGAGCGCGGACGTCCGCGACAGCAGGTTGAAACCTTGAAAAACGAAGCCGATTTTTTCGTTGCGCACATCGGCCAGCGCGTTGCGGTCGAGCGTGGAAACGTCAATGCCATCCAGCCAGTAATGCCCGCCGGTCGGCCGGTCCAGCGCGCCGATCATGTTCATCAACGTGCTTTTGCCGGAGCCGCTCGAACCCATGATGGCCACAAATTCGCCCGGGAAAATTTCCAGCGAAATCCCGCGCACCGCATGGACGTCCACCTCGCCGGTGTGATAC
>Ga0075520_1001591_pt1 | contig 10993 bp, 12 predicted proteins | sample NGEPerB_FD_75100 | JGI IMG/M metagenome (GOLD analysis project Ga0075520, IMG submission 75100) | Arctic peat soil microbial communities from the Barrow Environmental Observatory site, Barrow, Alaska, USA - NGEE PermafrostAB12-B | ecosystem: Environmental > Terrestrial > Soil > Wetlands > Peat ...
ACGGGCGTCCCTCGACGATCTCCGGGTCGTGTCCCAGCAGACGGGTGAGCGCACCGGACACCGACTCGACGATGCCGTCCGGCGAGACCAGCATGGTGACGGCTGCCGAGTTCTGCACGAGGGACCGGAAGCGGGCGTCATGATCGTGGACGAGCTCGAAACGCCGGCGCTGTGTCAGGTCCCTCAGCACGAGCAGAACCGCACCATCGTCGAGCCAAGCCACCGGTGTGCCGACCAGCTCCATCAGTCGCCACCCGGTAGGGGTCCGGAAGCGGATCTCTATCGGCGTGCCGGTCTCCTTGCTCTGGACGCTGGTCAGCGAGCGCAGGACCAGCTCCAAGTCCTCGGGGTGGACATAGTCGAGCCCCGACAGGCCGATCGAGTCGTGGAGCGACCGACCGAACCGGGACTCGGCGGCGTGGTTCGCCCAGCGCAGCCGGCCCTGGGAGTCGATGACGAAGACGATGTCGGGAAGGTCGCCGAGCAGCCGGGCCAGGTTTCGCCCATCGACCGGATCCAGCACGGTGCTGGCTTGACCGAGGCCACTTCTGTGCATGCCCCTTCCATCGACCGGACCCGGGGGGAGCTTTAGGCTTCTGCGGATTCGTTTGCGGACGGTATTCTCGGTGGCAGCCGAGCAACCACCTCCCACCCGCCCTTCGGCCCTGGTGGCATCAGATCGGAGATTCCCCCGGCCGAGTGGGGTGCGCATGACCGCCGGCCGAGAGGGGTGCACATGACCGGCGGACGTCACCGAGCCGGCGCGTCGAGATGGTGGTCGAGCCACTTCAGGGTCCGCATCCAGCCGTCTGCAGCCGCTTCGGGGGAGTACGACGGCCTGGCGTCACAGTGGAATCCGTGCTCAGCCCCCGGGTACCGCACGATCTCGGTGTCGACCGGTGCGTGCGCCGCGAGCTCCTCCCGCAGCCGCTCCACGTCCGGGACGGGGATGCCCGGGTCGGCGTCGCCGAACAGGCCCAGCCAGGGGGTGGGCATCTCCGCGACGAGACCGAGCAGCGACGGCATGGACTCGCTCCGGCCGGTGACGATCCCTCCGCCGTAGAAGCCCACGGCCGCCCCGAGGGGCATGGAGCCGGCCACCAGGAAGGTGACCCTGCCTCCCATGCAGAATCCGACCACCCCGATCTGGCCGTCGGACCATCCGGCGCCGCGGAGGTATCCGACAGCGGCGCCCACGTCGTCGAGGATGCCGCCGTCGCTGAGCGCCTGCATGTGGGGCAAGACCTGGCTGAAGTCGTCGTATCCGAAGGCCGGTGATCCGGTTCGGTGGAAGAGATGGGGGGACACCGCGTGGTACCCGGCGCCTGCGAACCTACGGGTCACGTCTTCGATGTGGGCGTTGACGCCGAACGCCTCCTGGATGACCACGACGGCGCCGCGTGTCGGCATGCCGCCGGGTTCCGGAAGTGCTTCGTAGCACGGCATGGTGCCATCAGGGCCGACGAGGTCGAAGGTGCGGATCTCCATAGTTCGACCACGATGCCCGTTTCTCCGGTGCCCGTCCAGTACGTTGCCAAGAGTGGAGACGCTGCTCATCGCCGGTTCCTCGGTGGCCGGCCTGGTCATCGGGGCTGTTCTCGATCCGATCGGCCAGCAATTGGCCGATCGCAGCCGGGCGGCCGATGATCGCCGACACGAAGAGGAACGCGCCGGGGAGCGCGCTCCGCACCGGCCAGCCGAAACCGCCGAAACCGCCGAAACCGCCGAGTGTGCCGACACCGACACCGGCGACGCGGAGTCGGTGGCCGGGCAGCCGGAGGCGGCCGGTGCGCCGTCGCCGGGTCACGACGTCCCAAGTGGGGCCGACGAGCAGCACACGGAGGGTCGGGCCCGGAATCTGCTTCCCTCCGGCCGGTCTCCCGGCCGAAGGGTGGGATCGGCCATCGTCACTGGCGGGCTGTTCGGAGCGGCGGCCGACCACTTCGGCGCCGACCTGGTCCTGGCGCCGTTCTGCGTCTTCTTCGCCATGCTGGTGGCGGTCTCCGTCACCGACCTCTCCCATCGGCTGGTGCCCCGCCACCTGCTCTACCCAGCGCTGGCCCTCATCGTCCCGCTGCTGGCGGCGACCTCGGCGGTCGACCACGGATGGCACAGCCTCGTCGGCTCGGCCATCGCCGGGGCCGTCGCCTTCGGCATCTTCTTCCTCATCTGGTGGTTCATCCCGCGGGGCATGGGCTTCGGCGACGTGCGGCTGGCCGGCGTCATCGGCCTGACGGTCGGCTACCTCAGCCTGTTGCACGCCTACGTGGCCTTTCTGGCCGGGTTCGTGGTCGGGATGGTGTTCGGGGTGGTGATGATGGTGGTCTCCTCTACGGGCCGCAAGACCCGGATCCCGTTCGCGCCGTCCCTGGCCGTCGGGGCGGTGATAACCGTCTTCTGGGGCGGACACCTGGCCCAGAGCCTGTTCCATGGCGGATCGTGACCTCTGGCGCGGTCACCCGAGGGCACCCACGAACGGCTCCGGCCAGCCGCGGCGCCGACGCCGGTGCCCCCCAGGCCGGGATGCCGGTCGGCCCGAGTAGATTTGCCTGAATGCTGCGCTACCTGACTGCCGGTGAATCCCACGGTCGCGCCCTGGTGGTGATCGTCGAGGGCATGCCCGCCGGCCTGCTGGTGACGGCAGAGGACATCCAGCGTGGCCTTACTCGGCGCCGCCTGGGGTTCGGTCGGGGCCCGCGGATGCGATTCGAAGTGGACGAAGTGACCCTCGTCGGCGGAATCCGACACGGGCGGACCCTCGGGTCACCGGTGGCCATCGAGATCGCAAACACGGAATGGCCCAAGTGGGAGACCGAGATGTCGGCGAGCCCCGGGCTCCCTTCGAAAGTCCTGACCCAGCCCCGACCGGGGCACGCAGACCTGTCGGGGATGCTCAAGTACGGCCTCAACGATGCCCGCGACGTGCTCGAACGGGCCTCCGCTCGCGAGACGGCAGCCCGTGTGGCCGCCGGCACGCTGGCCAAGTTGTTGCTGTGGCAGATCGGCATCGACGTCATCAGCCACATCGTGCAACTCGGTCCCGAACGGGCCGCGGCCAGGTCCCGGCCCACCGTGGCCGACCTGGTCCGCATCGACGAGTCCCAGGTGCGTTGCGCCGACCCGGGTGCGGAGGCCCGGATGATCGCCGCGGTCAAAGCGGCGGCCAAGGCCGGTGACTCGCTGGGAGGCGTCGCCGAGGTCATCGCCTACGGGGTGCCGGTGGGCCTCGGGAGCCACGTGCAGTGGGATCGGCGCCTCGACGCACTGCTGGCCCAGGCACTGATGAGCATCCAGGCGGTCAAGGCGGTCGAATTCGGTGACGGATGGGAGGTTGCGGGGCTCCGGGGCTCCGAGGCCCACGATGCCATCCGGATCCCCCGGGACGACAACGAGGAAACTGCTGCGCTGCTGGGCGGGGGCTACCTGCGCGACACCCACCGCGCCGGGGGCATCGAGGGCGGGATCTCCACCGGATCCCCCATCGTGTCCCGGGTGGCGATGAAGCCACTGGCCAGTCTGAACCGGCCCACGCTCGGAACCGTCGATGTGGTGACCAAGGAGTCGACCGTCTCGTTCAAGGAGCGCACCGACGTCACCGCGGTGCCGGCCATGGGGGTGGTGGCCGAGACGATGACCGCCCTGGTGCTGGCCTCCGAGGCGCTCCGGAAGTTCGGCGGTGACTCGATCGAGGAGTTCCGGCGCAACCGCCAGGGCTACCTGGCCGCACTGGGGGAGACCCCGTCCGCCGCACCTCTGCCTCTTGTCGATGGTTGACCGTCTCATCCTGGTGGGCATGATGGGCGCGGGGAAGACGACCGTCGGTCGCCTGGCGGCCGAGCGTCTCGGCTGGGGATACCTGGACTCCGACGCCCAGGTGGTGGCCGACACCGGCCGCACCGTCCCCGAGCTCTTCGCCGAGCGCGGCGAGGACGCGTTCCGGACCGAGGAGACCCGGGTGCTGGTCGAAGCGCTCTCCGGTGATCAACCGGTGGTGGTGTCGGCGGCAGGCGGGGTGGTCCTCTCGGAGGCGAACCGCAACCTTCTGGCGGCGTCGGGCACGGTGGTGTGGCTGCGTGCCGACCCCGCGACCCTGGCCGGACGCGTGGGCACGGGCGACGGGCGGCCGCTGTTGGGCGAGGATCCGGCTCGTGCCATGAGCGAGCTCTACGCCGTCCGCCGACCCTTGTACGCATCGGTGGCGGCAGCGGTGGTGGACGTGGACGACCTCCCCCCGGTCGAGGTCGTGGACCGCGTGCTCGCCGCAGCGGGTCTGGCGACCGGAGGCGGTCGATGAGGTCGGTTCCCGTGGAGCTGGGGGAGCGTGGTTACGACGTGTTGGTCGGCGACGGTGTCCGCCGGGAATTGGCCGACATCGTGGCGGCGGTGCTGCCCGGCGCCGCCCGGGCCGCCATCGTCACCCAGGCCGGCATCGGTGTCTCCGTCGACCCGGGTATCCGGTCCGACCGGTTCACCGTGCCCGATGGCGAGCAGGCCAAGTCGCTGGCCGTGGTCGAGGACCTCTGTCGGGGCTTCGCCCGAGCCGGACTCAGCCGATCCGATGTCGTGGTCGCCGTCGGAGGCGGCGTCGTCACCGACCTGGCCGGCTACGCCGCGGCCTCGTTCCAAAGGGGGGTCGCGTACATCAACGTCGCCACCTCACTGCTCGCACAGGTCGATGCCGCCGTCGGCGGCAAGACCGGCGTCAATATCCCCGAAGGGAAGAACCTGGTCGGTGCATTCTGGCAACCCAAGGCCGTCCTGTGCGACACCGAGGTGCTGTCCACCCTGCCCCCACGGGAGTGGGCGTCGGGCCGCGGTGAGATGGCCAAGTACGCGTTCCTCGGGGGCGTGGCCGGACTTGACGATCGGTCCGCTTCCTCGTTCCTCGACCTGCCATTGGACGAGCAGGTGGCCCGGTGTGTCGCCATCAAGGCCGAGGTGGTGGCCGCGGACGAGCGTGAGGGCGATCGGCGGATGGTCCTCAACTACGGGCACACCCTGGCCCACGCCCTCGAGGCCTCCGCCTTCGGTGCGGCGTCGGGATCCGACCTGCGTCACGGAGAGGCGGTGGCCATCGGCCTGGTCTTCGCCGGCCTGCTGGCCAATAGGCTCGGCCGCATCGACGACGAGCGGGCAGAACTGCACCGGCAGGTGGTGGGGGCATTCGATCTCTCGCCGCTGTTGCCGGCCGAGGTCGACCCCGAACAGCTCTTGTCATTCATGTCTCGGGACAAGAAGGCCAACCACGACCTCACCTTCGTGCTGGACGGCCCCGATGGCGTCGAGGTCGTGCGTGGCATCGACGGGGCCGATGTGGTCGCTACCCTTGCAGAGATGCAGCATCGGAAGGGTGGTCGAGGGCAGTGACGAGCAGCGGGTTGATCGTGTTGTTGTCCGGACCGAATCTCAATCTGTTGGGCGAGCGCGAGCCGGACGTCTACGGGTCCGGCACTCTCGACGACCACGTCGCCGCGGCCGGTGCGGCTGCGGAGGAACTCGGGTACTCCCTCGAGCACTTCCAGACCAACCACGAGGGCGCACTGGTGGAGGCCGTCCATGCGGCCCGGGCCCGGGCGGACGCCATCATCGTCAACGCGGGGGCGCTCTCGCACACGTCGTGGTCGCTCCACGACGCCCTGGCTGCGTTCGACGGCGTCGTGGTGGAGCTCCACCTGTCCAACCCGGCGGCCCGAGAGCCGTTCCGGCACGTCTCGACGATCGCCCCGGTGGCCGACGGGTCCATCGCCGGCTTCGGAGGGCTGGGCTATCCCCTCGCCGTCGAGGCAGTGGTGAGACTGCTCACCGCGACCCGCGCCCAGTGAGGGGACCGGTGGCCCTGGCGCCCCTCGAGGTGGTGGGCCGACTCGATCGCCTGAGGGCACTCCTCGATCAGGCGGGAGCCGACGGGCAACCGGTGGACGGACTGCTGGTGACCAACCCCACCAGCATCCGGTGGCTGAGCGGGTTCAGTGGATCGGCCGGCCTGCTGTTGGTGACCGGCGACCGTGTGCTGCTGACCACGGACGGGAGGTACCGCGCCCAGGCATTCGAGCAGCTGTCCGCCGTGGGTGTGGATGCGGACATCGAGATCCGTATCGGTGGTGTGCATGCACAGCGGGAGGCGCTGCTGGCCGATGCGGGCGGCATCCGGTCGCTCGGGCTGGAGGCCGACCACGTGACCTGGTCCGCGCAGCGGTCGTGGGTCGACTTCTTCGTCGGGACCGAGCTCTGGCCGACGAGAGGGTTGGTCGAAGGCCTGCGCATGGTCAAGGACGCCGGTGAGGTGGCCCGCATGGAGCACGCCGCGGCCATTGCCGACGAAGCCCTCGGTGACGTTCTCCCCCTGTTGGCTGCCGCTGGTCGCGGAACGGGCGGAACGCTGACCGAGTCCCGCTTCGCCGCGGCACTGGACCATGCCATGCGTGAGCGAGGGGCGGAGGATCGCGCCTTCGAGACCATCGTGGCATCGGGTGAGAACTCGGCCAAGCCCCACTCCCGGGCCGGCATCCGCCCGATCGGTGGGGGAGACCCGGTCGTGGTCGATTTTGGTGCCGTGTTCGACGGCTATCGCTCGGACATGACCCGCACCTTCTGGGTCGGTGGCAGCCCATCGGGCGCGATGGCCGATGTCTTCGCGGTCGTGGCTGCCTCACAGCGGGCCGGTGTCGACGCGGTGGCGCCCGGAGCGGTGGCCGGCTCGGTCGACCAGGTCTGCCGGGAGGTCATCGCCTCGTCAGGATGGGCGGACCGTTTCGAGCACGGCACTGGACACGGCGTGGGCCTCGAGATCCATGAGGGGCCATCGGTCGGCCCAGGGTCTGCTGCTATCCTCGTCCCCGGCACCGTGGTCACCGTGGAGCCGGGCGTGTATCTGCCCGGAACGGGCGGAGTCCGCATCGAGGACACCCTGGTGGTGACCGAGAACGGCAGCCGTTCACTCACCCTGTTCTCAAAGGAAGTTGCTGTCTGATGGCCGTCTCGACCAACGATCTCCGCAATGGCATGACCCTCAACCTGCCCGAGGGCCTGTTCAACGTCGTCGAGTTCCAGCACGTGAAGCCGGGCAAGGGCGGTGCCTTCGTCCGCACCAAGCTGAAGAACCAGCGGACGGGAGCGGTCATCGAGCGCACCTACCGGGCCGACGAGAAGCTCGAGCAGGCCATCATCGACAAGCGGGAGATGCAGTTCCTCTATCGGGACGGATCGGAGTACGTGTTCATGGACACCAGCTCCTATGAGCAGCTCCAGGTGGAGACCGGACTCCTCGGGGATGCCGCCAACTACCTGAAGGAGGGCGACGACGCGGTCCTCCAGTTCTTCGGCACCGAGATCGTCGGTGTCGACCTACCTGCCGCCGTCGAGCTGACCGTGGCCGACACCGAGCCCGGGCTCCAGGGGGATCGTGTCTCCGGGGCGCGTAAGCCGGCGACCCTCGAGACGGGACTGGTCCTCCAGGTGCCCCTGTTCGTCAATCCGGGCGAGAAGATCAAAGTGGACACCCGGACGGGGGAGTACCTGACCAGGGCCTGACCACAGGCGCCGAGTGGCGACAGTCCCATGCCGGCGACGGCGGGGCCGACCACCGGCCCGCCGAACGGGGCGCCCACGATCACCCGGCCGGTGCCGTCGTGGCCTGCTGCCGGCGCCACCCGAGAACGCAGGACGCAGCACCACGCTTTCGCAACCATGGAACCCGCACCCCGCCACCAAGCCCGCGAACGGGCCCTCACGCTCCTCTACGAGGCGGAGCTCAAAGGTGAACCTCCGTCGGAGGTGCTCGACGCGCTGCTGATGGAGCCCGATCCGTTCACCGCCACCCTGGTGCGCACCGTGGAGTCGCGTGGACCCGAGATCGACGGCCTGGTCGATGCCGCCGCCATCGGGTGGGACCTCGGCCGGATGGCCGTGGTGGATCGCAACGTGCTCCGCCTTGCGGTGGCGGAACTGCTGGACTGCCCGGATGTCCCTACGGCCGTGATCCTCAACGAGGCCGTGGAACTGGCCTCGGCCTACTCCACCGACGACTCGGGCCGCTTCGTCAACGGGGTACTGGCCACACTCGCCGTGCAGATCCGGGGCTGACCAAAGGGCTCCCGCTGCGGACCGGCCGATCGCCACGTTCCCCTACGCTCGGGGTACCGCACCGTGTGCCGGGCGGTTACCTCCCGGGCGGGACGCCAGCCCCCGGAGTCCCAAGCGATGCAGTGGACGCTCGAGAGACGTACGGCCGCCGTCGACAGTCGAGGCAGTGGCGGTCGGAGGAGCAAGGAGTCACGTGTCACCCAGCGACATCACCGACAGCGCTCCGGGCCCTACGGCCGACAGCGGTGCAGGAAACGCGGCCGCCGACGGGGGTGCCGGAGACGCGGCCGACAGCGCCCCGGGCCGCACGGGAATCACTGGGCTCGATCCGCAACTGACGCGGCTGGCACTGGTCGTGGTGATCGGGACCATCATGTCGATCCTCGACACCACCATCGTCAACGTGGCCATCCCCACGCTGGCCCGGGACTTCCGTGCCCCGCTGTCGAGTGTCCAGTGGGTGAGCACCGGGTACCTCCTGGCCCTGGCCACCGTCATCCCGTTGACCGGGTGGGCGGTCGAGCACTTCGGGGCCAAGCGGATGTGGATCATCTCGCTCGTCCTCTTCCTGGTCGGTTCCGCCCTGTCGGGAGCCTCCTGGTCGATCCAGAGCCTGATCGTCTTCCGCGTGCTGCAGGGCTTCGGCGGGGGGATGATCATGCCGATCGGCCAGTCGATCATGGCCTCGGCAGCCGGGCCACAGCGGATGGGGCGGGTCATGAGCGTGTTGGGCGTGCCGATGCTGCTCGGGCCGGTCCTCGGCCCCGTGCTCGGCGGGCTGATCGTCGACACCGTGTCGTGGCGCTGGATCTTCTATGTGAACATCCCGATCGGCATCGTGGCCATCCTGCTCGCCACGCGGATCCTGCCCGGGCACGAACGCCTCAGTGCCGCCACAAGCTGGATGTGGTCGGATTCCTCCTGCTCTCCCCCGGACTGGGGCTCTTGGTCTACGGCCTGGCCCAGGCGGGGCAGGGGACCCCGCTCAGCGTGTGGCTCCCGATCCTGATCGGGGCGGGCATGATCGCCGGGTTCGTCCTCCACGCCCTCCGAACGAAGATCACGCCGCTGATCGACGTCCTCCTGTTCCGCAACCGGAGCTTCGCAGCGTCGGCGGCGACCACGTTCCTGTTCGGGGCGGCGTTGTTCGGGGGAATGCTGCTGCTCCCGCTCTACTACCAGGTGGTGCGCGGGCAGAGCGCGCTCAGCGCCGGCTTGTTGATGGCGCCCCAGGGCCTCGGGGCCGCGGTGGTGATGCCGCTGGCCGGCCGCATGACCGACCGCTTCGGCGCCGGCCGCATCGTGCCCGGCGGTCTGCTGGTGGCCATCCTCGGTACGCTCCTGTACACCCAGCTCGGCCCGCACACCAGCTTCGCCCTCCTGGCAGTGTCCCTCTTCGCCCGGGGGATCGGGTTCGGTTTCGTGATGATGCCGGCCATCTCTGCGGCGTACCAGACGCTCTCCCACGCCGAGGTGCCGCGTGCGTCCACGGCCATCAACATCGTGCAGCGGGTGGGCGGGTCCATCGGCACGGCCCTGGTAGCGGTAGTGCTCGATCATCAGATCGTCACGCAGATCCACGGCCTGGCCGGTGGTCTCTCGGGTGTCTCCACCGCACCGGCTGCAGAGCGGGTGCGATTCGTGCAGCCACTGGCCACGGCATTCGGCCACACCTTCTGGTGGGTGGTGGGCATGACCGTGGTGGCGTTGGTGCCCGCCCTGCTGATGGCCCGCCGTCCGCCGGGCCTCGGATCGGCGCCCGAGAAGCGCTCGGCCACCCTGGTCGAGTAGTCGCCGCGCCCCCTCCCCGCGCCCAGGGTGCCGCGCGCCGGGTGCCGCGCGCCGTCGCCGGACCGGAAGCGACCGGGTATAGTCGGGTTCTGACCGTGAAGCGGGTCCCGTGAGGCCCGTACGGACAGGAGGAACCGGTGGCCGAACGAGAGCGCAGTCACACCCGCCCGCGGGGTGCTGTGTTCGTTCCCCGGGCCCAGATCATGTCGGCCGAGGACGTCCGCCGGGTGACCACCCGCATGGCCCACGAGATCGCCGAGCGGAACCGCGGCCTCCAGCACGTCGTGTTGATCGGGCTGCAGACCGGCGGGGTGGGCATCGCCCGGCGCCTGGCCGAGGCTCTTGCCGAGGCCGAGGGTGTGACCATCCCGGTGGGCACGCTGGACGTGGCCTTCTACCGTGACGACATCGGCCTCCGGCCGGTGCTGCCCGAGGCAGTCACCGATATCAGCTTCGATCTGACCGGAACCACCGTGGTGCTGGTGGACGACGTGCTCTTCACCGGCCGAACCATCCGTGCCGCTCTCAATGCCCTGGGGGAGTACGGGCGGGCCCAGGTGGTCGAACTGGCGGTCATGGTCGACCGGGGCCATCGTGAGCTTCCCATCCGGCCCGACTATGTGGGGAAGAACCTCCCCACCAGCCGCGAGGAGATGGTGGACGTCTCCGACGAGGGCGTCTCGCTCGGGGAACTGGTCAGTCGGTGAGCACCTTCCCCACCCACCTGCTCAGCATGGACGACCTCGGCCCGGAGGAGATCACCGAGGTACTTCGGGTGGCGGACTCCTTCGTGGAGGTGGGTCGCCGGGCGAATCCGAAGGTGCCGGCGCTGCGTGGCCGGACGGTGGCAACCCTGTTCTTCGAGGACTCCACGAGGACCCGCATGTCGTTCGAGACGGCGGCCAAGCGCATGTCGGCCGACGTCCTCTCGTTCGCCGCCGGCTCCTCCTCCCTGAAGAAGGGCGAGTCCCTGCGCGACACGGTCGAGACCATCGAGGCGATCGGGATCGACTCGGTGATCATCCGCCACAGCTCCTCGGGCGTCCCGGCCCGGGTGGCCGAGTGGGTGGACCACTGCGTGGTGATCAACGCCGGCGACGGCTGGCACCAGCACCCGACC
>Ga0075520_1001593_pt1 | contig 10988 bp, 7 predicted proteins | sample NGEPerB_FD_75100 | JGI IMG/M metagenome (GOLD analysis project Ga0075520, IMG submission 75100) | Arctic peat soil microbial communities from the Barrow Environmental Observatory site, Barrow, Alaska, USA - NGEE PermafrostAB12-B | ecosystem: Environmental > Terrestrial > Soil > Wetlands > Peat ...
AATAAGGAAAGCAGTATATAAAGCTGATGAAGCTCAGACCTCATTTGAAAAACGACTCACGGATTATGGGAAAGAGGTCATCAATTCAATACCTGCAAACTGCCGGCCTGTAGTGCTTCTGGGCAGACCATATAACGGAACTGATCAACACCTGAATCTTGGTCTTGTTGAAAAGCTTATAAGCCAGAATGTAATGCCAATACCACTGGATATGCTTGACCTGTCGGAATACAATATATTTGCAAACTGCAGAAATATGTATTGGCCCAATGGTCAAAAGCTGATCGCTGCAGCACAGATGGTAGCAAAAAACGATAAACTGCATGCGGTCTACATAAGCAACTTCCGTTGCGGACCCGACTCATTTATCTGGCATTATGTTACAGAAGAACTAAAAGGCAAGCCCTTCCTTCATCTTGAGATTGACGAGCATTCAGCCGATGCAGGAATGGTTACAAGAATCGAAGCATTCCTAGATAGTCTCAGCGGTTCGGAGAAAAATGAGAAAAAAGAAGTTACCATCTTCCGGCCACGGCCCAGCCCGGCTTCACCACAAAAGGACAGAACATTGTATTTTCCATACATGAACGATGGAGCTTATATGATTTCAGCTGCTGCCCGTAGTTGTGGCATCCCTTCGGAAGTGCTCCCAAAACAAACATCTGAGGATTTAGCGCTTGGACGAAAATATACTTCATCGAAAGAGTGTTTTCCCATGATATGCACAACAGGCAGTTTTCTGAAAAAACTGATGGAGCCGGGTGCAGATCCATCAAAAATGAGTTTTTTTATGCCCGATCATAACGGACCATGCCGGTTTGGTCAGTATAACCAATTTCACCGAATTCTTTTCGACAGGCTGGGGTTTCAGAATGCTGAGCTTATTACACCGTCAAATGATACATCTTATGAAGATGTTGCGGGCGAGCATGGTCAGAAATTCAGAATAAGCGCCTGGAAAGGGTTTGTAGTTGCCGACTACCTTCATAAGATCCATAGGGAAACCCGACCTTATGAGCTGAACAAAGGAGACTCAGACTTGCTTTATGAAGATTCACTTTCGAGACTGATAAAATGCATCGAAAACGGATCAAAGGGTCTTCATAACACACTGGTTGGAATTGTCTCAGATTTTATGGACATCAGGGTTGATAAGAGCAGCAGGAAACCTGTAATTTCTATAATTGGTGAGATTTTCATGCGCGACAATTCCGCCTGCAATGGCAATATCGCAAAAAGACTGGAAGACCTCGGCGTGGAAGTCATTGTAGCTCCATTTTCTGAATGGATAACATATTCAACATACCGTTTTGCACGCGACAGCAAGTGGAAAAACGATAACATAGGTATTATCAAATCGAAAATTCAGGGAATAGGCCAGGAAGTAATTTCAGCTTCACTTCTCCGGGGGATTGAAAAATTTATTGATCATGAAAAAGATGTATCGCTTCATGATATGCTAAGTCTATGCAATAAATATATTAATCAATTCTATGACGGTGATCCTGCTGTGTCAATCGGAACATCCGTAGCGCTGGCTCAGCGAGGGATATCAGGAATCGCTGCCATTCTGCCATTCACCTGTATGCCGGGAACTCTTGTGGCTTCCGTAAGTGATACCTTCAGGAAAGATCATAACAATATTCCTTTTATCAATATTGCCTTTGATGGACAAGACTCTGTTTCAGTTGATACCAGGCTGCAGGCTTTTGTCTTTCAGGTGAAAGAGTATGCCTTGGCAAGGAAACGCGTTCCGGCAGGTCTGTAAAGACAAAAGATAAAAGTCAAGATTGTTGCTGGTTCTGAAAGAAACAAACAACCAGCATCTGGCAACATGCATCAAAACAATTAAATAAAGATCCTGAATCCAAGTTGGTTGAGAATCTGCCTGACTTTTTCAGTTCCACCTTTCAATTCCACAGTATATGCCGGAAACTCCCTTCTGATAGGATAATCACCCCTCAGCTTTTCAAAATCAGGGGGTGACAGCTGGAGTCTTTTACTATCTTCATCTATCTTATAAGTATAGATTACAGCTTCTCTGACAATTTCTTCTTCTTGTTTATTCTTACAATAAATTGTTATATAAGGAGAATCAGGAGGGGGGATATTTGCCGGATACCAGTTTTCCGGTGGAAGATTAAAATATCTGCATAAGGCATTGACAACCATTGCAGTACCATTGGCTTTCCCATCTGTTGAATAACCTGCTATATGAGGAGTGGCAATATATGCCTGCTGCAAAAGTACGGGATCGATATCCGGTTCATTTTCCCAGACATCTATTACAACACCAGCCAGTTTTCTGGCACAAAGCACTTTTTTCAATGCATTTGTATCTGTTACCTCACCGCGTGAAGAATTGAAGAACCAGGCGCCCCTCTTAAACTTTCCAAAAGTCTCTTCACTAAAAAGATGATAAGTAGGATCTTTTCCCCCTCCATTCAGAGGCACATGAACTGTAACAATATCAGAGGAAGATAAAACAGTATTAAGGCTATGAAAATTCTTTTTGCCTTCCAATCTCTCCCGCGGAGGGTCATTCAACAGCACATTCATTCCCATTCTTCGGGCAAACATTTCAACCTTCGATCCGACATTTCCTACCCCGATGACTCCTAATGTCTTATCTTTCAGGCTAAAGTGGAATCCATAGGAAATCTTCAATAGCGCCGCCGCAATGTACTGCTGAACCGAGGATGAATTACATCCCGAAGCATTGGTCCAACTGATATTCTTTTTATTGCAATAATTTATATCTATATGATCAAACCCTATTGTAGCAGTACCAATAAACTTAACACTTGTCCCTTCCAGAAGGTTAGTATTGCATTTTGTTCTTGTACGGATCAGCAATGCATCAGCCTCCTTCAATATTTCAGCGTTTATGAGATTGGCAGGCAGATAAACCACTTCTGCATAAGGTTCAAGAGTTCCCTTAAGAAATGGAATTTTATCGTCTGCAACTATCTTCATCTCATTTCATATTTTGTGAAAGCTAATACTTTTCAGCCAGCTGGTTTTCAGTATGCTCCCATTTTCTCCTTGTCACTCAGTGACAGTTCAAATTTTGTCTTTATACTTTTGTCTTTTATCTTATTATAAAATGAACCTTTGAAGCTCTTTATAAAGCTTCTGTACCGGCAACCCGACTACGTTGAAATAGGATCCATCAATATGACTGCAGGCAACAATGCCGATCCATTCCTGAATTCCATAAGCTCCCGCTTTATCATAGGGCCTGTATATATCGATATAATAATATATCTCTTCATCCGAAAGAGAGTCAAAAGTAACTTTTGTTGAGTCTGAAAATGTAAAATGTTTTGACTGAGAAAGAAGCGACACTCCGGTTATAACTTCATGTGTATTTCCGGAAATTTCTTTCAGTATGCGTGCTGCATCATCCCTGTTGACAGGCTTACCAAGTACCCGGTTATTGCACCAAACGATAGTATCAGCAGCTATAACTATCTCATTGTATAATATTTCATTTTTAAATGAAGCTGCCTTTTCATATGCTACATATCTGGCAATCTCTTCGCCGCCAAGATCTTCAGGATAATTTTCGGAATATTCCCTGGTTACAACTTCAAATTTAAGACCAAGTTCCTGTAATAATTGTTTTCGCCGTGGGGAGCGCGATGCAAGAATTATTTTATAGTTGTTGAGTTTGTTAATAATCATCTGATAAGGTTCCAGGTAAGTATTGCTCTAACCAGAACAGAGTAAAGGATACCGGTTAGCATTACAATTTTCATCATCCTGCTGGCACGATGGAGCTGTTTATGTTCATTGCCAGCAAGCAGGTAGTAGGTGACATAAAACAATGGCACAACAATCAAAACATTTACATAGATCAACGTTATCGTATCATTTATAAAAAAGTGCCATGCCAGGTAAAGCAGAACTATTGTTATGATTATCAGACATATTGATACTATTTTTGATGAAAGAATTCCTATAACTACCGGAATAGTATTTCTTCCATAGGCTATATCTCCTTCAAAGTCTTCGATATCCTTGATTATCTCGCGTATAAGATTAGTCAAAAAGGCAAAAAGGGCAAATCCGCCAACCCAGTAAATAATAATGTTTATATCTGGCAACCTGATAGCATTCAGCATATAAAATTTATATAATGCGGGCCATTCATAAAAAACCACGAGCATAGGAACCATAGCTGTAAGAAGCGCCACTATAATATTCCCGATCAAAAATTGTCTTTTGTAACTGGCAGAATAGAAGTAAAGCAAACCTGAGACCACCAGGAACAGGGTACCAAGCCAGATATATCCGGCTTTATACGAAAGATAGAATCCTCCAGATACTCCGGCAATGTTAAAAACAGAATGCCACATAATGGCCTGACGCCGTGGTATTTTGGATCCTACAATTACTTTCCCCTTGTTTATCAGATCAGTCTTTATATCAAAATAATCATTAATAACATATCCGCCTGCTGTTATAAAAACAGTGGAAGCAACCAATATAATAAAGTCATACCACGGAAATTGAAGGGTCATGGGTATTTCCTGCCCACTACCTTTTATTAAAATCACTCCGATCCTGCTGATTACTGGTGCAAGAACTGCATATCTCATCAACACCATTGTGAGGATCACCATAAGGAGATTCTGCCATCTTATCAGCTTAAGGAAGTCTTTCATAATTTACCATGTAAAAGCGTCTGAATCCATCCAGTTATTATGTAATCTAAGTACCTGTTCAATGACATCTCTGGCACAGCCCTCACCACCTTTTTTATCGGAGATATATGAAGAGATCTGCTTTATTTCACTGTCTGCGTCGGAGGGACACACCGGAATACCTGCTTCCTTCATCACTTCAAAATCAGGAATATCGTCACCCATAAATAAAACGTCCGATTTATCGAGACCATGTTTCTTAAGAAATTTTTTAAAATCGTCAAGCTTATTCCGGCTCTTGAGGTATATATCGCTTACTCCCAGCCTTTTCAGCCTCTTCAGGTAGTCCTTTGAACTACTTCCTGAAATAACAGCGATATAATACCCTTTTTTCATTGCAAGCTGGAGAGCATACCCATCGCGAAGGTTAACAGTTCTTTCAGGTACACCGAAGGAATTCAGGCTAATAGTCTGTAATGACAAAACACCATCTATATCAAAAATAAATGCTTTTACTCTTACAAGGTCTTCTTTGAAATTAGCCATGTTAATAACTTGTTACTGGTTGCTGGTTGCTTGTTATCGTTTAACGTTTCGTGTTTATTGTTAAATTATAATTTTATTTACTGTACCGTCATTGCGAGCGAAGCGAAGCAATCTCATAATCCCATATCGCAGTACCCGTCATTTCTTCCTTGCATCGTGCGTCGTGCTCCGATAGTATTCAATTATTGACAGCGTCATATCATTGTAAATCTTTTGCATTTCAGGTGAGAAAGATAGCAATTCCAGGTGTTTTTCAATAGTGTTCTGATCATTCCTCATAGCAGGTCCGGTCTGGGAGTTTTCCGGTCCTGAATCGATAGCTTTTGAAAATGTCTCATTGATTAACGATGCAAGTATATCAAAAGGGAAACCCGCCTGTAAAGCAACATTCTTACTCAGAGTAAGCATATGATTTGTAAAGTTGCAGGCAAAAACAGCGGAAAGATGAAGCATTCTTCTTTGCTCATCATCTACAAAATGCACTTCTCCTCCAATTGATTCTGCGAGTGTTTTGAGAATGTCAGCTGATATATCATCGGAACATTCAAGTAAGAAAGGGAGATCAATGAAGTTTATTTTCCTGCCTTTGGAGAAAGTCTGCAAAGGATAAAAAATGCCTTTGTGTCCGATATGCTGAGGAAAAACATTGAGGCCAATACTGCCGGCAGTATGCGCCACCACAGCTTCGGTGCTGCAACTGATAGATTCCAATACGCTTTTCAGCTTATGGTCGGAAACAGCGACAATTATAACTTTTGAAGCAGCAGGAAATAAAAGATCGGGTGACCATGTTGCATTACATGAATCGGCCAGAGTTTGGCCACTGACCTCACTCTCCGAAACAACTATATCTATTTTGTAACCGGCATGAAACAATTCTTTGCACAAAGCCTCTGCAACTCTTCCTGCACCGGCAAAAGAAATGTTGTTCTGATACATCATCTAATTTTTCAGAAATATACAAAATTACCTGAATTTCAGAAAAGGCAGAATGAAAGAAGATATATCTCTAATTCAGTGGAGTTGCAGAATTCAAATTTGCGTCAGTTCCCGGTTTGTCTTTGCCATACAGATTAATAGAGAGGTCAGTAACCTGAATATCATAAGTCTTATATAGACTCTGATAGGCAGAATTGCTTGTTTGATAAACATAATTACAGTCCCAGTAAACAGGTCCTGATACTTGCAAAATATCACCTGATTTGGCATCAGCTAGATTTGGGAACATCTGGGAAGGGTTGCAAAAGATATAAGTTGAATAAGCGTCACCTACCGTTTGTGCATAAATAGTTGCACCGTCAGTCCATGTAATTGTGCAGGAGGTTGCGGCAAAAGTCAACACAACATCTTTTCCACAGCCGCATCTTGCCTGTTTCTTGCAACCTGAATAGGAAAAAACCGGTGCTATTATAATCAATATGATAAAGATTCTTTTTAAAATGATTCCTCTCATTTGGGATATGTCTTATTCTGTTATCTGTAATTAACGAACAAAGTAAACATTTATTTTATGCCTGAGCAGTAGGTCCGCCAAAATTTAATGGCAGAGCCGGCCCTGATCCTTTGACCTCCTTAATTGTTCCATGGACAGATTCATACTTGGCTATGTTATCCTGAAGCGCCGCAACGAGTCTTTTAGCATGCTCGGGAGTAAGAATAATCCTTGATTTCACCTGTGCTTTAGGCACGCCCGGCATTATCCGAACAAAATCAATTACAAATTCAGAAGCTGAGTGAGTTATTACCGCAAGATTGGAATAGGTTCCCTGTCCAACTTCTTCACTCAGTTCAATACTGATCTGTGCAGGGTTCTTTGGATCTGTCATTTATTTCAATTATTAGTCCTATTTTCCTGGTTCAGCTTCAGTTTCCTGTTCTACTCCAACAAGATTTTCATATTCTTCGAGTGATCCGACAATGATGCCGTTATATTGCCTTTGACCTGTTCCTGCAGGTATAAGGTGACCAACAATCACATTTTCTTTAAGTCCTTCGAGTCTGTCGATCTTTCCTAATATAGCTGCCTCGTTCAATACTTTTGTTGTCTCCTGGAATGAAGCTGCCGAGAAGAAGCTCTTTGTCTGCAATGAAGCCCTGGTAATTCCCTGGAGGACCTGGCTTGATGTTGCGGGTATAGCATCCCTCGCCTCCACGATCTTAAGGTCGCGACGCTTGAGTACAGAATTGTCATCTCTTAGCTTGCGGGCCGAAATGATCATTCCGGCTCGCAGTGTTTGAGAATCACCGCCATCAATTATCACTTTCTTGCCATAAATCCAGTCATTTTCATCCATGAATTCAAGCTTATCAACTACCTGACGTTCAAGAAATTTAGTATCACCCGGATCGACGATCTCAACTTTACGCATCATCTGTCGTACTATGATCTCAAAGTGTTTGTCATTTATCTTAACACCCTGCAGACGATACACTTCCTGTATCTCATTAACAATATACTCCTGGACTTTTGTAGGTCCTTTGATTGCAAGGATATCAGAAGGCGTAATCGCACCATCGGAAAGCGGAACCCCGGCTTTTACATAATCATTTTCCTGGACAAGTATCTGTTTTGACAACGGAACCAGGTATTTCTTCGTCTCATCTGTTTTTGATTTAATAGCGATTTCCCTGTTCCCTCTTTTAATTTTGCCGAAAGTAACTTCACCATCGATTTCAGATACTATTGCCGGATTGGACGGGTTACGTGCTTCGAAAAGTTCTGTAACACGTGGCAAACCACCGGTGATATCACCTGATTTCCCGACTGCACGCGGTATCTTGGCAAGCACTTCGCCTGCTTCAACCATTTTATTAGTATCTACCACAAGGTGAGATCCTACAGGGAGGTTATAGACTCTTAATTCTTCACCTTTTGGATTTAAGATTTTTATTGCAGGGTTCTTTGTTTTATCACGGCTTTCAATAATAACTTTTTCCTTAAATCCGGTCTGTTCGTCAGACTCTTCACGGAAAGTAATCCCTTCAATAAGAAAGTCATATCCGATCTTTCCCGACATTTCCGAAATTATGACAGCATTGAAAGGATCCCACTCACATATAAGTTTTCCTTTTTCAATCTCCTGACCTGGCTTTATATAAAGCTTTGATCCGTAAGGAATTGTATGTGTAGTAAGAGCAATACCGGTTTTCTTGTCAACGATCCTGAGTTCAGCAAGACGTCCGATTACTATATCAATATCACCTTTTTCAACATCTTTCTTAGGAACGGTTCGTATCTCCTCAATCTCGGCGATACCACCATATCGGGCAACAAGTCTCGATTCAGTAGTAATATTGGATGCTGTTCCACCAACGTGGAATGTACGGAGAGTCAGCTGAGTTCCGGGTTCGCCGATACTCTGAGCGGCAATTACACCAACAGCTTCGCCCTTCTGAACCATGCGTCCGTTTGCCAGGTTACGTCCGTAGCATTTTGCGCAAACTCCTTTTTTGGATTCGCATGTGAGAACCGAACGAATCTCAACCTGCTCAATCGGTGAATCTTCAATTTTCTTGGCCAGGTCTTCGGTAAGTTCCTGTCCTGATTCAACGATAAGTTCTCCTGTTAAAGGATTGTAAATATTATGAACAGTAGTACGGCCAAGCACTCTTTCGTATAATGATTCAACAACTTCCTCATTCTTCTTAATTGCAGTTGCAATAAGTCCTCGAAGTGTTCCGCAGTCCTCTTCATTTATTATGACATCCTGAGAAACATCTACAAGACGGCGAGTAAGATAACCTGCATCAGCAGTTTTCAGAGCTGTATCGGCAAGCCCTTTACGTGCACCGTGAGTTGAAATAAAATACTCAAGAACCGACAGCCCTTCTTTAAAGTTCGAAAGGATCGGGTTTTCAATAATTTCCGAACCGGCAGCTCCTGATTTCTGTGGTTTTGCCATAAGACCCCTCATCCCTGAAAGCTGACGTATCTGTTCCTTTGAACCCCTTGCACCTGAGTCAAGCATCATGTAAACAGAATTAAATCCCTGCTTGTCGGTCGACAGCTGCTTCATCAGGGTCTGTGTAAGCCTGGCATTAACATGTGTCCAGATATCGATAATCTGATTGTAACGTTCATTATTGGTAATGAATCCCATACTGTAGTTATTCAGAACCTCTTCAACCTGTTCGTATCCTTCAGCAACGAATTTCTCTTTTTCTGCAGGTATAATAACATCGTCGAGGTTGAATGACAAACCACCTTTGAAAGCAGAATAGAATCCAAGATTCTTAATATCATCAAGGAAATTTGCAGTTTTTGCAGTACCGGCAAGTTTAAGAACCCGTCCGATAATATCCCTTAGAGATTTTTTTGTAAGAATCTCATTGATGTAACCTACTTCTGTAGGTACAAACTGATTAAAAATAACTCTTCCGACAGTCGTTTCTATAAGATGGTTTATAAGTTCACCATCTTTCCTGTCGAATGCTTTTACCTTTATATGAGCATGAAGGTCAATAACCCCTTCATTATATGCTATGTTAACTTCCTGGGGTGAGTAGAAGATCAGCCCTTCGCCTCTTACCTTGTCAGTTTCAGTGCTTTTGCGGCCTTTAGTAATATAATAAAGACCAAGAACCATGTCCTGGGAAGGTACGGTAATTGGCGCTCCGTTTGCAGGGTTCAGGATATTATGTGATGCAAGCATAAGCATCTGGGCTTCGAGTACTGCACCATTGCCAAGCGGAAGGTGAACAGCCATCTGGTCACCGTCGAAGTCAGCGTTGAAAGCTGTACAAACAAGCGGGTGCAGCTGAATAGCTTTTCCTTCAATGAGCTTGGGTTGAAAAGCCTGAATACCAAGCCTGTGAAGTGTAGGTGCACGGTTAAGGAGAACCGGGTGTCCCTTGAGAACGTTTTCAAGTATATCCCAAACAACAGGATCTTTCCTGTCAACTATTTTTTTAGCCGATTTTACAGTTTTAACAATACCGCGTTCGATCAGTTTCCGGATAATGAATGGCTTATAAAGTTCTGCAGCCATATCCTTAGGTAATCCGCATTCGTGCAATCCGAGTTCCGGACCAACGACTATAACAGAACGCGCAGAGTAGTCAACCCTCTTACCAAGCAGGTTCTGACGGAACCTTCCCTGTTTTCCTTTCAGACTGTCGCTTAGTGATTTAAGAGGACGGTTAGCATCTGTTTTTACAGCGTTTGCTTTCCTTGAATTATCGAATAATGAATCAACTGCTTCCTGAAGCATACGTTTTTCATTACGCAGAATTACTTCCGGAGCTTTGATCTCGATAAGTCTTTTCAGACGGTTGTTTCTGATGATTACCCTTCTGTAAAGATCATTAAGGTCACTGGTTGCAAACCTTCCACCATCGAGAGGTACAAGAGGTCTCAATTCGGGTGGAATGACAGGAACAACTTTAATAATCATCCATTCAGGCTTGTTAACCTGCTTTGAATCCCTGAAGGCTTCTACTACCTGTAAACGCTTAAGAGCTTCGTTTTTACGTTGTTGTGAAGTTTCTGTATTAGCCCTGTGACGCAGAGAATATGACATTTCGTCGAGATCAATACGGCTGAGAAGCTTATATAATGCTTCTGCTCCCATATCGGCAACAAACTTATCGGGATGATTATCTTCAAGATACTGGTTTTCTTTCGGAAGCGATTCAGTGATCTCAAGATATTCTTCTTCTGTAAGAAAATCAAGATACTTAACGCCATCCACTGCTTTAATACCAGGATTTATAACGACATATCTCTCATAGTAGATAATTGAATCGAGCTTCTTGGTAGGAAGACCAAGAAGATATCCTATCTTATTTGGCAAT
>Ga0075520_1001594_pt1 | contig 10987 bp, 11 predicted proteins | sample NGEPerB_FD_75100 | JGI IMG/M metagenome (GOLD analysis project Ga0075520, IMG submission 75100) | Arctic peat soil microbial communities from the Barrow Environmental Observatory site, Barrow, Alaska, USA - NGEE PermafrostAB12-B | ecosystem: Environmental > Terrestrial > Soil > Wetlands > Peat ...
ATAATCTTCCAGATGAGTATCGGAAATTACTCCAACTTTTATCTTCTTCTCTTCCATAATCAACAGATAAATTATTAGCGGCAAGACACAAAAAAAACAAGCTTTAATTTGACTTTATTGCCAAGTAACGTTATATTTTACTTATGAATAGCTTGGAAAATTCCCTGAATAAAATCGCTGAAAGTATATTGCATATTGATGAAGCTTCTCTCACCTCTTTGTGGGATAAGTACAAAAATAAAGTGGAACAATTTTCCACCTCTCCTGAGTGGGAAAAGGCTGTAATTATCTTTTCTATAATAAACGCCGTGAGGGCTAAAAATGCTATTTTTAATGAAAAATTATCAAACAATAAGGCTCCGAAAAAACCGGCACAGCCGGAAAAACCTCAAGGCAAATCTTATTTAAAATTGGTTAAATAATGGAAAAAGATGCCGTCTGGAAAAGAATTGCTGATTTAAGAAACGTCATCGAATATCACAATAAACGCTATTACCAGCAGGACGCTCCTGAAATATCCGACGCCGAATACGACCGTCTGATGCGTGAACTTCAGGACTTGGAAGACCTTTGTCCCGATAATATGCTTTCTTCATCACCGACACAGCGAGTAGGAGCTGCGCCACTCAATAAATTCGCCCCTTTTACCCATCCTTCGGCCATGCTTAGTTTAGCCAATGCTTTTTCTAATGAAGAAATAATTGAATTCGACAACCGCATCAAACGTCTGGCCAGAGTGGATAGTATTTCATACATTGCCGAACCGAAACTAGATGGTCTTGCCGTAAATCTGATTTATGAAAAAGGCATTTTCAAACAGGGAGCAACGCGCGGCGACGGAACCACGGGCGAAGATGTTACGCAAAACATCAAAACAATTTCTTCCCTGCCCCTAAAAATGAAAAACACAGGTGACAAACCAATTCCCTCCTTTATAGAAATACGAGGTGAGGTTTACATAGAAAGCGAACCTTTTAAAAAATTAAATCACCGGCGTATTAACGAAGGAGAAGAGCCGTTTGCCAATCCGCGTAATGCCGCTGCCGGTTCTTTGCGTCAGCTCGATTCCAAAATAACCGCCCGGCGCCCTTTAAATGTTTTTATCTATCACGTTGGTAAGGTAAAAGACATCAGCTTTACCAGTCATTGGGAAGCACTTCAAACGCTGATAAATTGGGGCTTTCCGGTTAATCCTATTATCGAACAGGCAAAAGACATTCAGGAATGTATTCAATATTTCGAAAATATTGTCAAAAAAAGAGAACATTTACCATATGAAATTGATGGTGTTGTTTTAAAGGTTAATGATCTGTCGCTACAGAAAACGCTTGGTAATGTTTCCCGTAATCCCCGCTGGGCGCTGGCCTGCAAATTTCCAGCGGCGCAGGCAACTACGGTGGTTAAAGAAATCTTTGTCGGCGTTGGACGCATGGGAACATTGACGCCTGTTGCCATAATGGAACCGGTTAACGTTGGCGGCGTCATGGTCAGCCGCGCCACAATGCATAATGAAGACGAAGTTCTTAAAAAAGATATCCGCGTCGGCGACACTGTCGTTATTCAGCGCGCCGGTGACGTTATTCCGGAAGTTGTCACTGTTATTTTGGAAAAAAGACCCCAGAGAACAAAAAGATTTGAAATGCCCAAACATTGTCCCGATTGCAATTCCGAAATAGTGCGTATGGAGGGAGAAGTGGCGCACCGCTGCGTAAATATTTCCTGCCCCGCACAGTTAAAAGAACATATTCGTCACTTTGCTTCGCGCGGCGCAATGGATATCGAAGGTCTGGGAGAAAAAGTTTCCGCGCAGCTTTTTGACGCCAAATTAATTTCCGATCCGGCCGATCTTTATTTTTTAAGCAAGGAACAACTTATCGCGCTTGATCGTCAGGCGGAAAAATCAGCGCAGAATTTAATTGAAGCTATTCAGAAATCAAAAAATCCTCCTCTGGATAAATTCATTTACGCTCTGGGCATCAGGCATGTTGGAGAACGCACCGCCAAGCTTCTAACAGCGCGATTCGGCAATATGGAAAAACTCATTGCGGCAAAGCAGGAAGACTTGACAGCGATAAATGAAATCGGTCCGGAAATCACCGCAAGCATCGTGGAATTTTTCCATGAGCAAAAAAATATCAATGTCATGAAAAAATTTAATAAAGCCGGCATAGTCCCGCAAAATAAGGAAATAGCGGATAACGCGCCTCTGCAGGGAAAATCATTTGTTTTCACAGGCACAATGGAGAGTATGGGTAGAAATGATGCAAAAGCCTTAATTGAAAATCTGGGTGGCACAATCCATTCCACTGTAACGAAGAAAACTACTTATGTAGTCACGGGAAGCGAACCGGGTTCCAAACTAGACAAAGCAAAATCTTCCGGCATTAAAATTCTTAACGAGGAAGAATTTTTAAAACTTATTGGAAGATAGACTTATGAAACGTGTTCATGTTTATATCAGCGGCAGAGTGCAGGGAGTATTTTTCCGTGCGGCAACACAGTGCACGGCGATAGATTTAAATTTGACAGGATGGGTGCGCAATGTAACGGACGGTTGCGTAGAGGCTGTCTTTGAAGGCGATGACGCGAACGTAGATAAAATGCTTGCATGGTGCCATATCGGACCGCCCGCCGCCAGAGTCGAAGAAGTTGCGGTTAATGAAGAACCCTGCACCGGCATCTTTCAGGATTTCAGTATCAAGTATTGATTAATACTTTTTTCTCATTGCCTTATTCAATTGACTTGACGCCCAATATCAAAATAAGCCTTATCTAAGTTATTGTTATCACCACAAACAAAAAGAATCGGTACCATTAAGATTTATCGATTACTGATACAAATATATGATAGACACTTTAAGAATTCCATATCCTGTTTCTGATGACAGGATGGGCAGAAATGCCCTCACTTCAAGGAAAAGGCAAATAGAAATTCATGGCCGCAGTCTTAAATTATATTGACATATAAATTCCAATTACTTTATACTTCAAACAAAAAGCAGCAGATTCATGGCGCAAAATTCTTTACTAGATTAACTGTTTTTTTCACTTGTAATTTTAGCTGCTGAAAAAATAAAAGGGGTAAAGGGTATGAATGCGTTGACTCTGGTTTTTGTTGCGTTGTGTGTTTTTGCGATTGGTTATCGATTCTACGGAGTATTCATCGCCAATAAAGTTTTGGGCCTTAAGCCGGAAGTAGCCACACCGGCCGTTGCCATGGCTGATGGCCATGACTATGTCAAAACGAACAAATTCGTGCTCTTTGGCCATCATTTCGCGGCAATTGCCGCTGCGGGTCCCCTGCTCGGTCCGGTGCTGGCCGCTCAATTCGGCTATCTACCCGGCGCTATCTGGATTCTTGTTGGCGCTGTCCTGGCCGGAGGTGTTCACGACATGGTTATTCTTTTTGCATCAGTAAGACACAAAGGACAAAGCCTTGCTAAGATAGCGGAAAGCGAAATAGGCAAAACTGCCGGAGCTGTTGCGTCCTTCGCTTTTCTATTCATTCTGCTTTTAACGCTTGCCGGCCTTGCCATTGCCGTGGTTAACGCCATGTTTGAAAGCGCTTGGGGAACTTTTACCGTTTTTGCTACTATACCGATTGCTTTCCTGATGGGACTATACCTGCACATCTTCCGTCCCGGAGACGTAAAAGGCGCCAGCATCATCGGCGTCGTGCTGCTCTTTTTGACAATTCTCGTCGGCCCTTATGTTGCGGCCAGTCCGACATGGTCGTCAATATTTTCCCTTTCGAAAAAACAAATTTCTCTCATTATTCCCGCTTATGGATTCATTGCTTCGGTGCTTCCGGTTTGGATGATCTTGTGTCCCCGGGATTATCTTTCCACCTATCTGAAAATCGGCACTATCGCCATGTTGACGCTGGGTATTTTAATTGTCCGGCCTGATTTTCAGATGCCTGCCTTAACGCAATTTATTCATGGCGGCGGACCGATTATTCCCGGTCCCGTCTATCCATTTGTGATGATAACAATAGCTTGCGGGGCACTTTCCGGTTTTCACGCCATCATCGGTTCGGGCACAACGCCCAAAATGATTGGTAGTGAACGGGACATTTTATTTATCGGTTACGGAGCAATGCTTGTTGAAGGCTTTGTATCCATAATGGCTTTAATTGCCGCCTGTGTTCTGGTTCCGGCTGATTATTTTGCCATTAATGCAGCACCCGCGGTTTTTGCCAAAATGGGCCTTTCAACAGTTAACCTTCCCGCCCTCGCAGCGGCAGTCGGAGAAAAAGTTCAGGGCAGACCAGGCGGCGCCGTCTCTCTGGCCGTAGGCATGGCTTACATCTTTTCCTCGGTTCCGTTCATGAAAGGATTGATGGCTTACTGGTATCATTTTTGTATTATGTTTGAAGCCGTATTTATTCTGACGGCCGTAGATACCGGCACGCGTGTCGGCAGATTCTTTCTTCAGGAAATGGTCGGCAAAGTCATTCCAAAATTTGCGGAGAAACGCTGGATTCCCGGTATCGCCATAACCAGCTTCCTGTTTACCGGCGCCTGGGGCTACCTGGTGTATACAGGTGATATCACCACCATCTGGCCGCTCTTCGGTATGAGCAACCAGCTCCTCGCCTCCTGCGCTTTAATAATAGGGACAACCATGTTACTGCGGATGGGAAAAATGAAGTATGCCTGGATTACCGCAGTGCCGGGTATTATTATGACCATAACAACTTTATATGCCGGATATTTGAACATTACTATAAACTATCTGCCCAATGGGAAATACCTTCTTGCCGCGCTCTCAGTTCTTGTGATGATTCTAATTATTATTATCTTATTTGCAGCTGCAAAACGTTGTTATAATCTTCTTCAAATGAAGACAGCGGTTAAAGACAGATTTGGTGATATTGTATTGGAGACCGTCAAGGAATGAGAACAACCAACTGATTAAAAAGGGAGGCGCCATGGAAATCAAAAAAATAGTTTTTGCAACGGATTTTTCCGCCGGTTCTAAATATACGGCGCCTTATGCGGCGGAAATGGCCCGCAAGTTCGGGGCGAAGCTCTACGTCATTCATGTTATACAGGAAGTGGGGAAAATGACCTCCTGGTATGCTCCCAAAGTAAATATTAATGAACTGCAGAAAACTATGGAAGAGAAATCCAAACAGGAGTTGCAGCTATGTTGTACGGAAGGTTTTGGTGATTTTAAAAATGTCGAATACCGGTTGCTGAAAGGCGCTCCTTATGAGCAAATTTTAAAGTTTCAGCAGGATAATAAAGCCGATTTGATTGTGATGGGGACTATCGGCGGACATAATACCGGTAAAGAAAAAGCATTTGGCAGTACGGCGGACAGAGTTGTAAAAAATGCCCTTTGTCCCGTATTGACCGTTTCACTGTCCGATAAAGAAACGGCCGAGAGTTATGCCCCCCGGTTGTGCAGCAACGGAGAAATTAGATTGTAACAATTATTTTACAAGGAGGGAGATATTCAATTAACCTGCCCTCCTTGTAAAATATAACCGGAGCAAATACTGGGCTAACGGTAGTAAGAAAGGTAGCGGGAATAAAAATATGGGATGCTGTGAATTTGAATTACTGGAATTGAGTCAGTATAAAGTTGTGTCAAAAATAAAAAATCAGCATAGAACTAAAAACTTTCGCGACAATATACGTTGCTGTCAGTGCAACGCAATAATCGAACATGAATTTTCGAAAAAGAAGTTCCTTGGGTTTACCGTGCGCATTAACTGTCCTGGTTGCGGTTGGAAATTTGAAGGGTAATAAAATAATTGACAACCAATCGAGGTTGATGAGTTATTGTGGATAGCAGAAAGCTCTTCTCAACACTTCTGTAGCAGTTTTGATTAAATAAATGATGTACTTATCGGCATTCTTTGATAGCGCTCGTAAATCCTTCCATGGAATTAATTATCGTCTTATCGTCAACGCAGTAGGCAATGCGGAAATATCCGGGGCCGCCGAATCCGCTGCCGGGAACAACCAGAATATTTTTCTGCAATAGCATTTTGACAAATTTCACATCATCGGGAATCGGGCTTTGGACAAATAAATAAAACGCTCCCTGCGGTTTTTTAAATTTGTATCCAGCTTTAGCCAATCCGACGCACAGTAGATCACGTTTTTTCTGATAAACTTTAACATCAACGGCCACATGTTGAAGTCTGGAAACTATCCGTTGCATAAGAGCCGGCGCGTTCACAAAACCCATAATGCGTGTGCATAGAATCAGCGCGTTGATTAAATCGCCCACTTCATGGATTTTAGGATTAACGGCAATGTAGCCTATTCGTTCTCCCGGCAATGACAGTGTTTTGGAATATGAATAGGCAACTATGCTATTTGAATAAGCATTCAATACACTAGGCACTGCAATGCCATCAAATACTATTTCCGTGTATGGTTCATCGGAAATCAGGTATATAGTTTTCTTGAGCGCACTGCCCTTTTCTTTCAATAATCTGGCCAAATCAGCGATATTTTTTTTGCTGTAAACTTTACCGGTTGGATTATTGGGCGAATTAATGATAATTGCTTTTGTCTTTCTGTTGATTGCCTTCGAGATGGCGTCAATATCTAAAGAAAAATCATCTTTGGTCTGGGCATATTTGACGACTCCGCCATAATTATCAATATAAAAAGGATATTCCACAAAGAAAGGTTTAAGAACAATCACTTCATCTCCGGGATCAAGCAGCGCTTTCAAGATTACATTTAACGCACCGCCTGCACCGCAGGACATCACAACATGATCGGCTGACATTTTCAATCCGGTTGTCCTGCTTATTTTTCCGGCAATAGCCTGTCTTGTTTCGGTATAACCGGCTTGGGGCATATAACCGTGCTTCAGAGGAATAATCTCTGCCGCAAGGTTAATTAGTTCACATTTAAATTCATCCGGCTGCTCCACGTTAGGATTGCCCAGGCTGAAGTCATAGACCTTATCCGCGCCATATTTATTTTTTAGAAGAATTCCTTCTTCAAACATCTTCCTGATCATCGATGATTGAGAAATGGATGATTTGATCTTTTTAGCAATAGACATATGTAAGAAATCCTGTTTCTTTAATTTTCAATATATTGAGAGCTCTGCATAACTGTATAAAACCAATAATATTGTCATTCCCGTCGCAGATGACCTCGCGTGACCTTCAGGTTATCAGGTTACGAAGGCGGGAATCCAATATTCTATGATATTTCCTGGATATACCCTAAGGGGCACACCGCCGGCCTTCGCCGGTATGACGATTAGAGATGTTGTATAAAGGTCTCAATTATGTTTTTTTCTTCTTAATATAACAAAGATTCCCAGTATAACCAGTATCGCAGGCAATAGATATTGGGAATATTTGGAAAGTTCAAAACCATAAAATTCATTAATGAGGAATATTACTCCCGCAACAGTTATGAACCAGCCGCCAAAATCTTTTACTCTCTGAATAATTGTGGATATTCCAATAACAATTATCAATATCGGCCAGGTCTTTCCAAATGAATAAATACCTGCCTTAGACAAATAGATCAATACTCCCAAAGTAATTAAAATCAATCCTCCTGTCAGCCTGTGAAGTTTTGAACCAACCATGAATATCTCCTCCTCATAAAGATTTTAGCGGCAGAAGACTAACTTCTGCCGCTTTGATTTATAATTTATCCGCTAATTTTAAAAATGGTTTAAACAAGTCAATGGGGATTGGAAATAATATCGTGGAATTGTGTTCCGCAGAAATCTGATTCAATGTCTGCAAATAACGTAATTGCAGAGACATTGGCTGTGTTTCCATTAAAGCGGCCGCTTCAATTAATTTCTGCGCGGCCTGAAATTCGCCTTCAGCATTGATAACCTTGGCCCTTCGTTCTCTTTCCGCTTCCGCTTGTTTGGCTATTGCCCGTTTCATTTCTTCCGGCAAGTCAATTTGTTTTACTTCCACCAGCGAGACTTTTATGCCCCAGGGATCAGTACTGCGATCCAGTATTTCCTGCAGATGTATGTTGATCTTTTCCCGCGCCGAAAGAATTTCATCTAATTCCACCTGTCCGCAAACACTGCGGAGAGTGGTTTGGGCGAGCTGAGATGTGGCATAGAGATAATTTTCGACATCTATGACCGCCGCATTGGCATCAATAACCCGGAAATACACAACGGCGTTTACCTTAATAGAGACGTTATCTTTGGTAATGACATCCTGCGGGGGAACATCCATAGTGATTGTCCGCATATCAACCTTTACCACCTTATCAATGCCGGGAATAATGATAATCAATCCCGGACCTTTGACGTCCCTGATCCGGCCTAAACGGAAAACAACAGCCCTTTCGTATTCATTCAATATACGAATTGCTGATGCCAAAAACATAACTACCAGTACGATAACAACTATCAGCGGTAAAGAAAAATTACCAACCATTTTAAATTTCCTCCTTTAATTTATTTCTAAGATTATTATTTCTTTATTTCTTCCACAATCAAGCTCAGACCTTCGACCTTAATAACTTTTACTTTTGCTCCTTTTTTTATCGGTTTTTCACTTGTTGCCCTCCAGTATTCTCCTTTTATAAATACTTTCCCTTCATTGTCAATGTCGGTCACCACTTCAGCTTCAGCGCCGGCCATTGCTTCCACCCCGGTGAAGTGTTTCCGCATTTGTGCTTTAATCGCCAGCCAGATAACCACAATAAAAAAACCAGAAGCCACCAGAATGGCCGGAATCAAAACCTGCAAAGAAATGCGCAAGGCGGGCTCCGTTGTATCGAATAATAACAATGATCCCATAATTAATGAAATCACTCCCCCGACAGTAAGAATGCCATGACTCATAACTTTTATCTCCGCAATGAATAAAATTACACCAAAAATTATCAGTAAAATTCCCGTATAATTTACCGGCAAGGTGGACAGGCCGAAAAACGCCAGCAAGAGCGATATACCACCGATTACTCCGGGCAAAATCGCACCGGGTGTAGAAAGTTCAAAATATAGGCCCGCCAGTCCTATTAACAAAAGGATATAAGAAATATTGGGATCGGAAATAGCCGCAAGCACACCCTGACGCGTCCCCATCTTCTTATTATTAATTATGGCATTTTTTGTTGATATTTTCTTTTTGCCCTTGGCCAGATTTACTTCTTTTTGATCAATGGCAACTAAAAGTTTGTCGATATCGGGAGCTACAAAATCAATAACGTTTAGCTTAAGCGCTTCTTCGGCAGTTATTGATTCACTTTTGCGCACAGCTTTTTCCGCCCATTCTTCAGAGCGTCCCCTTGCTTTGGCAATACTGCGGGCGTAAGCGGCAGCGTCGTTTTCCACTTTTTTGGACATGGTTTTATCCATACCGCCTCCGCCAAGGCCGATAGCCACAGGATGAGCGGCGCCGATATTTGTACCGGGAGCCATTGCGGCTATATGAGCAGCTTCCGTGATAATGACTCCCGCGGATGCGGCACGAGCTCCGGGAGGAGAAACGAAAACAATTATCGGCAGGGGCGCATTGAGAATGCTTTTGGCTATGTCACGCATGGCTGTATCCATTCCGCCAGGTGTATCGAGTAAGATTATCAGTCCTTCAACTTCCGCTTGTTGCGCATCGTTTATACTATTGGCAACGTATTTTGCTGTCGGCGATGTAATAACGCCGTCAATTGTAATAACATTAAATACCGGTTTCTTTTCTTCGGCCCAAGCTCCAAAATTCATGATTATTAAAACCGCAATCAATGTGAAAATAATTTTCTTGAACATTGTTTAACCTCTTTTGCTTATGATTTTGAATCACGGCTATAATAGCCTCCGCTTCGCGGGATTGTTCAACTTACTAATTCCGCTGTGCTGCGCTTTCGGAATTGGAGTTTCAACAATAATTAGGGCTGAGTTTCCTTCATAATCATCTGGACATCTTCCCATACTGGCTTCTTGGCTGAAGGATTTCGTAAAAGATATGCCGGATGATATGTCGGCATTAATTTTATTCCTTCATAGGAATGAAAACGGCCGCGTAACACGGATATCGGTATATCAGTCTTTAAAAGTGCTTGAGCGGCAAAAGTTCCTAAAGCGCAAATTATTTTTGGTGAAATAATCTGCAGTTGCTTTTTCAAAAACGGCTCACACTTGCTTATTTCATCGGGCAGGGGGTTACGATTGCCTGGTGGACGGCATTTAAGTATATTGCAGATATAAACATCCTTGCGGTCAAGCTTCATTCCCTTGACGATAATATCAGTTAATAGCTGTCCGGCCCGACCCACAAAGGGCAAGCCCTGCTCATCTTCATCAGCGCCGGGCGCCTCCCCGACAAAAACTATTTGCGCATGGGAATTGCCATCGCCAAAAACAAGATTGTGTCTTGTTTTAGCCAATTGGCAAAGCTGGCAATTGGCCATCTCCTGACAAAGTTTTGTTAACTGTTCTTCCTTTTTTGTGGAATCAGCTTTTACTTTTTTAATGGCTTGAGGCACTTTCTTCCATTCCATCCCCACAGAGAAACTGTTTCGATTTACCACTTGTCCTTTGAGCCCTTTAACCGCATGGAGCAATTCTATTTGTAATTTATTCCTGTCCAGGTCTGAAAAAGATTCATCCATTACTTTTTACTACTAGCCTTCTTCTTGATTATTTTTTGGACGCGATTAAGAATTTCCTCAGCCGCTTCGATTTTTGTCATTTTCTCAAAATACTCCGCTTTACCCGTACGATCAATTATTGTAATTATATTGGTATCTGTTCGAAAACCGGCGCCTTCTTCCTGTAAATTGTTGGCAACAATCAAATCCATATTTTTTTTCTTTAGTTTTTCCCGGGCATTGGCCAATAAATTTTGTGTTTCCATGGCAAAGCCGACCAAAATGCGGTTGCCCTTATTTTTCCCGATTTCCGCAATTATATCCGGATTTCTTTTTAATTCCAAAGAAAGGGTTTTCTTATCCTTTTTGTTTTTTTCCGCGGCTAACACCTTGGGGCAGTAATCGGCAACAGCGGCAGCTTTGATGATGAT
>Ga0075520_1001595_pt1 | contig 10985 bp, 7 predicted proteins | sample NGEPerB_FD_75100 | JGI IMG/M metagenome (GOLD analysis project Ga0075520, IMG submission 75100) | Arctic peat soil microbial communities from the Barrow Environmental Observatory site, Barrow, Alaska, USA - NGEE PermafrostAB12-B | ecosystem: Environmental > Terrestrial > Soil > Wetlands > Peat ...
CCCGCAGGCCGTCGATCATCATACCCAGCGCCTTGACGGTGTGGCTGCGGTTACCGCCGCCATCGTGCAACAGGATGATGTTCCCGCAGCTAAGATTGCCGGGCTGGCAGGGCGGCAGGTTGGCGTACACGTCGGCCACGATCTCTTCGGCGGAACGTCGCGGATTATCGCGCCAGTCGTTCGGGTCGATCTTGTCTCCCACCGTGATGAAGCCCATGTCCTGCGAGAGTTCCAAGGGACGGACCTGGTCGGCGGTATCGGGCTCCTGGTCAATCGAATAGGGCGGACGGAAGAGTACGGGCTTGACTCCCAGCTTGCCCTCGAACAACCGCTCGGTAAGATTCAGTTCGACTTCGAAGTAGCGCTTGGAGATGTTGCTGATATCGGGATGGGTGAAGGTATGGTTCCCGATCTCATGGCCTTCCTGGTAAATGCGCTTGGCAATGCCGGGATACTTTTCAACTTCCAGCCCAATGAGGAAGAAGGTGGCCTTGACGTTCTTTTCTTTCAGCACGTCGAGGATTTTGGGAGTCCAGGTAGGGTCGGGGCCGTCGTCGAAGGTGATGGCAACTTTCTTTTGCGAGGTTCCGCCGTACATGTCGACTTCGTACGGCGACGGCATCGTCTTAAAGACCTCGTCGCTGACCAGGTGGGTATTGGGATCGACTGTGATCGTGCGTTCGCCCGAAGCCGGACGGGAGGCAATGCGCAGGACTTCGCCTTGCCCTTCAATGTCCACATCCTGACCGGGAGGGACCGTGTCCAGCTTGGCCGGCGCATTGGCCTCGGAGGGCCGGTCCCACACCGCCCACAGCGAGCGGTCTTCCGAACCCAGCCTCCATAAGGCGAAGGTGTTGATGCCCAACGAATGCGCGGCCCGCATCTGGTTGAGCACGGTTACCCCGTCGAGAAACCACACGTCGTGGCGAACATTGCTGTCGTCAAGATAGGCAAAGTGCGGATTCATGGCATCGTCATCGAAATTCACGTCGGTCTCAGCATCTTCGGCTTCGAGCCATGCGTCCTGCACCGAGACAGTGTGTACCTCCGCGGGCGGCGTGCCTTTCTTCTGGCCCTTTTTCATCGCCCAGTCGTAGCCGTAATTGCCGACCGCGCAAATGATTTTTTCCTTGGGAATGACTTTGAGAGCGTCCTGCAGGTTCTTCACGAACCAGTCCTGCCCGGCAACCGGACCGGAGTCGCCGCCGGGATAGTGCTGGTCATAGTTCATCAAGATCAAACCATCCGAGACTTGCGCGATGGCGGGATAGTCAAATGTCTTGTCGTTGACCGGCACGGCGATATACAGCTTCAGGCCCTTGGCGTGGAGATCGTTGTAGAGTTCTTGCACCAGCGCGTGGTAGTCGTCGCGTGAGCTTTCGGGAAAAGCCTCAATGTCGAGCGTGATGCCTTTGTACTGGTCGGTGGCCAGAAAGGTCATGAGCTCGCTGCGGAAGCGCTGGCGTGCCGCCGGATCGGCCATGAATTTCGCGGTGACGTCGGGCCGCCACTCATTGCTGAGAGGATCGAAATTGTTGACCAGCGGCAGGACCTCGGTTTGCGCCTTCTCGCCCTTGAGAAAAGGCATCACCCTTTCGTCCACCGGACGCAGCTTGCCCTTGTCGTCCATCACGTTGTAAAGCGCGTTTAGCTCGGTCACGGCCTGCAGTCGGCCGTCCGCGGTCAGGACGTGCATCCACTCGGGAAATAGCAGATCGATCTGCGGGTAGTATTCTTTCAGCGAGGCGAAGCTGGCCGCGTCCCACTGCACATAGAACGCTCCACGAATGCCTTCGTCGGAGTTCAGTACCACCTGCGACGCGGGCCGTTTGGTCTTGCGGTGGGTGTTCGGCCGGCGTGGCGGCTTGTGCTTCTGGCTTTCCTTAAGCGCGTGATAAGGCTTCTTCACCAAAGGGAGGGGAACGCCGGGGACGGACGATCCACGAATGATGGTCGCGACAAAAAACACCACCAGCACCGTGGCTACGATCACGCTGGTATCGAGCACCCAGCGTAAACGCCGCCAGCGCTTGCGATCGGGATCGAAAAAAATCGGTTTCGACTTAGGCATTCGGAGCCAATTTATCGTAGCAGCAGTTAGGGACTAGCAGTTAGCCGTTAGCAGTTGGCACTTGGCATTTAGCACTTGGCACTTGGCATTTAGCACTTGGCATTTAGTGGAAACGTCCGCCAAATGCTTCGCGCCCCGGCTGCGGAAAACTCCGGGGAAAGCTTTTTGGTGGGAGCCCCCTGCTTTAGCAGGGGGAGCCGGACTTCAGTCCGGCGGAAAAACGAGCGATTTTGAGATGGGCTTCAGCCCCGGGCCTTTTCGATCGCCAGCGCTAAAGCGCAAGATCAAAATCGAATCTTTCACGGAGCGCTGAAGCGCTCCTTCCACCAGGAACACACTCTCTAGTTCTGCGCAGAGTTTTTCCGCCTTAGCGTTTGGTCAGGGCGCTCGCGCCAAATGCCAACTGCTAAGTGCTAACTGCCGCCTGCAAGCTGCTATATTCGCCACGTGCTGGAAGCGGACCACAATTCGCTGAGGACAAGAACTGGGACGCACCCGTTCTGGAACATGCTGCGGGAGTCTCCGAAGTACTTCCTGCTGCTCACACTGGCGGCTTTTGCGCTGCGGCTTTTCTTCTACCTTAGATTCCCGCACGTGACCGGCGATTCGCTGGTTTACGGGGACATCGCCAAGAACTGGATTCAGCACGGCATCTACGGCCTGACCCACGCCGAAGGACCGCGGCCTACCTGGATTCGCCTGCCCGGCTATCCCGCGTTTCTGGCCGTCTGCTTTGCGCTATTTGGAAGCGAGCATTACAACGCCGTCCTGCTGGTGCAGATTGCCATCGACGTGGCGGGCTGTTTCGTCATCGCCGACCTGGCGCGCAGAACGGTGTCGCCGAGCGCCGCGCGGATCGCATTTCTTCTGGCTGCGCTGTGTCCCTTTACCGCTAACTACACGGTTGCTCCGCTGGCTGAGACGCTGAGCATCTTCTTCACCGCGGTGGCGCTGGACTGCGCCGTGGCCGCGTTCCAGGCCTCGGAGGAGGGGCTTACCCGCTGGTCTGCCTGGATGGGTTGCGCCTTCGCGGTTGCGGCGGGAATCCTGCTTCGCCCCGACGGCGGAATTGTGCTGGTGGCGCTGGGTCTGTTTCTGTTGTGGCGGATGTGGCAAAGGCCCGCGGAGCGCGTCCACCTGTTCTGTGCGGGAGCGCTGGTCCTGGCGGTTTCGCTGGCTCCCCTGGCGCCGTGGGCGGTCCGAAACTGGCGCGACTTCCATCGTTTCCAACCCCTGGCCCCACGTTACGCCAGCGATCCGGACGAGTTTGTGCCCGCTGGTTTCGACAAGTGGGTGCGAACCTGGGTCGTGGATTATGTTTCGACGGAGGAAGTTTACTGGCAGGTTCCGGACGATGATGTTAATTTGCAGAACCTGCCCTCGCGGGCCTTCGACAGCGCGCAGGAGCGCGAGAAGACGCAAGCGATTTTCAACGATTATGCCAAGACACACGTGGTCGATCCCGAACTGAATGCTCGCTTTGCGGAGTTGGCCAACGAGCGCATAAAACGGGCGCCGTTTCGGTATTACGTCTGGTTGCCGGCGTTGCGCATCGCCGACATGTGGCTGCGCCCCCGCACGGAAATGCTGCCCCTCAACACGCGCTGGTGGGAGTACGCCAATGACACCGGGAGCAGCGTCCTGGCCACACTCTGGGGCGGGCTCAACCTGCTGTTCCTGTTCGCGGCGGTGATGGGGCTGGTGCGCGGGCCGCGGCCTCGCTATCTCGCGCTTATGCTGCTATTCGTGCTCCTGCGCTCGGCGTTCCTGGGGACCATGGAGAACCCCGAGCCGCGTTACACGTTGGAATGTTTTCCGGTGGTGCTGGTGCTGGGGGCAGGATGGTTGTCGAGGATTAGAGCGTTGTCGAAGTTTTCCGGACTCGGCTGTGAGCTGTGGCACCAGCTCAGGTGTTTCGTTTCCAACCCTTTCGCCAAAAGAAGGCGAAAGGATGGGGCACCCACTATCGAGATCAACAGAAGAAAAGCGCTAACGTGACGAAGCTGTGATCAGGATGTTGTCGATCAGCCGAGTTGCGCCCACATAAGCCGCCACAGCCACCAACGCGCCGCACGAGACCTCTGCAACCAGTTCAAGCGTGTCGCGATCGACGATGGCGAAGTAGTCCAGCTTCACTCCAGTCTCTTTCGCTATCACCTGCTTGCCAATCTCGATCAGCTTGGCGGAGTCGCGCTCGCCATGGTCCACGGCCGCCTGCACTCGAAGCAGAGACCGATACAACACCGTTGCCTGCTGCCGTTGCTCGGATGTCAGGTAGGCATTGCGAGAACTCATTGCCAGGCCGTCTTTCTCACGCACAATGGGACAGACCACGACCTCCACGTCCATGTCGAGATCGTTGACTAACTTGCGAAGCACGGCGACCTGTGCGGCGTCTTTCTGGCCGAAGAAGGCAAAATCGGGGCGGATGATTTCGAACAGCTTCGCCACCACCGTCGCCACCCCGCGGAAATGTCCGGGACGGGACGCGCCGTCGAGCCTGCTGCTCAGGCCCTCGACCAGCACATAGGTCTGCGCCCCAGCGGGATACATTTCCTCCACGGCAGGCGTGAACAGAAGGTCAACGCCAAGCTGTTCCAGCAGCGCAGTATCGCGTTCCATGGTGCGCGGATACTTGTCCAGATCTTCCGCCGGACCAAATTGCAGCGGGTTCACAAAGATGGAAACCACGGTCACGTCGCAGCGCGCCTTGGAGGCGTGCACCAGCGAAAGATGGCCTTCATGCAGCGCGCCCATGGTAGGCACGAATCCCAGGGTCTTGCCGTTACGGGTCACCTGACGGCACGCTGCCTTCATCTCGGCGATGGTTGCAATGCGTTTCATGGGATAGTTTGTTAGTGGCTGGGCGGCGGCGCTTTCGAAAGTGGAGCTGCCTGCTTGGGCACATTCTCCTGCTCCTCGCCTGCCGGAGGTTCAGGCTCGGGCAGCACCCAGCTATCCAGCACACCCGCAAATACCGGTTCCAGACGCGCCAGATTTTCGGGCGCACATTTCAAGGCGACGGAATATATCTCGCGATCAGGACCTTGAATAAAGACTATCTCTTCGACCCAATCGCGATCGGTCGCCTTCTCGTGATAGCGGACCTTCAGCATCTGGGCCGGGTTATGGTCCACGGTGCGTTGCTGGCGTTGCAAGGTTTCGAACGCCTGGCCGCCCTCACGCATACTCTTGGACGCCTGTTCAATTATGACGTCGAGGCTTACCGACTCTTCATCGCCTTCGGACAGGGGCGTGATCAGCGCAACCGTGATTTCATCCCACAGTGCCTTGTCCAGTTTTTGAGGAGGCGCAACCACCACGCCATCGCCATCGTAAACTTCGCCCAGCATGGTCCATGAACCCGGATACTTGAAACAGAACCCGCCATCAGGCTGGCAGTAACGCTTCCGGGGAACAGGCTTATGGAGCGGCGCTGGAGCCGTGGAAGGCTTCTGGCCGGCCGCCACCGCGGGCAGGCCCAGTGCCAGGACTAACAAGATGACAACGCGCAGCGACAGCCGCATGTCTCCTACAGTTGCACAGCTCGCCTGCGTTGCGCAATTCCCTCTAACGCGGCGAGCGTCTCCTTGGGCAAGTGATAGGACTCGGCGTCGGAGGGATAGCTTCCGGCCTTCACATCGTCCTTGAAAGCAACCACGGCATTGCCGATCACGGACGCCAAGTCCGCATAGCGACGGACGAACTTGGCTGGCGGCGCAAACGTCAGTCCGAGCAAATCGTGGAAGACCAGCACCTGCCCATCGCAGTCGGGACCGGCGCCGATGCCGATGGTCGGGACCTCCAGCTCGCGTGTGACCATGCCTGCGACCTCGCGTGGGATGCCCTCGAGAACGATGCAACAGGCGCCCGCGCGTTCCAGGGCGATCGCATCGTGCATCAGCTGCTCGACTGCTTGCAGGCTCTTGCCTTGCACCTTGTATCCGCCCATGGCGTGCAGCGATTGCGGCGTAAGTCCGATGTGTCCAACCACGGGAATCTCCGCCTCGACCATGCGTTCGACCAGGCGCGAGCGCTTCTCGCCGCCCTCGATCTTCACCGCCTCGGCGCCTGCCTCCTTGATAAAGCGAGCAGCGTTGCGCAGAGCCTCGCGCGGGGTGACATGGTAGGAAGCGAACGGCATGTCGGCCACTAGAAATGCCCGCTTGACGCCGCGTCGTACCGCGCGCGTGTGGTGCAGCATCTCCCGCATGGTGACGGGCAGAGTATTTTCATAGCCCAGCATCACCATGCCGAGAGAGTCGCCGACCAGGACCATGTCAATGCCGGCCTCATCCAGAAGCCGCGCACTGGGATAGTCGTAGGCGGTCAGACAAGTGATGATTTCCTTGCGCTGTTTTTTTTCGAGAAGGGTGGAAGAAGTAATCTTCGAGCGGAAGTCCCCGGTGGTAACACTCAAGATGTCCTCCAGTGCAGTTCCGCAACTTGCGGATACCGCCTGTACTCAGCTGAATTCTACACACGCGCGAGGGCCCAGCCATAGCTCTTTCGATGTAGCCCGATGCCAGGATGATGCGAATTGAGGAAGCGGGACTCGACTCCGCGGGAGCCACCTTATTTGTGCGGAACACGCACGGTCTTAATACGGATAAACTTACTTCCATTCCATTGGAGCGTCGAGGTTACATCCCATGCCTGTTGAGCATGCGATCCACCAGCTGCATAAGTAACCAGCAATTGCTTATTATTGATGCGAACTCCACTGACACCCCAATCGTCGTTGAGGTGCTCTTCCCACACGGATGCTGAAAGTTTGTTGAGTTTGACCTTTCCGTCTACCACCTTATAGACGAAAATCTTACTGAATACACCTTGACCAGGCTCACAGTCTCCTACCACAACAGCATCTTCGCCCGGCCCTCCGGTTATGTACCCGAAAACTGGCTTAGCTAAACTGAAACCAATAATTGAGCCGCCTTCGAGGGTTTTATCCCAACCACCATTGGAAACATGAATGACCTTCGGATAGTCATCCGAACCACAATCAGCCGGGTAGTCAAAGTTACGAAAGTCGATTGCGTGAATGCTGGCAATGTTAGCTTTGGCTTTTGATGGTGATGCGGGTTGTTGAGCCAGACAACCAACGGATAACAGAAACATCAGCGTCCCCACCTGTACGGATTTCACAATGCCTCTCCTCCTACATGGAAATTTAATTTATTATCCGGAAAACTTACAACCTGACGGAGCCGGGACACATCGCGAAGTGAGGGAAGAAGCTATGCGCGGCGCTTGCCAGTGGACGATTGCCACGGGCGTTGGGGACGTTCCGCTTCCGGCAGATCGCGTCCGCGCATGCGATCGTACATATACGATTCACTTACCGTGCCCAGGCCTTCATTGTAGAGGCTGATGGCGCCGGTCCCTTCCTTCAGCTCGTCGGTGAACTGGTGCAACGCTGTGAGGTGGTCGGCGGTAGCGGGATACTCGGCTTTGGTGGTCTTCAAGACCTTCTGGTAGCCATGATCGACCAGCTTTGAGATCTCGCCATTGATCAGGTATCCGGGATAGGCGAATAGCTTGATCCCACCATCCTCTGTGCGCTCAATGGCGGCAGAGCAGTGGTGCTTCTTCAGAAACACGCGGTTACTGGTGCCCGGAGCTTCCAGTACGTCAAATTCATGACTGCGTAACCACGCCAGCGCGTCTTCGTACGATGTCGCCTTGATCTTCTTAGTCATCTTCCGCAATAACCCTTCGCGAACGGCCCTCGTCAGACGGCAGTCGCCATCGCCGCCTTGGCCATGGAGTGTGATACCGGAATACCGTACTTATGTTGCATCGGCTGCAAACACAATTTACTCGAGCCGGCAGCGCAGAGACTCACACTGTCGCACACTGCACGGCCCAACGGCAACTTCCGTTGAGGCCAGAATCACAAGCCTAATCAGTCGTCGTGCCACGAGCGGAGAATGTTTTCTCCCGGAAATCGCCGGTGGACGTGATCGAAAAGGCGGCGAAGGCATGTTGAAACTCCGCCAACCGATTTATGACGAGATTCGCCGCCACGGCGAAGCAGGAATGCAGCGATCGGTATGCTGGTAGTGGATAGCCGTTGGGGGACTAAAACGGAAGCTCCCGTTTATAGTTCCGGCCTCTTCGATGCGACTACCAGAAACTGCTTGCCAAATATGCGCCAAGCAATGTTAAGCGAAAGATAGGCCCGCAACATCCAGATCGGATACTCTTTGCCGTCCGACATGGTATACGGGAGAAATCGGCCTTGACACAGCTCGATACGGAAGCCGCACTTCGTAAGAACCTCGGCCAGCGAAAACTCCGTAAGAGGAACGTAATGATCGAAAAGATCCCAGTATGCTCCAGGCAGGTGCTTGATATTGGGACCCAGCGCAATCAGCCGGCCGCCGGGAACGAGCGCGCTATAAGCGTGCTGCAGTGTACGCTCCAGCGCAGCCTTGGTAGGCAAGTGCTCAAGAAAATTGCTGGTAAATACCACGTCGAGACTGCCTGGCGGCACGCGCCAATCCTCGGAGCAATCTTGCTGGATAATCATGACCTCCGCGGCAGCAAGCTCAGCGGCTTCGGGGTTCAGATCCATCCCGAATTTCTGCCGACATTCGACCCTATTGATGAATTCGCAGTGCCCGCACCCTAAATCCAGAACGGTCGCGTCAGCCGGAATCCACTTCGCGAAAAATGAGCACAGCTCACTCCAAACTCGTTTACGATAGGCGGACTTCCCCTCGAAACGCGACGCGTACATCTGCTTCAAGTCATCTGCCGAGTGAGGGAGGCTGTTCAAAATAGACATCTCTCCAGGTTGTACACGCAACAATAACCCAAGTTCGGGAAATCTACACTTGCTATCCTGGATTCTGATGCCTCCCGGCGACCGCGGCGAACGGCGGGCAACCCTTGCATAACCAGGTTCTTCGGAGGGCGACCCACTTCTGCGCGACGAATTAAAAGGCCATTGTAGTAATCTCGATTCTTCATGATCGGAACAACTGAATTAGCCATCGAGGTCCAGGCAGCCGCAGCGGTCTCGCCTCGCGGTACCGCTCTGGCGATCGGCCTGATGAGCTTCTCTGCATTGCTGCTGGAATTAGGCCTCACTCGCCTGTTCTCCGTCGTGCTCTTCTACCACTTCGCGTTTCTGGCTATCTCGATTGCGCTGCTCGGACTGGGGGCAGGCGCCGTCTTCTCGCATCTGCGGCGGGAGTGGCTGGAACGCTGGCGCGTGGGACAACTCGGCGCATGGCTGTGTGCGGCCAATGCAGTGGTCATCGTTGCCGTGCTGGAGATCGTTCTGCACAGCCAGGTGTCGCTGCACCTCGACTGGTCGAATTTTCGTCACCTCTCGGTGCTCTACCTGGCTTCGGCCGTTCCTTTTTTCATCACCGGACTGTTGTTTTCTCTCGTCTTTGCGCGCCATCCGGCGCGGATTACCCAGCTCTATGGCGCCGACCTGCTCGGCGGGGCGCTGGCCTGCCTGGCGCTGGTTCCGCTGCTGAACTTTATCGGCGGGCCCAATACCATCCTGTTTGCCGCGATGGCAGTCGCGTCGGCAGGCGTGGCTTGGGGCACTTCGCAGACCCGCCGCCTTCCTGCTGGCCTCGCGCTGGTTTTGCTGGTGCTCATTGTGGCGAACTTTCGCGGCAAGCTCATTGACATTGTTTATGCCAAGGGCATGAAGCGCGAGACCCCGCTCTACGCCAAGTGGAATGCGCTCTCGCGCGTGGAAGTGGACGGGTGGGGAGACGCCAAGGCGATCGTCATTGACGCCGACGCCAGCACCTACATCATGAACTCCGATCCCTATCATTGGGATGAGGCTTACCGTCGCAATCTGATGTCGGCGGCGGCGTCGATCGCCAACGTGCTGCGTCCGCGCGGAGACTTCGCCATCATCGGTCCGGGCGGCGGAGTGGATGTGCTGCGCGCCGTCGCCAATGGCAGCCCCAGCGTCACCGGCATCGAAATCAATCCCATCATTGCCACTGACATCATGCGCGGGGCCTTCGCTGACTACGCTCACCACCTCTACCAGATTCCCGAGGTGCACATGCACGTCAGCGATGGACGCTCCTTCGTGCGCAACAGCCGCGATCGCTACGACGTGGTGCAGATGACCCTGGTGGACACCTGGGCTTCCACCGCGGCCGGGGCGTTCGCCCTCAGCGAAAACAACCTGTACACCGTGGAGGCGTTCCGCGAATATTTCGAGCACCTGAAGCCGGATGGCATGGTCGCCATTACCCGCTGGGAGTTTACCCAGCCCCGTGAGGCCCTGCGCGTGGTTTCGCAGGCCATGGAAGCGCTGCGTCAACTGGGGGTAACTGACAGCACGCAGAATTTCATCGTGATCAGCAACGGTGAGTTGGATGTGGATGGGCGTGCCGTGCTGGTGCTGGCGAAGAGGTCGCCCTTCACCTTGCAAGAGCAACTCGCTGTACTGAACCACATCCAGGGCGAAACGCCCGGAGACTCGAACCTGGACCTGCACCTGCTTTACCTGCCGGCTACCGCTGCCACTGCGGGCTTGGCACATCCCGTGTTCGCGGAATTGATTCGCAGCCAGGACGCGCGTGGCTTCTCCACGCATTACGCGTTTAACGTTTCGCCGGTCACCGATAACGCGCCGTTCTTCTTCTTCACCCTGAAGCCGGAGCAGGTGTTCCGCGGCCAGGACAGCGGCGGCATCGATTGGAAGGTGAACCTGGGAATCGCGATCCTGGGGCTGGTGTTAGTCATCTCCGTCGCCGCCGTCATCATTTTTCTCCTGCTTCCGCTGCTGCTGTCGCCGCAGGCGCGAAGTGGCCGCAGCGTTAGCCTGCTGTATTTCATTGCCATCGGCTTGGGGTACATCCTCGCCGAGATCGCGTTCATCCAGCGCTTCGTATTGTTCCTAGGGAATCCGACGTATGCCCTC
>Ga0075520_1001597_pt1 | contig 10978 bp, 11 predicted proteins | sample NGEPerB_FD_75100 | JGI IMG/M metagenome (GOLD analysis project Ga0075520, IMG submission 75100) | Arctic peat soil microbial communities from the Barrow Environmental Observatory site, Barrow, Alaska, USA - NGEE PermafrostAB12-B | ecosystem: Environmental > Terrestrial > Soil > Wetlands > Peat ...
ACCACCACCAGCGACGGCACCATCGTGAATTGCTACCTCGTCTGGGACGAAGTCACGCGTGACGCGGCGTTGTTCGACACCGGCTTCGACGCGCAACCGATCCTGGATTGCATCGCCGCCGAACAGCTTTCGCTCCGGCATATTTTCATCACCCACTCGCACTACGACCACGTCGAGGCGCTGCCGAAAATCCGCGCGGCCGTTCCGAAAGTGCGGATTCACAGCGGCTCCAAAAACGCGCCGGTGGACCAGCGCAACAAGCCGAACGAAATCATCCATCTCGGCGGCCTGCGCATCACCTACCGCGAGACGCCCGGCCACGCGGATGACGGCGTCACTTACATGGTTGGCAATTGGCAGGAAGACGCGCCGCTCGTCGCCATCGTCGGCGACGCAATTTTTGCCGGCTCGATGGGACGCGGCAATGATTCGTGGGAACTGGCGCGGCAAAAAGTGCGCGAACAAATTTTAACGCTCCCGGCGGAAACCCTGCTCTGCCCCGGCCACGGCCCGCTGACGACGGTGGCGGAAGAGAAGACGCACAATCCGTTCTTTTGATTTGCGATTTTGAATTTCAAATTTCAAGTTGAGCGCATCGCGACGTTGTTGTAGGGTGAAAACGTGATGAAAAAAATCACCGCACTAAAAGTTCTGGAAAACTACCGCGTCTGGCTGCGCTTCAACGACGGCGTGGAAGGCGAAGTGGATTTTTCCCGGAAACCGCACACCGGAGTTTTTGCGGTGTGGAACAGCTACGAAAACTTTCGCCAGGCGCGGATCGGCGACTGCGGGGAACTGCTCTGGGATGGCCAGCTTGATTTCTGTCCTGATTCGCTCTGGCTGCAAGTGACCGGCCAGAAACCGGAAGTGTTGTTGGATCAAAACCCGCAACTCGCCCATGCCTGAAATCAGCCGCTTTCTCGGTATTTCGATCCGGATGTTTCGGGACGAACATCTGCCGCCGCACTTTCACGCGATTTACAACGAGTTCGCCGCGCAGATTTCCATCCGTCATTCGTCCGTCATCCAAGGCAAATTGCCGCCGCGCGTGCTCGGCTATGTGATTGAATGGGCGGCCCAGCATGAAGATGAACTCGCACGCTGCTGGGAAACGGCGCGCACCGACCAGCCGGTCGGAAAAATTGAACCGCTGATTTGATTTGCCCCGGCCAAGTCACTCGAACTGAAATCCCTGCTGCCGGAGCCGTTGCAGTTTGTAGAGCAGCGCGCGGCGGCTGATGCCCAGCGCCTTGGCCGTTTCCGTCCGGTTGGATTTGTGCTGGCGCAGCGCCTGCAAGATCGCATCGCGTTCCATCTCATCCAACTGCTGCGTGTCGGCCAGCGGCGCGGGCGCGGAGAGTTTGGCGGCCTCGCGCAATTTTGCGGGCAGATGCTCCGGCAAAATCAGTTCACTCTGCGAGAGCAGCACCGCGCGTTCGATGGCGTTGCGCAGCTCGCGCACGTTGCCCGGCCACGCGTAATTTTGCAGGCACACCACCGTCGCCTCGGCGAGCCGCGTGCGGTTCCGCGCCAGCTCGGCGACGAACAAATTTGTCAGCGGCAAAATGTCCTCGCGCCGCTCGCGCAACGGCGGCACGTTCAGTTCCACCACGTTCAGGCGGTAATACAAATCTTCGCGGAAACGTCCGCGCTTCACCTCGTCTTCGAGATTGCGGTTGCTCGCGGCAAGAATGCGGGCGTTGGTGCGAATTTCGCGGTTGGAACCGATGCGCTGGAACCGTCCGTCCTGCGTGACGCGTAAAATTTTCGCCTGCAACGCCGGGGACATCTCGGCGATTTCATCAAGAAAAATCGTGCCGCCATCCGCTTCTTCAAAACGGCCGATGCGCTGCGCGGTCGCGCCGGTGAACGAACCTTTTTCGTGGCCGAACAGTTCGCTTTCCAGCAGCGTTTCAGGAATCGCGGCGCAATTCACCTTGACCAGCGGGCCGTTCGCCCGCGCGCTCCAGGCGTGAAGGACATCCGCGACAACTTCCTTGCCCGTGCCGCTTTCGCCCGTGATGAACACGCGGGTTTCCGACGGCGCGATGAGCGAAACCTGCTGGAACAACGCCGCCGTCAGCGGGCTTTGCGCGATGATGTGCGCGGGCAGTTTTTTTTCTGCGGCGAAACGCAGCGGCGTTGTTTCCGCAATGCCCGTGGCCTGCCGGACGGTGGCGAGCAGTTCGTCGAGGTCAATCGGCTTGGCGAGATAATTCAGCGCGCCATCGCGCATGGCCACGACGGCTTCGCGGATATCGGCATAGGCGGTGACGAGCAAAACCGGGAGCGCGGCGGATTGCTGGCGCACGCGGCGGAGCGTTTCGAGGCCGGAAAGTCCGGGCATCCGCACGTCGGAAATCATCATGTCGAATTTTCCGGCGGGCAGAAGTTCGATGGCGCGCTCGCCTGAATCAGCGAGCACGGTTTCAAATCCCTGGCCGCGCAGAAACGAATCCAGCAGGCTGCGCTGGCCGGGGTCGTCGTCCACGATGAGGACGCGGCGCGGGGTCAATGGCTGTTGGCGCGGTTCGGCTGGCACGCGGCCAAGCTATGCCATTGCGCCGGTTGCCAAAAGAAAATTTCCAATCTTCAATCCGTGGAGCGCGGCTGTGCCAGCCACAGCACGCCGGATAAATCAGAAACTCCCGAAATAAACGACGCTCAGTTCCAGTCCCTTGATGCTGCGGCTGGGACAGCCGCGCTCCGCCACGAATTAAGCCGGTTCGACTCTTGGAATTTTTTCCGATAGTTTTCATCAACTTATGTTTCCCTACATCGCCTTGGCCAAAGATAAAACGTGGTAGCCCGGCCCTTACGAAGGCGTCGAGTTGATGGTTTTGCACAAACAGGAAGACACCGGAGGCGTGGTGGTGCTGCGCAAATTCAAGACCGGTCACACCATTCCGGCGCACACGCATCCGAACGCCAACGAATGGGCTTACGTCCTGTCCGGCGAATGGGAGGAAGCCGACGTGACCTACACCAACGGTGCGTTGTTCTTCGCGCCCAAAGGAATTAAACACGGTCCGCACATCGCGCGCACGGAAGTCATCAGCCTGACCATCTTCGACGGCCCGCTGACGGTGGTCGTGAATGCTTGAACCCGGCGGAAGTTTCATCGTAAAAATTTTCTCGCCAGCAACGGGCAAAAAGCATTGAATCCAGAGTCAAACCATGCACTCCGACCAGGCCAATGCCGCCTGTCCCGGCGAAACGCGGCGGCACTTCATCAAAAAAACCGGGTTGGCCACCGCCGCCGTGGCCGGTGTCGGCCTGCTGCAATTTCCCGTCTCCGCCGGCGAAAACAAACCGGGCATTGCCCTCGTGTTCGACAAGTCGGACGCGGTCGTGACGCAACCGCCAGTGCAATGGGCGGTGGAACAATTGTGCGATGCTTTCGCGGCGCGCGGGGTTGCGGCGCAAATTTTTCAGAGCCTCAACGAAGCGCTGCCTTCGCAAGTGTGCGTTCTCGTGGCTGGTCGCGCTTCGCGTCTCGCACAGCAGTTGCTTGACGCGGCGGGCATTTCGTTGCCGGACGTTCCCGAAGCACTTGCGTTGGCGCGTGGAAAAATCGGGAAGCGGACAATTTTGCTGGCCGCCGGTTCGGACGCGCGCGGACTGGTTTATGCGTTGCTGGAACTCGCCGACCGCGCGAAGTTTTCCGCCGGCCCGCTGGCCGCGCTGAAAATTGAAAAGCCGGTCAGCGAGCGGCCAGCCAATTCAATCCGCAGCGTCGCGCGCGGGTTCAACAGCGACGTGGAGGACAAATCCTGGTTTCAAGACAAGGCGTTCTGGCCGCCTTACCTCACCATGCTGGCGGCGAACCGGTTCAACCGTTTCAGTCTCACACTGGGACTGGGCTACGATTTCGCGTCGGGCCTCCGCGATACTTATTTTTATTTCGCATATCCGTTTCTCCTGCCCGTGCCGGGTTACAACGTCCGCGCCGTGCCGCTGCCCGACGCCGAGCGCGACCGCAATCTCGCCATGCTGAAATTTATCAGCGACGAGACGGCACGGCGCGGGCTGCATTTCCAGCTCGGCATCTGGACGCACGCTTATCAGTGGACGAAAAGTCCCGACGCGAATTATACCATCGAAGGTCTCACGCCGGAAACCCAGGCGCCTTACTGCCGCGACGCCTTGCGCGCGTTGCTCGCGGCGTGTCCGGCCATCAGCGGCGTGACGTTCCGCGTCCACGGCGAAAGCGGCGTGCCGGAGGGCAGCTATAATCTTTGGAAAACTATTTTTGACGGCGTCGCGCAATGCGGCCGGCGTGTGGAAATTGACATGCACGCCAAGGGCATGGACCAGCCGATGATTGACGTGGCGCTCGGTTCGGGAATGCCGGTGAACATCTCGCCGAAATTCTGGGCCGAACACATGGGGCTGCCTTACATGCAAGGCGCGATCCGCCCGCAGGAAATGCCCGCGCGCAATTCACAGAATGCCGGATTTTTTTCGCGCAGTTCCGGTTCGCGCTCTTTTTTGCGCTACGGTTACGGCGATTTGCTCGCCGAGGATCGTCGTTACGGAATTTTGCATCGCATCTGGCCGGGCACGCAACGGCTGTTGCTTTGGGGTGATCCTGCAATGGCGGCGGCTTACGGGCGCGTTGCAAATTTTTGCGGCAGCAACGGCGTGGAAATTTTTGAACCGCTTTTTTTCAAAGGCCGGAAAGGTTCGGGCCTGCCCGGCGGACGCGACGCTTATGCCGACGCCTCCTTGCGCGCCACCGGCGGTGATTTTGAAAAATACGATTACACCTACCGAGTTTGGGGTCGCAATCTTTACAACCCCGACGGCGACGCGGACGGCTGGCGACGCGCGCTGGTGCAACAGTTCGGCAACGGCGCAGAAAAAGTGGAGGGCGCGCTCGCGTCGGCCAGCCGGATTCTGCCGCTCGTGACCACGGCGCATTGTCCGTCGGCGGCCAGCAACAATTACTGGCCGGAAATGTATTTCAACATGCCGCTGGTGAACGCGGGCCGGAAACATCCTTACGGCGACACGCCGAGTCCGAAACGTTTCGGCACGGTCAGCCCGCTCGATCCGGAATTTTTTCTGGGCGGCGACGAGTTCGCCGATGAATTGATCAGCGGCGAATCGAGCGGAAAGTATTCGCCGGTCTGGGTCGCCAGCCGGCTGGACGCGGCGGCGGCAAAAGCGGTGGAAAATTTGCGCGCGGCGGAATCTGCGGTGCGCGACGCTCAGGGCGCCGGATTTCGCCGGCTCGCCGTGGATGTCGCCATTCAAGCCGGTCTGGGAAAATTTTTCGCGGCGAAATTCCGCGCCGGAGTTCTCTTCGCACTTTACGAACGCAGCCATCATGGGCCGGTGCTGGAGCAGGCGCTCAAGTCGCAGCGCGCGGCGCGCGCGGCGTGGGCGGAACTGGCGGCAACGGCGAAAAACATTTACCGCGACGACATCACTTTCGGCCCCGATTATTTTCAGCGCGGCCACTGGCTCGACCGGCTGCCCGCGTTGGACGAAGACACCGCCGACCTGGAAGCGCTTTTGGTTCAGACGACCGGCGACGGCAAAAATTTGTTGAAGATTGATCCGAAGGTGATCGAACAAGCCATGCGCGCGGTGTTCGAAAAACCGCGAGACGAACATCCGCTGCCCGCAGAATTTCACACTCCACCGCCTTCATTCCAGCGCGGCCAGGCGCTGACCATCAGCGCCGACAAAACCAACCGCCGGGCGAAAATTTTCGGCGTGCGCCTGCGTTACCGGCACGTCAATCAAGCCGAAGTCTGGCAGATGGTTGAAATGGAACTGGTGGGGGGAAAATATCGCGCCGTCATCCCGGCAGATTACACGGACTCGCCGTTCCCGCTGCAATATCACTTCCAAGTCCGCAATGAAAGTGACGGTGCGCGGCCATATCCCGGCCTGCAACCCGGCTGGCGCGGCCAGCCCTATTTTGTCGTGCGCCAAGGATGAGTCCCGCCATTGGCCGCTTGCCCATGCGGAAATCATCAGCCGGTCATCTTCAACGGCCCGCTGACGATGTTCAGGCAAGTAGGAGACGACGTGAGGAGTCTCAAATCTATTTTTAATCAGAGGCTCGTCACCTCGTCTCCTACACGGCGAATAAAGTTTCCGTTAAAGTTTTGCGACGGTCGCAGACCGCCGCTACAATTGAATCCATGAGTGTGTTTCCCGTCAGCCTGGAAAAAGAAAATCAACTCGCGTTGCGCATGGCCGCGCTCGACGTGCGCGAGGCGGACATCGAGGAATCGTTTGTCCGCTCCGGCGGCCACGGCGGGCAAAACGTCAACAAGGTTTCCACCTGCGTGATGCTGCGCCATCGTCCGACTGGTGTGCAGGTGAAATGTCAGGAAACGCGCCAGCAGGGACTCAACCGTTTCTTCGCGCGCCGGTTGTTGCTGGATAAAATTGAAGCGGCAAAAAATGGTTTCATTGCCACGCAGCGCGCCGAGATTGAAAAAATCCGCCGCCAGAAACGGAAACGTTCCCGTCGCGCGAAAAATAAAATGCTCGCCGACAAATCCCATCACGGCGAAAAGAAAGCCGCGCGCCGTCCGGTCGGAATGGATTGAATCAAACGTGTTGCGGCCAGGTCAGGTGAGCGGCGGGCGGAAATATAATCCAGTTTAGTATGCTAGTTGTGCCGGAGACTCTGCTAACCTGTCCGTCTATGAACATCATCATCGAAAATGCGGAATCACTGAAGTTCTTCACCGGCGAAGGTCTGTGGAGCAAAACGGCCACGGAAGGCAAACCCTACGCGGGAACCGCTTTGGCCTGCAAAGCCGCGAAACAGGAATCCGTCGGCAAGTTCAACATTGTCGGCTACGTCGCTGAAACCAAACAATTCATCAATCTCGACCACGGACGTGGCAAAGGCGCGGCGGAAGTTGCGGCGTGACCGACGCCACCGCCGCTCATCCTTGCGGCGGCTTGAGTTTTTTCACCACCGAAAATTTAGCCACACGCTTGATGGCTTCGGCGACATCCGCGTGGGTCATTTTGAAAGTCAGGGTGACATAAGCTCCTTCTGAATTCTTGTAGCCTTGCGCGGCGGAGAGTTGATACCACTTGTAGGCCTCGATCCTGGCTTCCGACGCATCCGCCGGCAATCCGTCCAGGCTGGCGCGCTGGCAGCTTCTCCCCATTTTATATTGGCCGCCGGCATCGCCCAGATTCGCCGCCCGGCCAAACCAGATCATTGATTGCGCGGCATCCCTGGCAACCCCCTGCCCGTTGGCATACATCGTTCCGAGATTGAATTGCGCCAGGGAATGATTTTGCTCCGCCGCCTTGCGATACCAATCCGCCGCCTGCACATAATCCTGCGTCGCGCCCACGCCGCTGGCGAATTGCAGCCCCAGATTGAACTGCACATCCGCATCCGTGTAATCCACGTTGGGTGGAACCATGACCTGATGGCTTTTGGGGGAGCGCGACAACATTTTACCAAGCCAAGATTTTTCCATGTTTACGAGCATGGGCTGTTGGGGAGAGAACGCAAGCAGCGTTTCTGCCTGCCACAACAATTAAAGAGGCGCGTCATTGCTGACGCGCTTCACGTTGTTAATGATGTGAAACTTTTTACGCCGCCGCCTTGGACGCCGCAAGATCGGCTTTGCGTTCGTTAAGGCTGCGGAAGAATTCATAACCTTCGCGACAGCGGCGGACCAAAATGTCCTTGTCCTCAAGCATCGTCTTGATGATGCGAAGAATCGGTTTCGGGCGCAGATAATAGGTGCGGTAAAAACGATCCACTTCCTCGAAAATCTTGTCCTTGCTCAAGCCGGGGTATTCGAGCGTGCTCTGTTGCAGGCCGTCGCTTTCCACGAGGTCGGTCTTGTCCTTCTTCACGAACCAGCCGTTTTGCCTGGCCATTTCGTAAAGTTCCGTGCCGGGATACGGCGCGGCGAGCGAGACTTGCAGGCTGAACACATCGAGTTCCTTCGCAAAATTAATTGTGTTCTGGATGCTCTGCTGCGTTTCGACGGGCAGACCAAGAATAAACGTGCCGTGAATCACAACCCCGGCCTGATGGCACGACTTGGTGAAGCGACGCATTTCATCCATCGTCACGCCTTTTTTGATGCGTGCGAGAATGTCGTCATTACCGCTCTCATAACCTACCAGGAACAGGCGCAGGCCGTTGTCCTTGAAAGATTTTATCGTGTCATAATCAAGGTTCGCGCGGCTGTTGCAACTCCAATGGACACCGAGCGGCGCGAGCTTCTTGGCGATTTCGCGGGCGCGCGGCAAATTCGCGGTGAACGTATCGTCGTCGAAGAAAAATTCGCGCACCTGCGGAAAAATTTTCTTCATGTAGGCCATTTCGTCCGCGACATTTTGCGGCGAGCGGACGCGATACTTGTGTCCGCCGATGGTCTGCGGCCAGAGGCAGAAGGTGCATTGCGCCGGACAGCCGCGACCCGTATACATCGAGATATACGGATGCAGCAGGTAGCCGATGAAATATTTTTCAATCTGCAAATCGCGTTTGTAGACGTCCGCCACCCACGGGAGCGTGTCCATGTCCTGGATCATTTCGCGTTCGGGATTGTGTTTGATCTTGCCGTCCTTGTCCTTGTAGGAAAGTCCGGCGATGCTCGCGAGGTCGCAGTCTTCGGCAACTTCCTTGCAAGTGAAATCAAATTCCTTGCGGCCAACCCAGTCAATCGCGGGCGACGCCTTCAACGTTTCCGTCGGCAACACCATTGTGTGCGCGCCGACGAAGCCGATCTTGGTGTCCGGCTTCTGCGCCTTGATGGCTTCGGCAACCTTGCAATCGTTTTTCAACGACGGCGTGCTTGTGTTGATGATGACGTGATTAAAATCCTTCGCGATGGCGAGCGTTTCCGGCATGCCGACATTGTGCGGCGGGCAGTCGAGCAGTTTGCTGTCCGGCACAAGCGCGGCGGGTTGCGCGAGCCAGGTCGGATACCAATAGCTGGTAACTTCACGTCGCGCCTGGTACCGCGCCCCCGCGCCGCCATCGAAACCGTCAAACGATGGCGGTGAAAGAAACAGTGTTTTGCTCATGTGGATTCTAAAATTTTTCGGCGGCGAAAAAGCTTACTCCGCGTTCTTCACGTCTTTAATCTTTGCCAGCAAGTCGTCGCGTTCGGACGTGTCGCCCGTGCCGCAATGACTGCCGACGTGCGCCTCGTGCTGATGTTCTTCTTCCTTGTGCGAGAACGCGCCGCGCGCACCGGCGGCGGGAGAATTGATGATCGCCTTCGCCTCGGCCAGATGGCCTTTGCCGATGGTCACGCCATTGTAAGCGCGCTTTTCCAATTCCGGCGACGCCGGGAACGGTTTCGGTTTCCCGCCGAAGTTGTATTTGATATTTTTCCAGTTGTCGCCACGCTGATAGTTCGTGCCAAGCGCGCCGCTCGGATCATAACCGCAATGCACCATGCAATGTTCGCAGCGCGGGTCGCGCGCGATGCCATTGACGACGCCATATTTTTCCCATTGAACCTTCGAGAGCATTTCCTGATAGCCGGGGTAATGGCCGTCGGTCATCAAGTAGCATGGCGCTTTCCAGCCTTTGACGTTGAACGTCGGAATCGCCCAGGCGGTGCAGGTCAACTCGCGTTTGCCCGCGAGAAATTCCTGATACACCGGCGTGCCGAAAATGGTGAACGCCTTGCCCCAGTCCTGAATCTTGGCAAATTTCTGCCGCGTCATGTCGCGCGTCAGGAAAAATTGTTTCGGATCTTTGCCGAGGCGCGAAACCATGTCTTTCTTGGCCGCATCGTAATCGTAGCCGGGCGAAATCGTGTGGCCGTCCACTTCGAGCGAGCTCAAATACTTGAACATGTCCTCGATTTCCGCCACGTCGGTTTCGCGATAGACCGTCGTGTTCGTCGCGACTTGATAGCCGCAAATCTTCGCCATCTTGATCGCCTCAATACATTCCTTGAACACGCCTTCGCGTTCAACGATGAGGTCGTGCGTGAATTCCAAACCGTCAACGTGGACGTTCCAATACATCCATTTCGTCGGACGGATAACGGCTTTTTTCTTCGCCGCATCGTCGGACTTGCGAATCGTTTCCGCTTCCTTTTCCGTAATTAGTTTTCCAGCGAGCAGCTTCTTCAGCTTCGGTTCAAGCGACGGCGAATAAATTGCCGCGAGGTAATCGCGCATTTTTTTCCGCATGAACATGCCGTTCGTGCAGATGTAGAGAACGCGGCCTTGTTCGAGCAAACCGTTGATGAGTTCCTCGATCTTCGGATAAATCAGTGGTTCGCCGCCACAAATGGAAACCATCGGCGCATCACATTCCACTGCGGCTTGGAGACATTGCTCCAGCGGAACCATGTCCTTGAGCGACGTGGAGTATTCGCGGATGCGACCGCAGCCGGTGCAGGTGAGATTACAGGTGTGCAGCGGTTCGAGCTGCAAGACCATCGCAAATTTCGGCGTCTTGCGCAGCTTGTGTTTGATGATGTGACTGGCGATTTTCTTCGTCAGCGCGAATGGGAAACGCATAAATTTTTAACGGACGGTGGCAAGTTGAACGGAATTTTTCACCAGCAAAACCGGCGGATTGGTCGCTGGCGGATCAGTTTTCATGATCCCCGGTAAAAAGAACGACGCCGGCGAAACCGACGTGCCGGCGTTGATGCCACTGCAACCGGCGCTGAAAACCGCCAGTGCGACAATCATTGCCAGACCGAGAAAATTACAATTTAATCTCACTCGCCCAGTATAAAACAGCCCGGCATGATGGCAACTTTTTATTCCTCCGCCCCGGCCATGACCAAGACTAAATTGGCCGTGGTTGGCCTGTTTTTGTTCATCGTCTGCGGAGCCGCGGCGGCGGAAGAGCCGAATACAATTTTCACCGCGCGGGCGGAAAAGGAATTTCACCGGGCGCAGGCGCGGTTTCAATCCGCCGCCAATGATTCAACCAACGCCTGGCAATTTGCCCGCGCGTGCTTTGATCTGGCCGAGTCGGCCATCAACGCCACAC
>Ga0075520_1001598_pt1 | contig 10975 bp, 11 predicted proteins | sample NGEPerB_FD_75100 | JGI IMG/M metagenome (GOLD analysis project Ga0075520, IMG submission 75100) | Arctic peat soil microbial communities from the Barrow Environmental Observatory site, Barrow, Alaska, USA - NGEE PermafrostAB12-B | ecosystem: Environmental > Terrestrial > Soil > Wetlands > Peat ...
CCATTCATACCAGTCCCGCAGACCGACCAAATCCGCGAATTCGTCCACCAGCCGATACTCGTCGCCCGGCCCAAGGTTCTTGGCGCGTTCTTGCCAGTGATTCCAAAGCTTTTGCGAGAGCGCGAAGTTTTCCAGACTGCGATACGGCGCGGCGAAGTCGGATGCGCCATGAAACAGGTCGTCAAGCGACAGCGCGTAAGCTCCGTTCAACGCGAGACTCGCCTGGAAAATCTTTCGCGGCGTTAGTTGGCGAATCTTCGGGTTGCTATTCGTCTGCCACGTTTCCATCGCCAGCTTCTGGACGGAGAGGAATTGTGCGGGTTGGAGCGGCTTGAACGTGTCGCGGATGTGCCGCTCAATCAGCATGTCGAGCGGGCAGTTGAACAGAAACTCACAAAGCCCGTTGACCAGCGTCAGCGTAATCTTGGTGATTTGTTCTTCGGAGTGCCCAGCCTTTTCCCGCTTGCGGATGTCTTCGGCAACCGCGCGAATGGCTGTGTCTCGTGTCTTGGCGGTGGTGGCAAAGAAAAAGTTTTTGCCGGTCTTGCGCGCCTCGGATTCGAGCTTGAGGTGAGTTAGTTCGTGGCTCTCTAAATGATTGACTAATGGGGGGGGTAATCCGACCTAATCTTCACCAAATGGAAGTCGCGGTTGTGCTTCCAAGCCATTGGAATGGTTGCGCCGATCTTGCTTTCAAAATCCTCCTCCTGAATCCGGATTGGAAAGCCTGACAACTTTTCCATTTCGGCTTTGTAATTCTGAACGAGCTTGAAAGTTTCCGACTCGTTGCGTTGGGCAAGACCAACCTGCAGCTTGCCGAAAAGTTGTCGTGCGCCGTCGTAAACCGATTTTGACCGCACATCTTGCATTTTTGCGTGGGCAAAAAGCCTTTTGAGTGTGGCGAGAGATTTGTCCGGCTGCTATAGGTCGTGATAAATGATAGCTTCGCCGTAGTATGTGTTTGCAAATTCAGGATTGGATTTAATCGCACGCTCGAATAGCGAAATGGCTTCGTCCGTCTTGCCGCGTTCGAGAGTCACGGACGCCAGACTGTTCAATGCCCAAGCATCATTCGGCGCGATTTCGAGCGCCTTGCGCAGAAATTTTTCGCCTGTGTCCTTGTCCGACTTCGCGCGAATGTAAAGATTGGCAAGCACGACCCAACTCCAAGTGTCGCGCGGATTCAGCCGGAGGACTTCGATCAAATGATTCGTCGCGTTGTCAACGTCGCCAGTTTCGACGTAAGCCATCGCCAAATCCCGGCGCGCGCCGTGAAGCGACGGCTGCAATTCCATCACACGTTTCAAAATTCCAATGGCCTGCTGGTAATTCCCCTCGGCAGCACGCCTGCCCGCCCGCCCGGCAAGCCGCGCGGCTTCGGCTTGCGCGGCAGAAGATTCTTCGGGGTATTGAATGGCGATCTCATCGCCTTCGACTTGCACAACCACTGGCTGCGGAAGGAAACTAAATTGCTTCGCCGCCAGAGTTGTGATGATTGCGAGGTCGCCGGAAGGCGGCTTGCCTTCAAACTCGAAAAGGTCAGCAACCTTCAGACGAATTGTCCGCATTTGGCTCATCCGCCTACTCCCTTCAACAAATCAGCGGGCGTGATGCCCAAAGCTTTGGCGATCAGAATGACATTTTTGATTCCGGGATTGCGGACGCCGCGCTCAATGTCGCTGAGATAAGTGCGGTCGAGGTCGGCTTTTTCCGCGAGGGCTTCCTGGGTAAGCCCTTTGGCTCGCCGATGTTTTGCCACGCTGCGACCAAACGAACATAGTATGGGGTCGCGTTTCTGCATGGCCGATAGTTCACACCGATGTCGGAGATGAGTCTATCGGTGATGAGTGACAATGTTTCGAATCAATTTTGCGCCTTGGCGTCTTGGCGGTTAAAACCTGCCGCAATTCTTCGCTAAATCAAGTGCTGCCCTAATCATAATCTTGTTCTTAATCGCAATCGTTTGCCGAAGCTGATTAAGATTAAGATTACGATGAAGATGACGATTAAGATTACGATCAAGAATGTGACACCACTAAACCGCCGCGCTCTTTTTCGCGCGGTTTTCGAGAAAGTCGCGCCGCCATTTCGCGCGGGATGGTTTGCCGGTGCCGTTGCTGCCGATGGATTCCACAAACCACCATTCGCGCGGCACCTGCCAGCCGGGAAGTTTCTGGAGCAGAAACTGTTTCAGTTCGTCCTTGGTGCTGGGCCGGTCCGCCGCGACGCACGCCACGATGAGATCCATCCGGTCCACGTTCCCGCTCGGCACGCCAAAGACGACACATTCGGCGACGGCCTTGTGCTCGCGCAACGCCTGCTCGATGATGGTCGGCGACACTTTGCGCCCGGCCACATTGATGTGGTCGTCGGTGCGGCCGCGCAGAAAAATTTCTCCGTCCTTGATTTCGGCGCGATCGCAGGTGCGGAAAATTCCGCCGCCCAGCGCCGGCTCCGGCGTCGGCCAATAGGTTTCGCCCACCGCGCGGCTGCGCACCACGAGCGAGCCATCGCCGCTGACCTCCACGTTCACATTTTTTAGCGGGCGGCCCACAGAGGATTCATCCGTGCGCGGCGTCATGGTCGCGTCATAAGCGATGCCGCCACATTCGGTGGAGCCGTAAAAATTGTGGATCTTCACGCCGTGTTCCTCGAAGACGGCGCGCTCCAGCGTGAGCGGCAGCGGCGCGCCGGCGGAAATAGCCAGACGCACATTGCTCAGAATCGCACCGGCTTTGTGCCACGCGTGCCACAGCGCTGGAACTGCGGCGACGGTGAGATTCCAGTGGGCGTGCGCCGCGCAACGCAACGCCACCGGCAACGGCGATGGCACGAGATACAGCGGAATGCCGTGCAGCAGCAGCGGCAGCACCAGGTTTGAAAATCCGTAGGAGTAAGCCGGCGAAATCACGCCAAGGTTCGGCCAGTCGGGACGCAACCCCATCGTGGTGATGATGTTTTCCGCGTCGGCGGCCAGTTGTTCCTGCGTGAAGGCGACGGCGCGCGGGACGCCCGTGCTGGCCGGCGTAGTCTTGAGATGGCAGCAGGGCAGTCGCGGCGGAGAAACATCAAGCAGTTGATGATGAGCTTCGAGCGGACAGACCACGATGCGCTTACGCCATGCGCGCAAAACGGCAATGATGAATACGGGGGAATTGCCTTGCGGATAGATCATCGCCGGATTTTCCGGCACCGGCGTTTCGGCTGCGGCGTTCAGTTGCGAAAACGTCCAGCACCGTCCGGAAGCCAAATCGCGCAAGGCAATTTCATCTCGTCGTTCCCGGACAACCTGCTGCCAACGTTCGTAAAGCATCTGTTTTCAGATGTAATAAGCCATCATTCGTTTCAGTTGCAAGCCCGATCTCAATTTGAACTACAGGTTTTAATTTTGCAGGCGCAGAAAATTGCTCCCATTAGCACCGGGCTTCAGTGACTGCGTGACCGTCAGCCCAAGAGCCGTTTCGGCGGCTTTTCCGCAAAGGCGAACAAGCCGTTGAAACGGCTGGCCTGCCCGCGCCGAGCCAACACCGGGCTGAAGCCCGGTGTTAATGAAATGGTGTTTGTAAACGAAAAAAGCATTTTGCAAACACACCCTACCGTGTCTGCGTAAACATTAGCCGCCAAAGCCAGTCGGAGCGCAGCAACATTAAACCCAGCCGGTTTTGCAGCGCGGGTGAAATCATCATCCATTGCAAAAACCGCGCCCAAGCCAGCCGGCGCGAAAAGGCCGCGTCGCAGCGCCGGGCGATTTGCTGCTGAACTTGTGCCCAGTTCAACTTGCCCTGGCTGTAAGCGGTGAGCGGTTCGACGGCCATCTCGGCTGACTCGAAAGCCATGGACATGCCGTTGCCGGTGACCGGCGGTGTCATCGTCAAAGCATCACCGACGCAACATTCCGTTTTTGCCACCGCGCGTTGTGGTTTCAGTTGCAGTCCGGCCACGGAACAAAATGAATCTTGTTCAAATTCCGCCGCGCCCAACCGCTCGCGCAACAGCGAACCGGTTTCGCCGCGCAGCCAGTCCGGTTTTGATCCCGGCTGACGATTGCCCTGGCGCACGCGAAACAGTCCACACACATTCACTTCGCCGCCGTTGATCCGGTTGACGCCGATGTAGCCATCCGGCGAGAGGTGCATTTCCAAATCGGCTTCGAGGTTCACCGGACTGGAGCGCGACACATGCGCCTTGACTCCAAACCAGCGCGGATTTTTTTCCGCTGATTGCGTGCGCCGACCGGCAGCATGAACAACGCCTTCGCGGTTTTCGCCCGAAGTCCAGCGCGTGTTGACGAGCAGTTCGCCACCAAGTTTTTGAAACGATTCGGCCAGCAGCGCGTCCATCGCATGGCGCGACAAACAAAGCGCGGGCGCGGCCAGTTGGCGGACCGGCGACCGGTTTGCTCCGCAAATAAACATGACCGTGCGGGCGTGGACTGCGCCGGCCTGCTCAAAGCGCGCAAGCAATCCGAGCCGTTCGAGGATGGCCTGCCCGTTGCCGCTGATGAATTCACCGCAGACCCGGTGGCGCGGATAACGCCCTGCTTCCCAAATCGTGACCGGCACTTCGCGCTGCCGCAGGCCGATGCCCAAGGTCAATCCCGCCAACCCGCCGCCAATGATCGTGATGGGTTTGTCAGAAGACATTTTTTCAATCTTTCCGCCGCGCGATGAACAAATGGCTGAACAGGTCAACGGGACGCTCGATTAGTTCCCAATTTTTTTTGTCCGGCCAGAGCGCCGAAAGTTCGCGGCCCGAAAAGCCGGCGCGGACGCTGATATGGCCATCGTGGCAGGTGACCGGACCGCAGCCGATCACCCACAGCAGGCGACCGCAAAGTCGTGGCAGCCACGAGCGGCGCGGTTCGAGCGCGATGACCACGCGAGACGAACGCGCCGCCAGCCGAAGCAATTCGGCGAGCTGTTCCGTTTGAAATTGGTGGAGAAACAAATTACTGATGACGGCTCCCGTTATATTTGGCGATGTCTGCCGCAGCCATTCGGAGGCTTCAGCAATCTCTGCGTGGACACGCCAGCCAAGGCGGTTGAAATGTTCACGCGTTTGCGGATCAAGTGCGTCCAACCGGTCCACGAGGGTCGCCGTTGCGCCGGGCCATTCTCCCTGCAAACGCCCGGCGACACTCAAAAGAAAATGTCCATCGCCAGCGCCCAACTCGACAATGTGACGGGCGTCCTGCTTCACCAAATATTTTTGCAGGATGCGGGCCATGACTCGCGGATGCCGCATCCAGGCGTTGATCCGACGGAGGTCGCGGCGCGAGCGCAAGGCGGATTCATCCTGCGGCGGCAACACATCCAGCAGTTCAGGTAAAACAATGCGTTCCATGTCGTGAGTCAAAAATTATTATTCCACTTCGAGCAGCGCGCCATGGCAACTGAAGCCGGCGCCGAACGATGACATCCACCAGAGGCCGCCCGGCGCATTGTCCGCCAGCGCCGCTTGCAGGACAAACAAAACGGAGGGGCTGCTCATGTTTCCGTGTTCGCGCAACACGGCTTCGCTCCGGCGCACGTCGTGGCTGGACAACTGAAATTTTTCGCGCAGGGCCAGCAGCACATCGCGTCCGCCCGGATGAAAAATCCAGCCGCTGATCTGCGACCGCGTCACATTGTTGCGGGCCAGCGTGTCGGCAAAAACGGTTTCGCAATGTTGCGCGGCCAGCGCCGGGACGTCCGGCGTGAGAATGTTGCGGAGCATTCCGTTCTTTTGCTCGAACCGCAACAGGTGGCGGTCAGCTGGTTTCAGGAGCGAGCTGCTGCTTTTCCATTTTACGCGTCGCCCGTCAACCGCCGTTGGCGAAAGCACCACCGCGCCCGCACCATCACCGAACAGACAGGCGCTGATCAAAACGCCCGCATCGTCATCCAGATAAAAGCAAGCGCTGCAGACTTCGACGCAGATGGACAGGACACGCCCGTATTGGCCGGAAGCCACCAACGCCTGGGCCGTTTGCAAATTGGGCAGCGCCGCGCCGCAGCCTTGCCCCACCAGATCGAGCGCCAGCACGTCCGGGCGCAGGCCCAGCCGTTCGCTGGTGTAACTCGTCAGGCCGGGACACGAGTAACCCGTGCAGGTGCTGATGAGGACGGCGTCAATTTCGCGCGGACTGGTTTTGGCAGCGGCGAGCGCGCGTTCCGCCGCCGCAGTGGCGAGAACTGGAGCATTCTCAATGAACCGGGCGTGCAGCGCATCTGGCGTGAGATCGAAAGCATGATCCAGCTTGTCGAGCGCGAGGTGACGCGTGGCGATGCCGTTGTCACCCGTCAGCACTTTTTTCATTATGGCTCGCGCACGAAGGCTCATTTCCTCGAACCGCGCGGAGTTTTTAAGCGTCGTCCAACATTCCTGCTGGCTGTAACGGTGCGATGGCGTGGCCGTGCCGGTGCCGATGATAAACATGGGCGGAATATAGCGTGCCGCTGGAGAACACGCCAGATAATGGGTGATTTTCAGGAATCCAAATACCACAGGGGAAACGGGACGGACTTGTCGCGCCGAAATCAGATGAAGGCGGACGGGAACTCTTTTCCTGAATTCATTTTGGGATGGACGATTGGGGCAATTGGCGTTGGAATTTTTAACCACGGATGGACACGGATGAACACGGATTGCACGATGGAGCCGGGGAAAAGCGGCGGAGGGCCGCCGCAGTCCAAGACTTGGCGGCAATTCGGGGCGGCCCGGCGAACGCGAAGCGTCTTGGAGTGCGCCAGCCCTCTGGCGCTTTGGAACGCGGCAATGGCCAATCTGAACGGTAGCAGCCGATGTGAGTCGGCTCATTATTTTGCAGCGATTTTTAGATGGAGCGAACTCACGTCCGCTGCTACGGCGGAAACGGCGGCGGATCGGCGCACTCCGCATTCCGCATTCCGAATTCCGCATTGGAAACGGGTAGGAACCTCCTCAAAATCCTCCAGAATAGCGGCCAGTTTGATATACCCTAATTAGCCATCCATGAGACAAAAAACGTGCGTTGCCAGGTTTCTGCAATTGTGAACAAATCGGAAGTGCTGTGAAAGATTCAGTCTCAATATGAAAACCAAACGAAACCTGATTCAGAGTTGCCTGCTGTGTGCGGCAATAATACTGTCGGCAATAGCAGCCATTCCCTGCCGCGCGCTGACGCTCGCCGATGCCTTGGATACGCCTGGATGGACTTACACCAACGACTGTGGCACTTGCTGGTCAGCAGAGACCCAGGAAACTTTTGATGGGGTGGCCGCAGTGTTAGGCACATTTTCCACTGGTGGGTGTGGCCAGTGTGGTGGGCCTATTTCGATCCAAACCACGGTGACTGGACCTGCCCGCATTTCCTTTTATTCGTCAGTGGGGCAATATTGTGGGGCTTCTTTCAGTTGGGACGGGAACGGTGCCAGTTCCATACGATTGCCAGTCAATTTAAAGCCCTGGCGCGTTTGGAGCCAATCTTTTGTTTATCTTGGATCAGGAACTCATGTAATCAGATGGACACTGTTTAACAACAATTTGGATCCATCGTTTGACCCAACACAAATATCAATGTTTCTTGACCAAGTGGCTTTGGCGCCGCCTACGACACCGGTGATTACCCAGCAACCCCAGAGCATCACTCGCGTGAAAGGGGATGCCGCCACGTTTACCGCCACCGTTTTTGGAGCCGATCCGATGACTTACCAATGGCGGCTCAACACCACAAATCTCCTCGCTGCCACCAATGTGAGCCTAACGATCACCAATGTGCAACCAGAGGATGCCGGGCCTTATTCACTGGTGGTCAGTAATTCCTGCAGCACCGCCACCAGTTCCAATGCCCTGCTGACGCTTCTGCCGCCACAACCGACGATCACGACGGCCAGTCCGTTGCCAGCGGGCGTGGCGGGCACGGCTTACTCGAAGACATTGGCCGTGAGTGGGAGCACGACGCCGTTTTTCTGGTCGCTGGTGGATGGCAGTCTTCCGTCTGGTTTAAGTTTGAGCACCAATGGTGTAATCAGCGGCACGCCGGACTTGGCGACGAACGCCAGTTTCACGGTGCAGGTTCTGGGTGGCAACGGCTTGTCCACGAACAAGGTATTTGGCCTGACGATCAATCCAGCGATCACGACCACCAGTCCGTTGCCTGCTGGCGCGGTCGGCGTGGCTTACAACCAGACGCTGGCGGCCAGCGGCGGAACCTCGCCTTATGTTTGGATTATCACCGCTGGCGGTCTGCCGACAGGGTTGAACTTGAGCACCAATGGCGCGATCACCGGCACACCGACCATGTTGACGAACGCCAGCTTCACCGTGCAGGTGACGGATAACAACGGGCTGTCTTCCACGAAAACATTGAGCCTTACGGTTGCGAGCCCGCCGACAATCACCACGGCCAGTCCGCTGCCAGCCGGTGTGGCGGGCACGGCTTACTCGACGACGTTGGCGGTGAGTGGCAGCACGTCGCCCTATCTGTGGTCACTTGGCGGCGGGCAGTCTTCCGGCTGGTTTGAGTTTGAGCACGAATGGTGTGATCAGCGGCACGCCGGGCTTGGCGACGAATGCCAGCTTCACGGTGCAGGTCGTGGGTGGCAATGGCTTGTCCACGAACAAGGCGTTTAGTCTGATGGTCGGTCCGGGTATCACGACCACCAGTCCGTTGCCTGCGGGCGCGGTCGGTGTGGCTTACAACCAGACGCTGGCGGCCAGTGGTGGAACTGCACCCTACGTTTGGATCATCACCGCTGGCGGTCTGCCGTCGGGATTGACCCTGAACACTAATGGAGCGATCGCCGGAACGCCAACCATGGCGATGAACGCCAGTTTCACCGTGCAGGTGACGGATAACAGTAGTCTCTCCTTAACGAAAGCCTTCACGCTGGCCATTGCAGTTGTGTCATCGCAATTGGCAGCCGCTCTCAACCAACCCGATTGGATCGTCACAACTTCAGGCAGCCAGAATTGGTTTGCACAAACGTCCGTCACCCACGATGGCACGAACGCGGCGCAGAGCGGGCACATCACGGACAGTCAGGAAAGCTGGATGCAAGCTACGCTGACCGGACCGGGCACGCTGACTTATTGGAGAAAGGTGTCGTCGGAATCCGGCTACGATTTCTTGGAGTTTTATCTGGATGGCGTGCTTCAAAGCGGGAGAATCTCCGGCACCGTGGACTGGCAGAAGCAGACCAACAGCATCGCTGCCGGAACGCACACGGTGAAATGGCGCTACATGAAGGATGGGTCGGCCAGTGCCGGTTCTGATTGTGGCTGGGTTGATGAAGTAAGTTATATTTCGTCGCGGCCTGTTATCATCAGCACCAACGGCAGCCTTTGTATCAGCAACGGACTCTTTGGATTCAATGTGTCAGGTCCTGCCAGCCAGACGAATGTGGTTGATGCCAGCACGAATCTATTGGATTGGACGCCGCTAAAAACGAACGTGATGGGCGGATCGCCCATGTATTTCAGCGACCCCGACTGGACAAATTATCCGGGGCGTTTCTACCGCCTCCGTTCGCCGTGATTTTCACCCAATTTGGCCAAGGTGAAAGCGCGTCGCTGTCCGGCGCGGGGGATGACCCGCGCTATTTTCAAATCAGCGTGGTCTTTGCAGACGGCCACCATGCAGCCGGGCAAATGGCAAGACGAGCATCGTCCGCTGGTGGATGAGCGGGGCAACGTGGTGGGCATCGTCGCGGCCAAACTGGATGCGTCGGCGGCGCTGGCGGCGAGCGGGGCGTTGCCGGAGAATGTGAATTATGCGGTCAAGAGCAGCCTGCTCTTGAGCTTCCTGGAATCGGTGCCGGCAATTTCCGCCAAGCTCAAAGCGCCGGTCACGGCTGACCGGAAGTTTGAGGATGTGGTGAAGTCGGCGCAGGCGGCGGCGGTGCTCGTCCTTATTTATTGAGTAGCAGCCGATGTGAATCGGCTCATTATCCCTGTCTGAAGTTAGAGCGAACTGATGTTCGCTGCTACGGGCGGTGATTTATTGCCGCGAAAGAACGCAAAGAACACAGATAAGATTTTTACGCCTTTGTGTTCTTTTGCCGCTAAACAATTTCAACGAATCGCCAGCGTCGCGGGATCGGTTATCCAGCCGGCGGGGCGCGACATGATTTCCAACATGCCGTGGCCGAACCGCGAGGCGGTGGTCGCGCCGGACGTCATGCAGGCGACTTTGCCGTTGAAAAAATCGTGGAGCGCCTGCGTCACCTTGCCGGGAAATTTCCGTTCAAACATCATGCCACTTTGATACATCGCAAAAATACGGCCATCGTAAAAATATTCGATCAGCCCCATCCAGGCCCGGATGAGTTTGCGCATCTCGCGCGAATACGCGGCCAGGTTGTCCAGATTTTCCGAAAGCAATTCCGCCGAATGCAGCGCCAGATGGATGCCGGGCGAAAGCATGGGGTCAACAAAACCAAAGGCGTCGCCGGTCATCGCCCAGCCCGGCCCATGGCCGCGCGCGGAAACCAGTTGGTAGTTGGTGTAAGTGGCGATCTCAGTGAGGCGGCGGCGGTTCGGGCCGGCGGCGGCGAGCACAGGATCGCGGCTGATGGCGGCTTCGAGCCGCGCTTCGGGCGTCGCGCCCAGTTGGGCGGCGGCGTCCTTGTTCATCACCACGCCGACGGAAAGCCGGTCACGCAACGGGATGCACCAGCACCAGCCTTCGGCCAGCCGGCCGATGATGACCTGGCCACGCGGCCGGTTTTCCGCGAAACCCTCGTAGTGGGCGAAGTAGGCCACGTCTTTGCGCGGCCCGATCTCCGCCGGAATTTCCATGGCATGCGCGAAGAGCCGGCTGCGCCCCGTGGAATCAACAATTAAATCCGGCTGCCTGCCCTGAAGCTACGGCGCCTGCGCCAGGGTTTCTTCCGCGAGCCGCAAACCGTCTTCGCCGACGCGCTCGATTTTGGCCCGTGACCGGACGCGTTTGACGCCCAGTTCATCTGCGCGCTGGTCGAACAAGTTATCAAACGCCGGGCGCGGGGCGTTGTAG
>Ga0075520_1001599_pt1 | contig 10968 bp, 4 predicted proteins | sample NGEPerB_FD_75100 | JGI IMG/M metagenome (GOLD analysis project Ga0075520, IMG submission 75100) | Arctic peat soil microbial communities from the Barrow Environmental Observatory site, Barrow, Alaska, USA - NGEE PermafrostAB12-B | ecosystem: Environmental > Terrestrial > Soil > Wetlands > Peat ...
CTTTCTTATCACCGAGACGGTTGCGGACAACGGATGCTGCTGAGGCAACGCCAGTTTCATGGCGGTACAATCTGCGCGTAACCATAGGCTCACCGTGTAACAGGCACATGCCCGCAAAGTATCCGCGCAACCGGTAAGACGTATATCTCCGTTAGCGTTCCGACCCTGATGATGATCGGTCCACCTTCGGGAACTTCGTCGTGGGAGACCGCTGTGCCCAGGATTCGTACTCGTTCCCCCGGCTGAAATTCCCGTGAATCTGGCAACCGGATTAGCGCGGGCGCGCCGGCAGCAACAAACCGGGCCGCTTCGATTCGTGCGTCGTAGCTCGTCGGACCGTGGCGCGCGAGCACGGTTGCTTCCACGTCAGCCCACTCTTCACCTTGCGTTCTTGCCTCGTTATCTGGCGTCAGCCTCTTCCAGTATTCGTCGCATATCTGGCGCACATCGCATTGGCGGCATTCCTCGGGCTGAAAGCGCGTGGGCGGCGGCCTCTTGTTCATGTCCGCGTTCACCCGCTCTGTTCGTGCCGTCAATTCACCCGCCAACTTTTCCAGTTCCCCCGCGGTTGGTACCAGTATTTGGACGCAACGATTCGGATATCGGAGTTGCAGCCCGACGGGACTCCGCCCGGACGGGTTCAGTACGCGATCATGCGTCCAGAGCAGAGCATAGACGAGCAGTTGAAAGGCATGTTCGGGTCCTGCCTCCCCCGTCTTGAATTCAGTGATTTCTGCTCCCGCCTGCGCGACGAGTACCTGGTCGGCCCGACCCGCCCAATTCAAATCCGCGGCTTCCAGCCAGACCTCCGAAAAAACTCCCGGCATCAAGACTGAGCGAACCCGGGAACCGCATGATGACTTGGCCGGTATCGCACCAAGTGTCACTTGGCACATCAGCGCCTGGATTCTTCGACGTATCTCGGGCAGTTGGCTCCGGAGCATGCGGTCCGCGGTGTCCCGGAATGCCGCAAAGCGCGGGTTCGCGCTATTCCGGGTGATCGACTGACTTACCGTCTCTTCCGCTATCCGAGTGTAGCCGCCCATCGCCATGATCGCGTTGATCGCTTCAGCGTCATGGATGCTGGCGCACCCGTTGTTCCGCAGATTCGTCACGATCGTCCCGACCGCGGCATGCGCAGCTTCACCCACCAAGGCCGGAAGAGCAAAGCGCGATGGATATCCGCGACCCGGCCACATTGCCGGGTAGTCGGCGGCGCGGAGCGCGGCGCGTCGTGGGCAGGTCTCGCCCTCGACCAGCCGCGAAATGCTCATCGAGGTCGGCGGTGGCGGCCACGCCACGGGCGCGACCGTTGTCCAAATTGCGGCGCGGTCAGACGGCATTCTCACCGGATTTGATCGAGCACCAGTGCAGTTGCGTTCGGCAGGTTCCGCCGAACCACTAATTCATCCACTAGTACCACCCGATATTCTGTCGAACACTCCTGCAACCGGTGCAGGCACTCGTCACTCGAAAAGCCCGGCGTGAGTGGGCTGTGCAGGCCGATGACAAATCGGGTGCCATCAATTTTTTCTGCATATACGGGAGCGGTAAGCGATCCCACGCCATTGGCGGCGAGGGTCCGATTGCGTTCGAAAGTGATGCCGTCCACGCGCTGGCGCTGGAGGTCTTCGAACAGCAAGTCGGCGGACTTCTTGAATCGGTCCGGATCGCTGACCGGAAGCTCCCCCGTCAAGAGGTAGCGAAGCAGGGTGGCACCCAGATGCCGATCCAGAAGATCATGCTCAAATTTATTCTTATAGCTTCGAAGACACCGATAGCACGAGCGGTCGCACTGCTCCGGGCAGTCCTCGAGGAGCTTCAATGCATCCTCGAACACCAAGAGACCATAGTCGCCCGCCCTTTGCGCGAAGCCCGCACCACCCGGCAAGGTGTCGTAGAGGTAGATTTCCGCCTCGCGGCCTTCACGTCCCGCTTCCGTCAATGCCGGCCTAAATTCCGACTGCAGTTCCGAGGCCTCGATCTGGAGGCGCTTGCAGGCTGCCTTGGTTATCGCCTCGCTCAATGTTCGGAGTACCGATTCGGTCGACAACACCCCGGGAATAAGCGAAAACGGGGGCGGCACCGTGAGGGAAATCAACAGCACGTCGCTGATGAAGTCTGTTCCCAAGACCAGCCCCTTAGTCGCCGCTCCGCCCGCGCAGTTCTGGTCTTTCGGATCGGGGTACGGCTTCTTGTGTGCCGCGGCCACGATGCCGTTGGGTAGCGCGGTCGGTTCGATCAGCCCGCAACGCGTGCAGTAGGTATATCCTTCGTTCAGCGGACCCCGATTCGTTACCAACAGGTGCTGGCGGGTGCCATGGATGCGAAGACGCTCGTTAAGCCGCGTCCACTTCGCCTGATCAGTGGGCGTGGGCATCGTCAGTTTCGCCCGGCTCGCGTAACTGCGCGCCGGGGGTTCATCCGGCGACGTGCCTTCGGCTTTCCCGACAGGGTGCGCGAAACCGGGCGGCCGGAGCCACTGGCGAGCTGGTCCGAAGGTGGCATGGCCACCACACGCCTCACAGTCACGGGTTTCCCCGCGCAGGCCCGGTTGGAAGTCCTCGGTGCGGGCGTAGTGGCAACGGCTGCACTCCAGGTAAATTCGTTTCGCCTGCCACGCGCGGTAGCGTTCCTTGCCGACCGGCGAGTAGATCGCGCCGGAGGTCCAGAGCTTATTGCCAATCCAAACTTCCTTGCCCGGGGCGTATTGCGAGAGCGCCGCCGGCAGTCCTTGCGATGGAGTGAACTGGAATACAGGACGGAAACGGCTCGATCGTTCAACGTCGAAAACGTGGAACGTTGCGACATCCGTCGGGAACGCATAGCGCGGCAGGACGCCTTTGTAGAGCAACCGGTCGAGCAGATTTGTCGTGTTGAGATTAGCACCACCTTGTTCGTCTCCGAGTTCTGGCGGTGCCTCCGGCACCACTTGGTCTTCGCCGTCGCCCGGATCCGCTTCCGGCTCGTTTTCGCCTGGAACGTATTCGATGGCGTCGTCTAGTTGCCTCAAGGTCTCGGCTACAATTCCTCCGAGCAGTTCCCGCCGATCGCTTTCCGTCAGTTCAGCCGGCAACCATTGGTCAACTTCGCCCTGCAGGGCCCGCTCGTACTTCCGGAGCCATTCTTCAAAATTGACCCGCGTAAGGAGCTTTCCCGGACTCTTGAAGTCCGCCACGCGGCCCAGAACCGCAAACAAATGAGGCTGCTCTTCAGGTGCGATATGCGGCAGTCGATCCTGATGGTAGCGTTGCAGAAGATAGGCCGTGACGTGCCGCCGGGCGATCTCCGGGTTATTCAGCGTCAGTTTGGGATCATCAACGTCGCCCCGGATCATCAGATCGGGATGGGTAAAGTAGTATTCGTCATGGCTGTCGGCGCTGCCGAACGCCGTCACGGTGGCAACCGCCGTGCCGCGCCGCCCCGCCCGGCCGGCGCGCTGCTGATAACTCGCCCGCGAGGGCGGCATGTTGCGCAGCGATACGCCTGAGAGCGTGCCTATGTCGATGCCCACCTCCATTGTTGTGGTGCAGGACAGCACGTCGATCGCGGGGCGCTCACGGTCTTTGTCGTCGGGACCAAGATCGACGTCCTGAAAGAGCAGTTCATGTTCCTCCGCGCGCGAGAACACATCCTGCGCCTGGGCGGTATTCAACTGCGCGGTGTGTTCCGCGGCGATCAACGCCATGGGAGCGACTGGGGGTTCGCGGAGCGCATCAACGGTGCTGGTCCGGTAGTAGCCCTTGCGCGCGGTGAATACTGGATCTGCGTTCGGATCCACCGGCAGCGCGCTCGGCTGACCGCAATTGATGCAGATGTTCGTGCCGGCGGTGGGCCGCTGCGTGGTGCGACAGTTGCGGCAGTACGCCCAAGCGCCACCGATCTCGAGGGAGAGCTCGCGGCCTTCCAGGCGGTATTTCTTTTCCGCCATCACCGTCGCGAAAGTCCGCAGCAGCACCGGCAGCCATTCACGGTCAAAGGTCGTCTTTGCCGCCTTGTTCGGAATGAGGTGCTTCATCTCATTGAAATTGCCGGAATGCGGTCCCACCTCATCGGGCCACCACGGCAGGGGCATGTGCGCCAGCCAGAAGCCGGCGCGCATCCAACAACGCAGCCAGGCACGCGCGATTGCAGTCTTTGCATCGGCGGTTTCGGCTACCGCCGTGAGGTCGGGCAGCGCGGCAAACTTCGCGGTGTGCTCCGGCCGCTCAATCACGGAGGCGAGTGCCAGCGACGACAGGCCGTAATACCGATCACTGACCGCATTCACCAGGTCCCGGAGCAAGGCTTCCGGCGGTCGATGGCTGCGAGCTTGCAGCACCAGCCCCAACAGGGCCGTGCTGTTCTCCGGTTTCATCGCGCCGTCCGCGATCGCATCATCAACCGTGGATCCATGCTGGAACGACTCACCCACCTTGAGTTCCGGGCGCAATCTGACGCCGAGCCGATTGGCTCCAATCAACGCGGCGAGGTAGATGTCCTCCAAGGAGACAAACGGCCTGACCACTGGGCTCCCTAGGAGCTGCGAAAACCCGACTACGATGAGCGGCCGCAGTACATCGCGCGTCGAATAGGTTTGCAGATTAGGTGCCAGTCGCGCCGCGGTTTGCCGCGAATCGGAGAAGATCAGCACCTTTCGACCACGCAAGGGAGCGAGTTTGGTAGCCGGCACCGCATTGGGCGGCTGAATTTGAATCTGCCGTGCGATCAATGCCTGGAATGGCTGGTCGCCCTTCGTCTGATGGTCCTGCACCGAAGTGCGGCCAAATGCGGCGTGTTCCCCACATACCGCGCATGGACGGAATTCCCCCGGACTGCGCCGGTTCTTCGGATCGTTCGCGTCGATCGGTTCCGTGCGGTCAGCCCGCATGCATACCCGGCGATTTCTCGAGCCTAACACCTGGGGGTTGATCCTGCCGGACTCGAGGTCGTATTCCGCCGGCTCGACCTTGTCCGAAAATACCTCCGGTTCGAGAAGTAGGTCGAGCGGTTCAAACTCAGCGACCGCACCGGTCAGTGTGCGAAACGCACCGCCCGGTTCGCTCCAAAGGAAATCCGGATTTTGCGGATTGTTCGTGTAGGCGCGGGCGTACGCCGTGCCGCAGTGCCGGCAGGTATAGAAGGGCAGCACCCGCGCACCACACTCACACTCGTCCCGCGGTTGACTGTAGAGTTTTCCCGCAGGCCCGCCTCGAAACTCCTCCTCGAGGGCACTGCAGTTAGGATCCATACACACCCAAAGGCCCGCCAGGCCGCGAAAAAACGAATGGATGCGGCACGGCAGCAGGCCCGGCTCGTCGGCCGAACGGCGGGCGATGCTGCCCAAGGCGATCAAATTGGTCACGGCCGTATCCGTCGATCTATTCGGCGCTCCGCCAAACACCAGGCTGCCTAGTTCTGAAACCGGCGTCGCCTGTCGCATCGTGGTGTTGATCAAGCGACCCATAGGGCCGTAGGCATGCAGGGCCTCATAGAGGTCGCGCGCCAAGTCACCGATGCCTTTCGCCCCCCGGTAGGCGAGGAACGAGGCCACCTGGGTGCGTCGCAGATCGTCAGTCGTGGCCTCATAGAACGCGGCCAAGTCGATCTTCGCCAATTCCGCCGCGTCCATGGCTGTCCCTACGGTCGCTGGTTCGCGCAGCAACAGGTCACCAGCAACCGTGACGAAATCCGCGGACTTCTTGCCGGTCAACTGCGCTCCAAATTGCCGGGCGTAGTCTTGGTTGCTGAAACTAGCGCTCGTGCAGATGACCTGCAGCCGTTCCGGCGGTATTCCGAGACGCATGCGCAGGCGCCGGATCAACAGCGCGACTTCCGCCCCCGCGGCGCCGCGGTAGAGGTGTGCCTCGTCGACAACGAGCAGAAAATTCTCGCCTGGGTTTTCCGCCAGCCACTTCCGCGTCTGGTCAAAGATCGGTCGCTCAAGCGGCCGCATGAGCATGTACTCCAACATGGAATAGTTGGTGACCAAGATATCGGGTGGTGCGGCATGCACCTCGTGTCGTGTGAACAGTTCGGGATCCTCCGGCAGCGTCACGCAACGCTTGAACCGGCCGGTCTTCGCATCGCGCCAGCGCTCACCTTTGCGACCGTACCAGGCAAGCAGGTCCGGTTTGGCGGGCCACTTTCCGCGCACCTTTAGTTCACGCACGAGGGTCTTCGACGCGGCATAGCCGGGCGACGCGGGATCATTGGCTCGCTCGAGGTTCGTCGCGTAATACTTACCGATGGGAGCGAGACGGTCCTGATCCCGCGCCTCATTGCGCACGCCCGGGTAAAGCGTGCGGCTCGTATAGCGGGCGAATCGGGCCGGCCGCCCCGTCCACGCGGTGAATTTCCCCGCCACGCGCCGGTCGCCAAACAGGAGCCGGAGCCGGCCCAGTTGGTCATTCACCAGGGCGTTCATCGGGTACAGAACCATGGCGCGCACAGCCTGGGTCGCGCCAAATGACTTCGGGTGCGCCTGCGCTTCGCGGGCCAGCTTGCCAAGAATCGGGAGCAGGAAACACTCCGTCTTGCCCGACCCGGTGCCGGTCGTCACCACCATGCTTTCCCCTTCCACTAGGGAATGGGATAGCGCCTTGGCTTGATGTTCGTAGGGAGGATTGTGAATCAGCGGCTTCTCACCGGGCGCCGCTGATGCAGCTGATAGGAAGATTTCCAAGGCCGCCGGATCCAGACCAAGATCCTCGTATTTCTTTCCTGGGCGATACCGGGTGGTGCTTTCCAGATAAGGCTGTTGGTGGATGACTCCCGGTTCATCCAGAAGGCGCCTGCGCTGAGCCACCAATGTCGGCTCGCTGATGTGATAAGTCGCTTCGATGTAATCGCGCAGGGCGCGGTGCAATTGCTTGCTGGTTTCGCCGATCGTCAGTGCCACGGGTGAAATTCCTCCTGCTGGGTTAGCTCTTTTCCGAAAGCCATAGTGAGTCTTGGAGAAAACGCCGTTCCTCCTCCAGTTCTGCGGCCGCAATCCGGTACGCAAACAGGCAGCTTGAGGCGGCGATCGGCTCGGCGATCCCGTCCCAGCGGCGGCGCGCCCACATAGGTACCGGCGAGAAGAACTCCATGATCCATTGATCGCCCTTTGCCTTCCGGAGCGCGTATTGCTGCGGCTGCCCGCGGTTCGCATCGATGGCGGCCTGCGCGCGCCAGGCCTCGTCGCAGCCCCGCCAAGGATTATCGAACACCGGGAAGTCGATCATCCGCTCGGGCTGGCCCAACCGCAACTGCACGTAGCACCACAGGTCGGCCCCATAGGCTTGGCTACGCCGTGCCACGAATTTCCCGGACTGCTTCTTGGGCGCCGTCCACCGACCGCGATAGTAGCGCACGGGCGCGGTGGGATCGAGGATCGTCAAGCCCGGCACTTCGCGCGCCGGCGCAACTCCGCCCAGTGCGTCATTCAACTGCCGCTCGTATTGCGTCGGCGTCAAACGCGTCGGCTCGCCGCTCCAGTCTTCGGTCCTGAGTTCCTGCAGGCCATATTCAATGAGAACGTCGGCGAGTTTCTCGGCGCCTGAAGGTTTCAAGCGCCTGACGTGATTGACCTGCTCCACGCGACTCGCGATTTCGACCGGAAAGACCGCGCTGTCTCTCAGCACCCCTACTAGCAGCACAGAACCATTACTTCGGGGAACAAAGCTCGGTGCGGCCGCATGCAGGAGGTACCGAACCGGCTTATCACCATCTAACTCTGTGGCGCATTCGATCAAGTCGCCATAGGCCACCAGTGCCTCGAGCGTCTCGTTGATCCTCTCGTCCAACGCCGCCGAATCGTTCACGAGACCGCGCAGCGGTTGCGATACCTCGCGAATCAGCGTTCGTGCCGAACACGGACATCGCAAACTTGCGGCCCGCCGAAGCGCGGCCGCCAAGGACTCCGTAGCGGTGAGATCCAGCGCGGCGGCATCGAGGCCGAGTTCCCCGACCTTGAGAGCATGCACTTGGTTGAGGGTCAGTTCCTTCATAGGTCTCGCCACCTCAGGAATGGATCGTCGCCGCGAGGCTCCGGCTCCGTAGCTTGCACCAGCAGGCGCGCCGCCCGGCAGAGCGTCGGCACCTCTTCAAGCAGTCGTCTCTGTGCGTGGACCAGATCGTGGCCCGACCAATCGTGCAATGTCTCCGGTCGACTGAGTAGCCGGCACGCCAATTCGCACAGCGCCCGCGTTTCTGTATCGGCGAGACCACGCGGAGCCATCCGCGGGCTTCGTTTGGCCAGTTGATACAAGGAGTCCACCCGCACGCGAGGCGCCTGCAATTGCATGATCTCGCGGCGTCGCATAATCTCCGCACCGATGAACTCGTCTTCCGGACGCCGCCATACTTTACGGACCATCGCTTGGAGCATGTTGCGTTCGTTGCGGGCTTCCAAGTTGCGCCAGGGTTCGCCGCATAACGTGCCAACCAACTGCAATCGGATCCAATTCAAGACGCTGGAGCGGCGTGTGGTGGAAGCAAAGTTGCCCGATAGTTTGGCGTCTTGCCAAAGCCGATGGAGCCGCAACATTTCCTCGAGGTAGGCTGGCTCGCGCTTCACCGGATATGGAGCAATGTCGCCGGTGAGGTCGTCGAAGCTCTGAACGACCGGCGGGACGATGATAGAGGCGGCTAGTGCATCACCCTTCGCGAGGAAAAGTCCGCCGGCCTCAGGGGTCTCGCAGGGAAACTGGGTCGTCCAGTCCTGCCCACTCCAAGGTCGATCAAAGGTGTACCAACTTACTTTCGGCGCAACTTCGGCGCCGGTGTCGTTCAGAAGGTTCAAGTCATATCGTTTGTTGCGTCGCACAATGCTCCAACGGAGGGCGCCAAAGGCCCGATCGCATTGGGTGGAGATCTTGCCGAAGGGCCCGGCGTCGAACTCGAGCACACCGGCTTTGGCTTCATCGTAGTACCGTTCCGACTGGGGGTGCCTTCTGAACTCGCTGGCGAACTTGCTGCGAAACGACTCCGCCGTCACCGGCAGTTGCATCTTCGGCAACGTCGTCTTGAACGGCGCTCCCTTGGGGTTCCGCGGCAGAAGCTTCACCTCACACCTCACCGATCTGCGCACCGGCCCATTCAGCGTCACGCTCAGCTTCCCTTCCCACAAATCCTCCAGGCACGGGGTTCGCGGATCCATTTCCAGTTCGAGAGCGCCGTTTTGGGTCTGGCGGTCTCGCCCGACACTTTCGCGCACGCGAAACGTGAAGGTGAGAGACCCCCAATCGGCCGTCGGCTGACCCTCTTTCTCTTCTGTGGTGAATTGCAGCGAATGCTGTCCCAACGGCAAGTCGGGCAATTCGAGAAATGCCGGGCCACCTGCGGCCGGCATCATGATTGAAACAGCATGCTCCGTTCCGACGAGTGAAGCATGTATGCACCGGACTTCGTGATCCGAGTGAATGGCGACACACGGTTTTTCGCCGGAAAACCACTCGGCATGGCCGACTCCATCCCACCACGCGGCCGACAATCCAGCGGGCCAAACCTCGAGTGATTTGGTCATTCCCAAGCCCAGCGAGCGCAACTCATTCTGCGTCGCTTCCGCCAGCGACGGCGGCAGTTGGATCAACGCGGCACAGATGCCGCTGCATTCGATCGTAACGGGGGTTATCTTGTCCGTTTGAGTAAACCGGGCTCCCTCCCGAATTAGCAAAAAGCGCTCGCCAGCCCGCACACGAGGGCTCCTTCGCTCGACTGCAGTGCCGTCGGCCGCAATTTCAAACAGCCACGGGCTGCCGGGACGCAGCAGGCACTCGGTGCGAAGCAAATAGTCGATTTCTGAATGGGGACGCTCAAACTTGAGTAACGGTTCGTCCTGCTGTGGCCACCTGGTGAGTTGAATCAGTTGGGACCCGAACAAAACCCGCCCGCGCGCCAGCGGTCGTTCGTCCGAGCCCGCAACCGTGCACCGCGTATTGGACAGCAGTTCCTTCGCGTCGGGGAAACGATCCAGCAGATGGGACAGGTTCGGGATTTCGAGATAAACCCTCCATTTCGCCCCGCTTGAGTCACTCGGCCGCACGATCAGCCACGGCTCCAATCCAAGACGCGCCACTTCCTGCCGAGCGGTCTGCAACCTGGATGTGTTCGGCGGCGGTGTGGGGACGGTCGTCCTCCCAAGTCCCTTGATCGCCCGCCGATCTTTAGCTGCCTCCCGCGCCTCGCGCAGCCACACCCGTGATTGGCGATGCCGCTCCAAGTCAGAGGCAATTCTTTGAAGCGCCGCCGGGTGGATCAACTTCGCACCGAGGTCTTTCTCGGTCATCAGCAGGGCGGTGGCGATTTGGCCAACCAGCATGTGGTCTTCCGCCAAGTATTGAAAACGCGGTGTTGCGCTCCAACTCCGTGCCGAAATCTGTCGGCCTACCTGCAGCGGTGAGGAGAAAAAGTCGGCTGAGAACTGGTGCCGTAGTTGGTATAGGATAAAGGCCAGATCGCGCTGCAGGTCGACGGGCAGTATTGCGTGGGTAATCGGCCAGCAGATGATCGAGAAATGCTGGGCCCACGCTCCTTGAGGTCGGATGCCGCCATAGGTTCTCTCGAAATGCAGGAAGCAATGCCGAATCCAATCCCGGTCGTTCCATTGTAACCACCCTGGCGTTTGGTCTTCGAACGTCTGCCAATATTCCTCACCCTTATAATCGTATCCCACTTCCGTGGCATATACAGTCCACAGCAGGCGATGGTCCTCCACAGGAGCGTAATTCTGGGCCCAATCTTGTAGCGCCACACTGAGGGTTTGGCGTTCTTCGGCACCGAGCCCGTGTTCTAGCGCAAATACGGGATGCTTCGCCCCGTCGGCTCGTCGGAGTTGGGCCAGTTCGCCAAAATGCTTCACTAACCGGGCCTCACGCTCGGCCAATGCCGCTGACTTTGCCGCATAGCCCGACGGTGCCATTCAGCGCCCTCCCGTTAGCGACGCCATGACATGCGCCCGCTTCCAGCCGGCGTTGGTGGCAATTTGCACCAATTGGCAGCAATCGC
>Ga0075520_1001600_pt1 | contig 10966 bp, 8 predicted proteins | sample NGEPerB_FD_75100 | JGI IMG/M metagenome (GOLD analysis project Ga0075520, IMG submission 75100) | Arctic peat soil microbial communities from the Barrow Environmental Observatory site, Barrow, Alaska, USA - NGEE PermafrostAB12-B | ecosystem: Environmental > Terrestrial > Soil > Wetlands > Peat ...
GGGATAAGCTGCGCGAAGGAGGTGGTTTGCGTAAATTACGATATTGATGCCAGCTTCAACTAACTCTTTTTCGTAAATTTGGCAGTATGTTGTAGGAACGACAACGAGTGGAACTTTCTTTTCGAATTTTTGATATTCCTTACAAAATTTTAAAATTTCCGATTGATCTTTTGCTTGACTGTGAATCATTATGCCATCGGCACCGGCCTTAATATAGGCAAAGGCGCGAGTGAGGGCATCGTCCATTCCTTTTTTCAGAATGAGGCTTTCGATGCGCGCGATAATCATGAAATCATTTGTAACTTGAGCTTTTTTACCGAGGGAAATCTTATTGCAAAAAGCCTCAATGGAATCTTGAGTTTGTGACACATCAGTCCCAAAGAGTGAATTCATTTTGAGACCTGCTTTGTCTTCAATAATAACGGCGGAAACTCCAAGTCTCTCCAGCGTTCGAACTGTATAGGTAAAGTGTTCTGTGATGCCTCCAGTATCGCCGTCAAAAATCATGGGCTTCACTGTAACTTCAAAGATGTCATTGACGGTTTTAAGCCGTGACGAGAGATCGACCAGTTCAATGTCCGGACGGCCGTGAGCTGTTGATTCTGTCAAGCTGCTGAGCCAAATGGCATCAAATGATTGAGTGCCTCTTTCTGGATCTTTAACTTCTGTTTTTTCTACAATAAGAGCACTTAACGCATTATGGGCCTCAGAAACGCGCACAATATTTTTAACACTTAAGAGACGACGCAATTTTGCCAAACGAAGTTGTGGTGTTGTTCCAATTTCTCGAAGATGGACATGAAGTTCAGTTGAAGAGATACCTTTTGTGTATTCAGGTTCAACCATTTGGCCGCCCCATTCTGCAAGAATGGCAATGGCCTTGGCACGCACATCTTTTAGCGGACCTTCGCGCCAATCCGTTCCGTGAACCATATAATCAGGTTTATATTTACGAAGATTGGCCTCGTAATCCGGAGTCTCTTGCATGACGACCTGATCGACGCCTTTAACATTTTCAATCACAGCTTTGCGCTGTTCATAACTCATGAAGGGAAGTCTTTTATAGGAAGCAATGGCCTTATCTGTAAAAAGGCCAATCATCACTTCGCCGAGCTCTTGCGCAACTTTGATAATATTCAAATGCCCGGGATGAATAAAATCAACAGCCATTGGAACATAGACGAGTTTTTTCTTTTGTGTCATATCAGAAACTCCATTATTGAATACATGTTGGACAAAGTCGCAGTCCTTCTAGATTTCCTTCTTTGTGTTTTATTCTTAATTCTTCCATTGCCGGTGAATTCCAAATTTCATAAAGAGAATTTTTATGAATGTTGCCGACGGCAATCTTTCGTGCGCGATGAGCTGCGCACGGTAGGGCCAATCCATCTCCGTGAATAAAGAGAGATTCCCATGCATAAGAACATTTTTGCTTTCCCTCTTTAGGAGAAAAAGATGTGGCATGGGCGCGTGAGTCATTTTCTTCCTGATCAAAAGGACTAATCGGGACGTAGCGCTGGACGGCGACATAATCAACCTTTTTGACCCAATATTCGCGAAAGGCTTCGACTTCATGTTTATTATCTTCTTGGAGAACGAGACTAACGCGTGTTGCTGGAAGTTCGACATTGCGCTTGATCTTTAAATTTAAAAAAGTGTCAATATTGGCCATGACTTTATTATAGTCTGCATCAACTCGAATCTTTTTATAAGTTTCAGGAGTGAGAGCATCAATACTAAAACAGAGTCTTGTGAGGCCAGTGTCGAGAAGTTTTTTTGACCTCTCTTCTGTAAGGAGCATTGCATTGGTATTCATGTGAATATCCATGATGCCGCGCTTTGTTGCGTAATTGACTCGTTCGATTAAATCTTTATCGAGCAGAGGTTCGTTGGCGTGGTTCATTCCAATCGAAGGGCAGTTGTGTTCGGCACATTCATCGATGAGTCGACAATATGTTTTGAAATCCATTTCGCCTGCATATGAATAACCTTTTTCTAGATCAGGATGACCGTGAACACACATTTTGCAGTGAAGGTTGCATCGGAATTTTGTTTCAAAACGAACAAAAAGAGGAAAGTCCGGGCGATATTCCATTCGAGAAGCAGCGGCCCAATTTCGGCGATACTCATCCCATTTTGCTCCAAATTTTTTTCGAAAAGGGGCATCAGGATCTTCTTGGAGCGATGAATTGAGTACTCTGCCGGCGGATGTTTCTTGCTGTTTGATGGTCGCCATATGTTATCCCCCAAATACGCTTCATATACCAACTTGGTATTTTAAGAAATTTTATAAAATATACTTCATTTCTTAAAAAATTAAAATACAAATTTGTTTTATAAAATCAATAAGAAAACAGATTCAAGTTTCCTGTATTTTGTGGTAATAAGGTATCATCAATCCCGAAATGCTTCGCATTTGGGATACCATGGATATCTTCGATATCCTCCGCCTTCGGCGGGATAATTCAACTTGCAAATATTACTGCACTGCGTTTGTAATATTTGAGTTTCATTAATTCGACCATCAAGTTTCAGTCGCAGATGACCTTCAGGTTATGCACTGTGTTTCTGAAACTTGGGTCTCATTAAATTATTACAAAGATTTGATTAATCATGAGCATATTGGACAGGAAATTTTATCGGTGCGATACATTGCAAGTCGCCCGCTTGCTTTTAGGGAAAAAACTAGTGCGGCAAATAAATGGTCTTGAGCTTGCCGGAATGATCGTGGAGACCGAAGCTTACTGTGGTCAAGCGGACAGCGCCTGTCATGCTCACCGCGGCAAAACGCAACGTAATGCCGTCATGTTCGATGAACCCGGCCACGCTTACGTTTATTTTACTTACGGCATGCATTACATGCTCAACCTTGTAACGGAAGCGAAAGGCAGGCCATGCGCCGTGCTGGTGCGCGCGATACTGCCACTTGCTGGAATAGAAGAAATGGAAGCCCGCCGGAAGAGGAAAGGCGCTGACCTAACCAATGGTCCGGCCAAGCTCTGTCAGGCTTTCAGTATTGATAAGGCATTAAACGGCTGGGATTTAACCCGCGGTAAAGATTTGTGGTTTGAGGATTACAAGAAAATCCCGGCTAAATCAATCATAACCACTCCCCGAATAGGCATCGATTACGCGAAAGATGAACATAGAAATGCTCCATGGAGATTCCTTTACCACGCCTAACTCAAGGTAACGTCTTTGTTGGCAATACCACCCGGCATTCAGGCATAATAAAAACAATTATATAGAGTTTTTCCAGAAATTGATTGACATATCGTCAAGTATGGCTATTTTAAGCAAAAGATGGATGGAAAAAGGTTCATCAATAAAAGGAGGATATTTGATGTTTACAGTTACGGAAAAAGCATTGGAAGTAATCAAAGACTTTATCAAAGAAAAGAATGTAGATTCCGCAGTGCGGATCACATTGTCTATGGGCTGATCAGGGCCCGCTTTGGGTATGGCTCTGGATGAGCCTGTGAATACAGATGAAGTGTTTGAGGAAAAAGGTACAAAATTTATCATTGATAAAGATATTTATAATCAGGCAAAGCCGATCAATGTTGATTTTGTAAGTACGCCGCAAGGGGCTGGATTTAAAATAAATTCCAGTCTCTCTCCGGCTGAGGGCGGCGCTTGCGGCTCATCTTGCAGTTGCTAGAATTTCGAGGGGAGGAATTTTCCTCCCCTTTTTTTAATCATGATTGAAGAAAGCAAAACAAAAAGAAAAATTGATTCCGTCGAAAATCTTCTCCGGCAGAGGAAATACCGTGAGGCGATTGTTCTCGGTGAAGAAATTCACGAATCATATCCGGAAGAAGAATCCGTCATATTAATGTTATCCTGGGCATATTATGACAGCGGCGACACGAAGCAGGCTATAAAATATTTAAATATTCTATTCGAGCGTGAGCTTAAGCGAAAAGTCTTTACAGGATTTGCTTTTGATGAACTCGTGCGCATCTACAAGCAGGAGAAAAATTTCCACAAATTGGTGGAAATTTGCAAAAGGGCGGTTGCCGCGCAACCGGAAGATATAGGACTTTTAGTTGAAATGGGCAATGCTTATCTTCAATCAGGCCAAACCCAAAAAGCTTGCGGCATTTATGAAAAACTCATCGGAATCGAAAGCGACAATCCCGCTTTTTATTGCCACTGGGGCAAAGGTTTGTTTGCCGCGGGATTGAGTGAAGAAAGTGAAAAAGCCTATCTGCGGGCCGGCGAAATTGATCCTGACCAGGCTGACCATTATTACTTCAAAATAGCTGTTTTATTTCAGCAAGCGGGAAATCATCGAGAAGCTGAAAGATTATTAAATAAATGCATTACTGTGAATTCGGCTAATCCCCTATATTATTGTTCGTTAGGAGACAGCCTTATTGGTCTGGGAGAAATATCGATAGCTTTGAAGGCTTATGAGACAGCCGTGCAATATGATAATCCCGGAGCTGGAGCTTACTATAATCGTTTAGGCCATGCACTTATGAAGACAAACCATTTTTCACAGGCAGTTGAGGCTTTTAAATCGGCCATAGCTCAAGATTCTGCGCGGCCTTACTATTTAAGCTTAGCCGCAGCTTACAAAGGTATGGGTCTTGCCGATCAGGCTGATAAAATTATGCGTGAAGTAAAAGAATCAGATCACGGATATGGACCCCAAAGCAAGCGTTAGGGCATTAAACCCTCCGCTTCGCGGGATTGTTCAACTTACCAATTCCGCTGCGCTTCGCTTTCGGAATTGGAGTTTCAACAATAAGGTTAATTTTTCCCGTATTTGCGATGAAATTCCTTAAATACATGGTAAAAATACTCATTTTCCTCAATTTCTTTTTTAATGATCAGCCCTAATTCCGATATTTCATCTTTATTAATAATCAAGTTGACACTTTTATTTAAGGCATGCATGTAGTCCATAGTTGCAAAAGTTTCGCTGATTAAGACGACAAAAATTTGCCGGCGGGTAGACATGGATAAATGTTCCAAATAGTCGAGAACATTATTAATTTCCCCCGTTCCGGTATCGAAAATTTCATTAACGACAATGACATTAAAAGTATGAAAATTTAAGTATTTTAAAACTTCTTTAAATGTCGCCGGTTCAATTACGTTAAAATCAAGTGATTTCAATGTGCTGCTGATCTTTTGCCTGATGACAGGATCATTTTCGCAAATCATGGCAGTTTCATTGTTTGTATCTTGATAACCAAAAGGCCGCCCGGAATAATCTATTCCTTCTGCCACTGAAGCCGGTGTTGATTTTTCTTCATTCATATTAATTTCCTAATCATCATTTTAATGAAACTCAGATATTACAAGCACAGCGAAGTAATATCTGTAAGTTGTAATGAGTTCCAAGTTTCAGAAGAGAAGCGTGTAGCCTAAAGGTCATCTGCGACTGAAACTTGCTGAACGAATTATCCCACGTGCGAAGTTAAGTGGGACTATATATGATGCAAACCACTTGCTTTGGGGTTCATACTCGTGATTATTGTCTCCATGGGTCTTTAGTCTTCCCATATAATTCGTCAACTTCAAGATCAAGACCAAGTGCTAGTTTTATAGTCTTTTTTAGGTTTACCATATGATTTGTCAACTTCAAGTGTCCCCAGATCGGTGGTTTTTTCACCGCGGACGTTTTTTATCGAGTCCATCCCACGATTCACGTTAGCTCTATTCGAAGCATAAGCGATCGCCGTAGCTTCCGTAATCAAGCCTTTTTCAAAAAGATCGACGATGCAATAGTCAAAAGTGATCATGCCAAAAGTTTTTCCTTGATGGATAATATCAGAAAATGTTTTGTCACCCGATTCTCCGTGAAGGATAACGTCTTTGACACGCAGGCTTGTACTCAGCGCTTCGAAGGCGGCAACACGGCCACCGCCAACTTTTGGCAGAAGGCGTTGACAGATAATCCAGCGAAGCGAATCAGCAAGGCGCGTGCGTATCTGGTTTTCTTCGTCCACAGGAAACATGCCAAGAATACGATTGATCGTTTGACCGGCATCAATTGTATGCAAAGTGCTCAGCACTAAATGACCTGTTTCAGAAGCATTTAACGCAATTTCCACAGATTCACGGTCACGCATTTCACCTACAAAAATTATCTTTGGCGCCTGACGCAAAGCTGCGCGTAAACCATTGGCAAAGTTGTCAAAATCCTTACCCAATTCGCGCTGATTGATAGTGGCCATTTTTTGAGTGTGTGTATATTCTATCGGATCTTCCAGTGTAATTATATGTAAAGAATATTTTTCATTGATTTCATTGATAACCGCAGCCAGAGATGTGGTTTTACCACTACCTGTAGCACCTGTTACCAGAACAATGCCGTTCTTTTCAGACGCGACGCGGTAAAAAGCCTCTGGTAATAACAGTTCTGCGCAAGTAGGAATTTGAGTTTCAAGTTTTCTTAAAACGATGGAGTAATGGCCGCGCTGTGAAAATATATTCACGCGGAAACGGGCAACACCCGGCAACTCGTATGATAAATCGCAGGAACCTTCTTTAATCAGCCTTTCCAGCAGCCGGTGGTCATTATTAATCAAGTTTAGAGCAAAAATTTCTGTTTGAAACGGTGTAAGTTTTTCGAAATGCGGCCTTAACTCAACGCGAACTAATTGGCCGGCGGCCTCTACCTGAAAAGGTTTATCCACGGTTAAAATAAAATCGGAAATCTCCACGTTGGATTCTAACATTCTTGTCAATATATGGTCTATTTCCGGTTTTCTCATAAGCTATCCTTGCAACGATTTATGCTTCGGTAAAGTCTGTTGGCGGTTGTTTCAAAAGCGGACGGAATCTGGCTTTATCGTTCGCTTTGATGTAAGCCTCGTCAGCGCCGATCCAACCGCGGCTATAAAGATCCATTATCGAATCGTCCAAAAGTTGCATTCCGTATTTTTTACCCGTCTGCATCATGGAAGGAATTTGATAGGTTTTAGATTCGCGGATCAAATTACGCACCGCAGGAGTGGCAATGCAAACCTCCAGAGCAACACAGCGGCTTTTGGTGTCAATTCTCTTGAACAAAACCTGTGAAACAACCGCGCGTAAACCATCGGCCAGCGTGGAACGGATTTGCAATTGTTCGGTTGACGGGAAAACCTCAATTATTCGATCAACTGTTTTCGCTGCACTGGTTGTATGGACAGTTGAAAAAACCAGATGGCCGGTGGATGCGGCCTCAACAGCGAGCGAAATGGTTTCGAGATCGCGCATTTCACCAACCAGAATAATGTCCGGATCTTCACGCAATGCTCCGCGCAGTGCTGTAGAGAAAGATTTAGTATGGACTCCCACTTCCCGTTGGTTAACGATACAACTTTGACTCTTATGAACAAATTCAATAGGATCTTCAATTGTAATGATATGGTCCTTGCGTATGCGGTTAGCTTCATCAATAATGGACGCCAGTGTTGTGGACTTGCCGCAGCCCGTAGGACCGGTGACCAGCACAAGACCTCGCGGGAGAGCAGCTAATTTTGATATCACGCTGGGGAGTCCCAATTCTGAACAAGTTGAAATTTTATCGGGTATTTCACGAAATACGGCACCTATACCGTTTTTTTGCCGGAAGTAATTGACGCGATAGCGAGCGAGGCCAGAAACTTCATAAGCAAAATCAACGTCGCCCGTTTCTTCAAAAATTTTAATTTTATATTCCGAAGTGATTTCGTAGAGAAGCACTTTCAAAGCATCAGAAGTGAGGACGTCATATTTAATCCGCTCAATATCACCGCGGATTCTAAGAGCTGGTTGTTGACCGGCAATAAGATGAAGATCTGATGCACCTTGGTCATGCATAAGATGAAAAAAAGCATCAATTTTCGCCATATATTTTTCTCCTCGGTGGTAATTTACTATGTTCTATCATTTTTCTTGCGAGAAAAGAATAAAATAATTTAACGGGTGCAAATTTTATGACCGCATAGATATTTTTTACCAGTTTCCCCTCTATAAAATTATTTGTGAATATAGAAAATACTCAATGATTTCGCCAATCTTACTGTTATACTAACAATTTCTTGACACTAAGACAAGCAATAATATATGCTCTCCCACGTTTTACCTATGGGAATTTGAAATATTGGGGATGTAGCTCAGCTGGGAGAGCGCGGCGTTCGCAACGCCGAGGCCAGGGGTTCGATCCCCCTCATCTCCACCAAAAGATAATCCGACAAAATTCAAAGAAGTACAAAAACCAGTTAGAAATAGCGGTTTTTGTATTGCTATTGATCCAATGCTATAAAATCCAACATCGCCAAGCTATTTTGCGGGTATAGTTGCCTAAAATACCCGCAGTGAAAATCACGATACCCCCAACGTTCCTGCATTTATCCAATTAATTTTATCTGTCCGTCATTCCATGAAATGATTGACCTTGTCGCGCAATACCTCACTCTCACACAGAAAAGACAAATGACCGCAATCGCCGGGCAGTTCAAAAGTGTCGGCATATAGATATCCGGCGAGCGCCTGGGCCGGTTCGGAATTGACCGCAAGATCCTGCTGCGCCCAGATGATAAGGGCTTTTGCCCGGATGGTTTTTGCGGCAGGATCAATCGCTTCTCCGAAGGAGCGATAGATATCATGATCCATAATGGCTTTCACTTGCCATGCCCAATCGTATGCATTGTACTTCATGATGTTCTTTTCCGTTGCGGCTAGAAATTGCGGAAAAGATTCAGGCGTCGTATTGCTTGTAATGTAACGGGGTGTTCTCACATGCAGATTATGGATGGCGGCCACTGTTTTCATGGCGGCATTTTCCCCTTGTGGTTTTTCCCGGCCGGCATCGATAGCACTTAGTTCCGCCTGCCACAGAAGCAGATCATACGAGGTTAGTCGCGGCGATCCGACAATAGCAACAACTTTATCCAGAAAGTCGGGATAGGAAACCATCCACTGATAGGCCATCATTCCCCCCAGGGAAATGCCAATTACACCATGAAGACGGGACAGATGCAAATATCGGGTGAGAAGGAGATGCTGAGCATTCACCATGTCTTTAATGGAAAATCGCGGAAAAGATTGATTGGGCTGATGCCTGCTGTTGGAAGGTGAAGAGGATACTCCGTTGCCAAAAGTATCGACGGCCACAATAAAGTATTTTGAGTTGTCGGCCATTTTCCCCGGCCCGATTAATCCAAGATCGATCAACTCCTGAGTTGTCCCGGCAAGCCAGGTGGGGAACAGGACTACGTTGGATTTGTCGGAATTCAAAACGCCAAAGGTGCGATAGGCCAGGCGGCAGTTCCGAATGACCTGGCCATTTTCCAGACGATAATTACCCAGGTTTGCAAACTGAAGGGTGTCCTGAGCAATGGCCCCACTGCTCCACAGGAACAACATCACTATAATTATGGGAATGCGGATGAAGCTTTTCATGTATCAATCTCCTGTTGCCGCTTTAAACTAAATGTTGTCATAATTATTTTTACAGTCAAATTAACTCTCATCTCTTTTAACGAGTACACCTACAAAGTCTTAGCAGAAGGCAGCTGTCAGAATTTAGGATTACCATTTAAAAGGTTTAACAGCGTCGATAAGCGGACGAGCGTAGCGAGAGCGAGTGCCAGCGAACGGTCCGCTTATCGACATGGTCACCAGCACGAGATACGAGCGTCCGGTGGACTGCGCGGTTAACTATTCTTCCTGTATCAAAACATGTTTATGGATGCTATGACATTCATTCAGCACCATAAACTCTTCTGCATATTTTGATTCCGGTATAGAAAGTTCAATATGTTTTTCGTATACCTTATGAACTATGATTCCCCTTCTCCACAGATAATAACCAAGGGACGCTATTATTAGGTTACATAACCACAAATAATGTCATTTTGGTATGGGACAGTGATTATGTTGAATATCAAAAAGGCCATTACCAGTCTAATGGGCTTAGTAATATGGGCTAATATGTTGTGCAAGTAACAAACTGGGTACGATACACTCGCAACTCTCGAACTTATCTCAGCCGCTGGAACTGGAAGGAAAGGAGATAAAATTGTTAGACCAATACCCTGCATTGTTTTCTTCCGATATTTGTACCATCGGGTAGGTTCAGAATTGCACCATGCGCAACCCTTTGGCCATTTTATTTTTCTGCTATTAAGTATTCCGAAGTAAATTCTCATTGCAGCGATCTCATTATGCCAACGGGGCGCTCAGCCGCCGCGCTTTTTGCGGTCGGCTGAAGTGTCAATGTTAAGCCTCTTTATGTTTTTTAGCCTTATAATGTTTCCTCAAGTAGTATGGGCAATGCATATCCGAGATAGAAAAATCTACTTTATCAACTTTGTAAAGAAAACAATTAATGATTTCGGCTGAACGTATATCGAATAGTGCAATATTATATCCGTCTCCTAGTGAACTTCGATATCCGATTCCATCGAAGCCTTTTGATTTGAAAAGCTCAGATAGAATTTGAGTGGGCACATAGTCTGCTACGTCATCTGCAGGCGTGATAGGTCTTGAGAATGCATAATCAATATCGGCCCATACCGCCTCTCGACGCTTTTTGGGAGAAGGTTCTTTCAGATAATAAGAATATCTTTTTGCATCACTAGTACAGTTCACAATACTTAGCTCTTGTACAATTTTGAATTGCCCAACTGAAACAAAAGAGCCAACCCAAGGCCTCACTTCGGCAAGGGCAGTTTTCTGATTCGAGGATAGATATAAATAGGGAATTCCCTTTGGATTTGCTCGCCCTTCATTCGCTCGGTCAATCCTTGGATGCATTCGTTCTGGCTTATAAGGAGCTGGCACTTCGCCGATTTCTTCGCTTTCAAGTTTCCATCCATGGCCGATTTGTGCTCTCCATAAAAAACTATTCTTAGGAAATTTTTCAATCCTTGTTTCTGCAGTATCCAGCACGGTTTTACAAAAGAGTTCGACATCTTTTGAATGAATATATCTCGTCTGATGTTTTATCGTTTCCTCGAAATGGTGGTAACTACTATAA
>Ga0075520_1001601_pt1 | contig 10963 bp, 8 predicted proteins | sample NGEPerB_FD_75100 | JGI IMG/M metagenome (GOLD analysis project Ga0075520, IMG submission 75100) | Arctic peat soil microbial communities from the Barrow Environmental Observatory site, Barrow, Alaska, USA - NGEE PermafrostAB12-B | ecosystem: Environmental > Terrestrial > Soil > Wetlands > Peat ...
GAGGAAAGCTGCTCGCTCAGGCGCTGCTGGGTCCGGAATCGAGCCTCAGTGTCGTGTTCTGGCACCATATCGCCACGACCACGATCGTCCTTGCGTTGCTGTTCGTCGTCCGGTTCAGACGCCTCCTGCCGAGGCCAGTCGCCTTGGGTTGGGTATTGCTGGTGGTCTTGGTGCTTTCGGCCTGGTGGGTGCCCGGATTGGGCGCCTACCCGACTGCGGCTAATGCGGCTCCGTGGTACGCAATCGGCATGCAGGAGATTCTGCGTTGGATTCCCGTGCCCGGGCTGGTGGTCGGACTCGGACTGAGCGCCGTGCTCGCGCTTGCACTGCTTCCTGTGCTCGGGACGACTGTGAGAAAGGCGACCTTGTGGTGTCTGGCGGTCGGGTTTCTCGCCTACACCGGCCTCACGGTCACCACGCTCACGCGGCAAATTCCGTCGTCAGGAGAGAATGCCAAAGCCGCGCTGGCGATCGGGTCTGGGTTTGTCTCCGCGCGAACCTACCTCCCGAGAAAGAAGATGCTGCGCAACATCCCGGTGGCCACGGTCGCCGGCCGCCCGGAAGGGTGCCTCAGCTGTCATCGGGACATGGCAGGGTTTTCTCCCGTCCACAGCCCGGCCGCCATCGGATGCACCTCCTGTCACCTCGGCAATCCCTTCACTCTGGATGCACAACTGGCGCACACGGGCATGACCGTCACCCCGGGAAACCTGTCCATCGTCCGCCTGACCTGCGCCACCACCGGCTGCCACGCCGATGTCGCGGCCCGGGTTCAGGCCACGCTCATGAACACAATGAGCGGGGTCGTGGCCGTTGACAAAGTCGTGTTCGGCGAAAGTCCTGACCTAAACAGACAGTATGATGTCGGGCACCTCGGCGCTTCGCCCGCCGATCGACACTTGAGAAACCTCTGCGCCTCCTGCCACTTGGGTCAGGACAAACTGCAGCCGGGGGCCATCGATCAACAGAGTCGCGGCGGTGGCTGCTCAGCCTGCCATCTGAATTACGGCCCGGAAGCGCTCGGCGAATTGCGTGCGCGCCGCGCCGTTGTTCCCGCCGGGGATGCGCCGCTGCATCATCCCGACATTTCCACAAGCGTGCCGGCGAACGCCTGTTTCGGCTGCCATAGCCGTTCCGGCCGAATTTCGACCAACTACGAAGGGTGGCACGAAACCCAGATCGACGCGACCACTGCGCGGCAGCGCGCGGATTGGGCACAGCATTATCGTCTTCTTGAAGACGGTCGCGTGTTCGCCCGGCAGGTGGCGGATGTTCACTTCGAAAAAGGAATGATCTGCACCGATTGCCACCTCGCCTCCGAAGTCATGGGAGACGGAGGCGTACACGCGCATGAGGCCGAGGCGGTCAAGATCGCTTGTACGGATTGCCATTCCGGCCAACCGCCGGCAACGGCCACCTTCACCGAACTGGATCCGGAAACCCAGAAGCTCGTGGCGCTGCGCCAGCTTAACCAGACAGGGCGCAGGTTTGTCCGCGTGCAAGCTGGCACTATCGGCTATCCGAACGTGTTTCTCGACGAGACGGGCGGGGTCGTTCTGCAGACGGTCCGTGGCGCCGTGCTCAAATCCAAACCGCCGGCCCGAGTCTGCGGCCGGGACATTCTCGCTCATCAAAAGCTGGAATGCCGCACCTGCCACAGCGCCTGGGCTCCCCAGTGCATATCGTGTCACACCTCGTTCGAGCCGAAGCAGGAAGGCTGGGACCATCTTGCCGGCCGTTACGTCCGGGGTGCCTGGCAGGAGACAGGCAAGGATTATCGCGCCGATCCACCAGTGCTCGGCGTCGCAACGGTTCCGTCGGCCACCGGGTTGCCGATCGAACGGGTGAGCACATTAGTTCCCGGAATGGTGATGACCCTAAACAAGACGATGGGAGCGGGAAAACTCCCGGACGAATTCCACCGTCTCTACGCGCCGGCCGACCCGCACACGATCGTGACGCAGGCGCGTGATTGTCTTTCCTGCCATGCCAATTCGCTCGCTCTGGGTTATGGCCGGGGCGTTTTGAACTACGACACCAGAGATGGCCGGGGCCATTGGGAATTCACGCCGAGTCTGACTCGAAGTCCCTACGACGGCCTGCCTATGGATGCTTGGATCGGCTTCATGGAGGAGCCAAAAGCGCCGGCGGCAACGCGTACGAATGTCCGGCCATTCAACCGCGACGAGCAGCAGCGCATGCTTCTCGTCGGCGCCTGCCTGCAATGTCACTCCGACAAGGAACCGCGAATCGCCGACGCCTTCAGCGACTTCAGCCATTACCGCTCCCGACTCAGCACGAAATGCATCCTGCCCGATTGGGTGGAATGATCCTCACAGCCAATGAGTGGCGGATTAGGACCGCCGTGCGAGAACCTGAACGACGGCGGCTCGTCCCGTGTGCTTGGTCCCTTCGCGTACGTCCCGCTCCATCTCGCGCAGGATTTCGAAATCGAGTCCGGCCAATTCCTCGCGCAGTTGTGCCGCGGTCATGAGCATGTCGATGCTGCGCGGCCCGCCGGTATCGAAGGCGAGTTGCGCCGGGGTGTAGGCTTCGAGGAGGAAGACTCCGCCGGATTGCAGCCCATTCACGCACTGCGTGTGCAGGCTGCGCCGCAGATCCGGGGGCAGATGGGCCCACACCGAGACGATTCCCGCCCAGGCGCCCGGTGCGATGCGGTAAGCCGCCAGATCGGCAATAACTGTCTCGATCGTGACCCCGCGCTTGGCCGCGAGCAGCCGGGCCTTGCCCAACGCGACCTCCGACTGATCGACCGCGGTCACCGCATGGCCGCGCTGCGCCAGCCACACGGCGTTGCGGCCCTCGCCCTCGGCCAGGCACAGCACCGGCCCGGGTGGAATCGCCGGCGCGGCTGCGACGACAAAGTCATTTGGCTCCATGCCGTAGACGTAGTCACGGGTGGCAAAGCGGTCATTCCAGAATTCGGCATCCATGGGTTATTCCTGTTTGCTTTGGATAAATGGGTGGAACGATTTACGGCGGAGTCTGTTATCTATGCCAACCGTGGATCGGAAACAACTGCGAGCCGCGGCTGGAAAGGACGAGAATGACGTCCTGACACTGGGAAAAAGCTTTCCCATTCGGGCCGGCTAACCAGACTCCAAAAAGCGTTTGCCGGGCCTGCAAATGATCACGATCGAACATCTCTGCATTTCCCCCGATCACAACTATTTCGGCCACCACGGAGGTCCGGCAGGCGACTCTCCCGCAGTGGAAGTTCCGGAGTTTGACTGTGTGGCTGGACATGGCGTGCGCGGCGACCGCTTCTTCGACTACAAGCCCGACTACAAGGGGCAGATCACCTTTTTTGCGATGGAGGTTTTCGAATCGCTCTGCGCTCGCTTCGGTCTGGCACACCTGCCGCCGACTGCCGTGCGCCGCAATGTGTTCACACGCGGAGTCGATCTCAACACCCTCGTCGGCCGCGAATTTGAAATCCAGGGTGTGCGTTTCGCCGGCGCCGAGGAGTGCCGGCCGTGTTACTGGATGGACCAGGCGGTGGCTCCCGGCGCGGAGACCGGCATGCGCGGCTGGGGAGGCTTGCGCTCCCGCATCCTGACCGACGGCCGGCTCCGGGTTGGCCCGGCGGAGTTTGTCATTTAATAGATGACAAATGGACCGATCGACCCGGCGAGGTTTGTCATTTAATAGATGACAAACGGGCAGAGCCCAGCGGCGCCAATGGTAATGAACCAGGATTCTTTGCTTCAATTCACCGCTGCCGTGCTGGCCGGCGGGAGATCTTCGCGCCTGGGGACGGACAAGACGTTCCTGCTGTGGGCCGGCCGGCGGTTGCTCGACCGCCAACTGGACCTGCTGCGCACACTGGGTCCGACAAGCCTTTTTATTTCGGGCCGAACTGGAGTCGACTATGCGATCGCCGGTGCGTCGGTGGTCGTTGACGCCGTCGCCGGACTGGGACCGCTTGGCGGACTGGCCGCCGTCCTGGAAGCAGTCGCGACTCCCCACGTCGTGGTCGTGGCGGTCGATCTCCCGGCCATGACACCCGAGTTCTTGCTGCAATTGCTTCATCAGCGAGCGGAGGGTACGGGGGTGGTGCCGCGCTCCGCCGCTGGCTGGGAGCCGCTGGCGGCGGTCTACCCGCGCGAGATCCTGCCGCTCGTGCGCCTGCATATCGAGCAGCGGGAGCTCGCCTTGCATCGTTTGATCGACGCCGGAATCGCCGCCGGTCTGCTGATCGAGTCCAGGATGGCCGCCCAAGATCCGGGCGTGTTCCGTAACGTGAATACGCCTGAAGATCTGGCCGAGCGGACCGACTCAACTAGTTAGCAGCCTTCGCGTTTCTTTCGTGCGGGAACAGGCGCCGTACCCTCATCCGGCGGCGGAGGGGGCGGGGGAGCCACTTTGGGAAGCTCAGGCGCCACCGGCGCTGCGGGCGAGGCGGAGCCGCTGCTGGCTCGGGGCGCGCCTCCGAAATACTTGGCCACGGCTTCACGTCGGGCGAAGTCGATCTGATCCCTGGCCGGTGCGCCGATCGGCGGCGCCTGAGGGAAGAGGACCGCGTTCTTCCACGCGGTCAGCCCGCCGGAGAGCACGTAGACCGCGCGATAGCCCAGCGAGCGCAAGAGAAACCACGCCTGCGCAGCGCGAAGATCGCTGTCGCTGCAGATGATGATGCGCTCAGTGCGTGCCGCCAGATCGGCGGTGAGCGCGGCAAGCTGCACGTTGATCGCGTCCGGCAGATGGTAGGCGGCAAAGTCCGCTGCCGCGCGGATATCGACGATCCGAAAGTCGTTGCGTCCGGCGATGAGCCAGTCGGCGAGTTGCTCCGCCGAAACCTGATCGGCAGCCGCTCCGGCTTCCAGGGAGAGTTGTTTGGTGTCGACGGTGGCCTTCGCATCGCGATAAGGACTGCCCGCGAATAGAGCAATGAAGCCGAGGCCGGCCAGTGCGACGGCCAAGCGACGCACCGGGGTCAGCCGGCGGGTGGGTTCAAGCAGCGATCCAGCCTCGGGCAGCTTGCCGCCGAACCTACGTTCCGCCCACTCGGCGGCGACAAAGGCACCGAGCGCCATCAGCACGACGGCAAACACCAGCAGGCCGTAGGAAATGTCGAACAACTTTGGGAGCGTAATCTGCCCCATTGGCGTCGAATGCGCCCATCCGGCAATGTGCGGATACACTTCGCCGAAGCCGAGCAAGCCCGCGAACATGCCGAGGATATAGACGATGCCATCGACGCGTCCGGTCGCCGCCGAAACGCACGATGTTCCTGGACAATAACCGCCGATGACGAAACCAAAGCCGAGCAGCAGCCCGCCGACAATCTGGGGCACGAGAAACGTCGGAACGAGGTAGACGAGCGACAGGTCGACAAGGCCAACGCGGGACAGGAAATAGAGACCCACCATCGCGGTGACGATGGCGGTGAACATGACCTTCAGCACGCGCAGGTCGCGGAAGTAGAACTGCGCCGCCAGCAACCGGGCATTGCCGAAGCCCGCGCGCTCCAGGAAGAACCCGAAACCGATGCCAATGACGAAGGCAACGATCAGGCTGGTTTCATCGCCGAAGAGGCCGAATTTGTAGAAGGGAGCCATCATAGCCATTGCTTTCTCATGAACCAAGCCAGGGCGTAGGCGCCGCCGAACACGCACATCATGAAGACCCAACTGCCGACATTGAGCAGCGCCCCGCCGGTCAACGCCTGGCCGCTCGTGCAACCGAGGGCCAGCTTGGCGCCGATCATCATCATCGCCCCTCCAAGGAAAGCGAAGCCCAGCCGCCCGCGCGTCGAGATCCGCGGGCCCTTTTCCACGGTCACGCGCAGCCGATTGGCGAGCGCGCCGGATAGCAGGCCGCCGACAAACAAGCCGAGCACTTCAAACACGAGCCAGTCCTTGAGGGGATTGACCGAGCCGTCGCCAAAATAGCTGGAATAAAACACATTCTGACCCGCGTGGGCGGGAGCGACTGCGTGCATCGCCACGGCCGTGACCGTTCCGAAAGCGCCCGAGGCGCCGAGGCCGCGGCCCATGATGACAAACGAGGCCAGCAGGACGAGGCCGAGGCCGAGACCGGCCCAGTAGGGGTTCATGTGCGGTTTTGCCAGCGGCAAACCCGGTTGGCCTCCTGCCACCGCAAGCTCGGGGCCCGGTCCGCCGATTCCGGTGCTCGGGGGAGTTTCAATAGGAGAGTTCATGTTGGGGCGGGGGTTCAGAAATTCATTTTGCGCGTTACCTCAATGCGACGACCCAGTGGCTCGCCTGACCGGCAAAAACGAGGACGAATCGGAGCGCGAGACCGCCGCCCAACACGAGCACGGCCGGGACGAGCGAGTGCCGGATCGTATGGCGCAGTTCGAGCAACTGCAGCAGCAGCGGAATCGTGATCCCCAAACCCACGACGAACACCCAGAAGGTCGCGGCATAGGGGCCGCCAAGCAGCAGACGAGCCGCATGCTGGTGCGCCTCCGTCGACGTCAGCAGGCCGATGAGGAAAAGGCCGAGCAACGTCAGCTCGATCGTGAGAAAACTGTTGTCGGCGCGCGCCAGAGTCGGGACCACCCGCGGATCGAGCGGCCGGGACTGCGACCAGCGCGCCACCGTGGAAAGCAGAAAATCGGCGAACTCCGGGCGCTCCTCATCCGGCAGGGTCAATACGAGGATGCCGTGCAGGAGCGCCGCTGCGGTAGAAAGCCCAGAGAACAGAAACAGCGGCCCGAGCAGGCTGCTGCTCCACAGCGGCCGCGCCCCGAGGGTGCCGAGCAGAATTCCGGTGTAGATGCCAAGGCCCACGCCCACCACCAGATTGGTGAATCCAATGGCCAGGACGAGTCGGGTGCGGGCGAGGATGAAATCGCTCCACGTAACGAGAACCGGAAATCGCCTGGAGAGCGCGGGGATGGCCTCCGGCAGATGGGCCAACGCGTTTGCCAGCAAGGCCGGATAGACCAGAAGCAGGATCCACGAGCCCCAAGACATCGGCGACGTGATCTGGAATGTGAGATACAGCCGCCAGACATGCGGCTTATCCTCAAGGTCGAGGAAAAGTGCAAACATGCCCAAGCTGAGCAGCACAAGCCCGATGAGCGGTCCGATCGTGCAGCAGACTAGCGAATGGCGTTCCTTGGGCCGCATGACAACCAGGCGCACGCCCGAGATGATCATCAATCCCGCCACGAGGCCGCCGAGGAACAGATAGACCGCGACCTGCCATCCCCAGAGGTGCAGGGCGGGGTCGACCAGCAGGTTGTGGCGGGTGGTGGTGAATTCAAACATGGCGGCTCAGGTCAGGTACGCGATGCAGGGTCCTGTGCCTGCTTCCGGCAGCAGCGTATGGTGGGGCCGCGAAGCCAGCAGGCGGCTGACTTCGCTGAAGGGATCGTCGCGATCGCCGAAATGCATGCAGTGCGTGGGACACACCGACACGCAGGCCGGATCGAGACCCCGTTCGACGCGATGGATACAGAAGGTGCACTTGTCCGCATAACCGTCGGGATGAATGAAACGAGCGTCGTAGGGGCAGGCCGCGAGGCAGGCTTTGCAGCCGATGCACTTCGCCCGGTCGACCAGCACCACGCCGCCGCGATCATGCACGTGGCTGGCACCGGTCGGGCAGCACGAGACACACGGCGGATTTTCGCAATGGTTGCAGCGCTCGGAGCGGATCTCCAGCCGCGGGGCGGGAAATTCGCCGTCGACTGTCTCCGTTATCCAGTCGCGGGTGTAGCTCTCCGGCACGCCGTTCTCGGTCTTGCAGGCAGCGACGCAATCCTGGCAGCCGACACAGCGGCGGGTATCGATGACCATCACATAGCGCGCCATCGTCAGGCCTCCGATTCCAGGGTGACAAAATTGACGTTCATCCCCGTGCCGCCCATGAGCGGATCGGTGCGGTAGCGCGACATCATCTGGGCATCGCTGGCGCCTTTGAGGTAGGCGCGCCGCAGTCCACGGGACGTGTGCCCGAAGCCGTGAACCATGTAGACGCAGTCCGGACGGATCCGCTCGGTGGCCTTAACCCGCACCCGGTTGCTGATGACGCCATCCTGGTGCCGGAGGCGGACATAGTCGCCGCTCTTCAGGCCGAGGCGGCGTGCGGCCACCGCATTCACCCACACTGCGTTTTCGCTCATCAGATCGGCGAGGATCGGATTGGTCTGGGTGCGGCTGAACGAGTGTACCGGAGCGCGTCCAAAGAGCAGGCGAAACGCGCCGGGCGGACCGGCCTCGGGCGGGGTGTAGCGCGGCACCGGATCAAATCCCGCCTTCTGCAGCTGAGTCGAATAGAACTCAATTTTGCCCGACGGGGTGCCGAACTCCGCGGGCGCACCGTCTTCGAAATAGATCGGCTTAGGCGCCCCAGGGATGATCCCTTCGCGCTTTATCTCCGCCAGGCTATGGCCGGCAGCCTTGAGCCGGTATTCGAGATATTCCTCGATGTCCTTCCATGGGAAGAAGGCCTCCAGGCCGAGCTTCCCAGCCAGCCGCCGGGCGATCCACCAGTTGGGTTTTTGATCCTGCGGCGATTCCACAACCGGCTGCCGCAGCCCGAGAAAGGGCTCCCGGAAGAGGTTCGTGCTGAGGTCGTCGTAGCGTTCAAGGTAGACCGACTCGGGGAGGACCACGTCGGCCCAGCCGGCGATTTCGCTCGGAATTACGTCCACGACCACGACCAAATCGAGTTGCTGCAGCGCGCGGATCGTGGCGGCCTGGTCGGGCAGTGAATTCAGAAGGTTCGTGGCGTAGACGAACCAGCCTTTGATCGGATACGGTTGTCCCGTTAGGGTGGCGTCGCGGATGCCCGTGGTGAGCGCCTCGCTGGCAAAGGGATATTTCTTGCCGGGATTGTCCACCGGCCCCCGGCCGGGCTTGGGATAAGGCGGGTGAGGATAGCCCGGGACGTCGAAACCGACGGGCACATACATTCCGCCGCGACGGCCCCAGCTTCCGAGCAGCGCGTTCAGCAGGGCGACGGCCCGGCTGCGCTGCGCGTCGTTGCCATACCAGTTTACGTGCCGGCCCGGGTGCACGAGGGTCGCCGGCCGGTAACGCGCCATTTCGCGCGCCGTGGCCCGGATAGTCTCTGGATCGATGCCGGTTTCCGGGAAGGCCCACTCGGGAGTGGCGGTTTCCAGCGCGGCGGCGAATTGTTCGAAACCGAAGCCGTATTTCGCGACGTAGTCCCGGTCGTACAATCCCTCTTTGACGATCACGTGCATCCAGGCCAGGAGCAGCGCGAGATCGGTGCCCGGTTTGATCGGGAGGTAGTACTTCGCCTTGCTCGCGGCGACGGAGAAGCGCGGGTCCACCACAATGATGCTCGCCCCCCGCCCGACCGCGGTGGCGAATTCCTGCACCTGGGTGTTGTGCATGTTTTCGCCGAGATGCGTGCCGATGAGCACCAGGCAGTCGGCATTCGCGATGTCGGTGCGCTCGGGCGAGCCAACCTCGTCGCCAAACGTCAGGTTGAAGCCAACGTCGCGCGGCCCGCGGCATTGGGCGAACGACGGCGCGGCGATGTTCGGCGAGCCATACGCCTTGAAGGTGTGCCGGAAGAAATTTCCGCCGATGCCGTGCGCGAAGAGCGCCATCGACTCCGGCCCATGCTCGGCCTTGATTCGCTGCATCCGCTGGGCGATGTAGTCGAGCGCTTCGTCCCAAGTGACCTCCTGCCATTTCTCCTCACCCCGCTGACTGACGCGGATCAACGGCGCCCGCAGGCGGTCGGGGTCGTAGTGCGCCCCCACCCCGCCGGTGCCGCGTGGGCAGAGCCGTCCGCGGCTCAGCGGATCAGCCGGATTGCCTTCGATCTTCCAGAGTTGACCGTCGCGTACGTAGGCGATTGCGCCGCATTTCCAAAAACAAAGGTCGCAAAGCGTCGGGATCTTGCGGATCCCGGACCGGGCGACCTTCTCCACCCGATCCACCACGGCTCCGCCTAGTTTGCCCGCCACTCCGGCCGCCGCCAAGGCACTGGCGGTGATCTTAAGAAAACGGCGACGGGAAAGGTCGGGCATGGTGCGTGGGGCACCGGGGCGTGTTCAGAAGTGGTAGCTGTACATCACCTGGGCGTTCGTTTGCTTGTGGCTGATCGTAGCGCCGGTGCCATTCGTGACGGTGGAGTCGAAACCATAAGTGAACGATGCATCCACCGAGGAATGCTGGTTGAATTTCCAGCCGAAGCCGGCAGTCAGGTGATCCTTGACGATCGCGGGAAATAGACAGTTGAGATACTTGTCGGGCACGGGATTATTGCTGATGTTTCCGCCGAATCTGAGCGTGAGCGATTCGGTCGCCTGGTAGGCGGCACCTAATTGCAGGACCGTCTGATTGTCCCAGTTCTGGAAGAGGACGGCGTCAAGATTCTGGCCGGCGAAAGGGCCGTTGGACGCCGCGTTCGAGGCGACGAAGCTCATCGCAAACTGCTTCATGACATTCTTCCAGAAGATTTCGCGCACGTCGGCGGCGACCATCCAGCGCGGCGCAGGATACCACGCCAGGCCCGCCCCCAGCATTGCCGGCCACTGAAAATCCCGCACGCGGTAGTCTCCGGTGAGGCTCTGCGGCACGTGGCCCATGCCCGGCACATTGAGCTGGAAGCTCATGGTTTGATTCTCCGCCTTCATGTCGGAGAGGGAGGTGGGCGTGTGGAAGGTTAGCCCGAACCTAACCTCCTTGGACGGGGTGTAGACGACACCGACCTTGGCACCGTAGCCGTAGCTCCGCGCCCTGCCGGTGAACGGGTTGTCGTTGGAGAAATTGAAGTAGGCGTAGTCGACCGACGTCCCCGCCGGCATCATCTGCAACACCTGTCCGAAACTTTGGACAATCCCGCCGGACGCCCGCCCGAATTGCTGGCTGGTCGGCATGACGAGGTCAAAGAATTGGTTGCCACTCATCGCCATCTGGAGATCCATGCCCGCCCAGACGAAGTCGGCAGTAGCGCCGATCTGCAATTTGTCGTTCACCTTGTAGGC
>Ga0075520_1001602_pt1 | contig 10955 bp, 8 predicted proteins | sample NGEPerB_FD_75100 | JGI IMG/M metagenome (GOLD analysis project Ga0075520, IMG submission 75100) | Arctic peat soil microbial communities from the Barrow Environmental Observatory site, Barrow, Alaska, USA - NGEE PermafrostAB12-B | ecosystem: Environmental > Terrestrial > Soil > Wetlands > Peat ...
GCAGCCGGTGCCTCGGCGATTTCCGTCGGCACCGTCGGCACCGTCGGCTCGGTGGCCGCAGTCTCGACAGGGGCAGTGTCGGCGGTCGCCGGCTCGGCGACGGGAGCTTCGCCAGGGGCCGTCTCGGCGGTGGCCGGCTCGGCGACGGTTCCTTCGCCGGTTCCTTCGCCGGTTCCGTGCTCGGCCACGTAGTCCGCCCACGCAGCCTGAGCCTCGGTCTCGGGCGTGAACTCGGCCTCGGCGAACTCGAAGGGCCCGACGTAGTTGCCCTCGGCGTCATAGGCGTGCTCCCCGAACGCTTCGCGGTACTCCTCGGAGACCTCGCCGCCCTCGGCCGCCTGCTTGATCGAGAGGCTGATCCGACGCCGCTGGAGATCGATGTCGATGATCTTCACCCACAGCTCCTCACCCGGGGTGACCACCTGCTCGGGCAGGTCGACATGGTGACCGGCCATCTCCGAAATGTGGACGAGGCCCTCGATGCCATCCCCGACCTGGACGAACGAGCCGAACGGCACCAGTTTGGTAATCCGTCCGTAGACCAGCTCCCCCACCTGGTGCGAGTTGGCAAACTCCTGCCACGGATCGGTCTGGGTGGCTTTGAGCGACAGGCTGATGCGTTCCTTGGACAGATCCACGTCGAGCACCTCGACGTCGATCTCGTCACCCACCGACACCACCGATGACGGGTGGTCGACGTGCTTCCACGACAGCTCCGACACATGGACCAGTCCGTCCATCCCCCCGAGGTCGACGAATGCGCCGAAGTTGACCACCGACGAGACAACACCCTTTCGGCGCTCGCCCGGCTTGAGGTTGACCAGGAACTCGCCCCGCTGCTCCTTCTGGGTCTCCTCGAGCCACGCTCGGCGCGACAGCACGACGTTGTTGCGGTTGCGGTCGAGTTCGATGATCTTCGCCTCGATGGTCCGGCCGACATACGGCTGGAGCTCGCGCACCCGCCGGAGCTCCACCAGAGATGCCGGCAGGAAGCCTCGCAGGCCGATGTCCACGATCAGGCCGCCCTTGACCACTTCGATCACCGGACCGGTGACCACTTCGTCGGCCTCCTTCAGCTTCTCGATGGTGCCCCATGCCCGCTCGTACTGGGCCCGCTTCTTCGAAAGGATCAGCCGGCCTTCCTTGTCCTCCTTCTGGAGCACAAGGGCCTCGATGGCCTCGCCCAGCGTCACGATCTCCGACGGATCCACGTCGTTGCGGATCGAGAGCTCGCGCACCGGGATGACGCCTTCGGACTTGAACCCGATGTCGAGGAGTACCTCGTCACGGTCGATCTTGACGACCGTGCCCGCTACCAGGTCACCGTCCTCGAACTCGACGATGGTGCCGGCCATGGCGTCTTCGAGGGACGCACCGCCGAGGTCGTCCTCGGTGACCGAGCGGGGGATGTAGACCCCGTTCTCGTCGAATGTCCCCATGGATTCGGGAGACAGCAGGGTGGTGCCCTCGGGTACGACTTGTGTATCGGACATGAAGTAGGTTGCTCGCTTTCCGGACGGATCCGCCGGCACCCCGCGGGGCACGACGGTGAAGGTAGGGGCCACAGAGGCGTGACCGGCTAGTTATCGTACTCCACCAGGCCGAACGTCATGACGGGCAGGTGGTCCTCGGCGTGGTCAGGCTCCTTTTGCCTCGGCCCAGGACGAGCCCCAGGCCATGGCCACCTTCAGCGGGACCGCCAGCTGGGCCGCTCCGGTCAGTGCCCGCTCGGTGAGCGCGGCAACCCGGTCGGACTCCTCGGGAACCACATCCACCAGGACTTCGTCGTGGACCTGCAGCACCAGATCGGAATCGAATCCCCCCTCCTCGAGCCCGGCGTCCAGCCGGATGAGGGCCACCTTGAACAGGTCGGCCGCCAGGCCCTGGATGCCGGCGTTCATCGCCTGCCGCTCCGCCGCCTGGCGCACCTGGTAGTTGGTGGACGTGAGATCCGGGAGCGGGCGCCTCCGCCCAAAGGCGGTGACTGTGTACCCGGTGGCGCGTGCCTCGGCCACCGCCCGCTCCATGTAGTCGTGGACGGACGGGAACGCCTCGAAGAACGCCCCGAGGATCTCCTGGGCCTCTTCGACCGGGATGGCCAGCCGCTGGGAGAGACCGTAGGCCTCCATTCCGTAGGCCAGACCGTAGGACACCATCTTGGCGGTGGACCGTTGGGCATGGGTCACCTTGTCGCGGTCGACGCCGAACACCCGCGCCGCCACGGTGCGGTGGATGTCCTCGCCGGCAGCGAATGCCGAGGTGAGACCGGGGTCACCCGACAGGTGGGCGATGGCCCGCAACTCCACCTGGTCGTAGTCGGCCACCAACAGCCGACGTCCGGCAGAAGGCACGAACGCCTCTCGGAAGCGACGGCCCTCCTCGGTGCGGACCGGGATGTTGTGGAGGTTGGGTCGATCGGACGACAGCCGCCCGGTGCGGGCCACGGTCTGGCGGAACGTGGCGTGGATGCGGCCATCCGGTGCCACTTCGGCGGCCAGGCTTTCCCCATAGGTGGAGCGCAGCTTCTCTATCTCCCGATACCGCAGCAGGGCCTCGATGATCGGATGCTGGCCCCGAAGCAGCTCGAGCGTGCGGGCGTCGGTGGAGAAGCCCGTCTTCGTCTTGCGCGCAGGGGTCAGCCCCAGCTGCTCGTAGAGCACCGATCGGAGCTGGGGCACCGAGTTGATCTTGAAGGGCCCACCTGCGAGCTCGTGGATGGTCGCCTCCAACTCACGGCACTCCTCGGCCAGGCCGGCGGCGATCGAACGCAGCACCTCCCGGTCGACCGGGATCCCCACCACCTCCATCCGGGCCAGCACCCGGACGAGGGGCCGTTCGATCTCGTCGAAGAGCGTCGACTCCCCTACACCGGCCAGGGCCTCCAGGAGTGGGGCCCGCAGCTTGGCGAGGACCGAGGCCAGACGAACCTCCACCATGGCAAGGGCGTCGACCGGATCGGCCGGGGCATCGCTCACACCGGGCGCGTGCGGCGTGTCGGACGTGCCGGGCCCAGCCGACGGTTCGGGAGGTGGCTCGAGCAGGAACGAACCCTGGCCCTTGCCGCCTCCGCCGTCGTCGACAGCCACCCCCAAGAAGCGAGCGCCGAGATCCGTCACCCTGTACCGGTCGTTCGACGGATCCAGGAGGTAGGCGGCCACGGCGGTGTCCATGGTCAGGTCGGTGACGTCCACGCCGAGGGGCAGCAACGACCGCATGAACTCCTTGGCATCGTGGGCCACCACGCCGACGCCACCCGCCCCGAGTCCGCCGGCGAGTGCCTCGAGAACCTCGGGTTCGGCAAGTAACGGGATCTCCGGGTCTGCACCCGGCCCGAGGTACACCACGGGTCCCGGCGGTCGGCCGTCACCCACCGCCTCACTCGTGACCGCCAGGCCCACCAGGGGTGACCGGCCCGCATCCCCCGACCAGCGTGCGGAGAGGGCGACGCTCCCCGTCGTGGCCCGGGCGGAGGCGAATACGGCCTCCAGCGCCTCGCATGCCGACGCTGCGTCACGAGGTGCCGCCACTGAGGGCGATGCAAGCCAGTCCGGCATCGTTTCAGCGGCCACTGCACCGGGCCCGTCGAGACCGCCGGGACCCGGGGCGCCGACGACACCGGTGGCACGTGTCGCCGGCTTGCCGAGATACCCCTCTTGCATCAATGCCGAGAAGCGCGTCCACAAGGTCCGCAACTCCAACTCGGCGAAGGTACGCCGGGCCTCTTCGAGTTCCCATCCCCCGAGGGTCAGCTGGTCGACATGGACGTCGAGGGGCACGTCCCGGACCAGGGGGATCACCTCGGCGTTCTTGCGCACGCGATCGAGATGGGTGGCCAGGTTCTCCCGGAGCTTCGGAGAGAGGGCATCGAGGTGGGCGTAGATGGCTTCGAGGTCCCCGTACTCGTTGATCAGCTTGGCTGCGGTCTTCTCCCCGACTCCGGGCACTCCGGGGAGATTGTCTGACGGATCACCCCGCAAGGCGGCGAGGAGCGGGTACAGCGCCGGCTCCACCCCGGTCCTCTCCTCGATGCCGGCCTCGTCGTAGAGCGCATACTCACTGACCCCACGCCGGTTGTAGAGCACCCGGATGTAGGGGTCCTCGACCAGCTGATAGGAGTCTCGGTCGCCAGTGACGATGATCACCGGGTGCTGGCGATCACGAGCCTCGGTGGCCAAGGTGGCCAGCACATCATCGGCCTCGAATCCCTGGGCCTCGACAACCGGAATGGCCAGGGACGCCAGCAACGAGCGGATCATCTCGAATTGGGGAGGCAGATCCGGGGGCGTCTCGGCGCGTCCGCCCTTGTACTCCTCGACGATCTCGTCCCGGAAGGTTCCGCCCGGAAGGTCGAAGGCAACGGCCAACCCGACCGGTCGGTGATCGCGGATCAGGTTCACCACCATCGAGGCGAATCCATGGACGGCGTTGGTGACCACACCGTCGGCTGTGGTCAGCGTGTTCGGAAGGGCGAAGTAGGCCCGGAACGCCAGGGACATCCCGTCGAGCAGGATCAGAGGCCCCGAGGGCGGTTCCGACCCCCTGTCCGGGCTCTTCGATGCCTGTCGGGCAGATGGCTGTTCGGCCATGGTGGAGTGCACCCCGGCCTAGGGCGCGAGCGTGCCGTCGAGAACCCGTCGGGCCACGTCGATCATCCGGGTACGGGTCGTCATCGCCGTCTTCTGGATGAAGACGAACGCCTCGGCCTCGGACAGGCCGGTCTGCTCCATAAGGACGCCTTTGGCACCGTCGACCAACCGTCGGGTCTCGAGCTTGTCCTCGGCGCTGGCCTGGAGGCCGACGCCCCCCTCGGTCTGTGCCCGGCGTGCCTCGTCGTCGATTGCCCACTCCTGTTCGCAGCGGGCCATGGCCTGGTCGATGGCCGGGATGAGCTCGATGCGCTGGAACGGCTTGACCAGATAGGCGGCCACCCCGGCATCGCGCGCCTCGTCGATCAGACTCCGTTGGCTGAAGGCGGTGAGGATCAGCACCGCGACCTTGAGGTCCAGCCCGCGAATGGCCCGGGCCGCGGCAAGCCCGTCGGAGCCGGGCATCTTGACGTCGAGGATGACCAGGTCGGGGCGGTGGGCCCGGACCAGTTCGACCGCCTCGTCCCCGCGGCCGGTCTCGCCCACCACGTCGTACCCCTCGTCCAACAGGATCTCCTTGAGATCGAGCCGGATGATGGCCTCATCCTCTGCGACGACCACGCGCCTGGTCATGGTGTATCAGCTCCTCCCAGCTGGGGTACCGACGTTGTCGGCGGATGGTACAAACGGGTCAGATCCTCTTGCGGCACGGCGGGCGTGGTCGGCATGGTCCGCACGGCGGGCGTGGTCAACCTGGTCAACCGGGGCCGACCACCAGTCGATTGAGCAGTTCGTCCTGCCGCCGTTCGAGTTCGACGATCTGCGCCACCAGGGCGGCCCGAGTCTGGAGCATCACGGTGGCATGCCGGCTGGCTTCGTCGTGTTCCTTGGACGCCACAGGTGTCTCGGACACCAGTGCCCTCAACCGGGTGTCATCGGCGATCTCGTTGACCACCACCAACTGCTCGTCGAGCACCGCCAACTCGCTGCGAGCGCGCACCAGCCGTTGGTGGGCGTCACTGAGGCGGCGTTCGATGGTCGTGCGATGCATGGAAGGACAATTCTACGCACGGTGGGACCACCACTCCGCACAGAGCGTCCGGCAGGCCCGCAACCGCACCACCGGCGCGCCCTCGGCGCCACGCGCCGGGACCGCCACCGTCACGCCATGGGGTCGGCCACCTCCACCCGCCGCACCAGGAAGCGCTCCAGCCCGGCGGGGTCGGGAGGGGGACCCATCCCGACCCCGTCGGGCGGAGAAGCCGCCAATGCCCCACTCGAAGGCGACCGGCCCAGGCCCAGGGGCTGCACGAGGCCATCGGCCAGGTACGTCGTGGCCGGGCTCAGGTCACCGGGCCAGGCGAACCCGGGTAGAGCCGCCAGGGTGGTGTTGACGCCGCGGGCGTAGCCCGACTCGTACATGCCGCCGATCCACATCGGGACGCCGGCCTCCACGCAGTCCTCGACCACCCGCAGTGCCGCGCCCAGGCCACCGAGGCGCGACGGCTTCACGCAGACCACCGAACACGCCCCCATCGAGATGGCGGCCGCGGTGCGTTCGGGCGAGTCGAGGCTCTCGTCGAGGCAGATGGGAGTGGCCAGGTGACGCGCCAGGCGGGCGTGTGCCCCGAGGTCGGACCGATCGAAGGGTTGCTCCAGGCAGAGGAGCCCGAATGGGTCGAGCCGACCGAGGTGGGCGCTGTCCGACTCGGAATACGAACCGTTGGCGTCCGCCTGCACGCGCAGGCCCGGGACGGCGGCGGCAAGCGCGGCCACCGCGCCCACCGGTTCGACGTCCCAACCGGGGCCGATCTTCATCTTCACCCGGGTGAATCCCTCGGCGGCCAGCGCTGCGACTGCGTCGACCAGTGTGTCGACGGCCTCATAGGTCCCGACCACCGCGCCGATCTCGACCTGCCGATCCTCCACCCGGAGCACCTGGGCGAACGACCGGCCCTCGGAACGGAGGTGGGCGTCCGCCACTGCCATCTCCAACGCGGCGAAGGCCAGTGGGTACCCGGGGGCGGCACGCCGGATCCCGTCCAGGGCGGAAGGCCGGGGCAACCGGCCGTGCGCCCGGGCCACCTGCTCGGCCAAGGCCGGCACCAGGCGGTGCTCGAGGGCGGAGAACGACCTGGCCACGTCCTCGGCGTCGTAGGTCGTGTCGGCGAGGGCGGCGCACTCCCCCCAACCGTCGACCGGCCGAACATCCGCCATCCCCCGGAGTCGCACCAGCACCAGCGGTCGGTTCCCGTGCACTCCGACCGCAGTCGAGACCGGGCGCACGAACGGGACGTCGATCCACCACAGTTCGACGGAGTCCAGAGCGAACGCGCGGCGCGCGCCGATCGCGGCCCAGGCCTCGGACAATCCCATCGGACCACCGGTACCGTCCATGGGAACGCAGCCTAGGTTTCCGCCCCTCCCCGCATCGCAGTGCCACCAGGAGGTGGCGATAGGCTGCGCCCCCACCGGCCCGGGTGGCGGAATGGCAGACGCGGTGGACTCAAAATCCATTGTCCGAAAGGGTGTGCGGGTTCGAATCCCGCCCCGGGCACCGGTGCGACGATCGTCGCCCACTGGCCACGAAGTGACCAGCGGGTAATCACCTCCCCCGTTCACGGTCGTGTCACACTTGTCCGGCCACCACGGTCGAGGTCGGCCGAGATCATTCGAGAGGAGCCGGCAGGTGCTGGCCTTTACCTTCCCAGGACAGGGGTCGCAGCGATCCGGCATGGGTCATGCCTGGGTCGAACACCCCTCGTGGGAAGTGGCGGCCGAAGCGTCGGAGATCGCCGGGCATGATCTCACCACCCTGCTCCTGGACGCTCCCATGGAGGACCTGACCCGCACCGCCAACGCCCAACTGGCCACCTTTGTGATGAGCCTGGTGGTGCTCGATGCAGTCGAGCGTCTCGGCTTGGCTCCGGCGGCATGTGCCGGGCACAGCCTGGGTGAGTACACCGCGCTGGTGGCGACCGGCGCCCTCTCCCTCTCCGATGGGACCCGCCTGGTCGTCGAACGGGGGCAGGCGATGCAGGCCGCAGCTGACGAACGCCCCGGGACGATGGCCGCGCTCATCGGCATCGCCGACGACGACGCAGAGGCCGCCTGCCAGCGGGCAGAGGACGATGTGTGGGTGGCCAACTACAACGCACCGGGCCAGGTGGTCATCGCCGGCACGGCGGGCGCGGTGGCCAACGCCACCGACAAGGCAAAGGAGCTCGGCGCCCGCAAGGTGCTGCCCATACCGGTGGCGGGCGCGTTCCACACCCGGTTGATGCTCCCGGCGCGGACCCGCCTCCGCCAGGCGCTCGACGCCGTGGCGTTCCACTCCCCCGAGGTACCCGTCGTGGCCAATGTCGACGCCCGGGTCCACACCGACCCGGGTGAGTGGCCGGGCCTGCTCTCGGCCCAGCTGTGCAGCCCGGTCCGATGGCGCCAGTCCCTGGAGACCCTGAGCGGCAGGGGCGCCACCACGATCGTCGAGCTGGGTCCGGGCGGTGTGCTCACCGGCATGGTCCGCCGGACTGTTCCGGACGCGAGAGGAGTCGCCGTGGCCGTCCCTGCCGACCTGGACAAGCTGATGGACACCGTCGCCGGCAGCGACGAGTGGAGCACTGCGGGGCCGACCCATCAGGGCGAGCACCTCTACACCTCGGAACGGGTGATCGTCAGCCCTGCTCCCGGGGTCTTCGAACCCGATGTCCAATTGGCTGCGCTGGAGAGCACCGCGTTGGCCGAGGCCACCGCGGCTCCCGGCAGCGGCCAGGGGGCGGCGCCCGGTTCCCTCCTGGCCGTGGGCGATCTGGTCGGCACGGCGGGGCTGACCGAGGTCAGGACACCCTTCGCCGGCATCCTGGTGCGCTGGCTGGCGGTCCGGGGCGAACGGGTGGTCGAAGGGCAGCCGGTGGTGTGGATCCGCACGGGAGGGGGCTCGTCTTGACCGGACCCGCCGATGGCGACCAGGGACGCGACGAGGAGCACGGAGCGGATCCGGCGGCAGCCGGCAGAGTCGTGCTGATCACCGGAGGTTCACGCGGCATCGGACTGGCCTGCGCCAAGTGGTTCCTGGCCCGGGGGGACCGAGTGGCGGTCACCTCGAGGACCGGTGCCGTCGAGGACGGCCTCGATGCCGGCACCGATCGGTTCTTGTCGCTGATCTGTGACGTCACCGATCCCGAGCAGGTGAATGCTGCGTTCTCGGCCATCGAGGAGGCGTGGGGACCGGTCGAGGTGCTCGTGGCCAATGCCGGCATCACCCGCGACACGCTGGTCCTCCGCATGAGCGAGGAGGCCTGGTCCGAGGTCATCGACACCAACCTGACCGCCGTCTTCCGAGTTGCCAAGCGGGCGCTCACCAAGATGATCCGTCTCCACCGTGGGCGCGTGATCATGATCTCCTCGGCGGGCGCGTTTATCGGTTCGGCCGGTCAGGCCAACTATGCGGCCTCCAAGGCCGGGTTGGTCGGAATGGCCCGGTCGATGGCCCGCGAAGTGGCCAGCCGCTCGATCACCGTCAACGTGGTTGCCCCCGGGCTGGTCGAAACGAATATGCTCGCGGCACTCGGAGAGGAGCGAATGAGCGAATTCCTGGCCCAGGTACCCTTGGGCCGGGTGGCCCGGGCCGAGGAGGTCGCCGAGGCCGTAGGTTTCCTGGCTTCGGCCGGAGCCGGCTATGTCACCGGGGCGGTGCTGCCGGTGGACGGTGGATTGGCCATGGGTCTGTGACGCCCCGTCCTGACGGCGTCGGGCACCGTGGCCACGTGACAGTTGGACCATCACCAGTGCGGGCAACGCCCGAAGAAGGAGCGATCCAGTGAGCAGCGACGAGGCATTCGAGAAGTTCCGGGAGTGCGCAGTGGAAGTGCTCCAGGTGCCTGCCGACAAGGTGACCAGGGAGGCCCGGTTCGCCGAGGACCTGGATGCCGACAGCCTCGATCTGGTCGAACTGGTGATGGCCCTCGAGGAGACCTTCGACGTCTCGGTGGACGAGACCGAGCTCGATGGCATCGAGACCATCGGCCAGGCCTTCGATCTCATCTCCGCCAAGATCTGATGCAACTGGGCATCGGACCTGACGGTCCGATCGCCGGTCGGCGCGTCGCCATCACCGGGATGGGAGTGGTCTCGTGCTGCGGGGTCGGGACCGAGGCCCTGTGGTCCGGGCTGAACGGACCGCCACCGATCGGCGAGCGCCGCGTGCCCGACTTCAACCCCGAGCAGTGGTTCACCGCCAAAGAGGCCCGCCAGATCGATCGGTTCGCCCAGTTCAGCGTGGCCGTCGCCTCCATGGCCCTCGAGGATGCCGGCGAGATCACGGCCGACCCGGGACGCTGCGCGGTGATCATGGGCACCGGGGTCGGTGGCCTGGAGACCCTCGAGACCCAGATCCTCCTCTTCGGCGAGAAGGGGGCCCGTAGGGTCTCCCCCCGGTTGGTGCCCATGATGATGACCAACGCGGGAGCAGCGGCCGTCTCCATCCGCATGGGCTGGCACGGGCCTTCCGAGACCATCACCACGGCATGCGCCGCCGGCGCCCACAGCATTGCCCACGCTGCGCACCTGGTGGCCTCCGGCCGATGTGACGTGGCCATTGGCGGTGCATCCGAAGCGGGGATGACCGGTGTCGGCATGGCTGCGTTCGCCAACATGACCGCTCTCTCCACCTCGGGGAACTCGCGTCCCTTCGACCTCCGTCGCGACGGCTTCGTGATCACCGAGGGCGCAGGCGCCTTCGTCCTGGAGGCGTGGGATCACGCCGTGGCCCGTGGTGCCCACATCCACGGCGAGTTGGCCGGTGCCGCCAGCACCGCCGATGCCCACCACATCACCGCTCCCATCCCCGGCGGCTCCGGCGCGGCCGAGTGCATGACACTGGCCATGGAGGATGCCGGGATCACACTCGACCAGGTGGGCCACATCAACGCCCACGGGACGTCGACACCCCTCAACGACCGAGCCGAAGCGGATGCCATCACCAAGGTGTTCGGGGGTGTCTCGCCCCCGGTCACCTCGACCAAGGGGATCACCGGCCACGGGCTCGGTGCCAGTGGGGCCATCGAGGCCGTGGCCGCGGCATTGAGCATCCAACACAGCCTGATCCCGCCCACCTCCGGCTACGAGCAGCCGGATCCGGACATCCATCTCGACGTGGTGGCCGGTCGGGCCCGACCCTGGGTACCCGCACCGGTGCTCTCCAACTCCTTCGGCTTCGGCGGTCACAACGGCTGCCTGGTGATCGCACCGGCCTGAGCCGGACCTCCGGCTGGAGCCCGTGCCTGATGGACTCGGTCGATGCCGCTCGCGTTGCCCCTACGGTTGGGATCCCATGGTTGACCGAATGATCTCCGCCCAAGCGCACGGCAC
>Ga0075520_1001605_pt1 | contig 10944 bp, 4 predicted proteins | sample NGEPerB_FD_75100 | JGI IMG/M metagenome (GOLD analysis project Ga0075520, IMG submission 75100) | Arctic peat soil microbial communities from the Barrow Environmental Observatory site, Barrow, Alaska, USA - NGEE PermafrostAB12-B | ecosystem: Environmental > Terrestrial > Soil > Wetlands > Peat ...
CTCGGTTCTCGTCGATTCTTCCGTCGCCTTCGGCCCCCGCCCTGGCCGCGCCTACGAGGACACGCTCGCCCGGCTCGATCGCTTCCTGAGTGCGCTGGCGCCGCCGCCCTGGCCGTATTCATCAGGTGAGTACGCAATCCGGCCCGGGCCGGCCGCCGCCGGGCGGGCGATCTACGCCCGGCAGTGCGCCGAGTGCCACGACCCGGCCGGGAGCCGCTTCGGGCAAACCATTCCCCTCGCGGAGATCGGCACGGACCGCGAACGCGCCGCCGTCTGGTCCCAGGCCGACGCCGATGCCGTGAACGCCGCGGTCCGCGGCGAGGGTTACCGGCGGCCCGATCTCGTGAAGCAGGACGGTTATCTCGCCGGCCCCCTCGACGGTCTCTGGCTCCGGGCGCCGTATCTGCACAATGGCTCCGTGCCCAACCTGCGCGAGCTCCTCGAGCCCGGCCCGAACCGCAGCGTGATCTTCTATCGCGGATACGACGTGCTGGATCCGGTCAACGTCGGGTTCGTCGTCCAGGGGGCCGCCGCCGAACAGGCGGGCTTCCGGCTCGACACCCGCGAGCGGGGCAACGGGAACGGCGGCCATGCCTATGGCACCACCCTCGCGCCGGCGGAAAAGGACGCGTTGTTGGAGTTCCTGAAGACCCTATGACCCGGCCGCCCCGGCACCCGTCCCCTCATGTCCGCACCACGTCCCGATCATCTCGCCGAGAGCTACCCGCCGCCCCTGGAGGCGGCGGAGCGGGCGGCCGTCGACCAGCGCCGCCGCGCCAACGACCTTCCGCTGAACGCCCCGTTGGTCGGCGTGGCCCTGTCCGGGGGCGGCATCCGCAGCGCCACCTTCTGCATCGGTCTGTTTCAGGCGCTGGCGCGGCAGCGGCTGGTCCGCCGCATCGACTTTCTCTCCACCGTTTCCGGCGGCGGTTACTTCGGCAGCTTCCTCGGCGCGGCCTTCGCCCGCAGCCGCGCCAGCGCCGACACCGTGGAAGACGAGCTGGCCGATGACCATTCCTGGTCGCTGCAGTGGCTGCGCGACAACGGGCGGTTCCTCTCCCCCAATGGCGCGGGTGACAGCTGGCTCGCCGCCGCGGTGTTCTTCCGCAACTGGGTCGCCCTCCACGTCGTGCTGCTGACCTTCGCCTTTCTCCTGCTCGGCTTCGGGGTGCTGGTGCGCGCCGAGCTGTGGAGCAGCATTCCCACGCGGGCCCTGTGGTCGCGGCTCGAGATCCTCCTGTGGGAGCATCCGGTGCTCGGCCTCTGGTGGAGCCCGTGGCTCTTGCTCCCGGCCGTGCCCTTCGTGCTGGTGATGGTGCCCGCCGGGGCCACGTACTGGCTCACCCAGCTCAACCCGCTGATGGCGCTCGTGCGCCATGGCGCCGCGCTGGGGTCGGCCCGGGCGCGCGAATGCACCACGCGGGAATTCGCCAGCCTCGTGCAAAACGGGCTCACGCATGTTTTTGGCGCCGGGTTCATGGCGACGATCGTGCTCCTGATCTTTGCGATCATCGATTCGTTGGGCCAGACGGCTTACTTCAACTGGGCGGCGGATGACTTTGCGTTTCCCTCCCTCTGGGCCCTGCTCACCGGGGCCGGAGTCGGGGCCTATGGCTTTGGCGCGAAACTCTTCATGCTGCTCGAGAGCGCGCTGGGAAAGCGGAAGATCAAGATTGCGACCAGTTTGGTGGCGCTCGTCTGCGCCCTCGCGTGGTCTCTGCTGATTGTCGTCGGGCTTTCCGTGGCGGCGTGCGGCTTCGGCTGGGACTGGCAACCGGTCTGGGACGGCAGCCGCCTCGCGCCGATGGCTGACGTCTGGAAACTGATGCTCGCCGTGGCCGTCGCGTTCGCGCTTTCGTGGTGGTTCAGCCGCAGTTTCAGCTTTGTCAACCTGTCGTCGATGCAGCAACTGTACGCCGCGCGTTTGCGCCGCGCCTACATCGGCGCCACCAATCCGCACCGCCGGCGCCAGGAGAATTACAGCATGACGGACCTGGTCCCGGGCGACGACTTCTCGCTCGAAGACTACCGGCCGCAGGAGAACGGCGGCCCGCTCCACCTGATCAACGTGACGGTCAACGAGACGTTGTCCGCCAAGACCCAGATCGAGCGGCTCGACCGCAAGGGATTGACCATGGCGGTCGGCCCGTGCGGCCTTTCGGTCGGCACCACCTCGCACGCCCTCTGGACGAAGGATCCAACCGGCACCAGCCGCCCTTCGCCGCTGCGCGCGCTTTGGGAAAACATTACGCGCCCGATCGAACCGGTCGGGTGCGGCCACTCCCCTCACGCGCTGCAGACCACCCGCCGGTCCAAACCGGTGCAGAAGATCGAAGCGCTGTCGTTGGGGCGCTGGACCTCCATCTCGGGCGCCGCGTTCACCACCGGGTCCGGCGCCGGAACCGCCGTCGGACTGAGTCTGCTGCTTGGCCTGGCCAACGTCCGCCTCGGCTACTGGTGGGACTGCGGCATCGAACCCCACCGCCGCCCGCAGACGAGCCCGCCCACGTTCTTCGAGCTCGCCGGCCGCGTGGCGAGCTGGGTTCTCCCCCTGCAGACCTGTCTGGTGAACGAGTTTTTGGCTCGCTTCCATGGCCCCGCCCGGCGGCATTGGTATCTTTCCGACGGGGGCCATTTCGAAAACACGGGTTGCTACGAGCTGATCCGGCGGCGCGTGCCGCTCATCATCTGCAGCGACGCCGGGCAGGATCCCGAATACCAGTTCGCGGATTTCGCCAATCTCATCCGGAAGGCGCGCACCGATTTCGGGGCCGAAATCGAGGTCATCCGCCGGTCCGCCCAGCGAGGCAGAGAAGAGCCCGCGACCGGCCAGCCGCTCCCCAGCCTCGAAGACCTGGTCCACCCTTCCCTGCTCGAAGCGATCGGCCCGCCGGAGGATTTCTGTCCGCCTCCCGGAACGCAGGATCCGGATGACGATGATTCCGGGGCGGCCCCGCCGGCCGGCGCCCGCCGCCATGCGCTGCTGGCGCGCATCCGTTATTTCGATACCGGCGAGATCTGCTGGCTGCTGGTGCTCAAACCCAGCCTCAAGGGCGACGAATCCGTCGATGTCACCCAGTATCAGCGGACCCATCCGCTGTTCCCGCAGGAACCGACCTCCGACCAGTACTTCGACGAAGCGCAGTGGGAGAGCTACCGGAAACTCGGCGACCACATCGGCACCACGCTCTTCGCTTCACCGGCCAATCCGTCGGCGGGTTGGAGCCCGTCCGAATTTCGCGCACCGTCCGCCCGGATGCCGTCGCTGCCCGCCGGCCGGGACAGCAACGATGTCCCGGCGGTGCCGGAACCCGCCGGCCGGCTTTCGGGCGTCGGATGACTGGCTGGAACGCCCGGGTGTCCGTTGACGCCCGAGAAGGGGCGCTTATTTCAAGTTCTGGTCCAATGCCTCGAGAAATCCCCAGGCTTTGGCGTCGAACGTCACTTCCGAGCAAACCACCACGACGGCGTCATAGGACCGCAGGAATTTCTCCCAGTCCACTCCGTCCGGCGAAAACGGCGTCCTGGTTTCCTCGGGCCAATGCACACGGGTTTTGAAGTAGTAGAACGAATCCGCCGGTTGAATGGCGTTGGCCGAATAGAGGATCTTGAACAGGTTCAAACCGAAGCTGTCATGGACGAACAGAATCCGCGGGAGTTCGCCGGGCGGCACGGCGGCCTGGTGTTCCATCTCGGCGTAAGGGAGATCATGGGAGTACGGAGATGAAACCAGCAGATTCAGCAACTTCAGCAAATCGCGGTCCGAGTAACGCGGCGGCCCCACGGGCGAGGCCCGCAGCCGCAGTTCCGGGATCGGGCGGCGAAGCGACCGGTTGAGGCGCTCCCGGACCTCCCGGAGAACCTCCAGCGCGGAGAGATAGCTCCAGTGAGATCCCGAGCGGGCAAAGAGATCCGGTTGCCCGGCCGCTTTCCAACCGGCGAAGTGCGACCGGCTGTCGTACCAGGCGATGCCGGCGGATTCCAGCAACGGGCGGGCGTGCTCGTAAACTGTCTTGACCTCGGACGGGCGGCGAAGGGTGAAATATGCCGGGGGAACATGCTCGGGATAGACGTCCACTTTGCTCGGCGCGACGAGCAGCAAAAACGTGATCCCCCGACGCTTGAGCTTGGCTTGGACCGACTGGAGTGTTTCGAGGTAACCGCGGAACCAGTCATCATTCCACGGCCGCAGTTTGACGGCTTCCTCGATATACACTGCCTCAAAGAGCCAGTCATCGTCGCCGACGATGATCTCCGTCCCTTGGGGGTTCGGCGTGGCCTCGCCAAACACCGTGTAGTTGAGCTGATTGTTCAGGCCGGCCCAAAACCTCCTGAAGCCGAGATTGGCGTTGAACCCGTCGTCCAGGGACCGGAACAGGCCTCCGGAGCGAAGCTCGGCCCAGCTCCACCGGGCGGGCTGCGGCTCGACGGTCGCCCCGTACAACTGCTCCGGAATCGGAATCACGTGCGTGACCGTCTGAAGGCCGACCGCCCAGAGCAAAAGCAGGAACCCGACGATCAAACTGCGTTGTACCCGGGGTTGCATTGCCAAAGATCAGAACCGGAAATAAATGAAGGGGTTGTAGCTTTGGCTCGCCAGCGCCGCTGTGGCGAAGACGAGGCAGGTGGCCGCGATGCCGGTCCGGAGCACGCCGGCCGCGCGACCCGCCGGCAGCGCGTCGTCCCAGCCCCAGCGCTGCCAGAACCGGTCAGGCACGAAGCTGATGAGCGCGGCGAGGAGCAAAACCGCGATCGAACGCCGGCTGACCACTTCGGGCCAGAGGAAGTTGAAGTCGGTGGGTGGGACGCCCCAGCTTTTCCAGGCGTAAAGCCGTTGCAGGAAACTCCTCGCGTACGAGAAGTTCCCGGAACGGAACAACACCCATCCGAGCATGACCGCGACCATGGTGCCCAGGCGCCCGAGGAGCGCGGGAACGCGATCGATCCTGGCGCGGCCGATCAGGCGCTCGAGGGACAGCAGGGATCCATGGTAGGCCCCCCAGGCGACGAAATTCCAGCTCGCCCCGTGCCAGAAGCCGGACGCCAGGAAGACGAGCCAGAGATTCCAGACGGTGCGCGCGCGCCCGCGGCGGTTTCCTCCGAGCGGGATGTAAAGGTAATCGCGCATGAAGTTGGTGAGCGAGATGTGCCAGCGGTGCCAGAATTCCGTGATGGAACGGGCCGTGTACGGACGGTTGAAATTCTCCAGCAATTCGAAGCCCATCATCCGGCCGAGGCCGATCGCCATGTCGGAGTAGCCGGCGAAATCGAAATAGATCTGGAACGTGTAGCACAACAGGCCCATCCAGGCGTAGGCCATCGGCAGCGTGGCCGCCTCATGGGCGAAAATCTTGTCGGCCACGAATCCAAGCTGGTTGGCGAAAAGGACCTTGCGGCCGAGGCCGAGCAGGAAGCGCCAGAGACCGGACAGGAACCGGTCCACCCGGTATTCGCGGTCGACGATTTGTCCGGCAATGTCGTGATACCGGACGATCGGACCCGCGATCAACTGGGGAAACAACGCGACGAACAGAAGAAAGTCCTGCAGGCTGCGCGCCGGACGGGCCGTGCCACGATACACGTCGACGAGGTAGCTGACCTTCTGGAAGGTGAAAAACGAGACGCCAATCGGCAGCGCCGCTTTCGTCCACACCACACTGCCGTGCTGCAGCCAGCCGAGGACACCGTTGAGCTGTTCGAAAAAGAAGTTCGTGTACTTGCAGATGACCAGCAGGCCCACGGCGATCACCAGGCCGAGGGTCAGCCAGAATCTGCGGGCGCGGATCGCGGTCTCCGGCAAGCTTCCGAGTTTGCGGCTGACACCGTAGACGAGGACACTGACGCCGCCCAGGACCAACACGAAAACCGGCTCTCCCCAGGCGTAAAAGACAATGCTGGCGGTCAACGCCACCGCGTTGCGGTGTCGTGCCGGCGTCAGGTAGTAGGCCGTCAGAAACAGCGGCAAAAAGGCGTAGAGAAACAGGAGCGAACTGAAAACCATTGATCGACAGAGGGAATCGATTGGCGACGCCGGTCTTACGAACGGCCGACGCTATGGGTCACGCCGCCGGAGCATCAAGGGAAATGCGTCCGGGAACCGCGCGCGCAAATCACTCCGATTGCCTGGATCCGGAGCAGCCGAGTGGACTGGCACGGCCTCCGACCGGCCGGCCATCGCTTAAGCCGTATCTGTGCAATGAACCTCGCCCTCGCTCGTAGACAAGAACGCCGTCAGGTGATCGGTGGAGGAGCCTGCTTGCCCGTTCGACAGGCTCAGGGTCCCGAGCTTGTCGAGGGACAGGCGATTCTCACCTCGGAATCGCGAGCAAGCTCGCTCCTACAATTTGCATAGATACGACTACGACCGCTCAAGCACCAACGGCAGCCAGAAGCCCGTTGCGGCATCCGGGAAGAGCTCGCTGGCGATGTGTTCGCCGAGCTTGCGGTAGCTTTCCCACTGCGCCTCATCGAAACATTGATCGCGCGCCGGATCGTCGGGAAACTCGGGATGAGCCTGTTTGAAGCTCAACACGTCTTCCGGCTCGTCGCCGGTCAGTCCCGAGCGCAGATACAGGAGCACACCGCCCGGTTCGCTCCGGCCATCATAGAAGATGCGGGCAAGGGACGCGTGTTTCCGGGACCGGCCGTTCCCATCGGCGGCCGCGCGCAGGTCCGTTGGTGTTCCCAGCCGTGTTTTGACCAGGTCAGGCACCGGGAGCGCCGCGATTTCGTCGGCGGAAAGGAACTGCACCTCCGCGTCGAAATCGATCCGCACCTTGCGCAACAGGTTGGCCAGATCGGCCTGCTGACCTTTCGGGTCGTAAGTGGCATCCGACGCGATGATGTATGGCACCCGGCGCCGGATCAGTTCGTAGACGCCCAGGTTTTCGAAGTTGCCTCCATCCGACAGATGCCAATAGCGCCTCCACGGTCCGGTGAACGACGCGGTGAACTCCCGCAGGAGGAAAAACTGGGTCCGAAAGAGCCTTTCGGGGAGTTTCCGCAGCGCCGAGCCCAGCGTCGGTCGCCCCAAGCCCGGCCGTTCGTATTCGTCGAGACCGCTGTTCCACCAATAGCCGGCGCGCAGGTTGCCGATCCCAAACAACAGACTTGATCCGGGTTTCACCCCCTGACCGCGCCCCGGGTTGGCCGCCACCCCGGAGATCGCGAGCCAGTCGCTCAGGTAGAGCGGCTCTGTTTTGACCGGACCCGGTTGCGGCCCGCGCAGGGGATGCGGGAGATCTTCCGGGTCCGCGGCCACCGCCTCACCGCCCGGGCCTCGCGGGCCCTGGGCGCGCCTCCAGGTGGCATGCCATGTCGCACCGATGCTGACGCCCGCGGGTCCGACCGCCATGTTCTCGCCGTGCCGGTCCCGAAACGACCGCTGCGAGGAATACTCGATCGTCTCATCCACGCAGACATTGATCAGATGCACCGGACCGCCCGCGTTTTCGGGCTGGTAGCCATTCAGCCAGATGTCGTCGTTCGGATCGGAGGTCGTCACATCCCGTCCTTCGACGCCGCCCAGGCGAAAATGGTTCGAGGCTCCGAGGTAGGCCCGGGAGATTCTGGCGGCATAAATGCTTTGGAACGACGAGCGGTTGACGAACGGCCGCGCGTCCTGCCGACCGAGCAGGACCGAGAGGAGGAGCGCAACACCCGTCGTCGCCACCGCAGCCGCCCCGTGCTCGCCGCGGGCAAACAACACGTGGCTGGCCAGGCTCACCAGCAGCAACGGCGGTACCGCGACGGCCAATGGCAACACCGCAGGATGAACCAGGAGATTGAACCATCCGCCCCCTTTTCCCTTGCCCTGGGTTCTGGCTGCTTGCGCCAGCCGGCCCGTGCCCCAGCGCAGAACGGGGTAGAGCGCGGCGAGTCCCGATCCGATCAGGCCCAATACGCGGGCAAAATCCACCCGCCGGTCGACCCATCCGTACAATGCGTACCCGGCCGCATCGAGCGCAGCAAAGCCCACCGCGATCACCCCCCAGAAAAATGCCGCACCCAGCCAGGCGGTGAGCAGGCCCCGCACCTGGCGGCGCGTGACCGGTTGCAGAAGTCCGCCGGGACACCGGCGGCGCACCCGCCGCCACGCTGCTTCCACATAAACGAAGCTCAGCAGCATCGAAACGGCGACCACCATCGGCGCCCAGCGCAGCGCGTCGGCCGGCGCCGCCCCCACGGCGAACAGCGCGGCACAGAGCACCAGCGTGGCCTTGAGCGCCGCGGGTTGAAAGGCCTGCGGCTGATCCGGCGACACGAGCCAATAAGCCAGCGCCAGCGGCAGGCCGCCCACCAGAATGACGGCTTCCACGAGGATGAACCACGGACTCCAGAGCAATCCCCACCCCGCGCGTAACAGGTAGTTGATCGGCAATTCATCCGCCATGGCCAGACTCATGCCGCCGCCCGGGTCCATCGGAATCATCCGGCACCACGCCTCGGTCAGCCAGGGAAAGAATTCGAAGCGCAGCAGGTTGGCCATGCCGAGAACGGCGAACAGGCCGACCCCCAACACCGCATGCACCGTGAGGAAGTTGCGGAGGAAAGACGCCGCGTTGTAACACGTGTCGCCGACGCCGCCCGGGGCGAGGTAATTGCCGTTTTGCCGGAGCCAGCGGATCTCCGGCGACGCCGGATCGGCGAGACGCGCTTCCACCAGATCGGCGGCCCCTCGCGGACGGTTCACAAACCGAGTATAAAACCGGCCGAGAAATCCGCCGATGTAGCCGCCGCCCGAAACCGTCGACAGGTAATCGACGAGCCGCAGGAACCGCCAACGTGCCAGGCCCTGGAGCAGTCCGAGATTGAACGTCGCGCTCCGGATACCTCCGCCCGACAGCGCCAGGCCGACCGCCCCATCCGCGAATTTCACCTCGGGCGCATCCTCCGCGATCAAGCACCGTCGCGCCGCGATGGCGGCGGTTTCAATCGTCTGCAATTGCGGGGCGAAGGTGGCCGGAGGCGCCCGCGTGAGAGGAGGAACGTTAGCGTCGGTTCGCATCGGTGGATCCCTAACTAACCGTTGTCGTAGGCGATCACGTCGCTCGCCTTTTCGGACACCATGTAGATGTTCGTCACGATGAAGACGCCGGGAATCCGCGGGAAGACCGACGCGTCGACCACGCGGAGGCTCCTCACGCCCCGCACGCGAAACCGGCTGTCGAGGACGGCCATGGGATCGCCGTGGGCGCCGATCGGACACGAGCAGGAGGCATGATGCCCCCAGGCTTCCCGCGCGATGAACGCGCGAATCGCCTGGTCGTCCGCCACGTCCGGCGACGGCCAGACCTCCCGCTTGAGCGCGCCCAACGCCGTGGCCCGGCGGTTGATCTCACGAACAAACTTCACGCCCTCGACCATGGCGTCCATGTCCTCCTGTTGGACGTCCGTGCCTTCGTGGAAATAGTGAAAATTGATTTCCGGCGGGTCTCGCGGATCCGTCGAACGCAGCCGGACGCAGCCCCCACGGTTGAGGGTGCGGGCGGTCAGAATCGCCCAGGTCAGAACGTTATGCGCCTTCGCGATGTCCCGGGAATAGCCCCGGTAGTAGCCTTTGAAATAGCCCGGCAGGGCAAAAATGAAGAGATCCGGCGCCGGCAGATCGGGACGCGATTTCTTCATTAATCCCAGGATGGCCGCATTGGTCGCGTAAAGGCCGGTCCCTTTCGCCCGCCACTCTTCCAACGCGGGGTCGGGCGCGCGGCCGGGGCCGGGCTCCCCCATGCTCAATCCCTGCAACAGGGGAAAATCGCGTTGCGCTTCCGAAATGATGCCGAGTTCGTACCGGTCCTGCAGATTGGTGCCGACGCCCGGCAAATGAACGCGCACGGGAATGGAAAACCTCCGTAACTCGTCGGCCGGGCCGATTCCGGACAATTTGAGCAACTGCGGCGTATTATAGGCCCCGCCGCACAAAACCACCTCGCGTCGGCAGCGGACCTCGCCGTCCTCGCCGGCGCTGGCACTCGGCTCCGGGTGGGCTCGGTAGAGATGCCTCCCTTTCAGGTAGCGCACGCCCACCGCCGTTGGCACGCCGGGGGCGCCGGGTTCGCGATCGAACAGGATTTGAGTGACCAGGGTGTGGGTCTGGATCGTCAGCCGGTCAGGAAACTCCTGCTGCACCTGTCGCAGAAAGTCGCGGGGACCATTGCGCCGCCCGTCGCGCACCGCGATCGGGATCAGTGCCAGGCCCTCCGCGTTCCGTTGCATGGTCTGCCAGTCATTCGGATCGACCGGGGCGACCAGCCGATTCGCGAGGGCGGCGGCGACGATTCTCCGGCCATCGACCAAATCAGCGGCCTCGGCCACGGCGAATGCCGCGAGGATCTGGGCGAGCAACTCCGGATCTCTGATGGCGATGCGGGGATCGGCCATCGTCGTCGTCAGCCAGCCGTCAAACCCATGGCGTCCGGGATTGCCGTCGGGCGGCAGCCCAAGGAGCCGGCCGATCCAGTTGAGAATTGACCGGCGGGACTCCTTCGGCCGGGGCGAATAACCACAGCGTTCGAGCCGCTCAAAGTATTCGCGCATGCGGAAGCTGTTCCAGGAATCATCGCCCGTCAGCCCGGCGATCTCGTCCCAGTCCCCGCCCGGCCCGCAGAGCGTGATCATCGCGTTGTGCATCGTGCATCCGCCCACGGTGGCGGTGCGCGGATAGAACACGCCGTCGCGGGCCGCATCCCATTTCGAATCCGGCTGGCGCGGATGGGCGTAGTGTTTGACGAAGAACTCCCAGCTGATTTCCGCGTGCTCGGAGGCGTGCGCGTGAAACGCGGGAACCCGGCAGACCTCCGGTTCGTCCCAACCGCCCGCCTCGAGCACCAACACCCGGAAGCCCCGCCGCGCCAGATTGCCGGCGAGCGGTCCGCCGCCGGCGCCCGAGCCCACAATGATGAAATCGCATTCCGCATCGGGTGGGCGCGAGGTCGGCGGTAAAAC
>Ga0075520_1001606_pt1 | contig 10943 bp, 10 predicted proteins | sample NGEPerB_FD_75100 | JGI IMG/M metagenome (GOLD analysis project Ga0075520, IMG submission 75100) | Arctic peat soil microbial communities from the Barrow Environmental Observatory site, Barrow, Alaska, USA - NGEE PermafrostAB12-B | ecosystem: Environmental > Terrestrial > Soil > Wetlands > Peat ...
CGGCTCGCATGGGCCGTTGCCCGGGTGCAACTGCGGCGGAGCCTCCAAAGCCTTTCCCGACCCATTCCTTCACAGCGTATGGATTTCTGCCTCGGAGGCGAGCTACGTGGGCTGCACGTGATATCGACGACTATGGGCAAACACTCGAACCTGTTGGCCCTGGGCCTACATCGCTATTCAGATTGCCGCTGAAGGTATCCGACGTGATCGTGACGGTGGAAGTTGAGCCGCAGGGAATGTAAAGCCCATAAGTCGCGCTGTTGGAGATGGTTGAGTTCAAAAGGGTCAAGCGAGCATTGCTGCCGGCGACGGAGATGTCGCCGCTCAGGCTGGCGGAACCGGTGTTCCCTCCGCCATAGAGTACATTGGCGAACTGAAGGGTCGCTTGGCCCCCGGACCACAACATGATGCCATTCCAGTCGCCGGCGGTGGGCAAGCTATTGAGCGAAGTGAATGTCACTGGGGCTGTGGCCGTCCCATTGGCTTTCAGGTTACCTCCAGAGCTGTATCCAACTTCGAAGGAAGTGCCACGCGCGAATTTGAAGGTCGTTCCCGCAGCGATGGTAAGCACTGGCGCCGTCGCGCCGTCAAGTGAAACTTTGGAAGTTACTGCCACGGGCGCGCCAGGGTTGCGCCAATCGGTCGTTGCGCTGACGGCATCGCCTGCGAGTTCGATCATGGCACCGGCATTGAACGTGTTTGTCGAATCAATTCCCGCAAATGAAGGCGCCAATACGGAGATTGCATAACGCTGTGTCTGTGTGTTTGGAACGTTATTGAAGGTGCAGTTACTGATCGTGAAGTTCGATGCAACATCATCCTCCTGAATTCCGTTGGCGCCGTTTCCAATGTGGCTAATCGTAGCGTGGTCGACGGTAACCCGGCCTGTCTTGACGCCACCTTGCCCGTGAATGCAGGCGCTTGCCGATTGGCCGCAGTAATCGAGTGTTGAGTAGCTGATGCTCGATCCATTCATCACGCCACCCCAGAACTTGATTCCCTCCCAATCTCCGGCACCAGGTGTGCTGTTGGCTGAGGTGAATTTGATGGGGCTTGCAGCGGTTCCATTGGCAACCAGCTTCGCGGCGCTCTGAGCGCCGACATTCACAGCTAGGTTCTGCGCGAAGTTCAAAGTGACGCCAGCTTCGATTGTTAGCGTGGCATTGCCATCCACATTGATAGCACTCGAAATGGCGTACGGGCTACAAGCCTTGGTCAGCGTGCGATTGGCCACGACCGCTCCGCCCACAAACGGGGTCGCATCCGTGCAACCCGCCGCCTGCGCTCCGGCATCTGGTCCGCCGCTGTCTGGTTTCTCTGCTCCGCTATCCGCTCCACCAGCCCCAACTTTGCTTCCACTACTTGTGCAAGCAACGAACAACGCTTGTACCGATGCGAATGCTAAAACGAACGCGTACGCTGAATTATTTCTCATGATCGAGATCCTTTCCGATCGGTTCAGTCATCAATGCCTGCGCAAAACGTACGCACCATGCTCTCGCTAGGTTTCTTGCGGTACTTCGGAAGCAAACGAGCCTCGGTATCAAACGCGACATTCTGACCCAATGCACTCCGCGCTACACAAGATACAATCCTCATGGCCGGGGACGCCAATCGAGACACTAGCTCAATACCACGACCTCTGCGGAGCAGAGCACGGGGACAAGCGGCTAGGCCGTTGAGCAAGTGTTACATTGGAAAGCAGGACGACACGAGAGTGACGCTGGGGGCGTTGCCCTTCATTCGTAGGCAGAAAGCAAAGCCGGCTGAAGTGCCCGCCATGAACCCCGAAGTGGGCGATGTTCCGGCATTTACTCCGCACCGCCTGTAGCACCCACCTGGGCTAGCCTTATTGGCTAACTGTGCGGCTACATATTTCACCAATGAGCCAGGCACTTTTGCTGGTCACGTTGGCGTTGTAGGTGTCCGTTAGCGAAACGCTACACGTTTCCGAAAGCATGGGCTTGTCGTAAAGCTTGACGGTGCCGCTAATGGTCAGCGCCGACGACTTGAATGTGAGCGCGTTGGCGCTGCTACTGCTAAACGTGCCATCCCAAGTGAGAGTGCCTGAAAAAGCAAGGGAGTAGTACGTGCCAGAGTTGGCGCAGTCTTGCAGGTTGAATGTAAGATGGATGGTATCAATGCCGTTCGACGACATTCCCGTTGTGCCAGTAACCTGCGCACTGCCTCCCAAGGGGCAAGTTACGGTCAGGTTTTTAGAACCCGAAGCTTGACCGGCGATGTTCTCGTTCCAAAGCAGCCACATCGTGCTGTCAATCGCATATCCCACTTGGTCGTCTTGACACGTTTGGCCGCAACTGAGCGGAGTCGAGTTCGTTTGGCCATCGCCCGAGGACCCGCTGCATGCCCAAGCAATCATACCGGACAGCAACACCAACAATCGCAATAGGGCCATGCTACGGACGCTCCTTCTCGACTCGCAACTACGGCTCGCCCGGGCTCGGGCAAAAGGGTTGCCGCGAAGACACCCATTGACGCCCGAGCGCGACCTCATGTGAGTTGTGGTACGCCGAGCAGCGCAAATGCCTGCAGATTAGGAACTACCCCGCATACTGCTTCGAGTGCATCTGTCCGGAATCGACGCCAGCCGTGTCGGTGAATTGAGGGCTCGCCGCGAAGCGGCGTTGAGAGGAAACTTGATACGGGCTCTGCTGACTGCGGTTCCTATCTCCGCGGCCAGCCCCGTTTTGTTGTCCGCATCTCTGCAAAACGCTACGATTTACGCGCCGTGTTCCTTCGCGTCAAGGACAAGACCGAGGACGTTGCGTTCTTCCACAGACATTGAGCGATCTTCGCGGCTCAGGGATTTGTACTTCGGAATATAGGACTAAGCTTGGTTCGAGGGAATCGTCGGCGACGTAAACGGCGATGGTCGGTTGGATATCGCGACCGCCAACTATGGCGGAAACAGCGTGAGCGTACTTGCTGGAACGAACAATGGCACGTTTGCCGCGCAGGTTACGTACGCAATCGGAACGGGCCCGCGTTCGCTAGTGCTCGCCGATATCAACGGCGACGGCAAGCCCGATTTGGTAACGGCCAACTACACGAGCAACAACGTGAGCGTGCTGTTGGCCAACGCAGGGGGCGGTTTTTCAGCTCCGGTCAATTATGCTGCTGGCACCGATCCCGCGGCGGCGTCACTCGGTGACATCAACGGCGACGGCAGATCGGATCTCTTAGTCGCCAATTACACGAGCAACACTCTCAGCGTACATCTGGGCGCTGGCGACGGCACGTTCCGCTCACCCGCGCTATTTGCGACGGGCACAGGGCCACGATCCGTAGTGATGGCTGACCTTGATGGCGATACCAAACTCGACGCGCTCACAGCAAACTACGGCAGCAATAGCATTAATGTACTTCTCAATCGAAGCGGCACCAATTGTAGTCTGGCCCAATGATTCCGCGAGCACCTTAGCGAACTACACCTCCCGATCACGGCGCACTACGGCAATGGTGACCGCCTTGGCGACGGGGGGTCCCAGTCATGGTCTCCATCGCAGTAACAGCAACCGGGACTCCTCGTGTCCATGTGCCGTCACGCCAAAGAAATGAATCACGTTTTCGCGCATGACTCGAGCAGTCGAACGCCCTGGACATTCGCGTAAGTGGCGCTAGGAATCTCAAAGCACGTCACCAACACGCAAGGTAAGCAATCAGCCCTCGGTTCACTGCCCGCGACCCGTCTGGACCCGAAGTTCACTATCTAAATGCCTCCTTGGAAAATGTCCACGAGTGCGAAGCATATAGAACTTCACTAGAGACGTAAAGGTATCACTTCTAGTGGCGCCCTAACGGGTTTTTGCATCACCCGCAGCCCAGACAGTAGCGCCGAAGCGCGTCAGATGGCAAGACAGCCGGGCGCCGTATAATTGATGCGCGTTCGACGCGTCACGGCGCCCGGCAGCAACAACCCTCCAGTGAACAAAGCTGCCGAGTTCATGCAAGAGTTAGCCACCATCGTGGTGTGGTCGTTTCCTGAATCGGTCAAGGATGCGACGCGCGCCCGGTTCCATTTGGTCCAGGCGCGCCGCAACGCTGGAGATGGCGTTGAAGGCTCGGTATCTGAAATGTCGTGCAGCTGTTACAATTCGGAATTCGCCAGGCAGCGCCCCAGTGTCGCGCATTCGGGCTAGATCATGCGGAGATGGTATTCGCACGGATCTCGCCATGCACTCTTTGACAACATGAAGTGTGGTGGCGTCGACGAGCTTTTCGAGAGCGGGATGCTTGTACGACTTGTCAATAGCTGGTGCCCAGAGGATCGTGGCTGCAGCGACTCGACGCTCCATGTCTGCCCGATAAACCGGATCCGTTAGGCCAAACTCCATCAGAGTATGCTCAAACAGCAATCTGGCGTAATAGAGAACGTACGGCAGACGGCTATAGATAAAATACCATTGAGACTGCCGTGCTTCATCATTCGTAAAAATGAAATTGAAGTTGAGCGGCTCCGTTTGAATTGATTTGTGCTCCGTGAGCAGGTGCAATGCCTTGTTGCAAACCCCGTCGAAACTGTCATGGCTGTTCTTGTCGTAGCGGAGTGTTGCAAGAAACTGGGCGTCGAACCGATCGCTCTCGCTGATCATATCCAACACAGCACAAATTCGCCTCGCATGTGGTTCAATGCCACCAGCTTTTGACGGCCGAAGTTTCACTGGATTCTCGGTGAAGGTTTCCACGAAACCGTTGGGGTCGAGCACTAGCTGTTCCAGGAGTCCCAGGGTGTCCTGAAGTGGCTTTCGTAACAACGCGTAGGCGATCGTGAGCTTTGCCTTGCGTGAGGCGGCCAAGGCTTCGAATATGAAATGCAGGAAGTCGGAGAGCAGAGCTGGAAAGATCGTTAAGCGAATGAAACTTCCCCGTTCGGCAATAGTTCGGGTGCGAGCCAACCACTCAAAGACATCGCCAGATTGCTCGAACGCTCTTTTGTCTGCTTCGTCTCGAAACTCGAAGGATGCAGTGAATAGTCCATGGGCCTCGCCGGCGCGGAGGATCTCTCAAGGCTGCTCCAATCTGGCAGCCAGGCATCGTCTGAGTGAGCGACGGTGAATTTAGTCGAGGGTTACGGCATGATTTGGCAGGACGATGGCCTTTGCGATACCTACACGCCGATAGTTCCGAACGGCCTCGGCGCCTCTTACCGGGTCGTTGACGTTCCTGCAGGGCAGACTCCTGCAAAAGTCTGTGGACGGCGGCAAACCAATCGAACTTGCGATGGAATGGAACTCTTACCAAATGCTCATATGGCTCCCCGACGCGTCAGGACTATTGCGATTAGGCCCGGCCAACGCCCCTTCGGTCGAGATGGATTCAACCGTTGACGATGGTCAATTATCGCTCGTGGATCCGTCCTTACCGGTATCCATCTTCTGGCTAAGGCTGGACGGTGCCGCCGGTGTATTGACGGAACTAACGCCGTATCTTGGCAAGGGCATTTACCCCTCGTCGCTAGTAGCTGAGCTTCCAGAGCTTTGGAACGGGAGCAACTGAAAACACTGACTTGGTCGGTGAATTCATTGAAAAGATTCGAGCGCGAGTGCGGGGCAGCCCAGTGGCAACGCAGCGGGTCTAGCTCCGCCCCAGTCCGCGTTCTTCGATGACCTTGGCATTGACGGTGTTGGCTCGCTGCAGCGCTGGCCGCAGTTCAAGCTGCTCGACGTATTTCGCGAATTCGGGCAGCGGTTCGAGCATCTTGAATCGAAGCATGTACCTCAAGGTTCCACCAAAGATCACGTCTGCCATCGAGAACCGGTCGCCGAGCAGAAACTCGCGTTCGGTTATTGCGCTCTGAATGGCACTGACCATCGAATCATAATTGCCAAAACCTGCCGCACCTTCGCGGAAATTCCAGCCGGCGGCCTTAGCCATCGCGCCAGGTTCGATGACTGAAGGAGCGAAGAACGACCAGCGCAAATAGGTGCCACGGTTCGGATCGTCAAGCGCTGGTGCCAGGCTGCCCAAGGCGTAACGGTCGGCTAGGTAGACGCCGATTGCAGCGGATTCCGTTACTACGGCTGAATCGTCTTGCAGAATCGGCAATTTACCCATTCGGTTGAGTGCGGTTATCTCGGGGCGCTTCTGCTCGCCAGTTTGAATGTCCACGTAGCGGAGTTCGTAGGGTACCTGCACCTCTTCCAACATCCAAACCACATTGGCGGCGCGCGAATACGGGTGGTAATAAAGAACGATCGACATAGGTACAATACAGCACTCAGGTGACTGCCGAGCAAGTTACATTCCAGGTACCGCTGACAATGTGGAATGGGAACCGGACAGGGCTTGGCGATCGCTCGTTCGATCATCATGGATAGGCATTGCGGCTCGCTCGACTTCGAGAGCATCGTTGGCCGCGGCACGACTTTCACGATACGTTTATCAATCGCAGGGTCGTGATCTCGGGACCCATGAGTTATCCCGGGGCAATATTCACTCCACCGGAACTGTTTGACGCGCGATGCGAAGGTCTACCTTCACGGCACCATTCGCTCTGCTCGGCATTTGGGAACGCACTATGAGTCCAGAGCACCCGAACGTCGCCCAGCGAGCATCAGGCCAGCAAAGTTTTGTTCATGAAGTGAGCATGAGTTTTAGGACAGAAAATCAATGCGATTAGGACCTCAACGTGGCGAAAGCTAACGGTGGTTTGAGCCACGGGGCTACTGACTACACGGTCATCTATTTTCGATCGTCATCAACCATCGATTGATGATCGATTCGTGTTTCGAATGCATTAACCGGTTGCCTAAAGTCATCACAAAGTGACCGGCAGGCTCCGGGTGCGATTTAGAGCTGAACACAAGATTATGTTCCGATTCGTCCAGCGGATAAGTGCGGTTTGCGTCGAGCATTCGGGTTCGGTGCAGATTGCGGTGATTTTGCCTGTGAACATTTTCCGGAATGGAGAGTCACACCAATGAGATTTCACAATTCTAACAATGTGGTAATGACCGCTGGAGTTCTAGCAGCGGCTCTAACGGCCGGTTTCAACACGGGCTGTTCGGGTACGAGCAGCAGCACCGGTCCCAGCGATGGTGGCGCTGGGGCAATGGGTGGCGGTTCAGCCACGGGTGGCACGCCCATTGCGTCCGGTGGAGCTTCGATGATGACGGCAACGGGCGGTGCACCAACGCTGCCAACGGGTGGCGCACCCACGATGAGCACGGGTGGAGCGCCAACGATCGCAACGGGCGGTGCACCAACGACGCCCTCTGGCGGTGCGCCAACGTCGGCTACAGGTGGCGCTCGCACAACGGCTACTGGGGGCAGCGTCAGTGGCGGTTCACCTTCTACAGGCGGGAAGTCCGGGATTTCCGCTGGCGGAAGTACGCCTACGTTTACGGGTGGAGCCTCGAGCGTTGCCACCGGTGGTGTTTCACCCACGGGGGGTGCAGCCACCAGCGGTACTGGCGGGGCTTCCCAACCCGCGACTTGTAACTCTCCGACAACCGGCCATTACCAGATGGAAGACTTGGATCGCGGTGTCGTGGCAGTGACGGTCACCGGCGGAGTTTATGTTGGTTGGCGCATGATGGGCTACGAGTACGACACCAACGCCGCCAACGTGGCCTACAATCTCTACCGAGACGGGACCAAGGTAGCCACGGTGACCAATAGCACCAACTACCTAGATCCGGCTGGCAAAGCCAGCTCGAGCTATTCGGTATCTGCGGTTATTGGCGGTACTGAGTGCGCGCAGTCGGCAGGCGTAACGCCTTTGGCTCAGAACTACATAACCATACCGCTCACACCACCCACCGGGACCGCTACATATAATGCCAATGATGGTGCCACAGGGGATCTAGACGGTGACGGCAAACTCGATATCGTCTTGAAGTGGGATCCTTCAGACGCACAAGACAACGCGAACGCCGGTGTCACCTCGGATGTATTTATCGACGGGTACACATTGGCCGGTACGCGCCTCTGGCGTATCGACCTTGGACCGAACATCCGTGCCGGAGCGCACTACACGCAGATGTCCGTCTATGACTTTGACGGCGACGGGAAGGCGGAAGTGGCCGTCAAGACTGCCCCCGGAACCAAGGACTCCACGGGGAATTTTCTAAGCACCGGGCCTGCAGCTGGCGCTGACAATAGTCAGATTTACCGCAACGCAAGTGGATATATTCTCACGGGGCCCGAGTGGATTACGGTTTTCAGTGGTGCAACCGGCAAAGAGCTAGCAACCATCAATTACCCCGTACCCCGCGGGACGGTATCCGCATGGGGCGACGCATATGGCAATCGGGTCGACCGCTTCAACGGTGGGTTCGCATTCGTCAAAGATGGCGGCGTCGCCAAGGGGCTTCCGAGTATCATCCAGGGCCGCGGATATTATACGCGGCTCACGGTATCTGCGTTGACCTATCGCAATGGGGTGCTGGCAAAGAACTGGGTTTACGACAGTGTAACCAGTTTGCAGGCAACGGGTGCTGGCGCCCATTCAGAGATGGCCGCTGACGTGGACGGCGACGGTGCACAAGAGATTATCCCAGGCCAAACGACTATCAACAGCGATGGAACCTTACGGTGCCAGTCCGGATTCGGCCACGGCGATGCAATCGACGTAACTGAGCTGGTTCCTGGAAAGGGCATCACCGTGTTCTCGATTCACGAAAGCCAAGGCGGTTCCGATGCGCATGACGCCTCCACTTGTAAACCCTACTACGAAACCACGGATCCCGGAGTCGACTCCAATCGTGGCCGAGCCGATTATGTCGGACTGGGCAACGAAAGTAGCGCCTCCTGCTACGTCTCTACGGCTACCATTAATGAACAACTTTGCGCCGATGGTACACAAACTGGCCTCCAACCGGGAAGCAACTTTGTTATCTATTGGGACGCGGATGAATGGCGTGAGCTCGAAAATGCCAATTCGATTACCAAGGCCGGCGGCGGAACTCTGCTAAGTTGCGCGGTGTGCTCGGGTAACAATGGCACCAAGAACACGCCGACGTTGACGGCAGACCTGCTCGGTGACTGGCGCGAGGAGATTGTCTGGCGTCAAACCGATAACAAGGCCTTGCGCGTATACACCACGACCGACGTGACGGCGCGACGGATCTACACGCTCATGCATGACCCGACGTACCGAGTACAGGTGAATTTCGAGCAGTCAGCTTACAATCAACCACCCCACACTGGCTGGCGTATTAGCCCCAATATGGCCCCTCCGCCGAAGCCGGACATCTTCATCGTAAAGCGGAAATAGGTACGCGAGAGCAAGAGTTGGAGGCGTAGCTCGACGAGCTACGCCTCAGCTACTGGAACCGGCCGAAAAATGCAGGCCGTCGTTTAGGCCACGCCTGTTCCAGTGTTTGGAACGCTTTGAGCATGACCAGTGAAACCCATTGCGAAACTCGTGATCGTTACTTAGGAACAATGCATCACGCGCAAATGAGCCAACACAGAATATGCCGTCCGCGAAGTTCTGGGTATCGGTGGAACCCCATCTGGGTAGCGGTCTGGATGGTCGCACTGTCGCTGCTGGCCAGAAATGGGGCCGCGCACGATCTGACCATGGACCAACTACTACTACTGCCCGACGTCGGTCACGGCACGATGATTGGACAGCTTACATTCAACCCGCATGCCACGCGGGCAGTGGCCGACCCGAGCACTCCCGAAATTCAACAAAAGGTACTCGCAACCGTCGCGGCCGCAATCAAAGTTGAAGTAGACAAGAAGCCGTTGAAGTTGAAACTCGAAGTGCGCGAACTCTGGGCTCGTGGAGCGCCAGCTACCGGCGACACAATCATGATCAACGCGGCCTTGCCCCGCAACGCTCGCGAACTTCGCGTATTTGCCGACTCGCCGGTGAATGCACTGATCGTCACGGTGGAGGTGGCTGCGGCTACTGGCACTTCGCGGTCGCAGAGTGTGATGGTACAAGGGGGAAATTACACGCCACCTTACCATTTCCAGCAGGGGCCCAGCGAATGGAAAAGTGGTGGACCAGGCGTATTTGAGTCCGAAATGGTTCAGCGGTTCGAAGCGTCGAGATTGCAAAAGCAGGCCGCGAGCCGCGGCTCGCTCCCAATTACCCCGTCAGCGAAACCGGACAATAGCGTGCAGTCGGCGTCGAATTCCGGGGGGTTTGAAGAAGTTAGTCCGCTGGCACAAATGCGCCGCTATCTAAGCTTGGGGTTCCGCCACATATTGCCGCTCGGTTGGGACCATGTTCTATTTGTGGCAGGGCTCGTTTTGGGCTCCGGGCTGCGTCTTCGGCGACTACTTTGGCAATTGAGCGCCTTTACGCTCGCGCACACGATGACATTGGCGCTCGGTGCACTCGGGTGGGTCGTGCTGTCTCGGGCAGTCGTGGAACCACTCATTGCCTTTTCGATTGCCTATGTGGCGTTGGAAAACCTCGTGTTGAAGTACAATGAGCGTCGCCGCGTGCTTCTGGCGTTCGTGTTTGGGCTCCTGCATGGGCAAGGTTTCGCAAGCTCCCTCCTAAATACGGGGCTCCCGCGAGGCGCATTCTTGCTGGCACTAGTCTCCTTCAATGCAGGAGTGGAATTGGGCCAGCTAGTGACGGTGCTGGCGCTATGTGTCGTGCTTCGAATGCTTCAAAAGCGCGCTTCGTTCAGGCTCTACGCTGTCCGCGTCGGGTCCGCCGCGATTGCTATTGCGGGCCTCGGTTGGGGATTCGTTCGCCTTCTTGGCTAGTTCCTGCAGTCCGATGAAGCAACCCGTATTGTCCGGAAACTCATGGCGCCGGATTGTCGCACGCTTTCCGATGGAAATGCAGGCTTGAAAAGGCGCCTCGACCTGCGGCAGTCTGCGCCCGGTGCTTCCGGTGACGTTCCAGTTCATTATCGCGATGGTGGCGTACGCCATCAACGAGCAGCTGGCGCGGAGGCTCGAGTACCTCCTGGAGGAGGTTCGCGTACTTCGGGAGGTCTACACCGAGA
>Ga0075520_1001607_pt1 | contig 10938 bp, 7 predicted proteins | sample NGEPerB_FD_75100 | JGI IMG/M metagenome (GOLD analysis project Ga0075520, IMG submission 75100) | Arctic peat soil microbial communities from the Barrow Environmental Observatory site, Barrow, Alaska, USA - NGEE PermafrostAB12-B | ecosystem: Environmental > Terrestrial > Soil > Wetlands > Peat ...
ATCGTCTTCTCTATTTTTTCCGCCGGCTCTTCGATTTGCCGATGGGGGGCGCCTTGCCGGAAGCTCGTCCCGAAATTGTCGCGCCCCATTTTCTCTCGATCCCCCGCACCTCTTCCTGCGTCAGCGCCGACGTCGGCGGGAATTTGTCCATCCAGGCAAACGGCCGCACCGCCTCGATGATCGCCTTGGAATGGGAGGTGCTGCCAGAGTTCTTATCCTCGGCGGTGATGCGCGGATCGAGCGCCGAGCTCCAAGCGTTGCGCACGATGTCGATCTGCTCGGAGGGCTCGCAGCGCGTCGTCACCGCCCACATCACGTCGTCGAGGTTCGAGGGATCGACATCGTCGTCGACCACCACGATAAGTCGTCCCATATAGCTGTTGGCTGCAGCGATCAATGCCGCTCGCTTGGCATGGCCGGCGTAGCGCTGCTTGAGTGCCACCACGGTCATGAGCTGCGCCACATGCTGCCACACGCCGACCACGTCGGTGACGCCGGCCATCTCCAAGTTGCTCCAGATCGAGGCGGCGCGGAACGGCAGGCCGAAGTGAAAGCGCGGTGGCTTCATGGGCGGGGAGCCGAGCAGGATCGGATCGGTGCGATGGTGGATAGCCTTCACCTCCATTACCGCACACGGCCGCTTGTCGGCGGCGTAGTAGCCGGTGAACTCGCCGAACGGGCCTTCCGGCAGCGTCAGCTCGCTTGCCGGCAGAAACTCGCCTTCAAGGATGCTCTCGGCTTGTGCCGGCAGTGGCAGGCCGGTGAGCGGGCCGGACAGCACTTCGATCGGGGAACCCTTGATCGCGCCGGCGAAGTCGTATTCCGACTGACCGGTCGGCAAATATTCGAAGCCGGCAATGAACAGCGCCGGGTCCTCGCCGTTGACCACGGCGATGGGGCAGGCCTTGCCCTTCTCCCAGTATTTCCGGGCGATGATCGCGCCGTGCCGGCCTTGGTGGTCGAACTGTATGGTGACCCTATTCTTGCTGTGGACTTGGATGCGGTAGATCGAGCTATTGATCCAGCCGGTGTCGGGATCGCGCATGATGACCAGCGAGCCTGAGCCGATGAAGGGCCCGCCGTCCTTGCGATGCCAATAGGGCGCGGGCAGCGTCCGTAGATCGACGCGCCTTCCGTTGGTCGAATGTTCCAGAAACGGCGCGTCTTTTACTGCGACCGGTTGCTGCGGCTTCAGTGTTTTCCGCTTCTCCATCCAGGCCTTGAGCGCGTCGAGCGGCGCGAGCCTCGGGTCAATGCCGAGCGCAAGGGCCGCGCGCTGCGGCGTAGTTGTGGCGTTGGTGAAGACGCGAAATCCCTTCGGGTAACCCTTAATCCGGTCGAACAGCAGCGCCGGGCAGTCGGGGCTACCGGCAGCGACCTCGGTGATGCCGCCGATCTCGAAAAGCGGGTCAGCGCCTTCGACGTGCCGGAGCGCGTTGAGGCCCTCGACCTGCTTGATGAATCCGCGCAAATCCTTGTAGATCACTTCCGACTCCAATGAGAGCAATATTGAATTGAACGTACACAAACTTATGTCGCTTGACGATCAACATCGCCAAACTTCCGGGCCTGCACGTTGTGGTCGCGGCCTGGCAACATTATCCGCTTGACCGTAGTCCTCTTACATCGGCGGAATACCGGCCTTCTGAATGATATCCCGCCACTTTGCAGTTTCGGAGACGATAAACTTCTGCAGCTCCTCCGGTCCTGGCGAAACCGGTTCTGCACCGAACTGGATGAAGCGGGCGCGAACGGCAGGACTTTTCACCGCTTCAGCCAGCGCATTATACAGTTTTTCGATAATCGGTTTTGGCGTTCCGGCTGGTGCTAGCAGAGCGAGCCAGCCAAACGTCTCATAGTTATTCAAACCGGCTTCTGCGGTCGTTGGTACGTCGGGCAGCGCGGTCATGCGCTGGTTGCTGGTGACGGCTAAAGCGCGTGCGTCGCCGCTTTGTAGCATGCCGAGTACGTTGGGCAGGAACTGGAATCCGAGCGGCACCGCGCCAGCGATTAAGTCCGGCGTATATTGCGCGATGTTACGATAAGGCACATGCGTAAGTTGCACGCCCGTAATTTGCTCAAAGTAGACGCCGGCGAGGTGTTGTGAGCTTCCGACGCCGACCGACCCGTAGTTCAGTTTCGGATTCGCCTTCGCATACGCAATGAACTCTGTGAGTGTTTTCGGTGGGAGCTTGGAATTGATCACAATGACATTCGGCAGAATGGCGAAGAGTGAGATCGGCGCGAAATCCTTCTCTGGCTCGTAGCCGAGTGTTTTGAACAGCGTTTTGTTGGCCGCGAGGGGACCGGAGGTGCTCATCACAAGCATGTATCCGTTGGGGGAGGCCTTTGCCGCCGTCGCCGTGCCACTGTTGCCGCCCGCGCCGGGACGGTTTTCGACGATGAAATTCTGGCCCAGCGACTTCGACATCTCCTGCAGGAGGACGCGCGTGACGACGTCGCTCGCACTGCCGCCAGCGAATGGCACGATCACCTGAATCGGTCGGTTCGGATAGTCCGTGACCTGCGCCCGCGTGGTAATTACCGAAGCGACGGATAGCGCGAGCACGATTGGCAGGAGCCTCAATTTTTTCGTTTTGCTCATAGCGCGTCCTCCAGTCTTGGGTTTCATTGAATTTGCGGTCACCGCTATACAGCGATGGTCACCAGCAGCTTTGGCAGTCGATTTTCTCATTGGCGCGACCGCTCACCGCGGTGCGCCGCAGTTCAAGTTCCTTTGAATTTCGATGGCCGTTTGCTGTGGAAAGCTTCCACGCCTTCGCGAAAATCATCAGATTGCCGCAGCCGGCTATAGCAATGTCCTTCCAGCTCGATCGCGATCGAGAGTGTCGAGTCTTCTGTATCGTTGAGAAGCTTCTTCGCGGTACGCTGTGCGAGCGGCGAGAATGACAGCAGTTCGTCGACCAGAGCGTCGGTCGCCGCTTCGAGCTTGGCATCGGGGACGCATTCGGTGGCGATGCCCCAATCGAGCGCTTGTTTGCCGGGAATGCGCTTGGAACGCATCACGATATCCTTGGTGCGCGTGATGCCGACAATCTTCTGCAGGCGCGCCGAGCCGCCGGAACCGGGAATTTGCCCAAGCTTTTGTTCCGGCAACGCGTAGAAGCAGGTTTCCGACACGATCCGGAAATCGCAGGCCAGCGAGATTTCAAAGCCGACGCCGAAGCAGTAGCCGCGATTGGCGGCTATCACCGGTTTCGAGCAGCGGGCTGGGGCCGCGATATTCCAGGCAAGTGTGGACACGTGCTCGGGCGAAGCCTCCATGAAGCCTTTTATGTTGCCGCCGCTAGAAAAATGCTCGCCTGCGGCGCGCAGCACGATCACGCGCACGCGTTCGTCCACGTCGAGCGCCTCGAAAACCAGTCGCAGTTGATCGCGTTGCGGCATCTCGATCACGTTGAGCGGCGGACGATGTAGAATGATGTCCGCGCGCTGCTTTTCGACGCTTAGATTAACCTCGAAACCGTTAAGCGTCGCCAGGCGCGGATCGTTAAAAGTTATCGAAGTCATGCGGCGGTTCCCTGTGAGCGTGCTTTATCCTCGGCCTCGAATTCGCCCGCCACCAGCTTGCGGCGCAGCAGCTTGCCCACGGGCGATTTCGGAATGTCGTTGACGAACACGTAGCGACGCGGGCGTTTGAAATTGGCGAGGCCCGACGTGCGGCAGAACTGGTCGAGATCCTCGTCATTCACCGGTCCGCGCCGTTTGATGAAGGCGGCCACGATCTTGCCCCATCGCTCGTGGGGGAGGCCGACGACAGCGACTTCCGACACCTCCGGATGTAGCGAGAGGCAGCTTTCGATCTCGACCGGGGAGACGTTTTCGCCGCCGGTAATGATCATGTCATCGACGCGGCCGGTGACGAATAGGTCACGGTCGGCGTCGAGGTAGCCGGTGTCGCCGGTGAAATACCAGCCCTGGCGCAGGGCCTTGGCATTTGCCTCCGGTCGCCGCCAATAGCCTTCGAAGGCCTCGTCGCTCGCCAGCAGCGCAATGATCTCGCCTTCCTCACCAGTGGCCGCGATCTCCTCGGGCGACGTGGCACCGAGCTTGACCACGCGGATGCGCTGATTGATCCCGGCCCGGCCCGCAGAGCCAGGTTTCGCCGGCGCGTTGTGGTCGATGGTGAAGGTATAGATTTCCGACGAGCCGTAATGGTTGACGAACAGATCGGGCTTGAAGGCGGCGTTGAGCTCCTTGAGCAGGCCATCGGTCATCGAGGCGCCGGCAAAGCCGAGCTTGCGTACCGAACTTACGTCGGTCGTGGTGAAGCGCTCGTTATGAATGAGGTCGTGATAGAGCGTCGGAACGAGATAGAGGTTTGTGATCTTCTCGGCGGCGATGAGTTCGAGCGCCTTCGAGACCTCGAACCGTGTCAGGCATGCGAAAACGCCGCCGATCAGCGACATCGCCAGTAGCGAGCGCACACCCATCGTGTGATAGAGCGGCATAACACCGAGGGTGCGCTCGCCGTGCGCGTATTGATTCTGAGCGACATGAGCCACGGCGGCCGCACGTTCCGCTCGCTGACGCCGCGGCACACCTTTCGGCTTGGCCGTGGTACCCGACGTGTAGAGCATGACCGACCAGGCGTCGGCGCCGACGCGCGGCTTGGCATCCGCGGTCTCGCGCTTGAGCAGCGTCTCGAATTTGATTTCGTCGCCCCGCGCTGCGCCAAGCGCAATGCGCTTGCGCGACTTCGCCTCGCGTGATTCGCGCAGAGCGTCTGCCGACACCTCCTCGAAAAGGATCGCCTTCGCTTCAGAATTTTCAACATAGTAGTCGATCTCGTCGGCCTTGGACCGCCAGTTGATTGGTGTGATGACGATACCGGCGAACTGGCAAGCCCAGTGAATGGTCGCGGCTTCCCAGCGGTTCTGCAGCAGCGTCACCAGATGATCACCCGGCATCAGGCCAAGTTCGTCGAAGCCCGAGACGACCGTCGAGACGCGCCGGTACCATTGCGCATAGGTCATCCGCACGGAGCCATCGACGATAGCGAGGGCGTCGGGATCGCGCTCGACGCTGGAGAGAAAGCTGTTTCCGAGGTCAAGCATGAGCAGTTCTCTCCCGGCGGTAACCGCTCTCTGTTTCCATTACAGATCGCCGAGGCCGTATTCCGTCCAGCGGGCTCTCACGCGCGCCTCGTCTTCGGGGGAAGGTCGCACAGTCGGTGGAAAGCGCTCACCGCCCCACTCCGGCCGGCGCGGGTTTTTCCACGAGCGTGTGGCGTCGATCAGCATCCGGTTCCAAAGGCCAGTGCCGAGCTGCGTCACGTCCCGATCTTCCATCGGTGTGCTGGGATCAATGGGGGAGCCGAAAATCCCAGGAAAGATAACCACACCGCCTTCTCCGGCGTTCACGCGATGCGCGAACGCCCATTCCACCTGCTCGTCCTCCGCAGGGTCGATGTCCTCTTCCACCACCGTGACATTCTTATAGCGGTACTGGGCGGCGCTGTTGCCCCAAAGGGCTGCCGCGATCTGCTTGGGCTGACCCTGGTAGTGTTTCTTGATCTGAACTCGGATATTGACGCCGTTGGTGATGGGCGGCGCGTAGACGTCGAGGATGTCGGGAATGCCGGCGCCATTCAAAATGTTCCAGGCGATAGCGGCCCGCTGCACCGAGGACATTACGCTGTTCTCGCTGTAGGAGCCCGGCAGCGTGCCCTCCAGTGAACCGCAAAAGATTGGGTCGCGACGGTGAGTGATGCATTCGACTTTCATGGTCGGACGCCGCGTGGGGAGGTCGGACACGTAGCCGGTGAATTCGCCGAACGGCCCTTCACTCTCGTAGGTCGCCGGATCGTCGCTGATAGTCCCCTCGATGACGATCTCCGCGGTCGCCGGAACCTGCAGGTCCACCGTCTCGCAGCGCACCAGTTGCGCCGGCTCACCCCGGTAAGCACTCATCACGTCCCACTCGCACACCCCGACCGGGAGCGGCGATCCAGCCAGGAAGGGCATGATGGGATCCCAGCCAATTACGCACGCAACCGGCATGGGCTGTTTGAGGGCGGCCCACTTCGCGAAGTGGGCCCCCCAGTGCTGGCCGCCCTTGATGAGGAGGAATGGCGTAGTATTTTTCTGACCGATCATGCCCCGGTAGAGACCCACGTTCATCACGCGCGTCTCGGGGTCCCTGGTCACGATAGCAGAGAAGGTGTGGATGTAGCGCCCGCCTTCGAGGTAGTGCCACTTGGGAACGGGGAACTCCGTCTGGTCGATGGCCTCGCCGCGAATGATAACGTCCTTCACCGGCCCGGTGTCGACGACCGTCGAGGAAATCGTCTCGCGGTTTTTCTTCATCACGTGCTGGACAAGTTCGCGATTGGAGACCTCGCGGGGAAACCCAAGGGCGAGGCCCAGGCGTGATCGGGCGCCGAGGCCGCTCACGAAGAGCTTCCCGCAACGTCCGTTCTTGTAGCCTTTCACGTTTTCGAACAGGAGCGCGGGCCCCTTCTTCTCGAGAACGCGTCGGGCAACGGCCCCGATCTCGCGGTCCCAGTCAACCTCGGCCGTGATTCGCCGCAACTCACCCTCCTTTTCGAGGCGGATGATCCACTGCCGCATGTCCATGAAGCCCATCGTATTTTCACTCCCAAATTCGCAGGCGCGAGAGGTCCTGGCGACACGCCTGAATCGTTCTCAATCGATCCGGGCCGGCCGGCCGATCGAGTCCGCCAACCTTGCTAAGCGCATTAAATCCCGCAATGCTTTAGGTCCGCAATGGGTCGATGCTGTCGAAAAATGGCCCACGAACTTGATGTGCCGGCATCCAGGCGCGCATCCCTTCAATGCGCGCAGGGCAGCTATGCGTGCTGCCACACGCAAGTTTTGAAAATCGAATAGTCATTCGGTCAGCGGACACGCGGTACCTGCGACCAAGGGAGACGGTCATGAATTCACGGAGAGCTTTGGTTGGATCGCTCGCCATCGCCGGCGCGGTGGCCACATTCGCGGTCGGACCGGCATGGGCTCAGGAGACTGTAAAAATCGGATTGTCAGCACCGATAACGGGGCCGTTCGCCGAGAACGGCAGGCAGATGGTGGCCGCCGTGAAGCTCTATGTTGAGCGATACGGAGCCAATGTCGCGGGCAAGAAGATCGAGGTGATCCTGCGCGATGATGCCGGGGTTGCGGACCAGGCGAGGCGCATCGCCCAGGAACTTGTCGTCGTGAACAAGGTCGCGATCCTCGCTGGCTATAATCCAACTCCGACCGCGCTCGCGGTGGCGCCGATTTCCGTCGAAGCAAAAATACCGGAGATCGTTACGGGGTCATCCGCATCGATCACTACCGAGCAGTCACCCTATATCGTGCGGACCTTCTCGACGCAGGCCCAGATAACGGTGCCGATGGCGCGATGGGCAATCAAGAATGGCATCAAGCGGGTCGTCACCCTGGTGGCGGACTATGCGCCGGGTATAGAGACCGAGAAAGCGTTCATCGGCGAATTCAAAGCGAGGGGCGGAGAGATCGTCGAATCGCTGCGCGTTCCGCTGCAAAGTCAGGATTTCTCGGCCGCCCTGCAACGCGCCCGCGATGCAAACCCGGAAGCCCTATTCGTCTGGGTTCCCGGCGGTCTCGCGGGCAGTTTCCTGCGGCAATATGTGGAGCGCGGCCTGCAGACGTCCGGCATCAAGCTGATCGGTCCCGGCGACATCACGGATGACGATGTGCTCAATCAAATGGGCGATGCGATGCTCGGCATCACGACATCCCTGCAATATTCTGCCGCGCATCCGTCCGCAATGAACAAGGTCTTTGTGGAGGACTTCAAGCGCGTGAGCAACGGGCTGCGGCCGGACCACGTGGGGGTCGCGGTCTACGACGCCATGCATCTCATCTACGAGGCGCTGAAGAAGACCGGCGGCAATACTAACGGCGACGCCCTCATCACGGCGATGAAGGGCATGGCCTGGGAGAGCCCGCGCGGGCCGGTCGCCATCGACCCCGATACGCGCGAGATGATTCAGGACGTGTATATCCGTCGCGTCGAGCGCATTAATGGCGAATTGTACAATGTCGAGTTTGACAAATACGAAGCCGTCAAGGACCCGGTCAAAGCATCGCAAACAAAATAGCGAGGATTAGAAATCGGTCTCGCGACTAACGTAGCGTGTTGGATTACGTAGGTTACAACGACTCCAAGCCTTGTGTGCGCCCTGACCCGTGGCGGACATCGCGCAATCGACGCGAATGGCCCACTTTTTCTGGCGGCGTCTTTTTTTATTTTTTACGCTGAGGTTGTTTTTCGAAAAACAAGTGTCCCGTAGTGCACATGCTGTCTTGCAAATTGTTCTGCGCGGGCCAAGGCTACCCCGACGCATATTGCATTTGCGAAGCTTCGCGTTCGAAACTCGCGAAGGCCGAACTTCCTCCCAGGACAAGACCAAATTGCGGATGAGGCCGCAGTGCGCACATCGCAATTGCGCGGATTGAGATCTCTCTAATGCGACCAAGCGGTGAGGTTAAATCCATATAGAGATGTTTCAATCTGATCAGATTGTTCGGTACATACAGGGGAATCTGTTAAAATCATGGCCGGCTAAAGTTTTCGGTATATGCCAGCCCTGAATTTATTGGTGATCTCATGCCCACCGCACCTGACGTCCAACTTTATGAAAATGCCGGGCGGTCAGTCACGATGGAGCCGCATCAAACACTCCGTCACGTGCCGCTAGCGCCACACGAGCTAACTCAGAGAATTACTCCTCAAAGCGATCTCTTTGTGCTGGCTCACATGGGCGTCCCACGCATCAATATTGAAAATTGGACACTCAGCGTCACCGGGCTTGTTCGCGATAGTACGACGTTCACATTTGATAAAATTCGACAATTTCCTAAACGCGAAATTCAAGCTTTCCATCAATGCGCCGGGTACCCGAAGAGACCTCAATTGCCTACACGCCGAATTGGTAATGTCTTGTGGGGCGGGGTGGACCTTAAATCTCTTTTGGAAGAGGTGGGTGTATTGCCCGCGGCGCGCTTTCTATGGTCGTTCGGGCACGATTACGGAGAGTTTGATGGTATCCGCTCAGGTCCATATGTAAAGGATTTGCCATTGGACCGGCTATCGCATGGCGACGTTCTGTTAGCTTATGAGATTAATGGCGCTCCGCTGGACGCGTTGCACGGTTATCCACTCCGCCTGCTTGTGCCGGGATATTACGGAACCAATTCCGTCAAATGGTTGTCGCATTTGGAGCTTGCCGACCGGCGCGCCGATGGGCCGTTCACCACGCTTCTCTATAACGACCCGATTTCTCCTTCGACAAACAATCCCAATGGTGGCACGCGGCCGGTTTGGCAAGTTGCGCCAGAATCGTTGATTGTTAGTCCCGCGCCAGATGCCAAAATAGGAAAAGGACCGGTCGAAATTTGGGGCCGTGCTTGGGCCGATGGCGGCGTCGCCTCCGTAGACGTTTCGATGGATGGCGGTCGGACTTGGCACGCCGCCGAGCTTGGCAATCAAGCCGACTGGTCGTGGCAGACATTTAGAATGGAATGGAATCCCCAAGGCACGGGCGATGCCATCCTCATGTCGCGCGCGACCGACAAAATGGGGGCGTTCCAGCCGGACTCCGATTGGCGGAATGCGGTGTATGCTGTGCGTGTAACGAAGACCGGTCTATGAGGAGGGTGGTGATCTCTCGTTGAGGGCCCCCTTGTTCGGCCGCTCGATTTGGCGCATGGGCGACCTTCCTAAGGCCGGCACGGACCTTTCCAGCGTCCGGCGCACGCCGGCTTGAAAACAGCCCTAGGACGACGCGGCTTTCCATCCGGTGCCCTAGCCAATTGCGGCTTGGTTTTTATTTTTCAAAATTTTTTTGAATTTTTCAAAATCCCGAGTTCAAAATGTGAAGTGAGCGCATGGCGGAATCCACATGACGTTTTCGGGAAAGCCGGCGATTTTGCGAGCTACCCCATAGCTCACAGCCGGGGAGGTTGGTAACCAACTTAGGCTACCCCCAAGTGCCTTTGTGCAGTGCAGCGCCTGTTAACAGGTTCCATATTCGGTATTATGCGAATGCGCGCCAACTCGCTGCAGCGCAGGGGCTAACACGATGAAAAATTCCTTGCGATAATCGAATAAAATTGTGACTGGTTAAGATTTGCAAAATCCGTTGGCACTTAGCGGGGTCTGTTGAAGTGATCGTGGTTGCTGAGACCTTACCTGCATGGCTCGTCTTTCGAGGAATTCGTGGTTAGGGATAAGGGTTAATGATTGGTTTACAAACATGGTTAACGCGCTACGGCTGCACTCAAGATCAACAGACCTTCATGCCGCCCTGCTAGTCGTTGCGGGTGAAAAAGACGAAGTCCGGAAAGCGACGAATTCCTGCGCGGGGTGCTGACTGACCTAACCTTTCTTCGGCGACCAACGATAGGCTTTGGCGCACGCGCCACCCATCAGCATCGCTCGCTCACTGTCGCTCAGGCGGTCAGACTTGAGGAAGGGCTTCACGGCCTGCTCGTAGTTGACGACGGCGTAGGCGCGCGTCCAGTCCGTGCCCCACAGGCAGCGGTCGAAACCCCAAGCGTCAAACACGCGGGCGAGCGGATCCCAGATGTCGGCGAACGGATACGGCTGCCGCGACAGGGTGCAGGCGCCGCTTACCTTGATCACCACGTTCTTGCGCCTGGCGAGGTCGAGCACCTTCGGCAGATCGGCCCACGGCTGCGGCGGCGCCGGCGGCGTGCGCGGCTGCAGGATGCCCAGATGGTCAATGATGAAGCGCGTATCGGGGTGGCGGTCGATCAACGCCATGCCCGCGTCCAGATTGCCCCAGCACAGGATGTTGACCGGAAAGTCGTGCGTGACGGCCGCGCGCGTGATCCGGTCGAGACCCGGGTCATTCGGATCGCGCTTTGCCTCCTTGGTCAGGATGATGCGGATGCCGACCGCGCCCGG
>Ga0075520_1001609_pt1 | contig 10936 bp, 7 predicted proteins | sample NGEPerB_FD_75100 | JGI IMG/M metagenome (GOLD analysis project Ga0075520, IMG submission 75100) | Arctic peat soil microbial communities from the Barrow Environmental Observatory site, Barrow, Alaska, USA - NGEE PermafrostAB12-B | ecosystem: Environmental > Terrestrial > Soil > Wetlands > Peat ...
GATAGGTACCTATGCGCCCTGCAGGCGCTTACGTGGTCCCCAGGGAACCCGCAAACCTGTTGTAGACCCACGCGAATACGGCACCGCCGACAAGGCCATCGAAGAACGCCCAGACCAGACCTACGACGCTGCCGATAGGAGAGAGCGAGTACCCCCGGTAGATCCTCCCGAGGAGCATGGGGCTATTGCCGGACCCGTCGAATGCGATGATCCACCACGTCAGGAAGAACAGTCCCAACCCCCAGAGGATGCCGCAGGTGAGCGCAAACGCCTTGATGTTGAGCTTCACGTTCAACTCCCTTCTCGCATGGACGGATGCTACCCGGGTGAGGGGAGGTGTCAAGGCCACAGGAGGACATGCGGCGGGCCGGCGACCGCGCCAGCCCGGCCAGGTGGGGCGGTGAACCGGACCCGAAGGCGACGGAGCGCCAATTGCCACTCTGACGACCTCGCGCTTGCCGATCCGCCTCGCTGCCACTGGCGTCGCGGGCCAATGCGGGAGCGGGACCCAGCGGAGGTGGCCCGCCGCCGAGTCCCCTCGCGCTCGGCACGTCACCGCACGGTGATGCCTGCTGGCCTGGGCAGCAGCCCCTACGCATGCGCAGCCCGCGTGCTAGCATTTGGTCCATGCTGCGATCCGTGCGCTTCGCTGTCCCTGCGCTTGCTCTTGTCCTGGCTCTCGCCATTGTCCATTCACTCCAGGCTCGATCTCCCGCCGTTCCCGCCAGCGATGCCATCGTGCTCCATGCCGCCCACATCCTCGATGTGGAGCGTGGCACGCTCGTCAGCCCCGGCGAGGTGCTCGTACGCGGCAATCGCATTGTTGAAGCCGGTTCCTCGGTCGCCCATCCCGGCGGCGCCGCGGTGATCGATCTGGGCGCGGCAACCCTGATGCCTGGACTCATCGACGTCCACGTGCATCTTTTCCTCCATCCCGGAGCCGAAGATCTCCAGACCGTCGTCGAGTCCGTGCCCGAGCGCACGATCCTCGCCGAGATCGCCGCCCGCGAGGATCTGATGGCGGGCTTCACCGCCGAGCGCGACATGGGAACCGAGGGTGCGGGCTCGGCCGACTCCGCCGTGCGTGATGCCATCGACTCCGGACTGATCCCCGGCCCGCGCATGAGGGTCAGCGGCAACGCCATCAGCATTCTCGGGGGCCATGAGGACGCCATCCATTTCAACCCCGCCGAGCACATCTCGTCCAACGCCACCTACGCCAACAACGCCGGCGAGCTGGTCTCGGTGATACGGCAGCAGGTCAAGGAGGGCGCGGACTTCATCAAGATCTATCAAACCGGTGCCGACCGGTTTGCCGACGGCACGTTCACCACGCCGTACCAGTACACCGAGGCCCAGCTCGAAGCCGCCGTCCAGGAGACGGCGCGCGTGGACAAGCGCGTCGGCGTCCATTGTACCGGCGAGCCCGGCGCTCTCTACGCGGCCCGGGCCGGTGTCGCCTCCATCGATCATGCGTATCAACTCAGCCCCGAGACGATGCGCATCATGCGCGAGAAGCAGATCTACGCCGTACCCACCTTTGCCATCTCCGAGTACTTCGCGGCCCATGCCGACTCGCCCACGGCCGCCGCGCGTCAGCGCGCCATGCTGGCCTTCCATGCCGCCGAGTTTCGCAAGCAACTGGCGGCAGGCGTCCCCATGGCGGTGGGCTCCGATGTCGGCCCGTTTCCGCACGGCACCCAGGCGCGCGAGTTCGAGTTGATGGTGACCTATGGCATGCCGGCCGCCGATGTGCTCCGCGCCGGCCTGTTGAACGGTGCGCGCCTCCTCGGCTGGCAGGACGTCATTGGCCAGCTCAAGCCCGGCTTCTACGCCGATGTGATCGCAGTCCCCGGCGATCCGCTGCAGGACATCTCCGTGCTCCAGCGCGTCGGTTTTGTCATGAAGAACGGCATCGTATACCGGAGGTAGCGCGGCGGAGACTGGACGCCGGGAAAAGGAACACCATGAACGTGCGCACGCATCCATTCTCGCCCGTCTCCCTGGCTCTTGCCTGCGCCTTCTCGTCCGCAGCCCTGGCGCAGAGCGCTCCCGCCCCCGCTTCCCAGCCCGCCTCCGCACACCACACGTGGGCTCTGGTGCTGCACGGCGGTGCCGGAGCCATCACGCGCGCCTCCATGACTCCCGAGGCCGACGCTGCGTACCGCGCCGGCATCAGGGAGGCGCTCACCGCTGCTGCCGGCGTGCTCGACAGGGGTGGCTCTTCGCTTGATGCCATCGAGGCCGCCATCAAGCTCTTCGAAGACAATCCGCTCTTCAACGCCGGACGCGGCGCCGTCTTCGCCGCGGATGGCACCAACCAGCTCGACGCGGCGATCATGGATGGCGCGACGATGCGAGCCGGCTCGGTCGCCGACGTGCGCCGCACGCGCCATCCGATCTCGCTTGCCCGCGCGGTCATGGAAAAGTCGCCGTACGTCATGCTGATCGACTCCGGCGCGGACGACTTCGCCGCGCACGTGCACCTCGAGCAGGTGCCGCCGAGCTTCTTCTTCACCGAGCGCCGGTGGCAGGACCTCGTCCGCCAGCTCGAGAAGGACGGCTCGCCGATTCCCCCGCGCCCCGAGGGTGCGCCCGCGCCTCCGGCAAAGCCGGTCGCCGTCGTCGAGGGCGCGGACACGCACCGGTACGGCACGGTCGGCGTCGTCGCCCTCGACCGCAGTGGCAACATCGCGGCCGGCACCTCCACCGGCGGCACCACGGCCAAGCGCTGGGATCGAGTCGGCGACTCCCCCATCATCGGTGCGGGGACGTACGCCTCCAACGGGTCGTGCGCCGTCTCGGCGACGGGAACGGGCGAGTACTTCATCCGGTTCACCGTTGCGCGCACCATCTGCGCCCTGGTGCAGTACAAGGGCATGAGCTTGCAGGCGGCCGCCGACGAGGTCGTGCAGAAGGACCTCGGCGCGATTCACGGCGACGGAGGCGTCATCGCGCTCACGCCCGACGGTCAGCTGGCGTGGAGCTTCAACACCCCCGGGATGTTCCGCGCCAGGCTGAAGGAAGGCGGCACGCCACAGATCAGCCTCTACCGCGACGAGCCGTAGTTTTCCCGCACCCCTACTGCGCAGGCCCAGCCAGCAAGCGCTTGAGCACAGCCATCGCCTTGCCGAATTTCTCCCAGTCCCCCTGCTGCAATGCCTTCTGGGCCTCGTCGAACTGCGCCCTGAACTGCGCCGTCGCCTGGCCCGGTTCCGGCTGCCGGAGGACCGCCTGCCCTGGATTCTGGGGTTGCTGCGTTCCGAAGACGGCGCCGATGGCCTCATCGAGTGTGGGCTCCATCGCCACCTTGTCCCCCGAGACCACGATGACGCGCTTGAGCTGGGGGAAGTCCGTACCTTCTGCCGTGAGGTACACGGGCACCACGTAGAGGAAGGAGTTCTCGATCGGCACCGCGATCAGGTTTCCCCGAATGACTCTCGACCCTTTCTGGTCCCAGAGGCTCAGTTGCTGGGAGATCGTGGTGTTCTGATCGATCATCGCCTCGATCTGCATCGGGCCGTAGATCAGCTTCTCCTTGGGGAGTTGGTAGAAGAGCATCTTCCCGTATTCGGGGAAGTCGCACCTGGCGGCCATCCAGGCGATCATGTTGTCCCGTTTCTGAGGCGTGAAAGGCGTCATGAGGAGGTACTCGAGCCGGTCGCTCCCTGGGAGTTTCATCAGGATGTAGTAGGGCTGCATGGGCAACACGTTGCCCGCGTACTTCTCCTCGGGCAGCACCCAGAGGTCCTCCCGGTTGTAGAAGACCTGCGGGACGGTCATATGGAACGTTCGGTACAGGTCGGCCTGGATGGCAAAGAGGTCCTCCGGATACCGCAGATGCGACTTCAGATCCGGCGAGAGCTGGTTCAGGTCGCTGAAGACGCCGGGGAACGCGCGCCGGTAGACCGCCAGAACCGGGTCGTCCGGGTCCATCACGTAGAACCGGACGGTCCCATCGTACATGTCCACGACGACCTTGACCGAGTTTCGGATGTAATTCAGCCCTTGCGTAAAGGCCGCCGCGTGCGGGCTCGAGTAGGGGAAGTGATCCGAAACGGTGTACGCATCCTGGATCCAGTACAGTCTGCCCGCGCTCATCACGGGGTACGGATCGTTGTCGAGGCTCAGGAACGGAGCGACCTGCGCCACGCGCTCGCTGACGTTCCTCCAGATTTGAATCCTACTCTCCGGCCTGAGATAGGAGGTGAACAGGATGTTGATGTCGGATTGAGTCCAGGCGAATAGCGCCCGCTTCCACACGCTGTCGAGCGGGATGCCTCCCCTTCCACTGTAACTCGTATAGACGTTCTGATTCCCCTTGGGGTAGTCGAACTCCTTGACGCTGGTAGCGACGATCCGGTATCCGGGCATCGACTCGCCGTAGTAGATGGAAGGCTGAATAATGCTCAGGCCGTAGCCGGATTCGGGCGGGATGTTCTCGATGAGGTACTGCGGGAAGCCGGCTCCGGTCGTCTTCGAGACGAAGCTCATGACGACGCCGTACCCATGCGTGAACTGCAACTTCTGGTTCACCCAGGTCTGAGCTTCGGCGGGAAGCTCCGCGCTCACCTCGCGCGTCGAAAGCGTCACCTGGTGATACCCGTCCGGCAGGTGGTAACGGTCGACATCAGCCCGGTAGAAGTGATAGTAGAGGCGTATCTCCTGGGCTTGTTGGTACATCTGAAGCAATGGGCGCCAGTCCCAAAGACGGATGTTCTGAATCGTGTCTTGATTTCTCGCGATCACCTCGGACGTCAGGTCGGCCAGCGCCGGGTAGGATGTCTCCTGGATCGTATCGAGCTTGTAGGCCTTTCGGGTGAACTCGATGTTGTTCTTGAGATAAGGGGTTTCCATGGCCAGCTCGTTCGGCTCCACCCTGAACCTCTGAAAGAGGGCGGGCAGCAACGAAACTCCGATGAAGTACAGAGCCACGTAGATTCCGGATGCAATGACGATCACTCTGAACCGCGGGCGGAAGATGTTGAGCGCCAGCAGCCCGCACAGAACCGCCGAGGCTCCGGCCATGATCCAGAACGCGATCCGGGTCACGTGATCCGCCGTGTAACCGGCTCCGTACACGACTCCCTGAGTGGAGTAGAGGAGTTCGTAGTGATCCAGACAAAAGCCCCATCCCCAACTGGCGACCAGCACGAAGAGCAGGATGGACAGATGTGGAACGACACGCGCGCTCCTTACCTCCATCCGTCCGCTGCGGCCGAATTGCACTAACCCGAAGTATGTGTAGTAGGCCATGACGGCCAGGAGCGCCGTCATTGCCAAGCCGGTGAGGCTGGTCTGCAAGAGCTCATAGAAGGGGAGACGGAAGAGGTAAAACCCGACATCGACCCGGAAGAGAGGATCGGCCAGCCCAAACGACCCGCCATAACGAAAGCGGAGAAACTTATCCCATTGCGCGTAGAAGTTGAGGGCAAAGAACACGGCGGCGGCAGCGGCGACCGCGCCCGTGGCTAGGTTCAAGATCGTGGAGCTATGGATGCCAAGTTTCGCTCCCACGGACGACTCGTTTGTCGAACGGTCCACATGGAAGGCGGCGCCGTTTCTCGCCGCACGGCGAAGGTTGATCCAGAAGTACAGAAGCGCCACAACGAACGCGACGCAAAACAACTCCAACCGCAGGGACAGGAGTGTCCAGAAGACGCCGCTGTAGCCGAGTTGCCGCATCCACAGCCCCTTCTGTATGTATCCGGAGATGAGGGCCAGGATGACAACGACTGCAATCGCCCCAATACTCAAGAGCCCCAGCAGGCGACCACGCCGGAAGATGCGGTAATTCCCAACAGCGCTGCCTCTTTCGGCGACAAGCAGCGTCGGGTGCACGTCGTGTGTCGGTCTCTCGATCATGGCGCTACCACCTTTCCCTCGGTCCGAAACGCGGGCCAATGACGATGGGTCGGTGCAACGGACCACGCCCGTTACATCGCACCCGCCGCCACGACGGAGAGGCACCCGGGTCAGGCGAGGACATACGGCACGCCCCTGGGTGGCGAGACGGCGTTGCGAGCGGTCCGAGACCACCACCCGGCTGCGGCGGGCACGGCAAGCGCACGCGGGTGTCGAGTCGTGACCCTACTCGAACGCGAGTGCATCCTAGTCGGCATGAGTCCGCGAGAACACTCATGGCATGGGGTGACCCAGGTCCTTCTGGATGTGAGCCTTGCGCTCCTCGTACTCCGCTGTCGTGATCTCACCGGCCGCGTAGCGCCGTTGGAGGATTGCAAGCGGGTCCTCGCGGTACAGCCGCGCCGTCCTGCGCGGGACAGGGGTCATCCATCCGAAGAGGACGATATGGCGATCCTTGACCGTGCCGATGTCCCCATCGGCGGCCCCGATCGCGAACCCGTCGAGGTGTTTCATGCTCCGGAGCGTCGCATCCTCCTTGGTGAGCCGTCGCCGGCCCCCATGGCAGCTCTGACCGGCACCGCCCACCCCGCCGTGCGCCGGCTTGACCCAAGGCCTGCAACCAGGCCAATCGCGCCGAGGACGCCCACCGGCGCCACCAGGTTCGCCGTCACCGTTCACCTCCGTGCGCATTCCTGCGGCGATGTGCCGGCAGTCCCGAGGAAGGAGCCAACTCCCACGGTTCTTGTGGTGCGCCTTCTCGGCCGCCTAGGAACCTAGTCCCTTGGTGTTGTCCGGGATAGCGGAGTTTTCCCCGAGATGAGAGCCGCGGACTAGGTAGAAACTACACGGCCGGCACCCGAACCCCCTATGCGACCGCGCCGCCGGGCGACCGCGACGACCTGGAACGCTTCGCCAGGCGCGGTTGCCCTTTCCGAAGACCTGGCCGGATCGGATCCCGCTCAGATTTCCAGTCATGTATTCCAGGCACCCCTTTGGGGTTGGGTGAGGGGTTACGTGGTTTCTACTCATGGTTCGGCCCTGCTCCCGGATAGTAAGCACTCTTCTCGGCGAGGGATCGGAGGACTTAGGTTGGAAATGTGTTCGGGAAACGTGGTAGCTCATGAAACGCATATTCGTTGCGGTGGCAGCCTCCCTGGTCGGTGCCGGGCTGCTGGCGCTTGCCGGGTGCAGTTCCCCGGTGGTGCCCAAGGAAGCGCGGCGTGCGGAATCCGGGATCACGTCGGCGATCCAGGCGTCGCTGATCGCCAAGCCCGAGATCAAGGCCGGGGACATCGACGTGAGCTCCTCGCAGGGGGTGGTCACGCTGATCGGCCGCGTCCGCTCCGAAAGGATCAAGGACGAGGTGGGTGGCATCGCCCGCGGTACCTGGGGCGTCAAGGGCGTTCACAACGAACTCCTCGTCGGCACGATGAAGTACTAGGTCCGGCAGGGCGACTCGACCGGAGTCACCGCTGCCCGCTCCGCTCCCAGGCGGTGTTTGAAGCCACCTGTCGCAGGCGGAAAGGAGGCGCTCGAAATGGCCAAGGATCCTGTTTGTGGCATAACCCTCGACAACAGAGCGCCATGCAAGAGCACGCATGCGGGGCACGTGCATGTGTTCTGCTGCCTCACCTGCAAGACGGAGTTCGACAAGGAGCCGGGACGGTACGTGACCGCTCCGCGGGTCGCTCCCATGTTCCAACGACCGCCCTCCGGACCCCGGGGCCTCGCCTTTCTTGATCACTTCATCCATCGGGCACCTCCTTCAGGCCGTTCTCCTCAAATCAGTGTCCAGTGAGGCCCCGGGTGCGCCCACGTGGCTCTTTGCCAGGGGCACTCGCGGGACGCCCTGACGTCCGAGGGTCACGAACGGTAACGGCCAACGACGGATGGGAACGCGCTCAGGCAGTGAGGCACGGAAGAGGGATGGACGCGGGCACAGCACAACGACCTTGTGGCCGTGCCAACAACGTCTTCCCGAAAATGAAGTGCTGATCAGACTCCAGGCCACGCGTCTTGTCTCTCGGTTCCCTTGTCAGGCCGATGGCTGTGCCACAATGCAAACAAGCGAGGGCATATGGAGCAGCACCTTCCACCCTTCTGGAGCGTACCCGCCGCCGAGGCCCTGAGGCGGCTGGAGACGGCACCTCAGGGGCTATCGGCGGCCGATGCCGTTTCCAGGGCGAAGCGGTACGCCGACCGCCGCCTGGCACCCAAGAAGCGCACCGACACCGTGACCCTCCTCCTGTCGCAGTTTTCGAGCCCGATCGTTCTCATGCTCGTCGGTGCCTCCGTGATCTCCCTCTTCCTTCACGACAGGACGGACGCGGCGATCATCCTTGCCATCGTGCTCGCGAGCGGCCTTCTGGGTTTCTGGCAGGAGAGAGGCGCAGCGGGAGCCGTGGAAAAGCTTCTCTCGCTCGTCGAGGTCAAGGCCCAGGTGCTGCGGGACGGCGCCCCGCACGATATTCCCATGATTGACGTCGTGCCTGGCGACGTGGTCCTCCTCTCGGCGGGTGCCACGGCCCCGGGCGATTGCCTGCTCCTCGAGACACGGGACCTCTTCGCGGACGAAGCCACCCTCACCGGCGAGACGTTCCCCGTCGAAAAGTCCGTGGCGGTCTTGGAATCCGGGACACCCCTCCCCAAACGGACGAACGCCGTGTTCATGGGCACTCACGTGGTCTCCGGCACGGCGACGGCCCTAGTGGTGGCGATAGGAAAGGACACCGAGTTTGGCCGGGTCTCGGAGCGCCTCAAGCTGCGCCCGCCCGAGACCGACTTCGAGCGCGGGTTGCGTCGTTTCGGGTACTTGCTCCTGGAGGTGACGCTACTTTTGGTGATCGCCATTTTCGGCTTCAACGTCTACCTACACCGCCCCGTTCTCGAGTCCTTCCTATTCTCGATGGCGCTTGCGGTGGGCCTGACGCCGCAGCTCCTTCCGGCGATCGTCAGCATCAACCTCGCCCATGGCGCGCGCCGCATGGCCGAGCGGAAGATGATCGTCAAGCGCCTGGCCTCAATCGAGAACTTCGGCAGCATGGACGTTCTCTGCACGGACAAAACGGGCACCATCACGGAAGGGGTCGTGACCCTTCAGTCGGCCAACGACCTAAGCGGACAGGCGAGCGATCGTGTCCTGCTCTATGCCTGCCTCAACGCCTCCTTCGAAACGGGTTTCTCGAGCCCCATCGACGCCGCCATCCGCAACCACGGCGGCATCGACATTTCCGCATGGAAGAAGCTGGACGAGGTCCCCTACGACTTTCTGCGCAAGCGCCTCTCCATCCTTGCGGCCGGCCCCGAGGGCAACCTGATGATCACCAAGGGCGCCCTCGCACAGGTGCTGGAGGTGTGCACCGCCGTCGAAGACGCAGCGGGAGTCGTGGTACCGCTGGAAGGCGTTCGGGATCAGATCGAGGCTAAATACATCCAGTACAGCAGTAACGGCCAGCGCACCCTTGGCGTTGCCTGTAAGAGACTCGGCTCCGAAACCAAGATCGCGAAGGAAAGTGAAGTCGGCATGAATTTTCTCGGCTTCATCCTGTTCTCCGACCCGCCCAAGGCAGGAATCGAGGCGACCATTGGCCGGCTGCGCGAACTCGGCGTGAGCCTCAAGGTTATCACCGGGGACAACGCCCTGGTGGCCGTGACCGTGGCGCGGGCGATCGGGCTCGATAGCGCTCAGGTGCTTTCCGGCCACGAGCTGAGGCAGATGAGTGACGGGGCGCTCCTCGCCCGGGTCGGTCAGGTGGACGTCTTCGCCGAGGTGGAGCCGAACCAGAAAGAGCGCATCATCCTGACTCTGCGCAAGGCCGGTCATGTGGTCGGCTACATGGGCGACGGAATCAACGACGCCTCGGCGCTGCACGCGGCCGACGTGGGCCTCTCCGTTGAGAGTGCCGCGGACGTGGCCAAGGAAGTCGCCGACATCGTGCTGTTGGAGAAGGACTTGGATGTGCTTGTCGAGGGTGTGCGTGAGGGGCGCACCACCTTCGCCAACACGTTGAAGTACGTGCTGATGGCCACCAGCGCCAACTTCGGCAACATGTTCAGCATGGCGGGCGCCTCGCTGCTGCTGCCGTTCCTGCCGCTGCTGCCCAAGCAGATCCTGCTGACCAACATGCTCACCGATATGCCGGAGACGACAATCGCCAGCGACAGCGTGGACGCCGAGATGCTGACCCGGCCGCGCCGATGGGACATCGGCTTCATCCGCTCCTTCATGCTGACCTTCGGCGTGTTGAGCTCGGTCTTCGACTACGTGACCTTCGGCACGTTGCTGTACGTCCTCCACGCCAGTACCGACCAGTTCCGCACCGGCTGGTTCGTCGAGTCGGTACTCTCCGCATCCCTCATCGTCCTGGTGGTTCGCAGCCGCCGTCCCTTCTTCCGCAGCAGACCCAGCAAGCGCTTGCTATGGGCCACTCTGAGCGTCGCGGCGACCACACTCGTGATGCCGTTCCTGCCGTTTGCACCCTTCCTTGGCTTGACCCCGCTGCCGCTCCCCTTCCTGGGTCTGGTGGGAGTCATCGTGGCGATGTACATCGTCTCTGGAGAGCTCGCGAAGCGCATCTTCTACCGCCACTTCGACCCGACCCGTTCCGCCCACCCGTGACGAGGTTTCGCGGAGGCGGCTGATACTAATCAGGCATCAGGTACCTCCAGGTCCGGCTGAGTTGACAGAAGGGAGAGGATGAGCCGCGCGAGCCTCGGTCTCTCAACTGTGCCGGAGCTGGCACTTATGCCAGCCGTGCGGAGCCGTCATCCCAGCGACGATTACAGTTTGTAGAGGTACCAGGTATCCCATTTCATCTACCGCTTGGACGAGTTCGTCCGGCTCTCCCCAGCGCCTGCGGACCTGTCTTGCGATCGCCGCAAACGGCGGTTCGGCGCACACAACGGGAGACGCTGGTTCCTGCCGGCTACGAGGTGCAAGCGCGGGCGGGGTTGATGAACCGAGGCTCGCGCCCTTCGTCCTCCGCCTTCCATTAACTCGGCTGAGCCCGGGACCCGATGTCCACGGCATAATGAATCGAATGGGATACCTGGTACCGATCTGGTACCGATC
>Ga0075520_1001610_pt1 | contig 10934 bp, 11 predicted proteins | sample NGEPerB_FD_75100 | JGI IMG/M metagenome (GOLD analysis project Ga0075520, IMG submission 75100) | Arctic peat soil microbial communities from the Barrow Environmental Observatory site, Barrow, Alaska, USA - NGEE PermafrostAB12-B | ecosystem: Environmental > Terrestrial > Soil > Wetlands > Peat ...
ATCCACGACCAGCAGTTTTCGGTGGTTGCGAAGATTGGCCGAGATCAACTGCCACACGGGAAACGTGGGAAGAAACCTCGCAAACGGGATTTTTTTCTGCCGCAACGTCCCGCCAATGGGCGGCCATGAGTAGTGGGATCCAGTCGCATCAATCAGCACACGCACTTCCACTCCGCGGCGCACCGCCGAACCGAGCGCGTCCGTGAAGGCCAGGCCCGCTTCGTCGCGGTCGAAAATGTAGGTGGAGAGCGCGATGGAACGGGTGGCGTTGTTGATGGCCTGGAGCATGGCGGGGTAGGCTTCGTCGCCGTTGACCAGGGGTTCAATTCGATTGCCGGGCACCAGGGGGCGGACAACTAATTTGTGGACCGCCTCGGAAAGCAGCTCCAGGTGCCGCGCATGCGGCGGGAGGTGCTGCTCCAGTTCGTGGGGAAAGCAGGGCTTGGCCTGAGGATGCGTCAGGTAGGGATCCAGGTTGCCGCGCAGCAGAACGGCACGACGCCGGATTCGGTTGACGCCAAGAACAAAGTACAACAGCGCCCCGGCGAACGGCACGAGCCAGACGAAGCCGACCCAAAGCACAGCCGCCCGGGAATCCCTCTTGTAGAGCACAGCATGGACGCAGGCGATCACCGACAGGAGCAATGCCAGGGCGGCAGCCAGGTAATGCCAGACGCGATGAATTTCTTGGAGCATTCCGAGGCCAGTACACGAAAAACGGCCTGGGGGCGCAAGGCCTCGTTTGAAGCTTGAATGGTTCCGCCCAATGGGTGTCTAATGGATACGAGGTTCTAATGAACTGGCAGGAGCAGCAAATTCAAAGCGCATGGGAGAACGGTGAGGTTGCAGATAAAGCGAATCCGTCTAAATGGCGCAAGGACGCGTGTGGCGCCTGGATCGCCCGCGAGCACTATGATGACCCTCGTTCCTGCTTCGGATGGGTGATTGAGGAGGTTGACCCGAATGGGGCGCAAGCCGGCGCGAATCCAATCAACCTGCGACCCTGCCAATGGAAAAACTTTGGGTTCAGAAAAGACGGCAAGCAGGCCTGCCCAGTCATCGCCAACGGCGGGTTGAACCTGGATTTTAGTACGATTCATGGTTAAGACCCACACAGATTGCGAACCCCGGACCCTGAATCAGACTCCAGCCGAGTGGAGGGGGGTAGGTGGATACCCCAGTGTGTTTTTCGCGCGCCCGGTAGAGTATGGGGCCATGGCAAGGAAAGAGCTACTGATCAAGCTTATCGTGCGGCATGTGCGCTCCAATAAATTTCTGCGCACGACTGGCCGATGGACGAAAAAGGCGGAAGCTGCTTCCAATTTCCCAAATGTGCTGAACGCAATTCATGCATGCCTGGGAAAAGGTCTAAAGGACGTCGAGCTGATTCTTCGCTACCAGGGGGAAGCCCGGGACCGGCGTTACCCATTGAACTTGTCAGGCGCACCCGCCACCGCGCACGATTCACAACGGTAGGGCTGCGCTGCGCGCAGCCTTTAAGAATCAGGGCCCCGTCTCAGTCGTCAAACCCACCCTGGTGATGTCCACCTGCTGCAGAACATCCAGCACGCTGATCACGTTCTGATAATCCACACTGGCGGCGCCTCGCACAACGACGCTCGTCTCCGGATCGCCCGCCTTGAGTGAAGCCAGAGTGGCCTTGAGCGCCGGCAAAGCGACCACTTTGTCGTTCAACAATATTTTTCCCGCTGCATCAACCAGAATCCGCGTGACCTTCGGAGGCGGCGCCGGGGCATCATTCTTCTTCGGCGACGGCAGATTCATTTCCAAGTCATTCGACAACTGGGGTGTGGTGATAATGAAGATGACCAGAAGGACAAACGCAAGGTCCAGCAAAGGCGTTATATTCAGCTCATTGAGCGAGCCGTGATGTCCTCTGGAAACTTTTTTCACCGGACGCTCAGTTGGAGACCTTCTTCGTTGTCCGCGGATTCAACATCGAACCGAACGACAAATGTGGATGGGAATCCTTTCGGGGGCGGCCGGCTGATTGCCGCTGTCCCAGCCACCGCGACTTTTACCGATTCATCCCATCGCGGGTCTCCGGATCCGCGCAGCCACCGGTGCTTCTCGACATTGCCTTCGGCAGAAACGGTCAACTCCACTTCGGCGGTGAAGCGGTCGTCCTGCAAATTCTCCGGACGGTTCCAATTGAACCTCCCCAATCCCGAATCTGAACAAACCTTCGACGCCCGGGAACGCCTCCGGGAATTTTTGAAGCAAACGCCCGGATCGGAGTTTCTTTACCTGAGTTTCCAGGACCTGGTCAGGACCACGCGTTGCACCCCTCGGCATCTGAGCAGGATTTTTCAGGAAGTGGTTGGAATGTCCTTCCGGCAAAAACGCGCCGAACTCCGGCTCTCCAGGGCCCGTGAACTCCTGGCCACCACCGAATCCAAAGTCGTCCACGTCGCGCTGGAAAGCGGATACCAGTCCTTGAGCCTGTTCAACCTCATGTTCGCCCGCAGGTTTGGCACGAGCCCGGCAAAATGGCGTCGCAAATACCAGCAACCTAAAACCAAGACCTCGACCTACCGCCGACTCCACCTGCCTCGTCCTCAGGAAATTCCTGCAACCCGCCAAACCGCGCCTTCCTGAGACGCGCGCCAGGAGCGGGGACGGCTCGTCCCCGTGTTTTTCCATCAATGAATTCCTGGGGACGGGCCGTCCCCACCCCTCCGCTGACAAGCAATTTTGCTCGTCCCGGGATCACTTCGGCACTTATCCTGCGCAGGAATGTCGGATCATTATCGCCAACTTCTCGACGCAACTGTGGAGCACTTGCTGCAACTCGCCGGAACGGGAGTGCGTTTTGTTCCGGTTTCGTCCGAAACCTGGGCTGCGTTCAATGCGGAGTCTGCCCGCGTTCCCGGCATCCGGATTGCCTCCAAACCACTCGGTTCAGCGAGCCTGCAGCCTGCCCGGGCATCCGCCACTCCCAACGCTCCCACAAAAGAAATGGCATTCGCGGAAGTCCGCCTTCGTGCCCTGGCTTGCGTTAAATGCCCCCATCTCGCATCTACCCGGAAAAATGTCGTCTTTGGAGTGGGCAACATCGACGCGCAATTAATGTTTGTGGGCGAAGCACCCGGGGCTGACGAAGATATGCAGGGCGAACCTTTTGTAGGCAGGGCAGGACAGTTGCTGACGCGAATTATTCAGGCCATGGACCTCTCTCGTGGCTCAGTATATATCGCCAATATTTTAAAGTGCCGCCCCGATACCCCCGGCCAGACCTCGGGCAATCGCAAGCCGACCAGCGATGAAATGGCTACCTGCATCCCTTACCTGCAGGAACAGATCGATTTAATCCGGCCCAAAGTGCTTGTCGCGCTCGGTGCCACGGCCGTTGAGGGTCTATTGGACAAAACAATTGGCATCACGCGGCTCCGCGGCACATGGCAGACTTATCGCGGCATCCCGCTCATGCCGACCTATCATCCGTCTTACCTTCTGCACAACCAGGCTTTGGGAGAAAAACGAAAAGTCTGGGAGGACATGCTCCAGGTCATGGGGCGATTGGGCATGCCGGTCAGCGACAAGCAACGCAACTTTTTTCTCAGGAACCAATGAAGCACATTGTTCAGCCGCTGCTGGACTGGTACCTCCATTCCTTAAAATCGGGCGGGTATCCTCTGGTCGCGCTCCTGATGGCAATCGAAAGCTCCATTGTCCCGTTGCCCAGCGAAGTGGTCATCCCGCCCGCGGCGCACCTGGCCTGGAACGGCGGCATCGATTTCTTTGGATTCCACTTTTCTCAATGGGGCGCCCAGGCCGGCCTGGTCATCGCAGGGGCCCTCGGATCATGGATTGGCGCGACGTTCATGTATTGCTTCGCGCGCTTTGCCGGGCGGCCTCTCGTGTTGCGTTGGGGAAAGTACCTGTTCATACCGCCGCACAAAGTGGAGGGAGCCGAGCTCTGGGCATCCACATACGGCCCGTTCGGAATTTTTGCTTCCCGCCTGCTTCCTGTCGTGCGGCACCTTATCGGAATCCCCGCAGGGATTGTCCGCATGAACTACTTGAGCTTTTCGCTCTATACCCTGCTCGGCTCCGCGCTTTGGTGCGCCGTGCTGTGCTGGCTCGGAGTCAGGGTCGGGGCGGATATCAACCAGGGCGAAATGCATCGCGTCACATTCCTGCTGCTCGGATTCCTGGTGGTGTTGGGCGCACTCTATTACTTCTTCGTGCACCGGCACATGAAACGCGCAAAGTCTTAGCCGTAATTATTCATTTGAACCACGGATCCCGCAATGGCGGGACGGATGAACCCAGCGCGGCAGGGCCGCAACCACGGTCAAAAGCAACCCTCACCCTAACCCTCTCCCATCCGATGGGAGAGGGAACAGGAATCAACGCTTCGGATGCTCATGCGCCATTGTTTGCAACCAACCCGTCGGTCAATTCTCCCTCTCCCATCGGATGGGAGAGGGCCGGGGTGAGGGTGCGTTTTAAATCTTTGCCAGGAATGCGTGAACTTTCGACACTGCTTCCTTCACTGGTTGACCTGGATCAGCGTCTTCACCGCGTGATTGCCCTTGGCCATGCCCTGGAACAATTGCGGCAGGCGGCTTAAGGGACATTCTCCATCCACGAAATCCCCGGCTCGAACGGCTCCAGCCTCCACAAATTCCAGGGCGCGGCGAATCGTTCGCGGCGTATGATGAAAGCTGGCCAGGAGCGTGAGGTCTGAATAGTGAATGATCGACGTGTCCAGCGCCACGGTTGTTCCCGCCGGGCAACCGCCGAAAAAATTCACGGTCCCACCCTTCCGAACCAGGTGCACCGCCGCCTCCCAGACCGCGGGCGCGCCAACCGCCTCGATGACCACATCGAATTGCCCGGCGCCGGCGTCTCGGATTTTGGCGACGAGATTCGAGCCTTCCTTGATGTCGACAACGTGGTCTGCGCCGAGTCGTTCCGCCGCCTGCAGCCGAACCGCGCGGCGGCCGGCGACAGTAACAACGCAGCCCAGCTTTTTTGCCAGCGCGACAAACATCAGCCCGATGGGACCCGCTCCGAGAATGAGCACGCGCTGGCCGGCCCTGATAAGGGCATCCTCAATTCCTTGCACGACGCACGCCAGGGGCTCGATCAATGCCGCATCGGCGAAAGCGGTGTCAGGTTGAAGACGCAGAAGGTTTTTGCGGACGATGCGCTCAGGCACGACGATGGATTGCGCGTACGCCCCATTTAAGAATAACAAGTCATCGCAAATATTCTCCTGCCCCTGCCGGCAATGGAAGCAGTCGCCGCAGGGCGCGGAATTTGCCGCCACAACCCGGTCTCCGACCGCCCATGGCGATGCTGTGCCATTCCCCTGGGGAGACTGCATGGCTGAGATTTCCTCGATGACTCCCGACAGTTCGTGGCCGAAGACCGCTGGAGGCACGATCATTTTGGCGTGATAACCGCGCTTGAACACTTTCAGATCTGTCCCGCACGTCAGGGCCGCTTTGATGCGCACTCGTATCTCACCGGGCTTCAAGGCCGCAGGTTCCAGATCCTCGATGCGAACATCTTCTTTCCCGTACAGAATGGCGGCCTTCATCGGCCTTATTAAACGCCGGGTCAATCCAAAGCGGAAGCACCGTTTTGGGGACACACCAACGGCCCCGTCGCAGGCTATGTCCCTGCTTCGTGGCAGGAATTCTGAGCGCCTCCGATATCCCCCAAACTGCCTGCGGCCGATCGAACCAGCGGACTTTTGACAAAACTGGTTTCACGCAGATAAATCGGCTCCAGCTTTTCGCCCGCCGTGAAATTCTGTTTGCTCAAAGCGATACCCCCGACAATAGCCGCCCTTGGGAACACATTTCTGGCCCGGGGAAACCAGCCCGTAATCTCCGGGCCCGCCACCATCTCCCCTTTGCTCCCGAGCAGCTCCACCTCGGCCCGGGTGACAAGCCGAAGCGGGCCGGTTTCGGAGCAGCCTTCAATCGAGAGCTCATATTGATCGGTGTAAAATTCACCCCGTTGCGCGTCCACCACCGCGTGCATCCGTCCTCGGATGCCTTCGCAATGGCATTGGGCCGCGATGGACTCCATGCTGCTGATGCCCTGAATCGGTGTTCCCCGCGCCAACTGCCAGCCCTGCGCCAATGCAATCGCCGCCCGCACCCCACTGTAGGAACCCGGCCCGATTCCCACAGCAACTCGATCGATTTCTTCAGGCTCCACGTTCGCCTCGCCCAGCACGCCCTCAATCAGACCCATCACCCCGGCGGACCCGAAGCCGGTCTCAATTTTCTCGGACGTCCGTTCGGGATCACACTGCAAGCCGGTCTCCGTGGGAATTTTTTTGGCCCACGACAAAACCGCCGCGCTCCTTTGCGCCGTGGAAAATTCAAGCGCCAATATCTTCATAAGAAATCCGCCGCTCGGATTCATTCAACACGTCAATCATAACGCTGCGATAACGCTTCGGGAACTTCGGCATCCGGCCAAACCATTTCTCCGCCCATTCAACGACGGCGACCCCTGCCGGATCCAGGTATTCCTCCAGCCCGGCCTCGATCATCTGCGCCGGCGTATCCAGCCGGTACAAATCGATATGAAACAACGTCAGCCGTCCTCCGCGGTAAATGTTGACGAGTGTGAAGGTTGGCGAATGGGTCCGCGCGGGAATCCCGAGCCCGCGCGCGAGGCCTTTCACAAGCTGCGTCTTTCCCGCGCCCAGGTCGCCCGAAAGGCCAATGACGAGCCCCTCGCGAGCAGCCCGGCCCCAGAGTTCCCCGAGCGCTTCAGTTTCGGCCGGGCTATGAGAAATGTTCGTAACCATGAGCCGCCAAAGGCCGGACGCCTTGCTTGTCCCGGACATGAACTCCTTCCCCGGCAATGATCCTGCCGATGCACGTGAGCGCAAGCTTCGGGAACTCCGCTTTCCAGGCATCGAGCAGCGGCACAGAGTCTCGCGCGGCCACGGCGAACAGGAGTTCATAATCCTCTCCGTCGCTCAACGCCGCCAGCAGCGGCGTCTTATGGCTCTCGGCCTGGACGAATTGCGGTTCCCCGCTCTGCGAAACCCGCCGCCGCGCCGCCTCCCTGACCGCCCGGCTGATGGGAATGGAAGGAGCCATCAACTCGGCCCCGACCCGGCTGGCGCTGAGGATATGGCGCAAATCGCCGGCCAACCCGTCACTCAAGTCCAGCATCGCGTGTATGGAAAAATGTTGCGCCAGCCATCGAGCTTCGACAAGGCGCGGCTCGAATTCCAGATGTTTGCCCATCAACGAACCTCCCAGTTCGCCAGTGACGAACAGGGCGTCCCCCGGCTCCGCCCCGGACCGAAGCACAGCCTTCCCTCGCGGCGCGTGACCGACCGCCGCCACCGAAATCAACAACCGCCCTGGATTCGTCGTCGTCTCCCCCCCGACAATCGCCACTTCAAATCTCCGCGCCAGGGCGCTCATTCCTGCGTAAATCTTTTCGATCTTCTGCACGTCCGCATCCTCCGGAAGAGCCATCGTCACCAACACCGCAGTCGGCGTCCCTGCCATCGCCGCGAAATCGCTCAGGCACCTGGCCAATGCCTTGTGCCCGATCTGTTCCGGATTCGCATCGGGCGCGAAATGAATGCCTTCAACCACCGCGTCGGTTTTGAAAAGGACCAATCGATCCGGCGCGCCGAAATCGAGCACCGCACAGTCGTCTCCGGCCCCCACCACCACCGACTTGTTGGTTGGCAGCGAGCGTGTCAGGCGCGATATGAGCTCAAATTCTTTCATGACAGCGAACGTTCAGGATCTCATCACGAAAACCGCCGCAAAGTTCAGCGCGTTGAAAAAAATATGCGCGGTAATCGGTGCCAGCAAATTCCCTGCTCTTTCATAAAGCCACGTCAACATCAGCGACAGCACAATCAACGGCAATAGTGTCGCCACGTTAAAATGAATGGCTCCAAAGAGGATTGATGTCCCCCAAAACGCGAGCTGGGGGAATCCCCGTTGCTTGATGGCCGGGTAAAGAACGCCCCGGAACAGGATTTCTTCGGCAACAGGAGCGATCAGGATGGCGCTGATGGCGAGCAGGAGCCGGTTTCCCACGCTGTGGCTCTCTCTCAAGACTTGCACCGCCTGCTGTTCGGGAGCGTTGACGTGGAAATGCGTGAACACACGGGCTGTGGCGTCCTGCAGTCCCCAACCGAGAGGCACAAACACAACGGCGATCCCCAGGCCCAGCAGCAAGGCAAACCCGAGCCGGTAATTGAACCCGAACGCGCTGGCCCAGGTCGTCTGGTGCTCTCGCAAAAACGAGTGGACGAGAACCAGCGCGGCTCCATGGAACGCCAGCACCGCGATCAGAACTTCCAGCGGGGAACCTTCCGCCTCCGCGGCATGGCCGTGCCAGCGCAACGACCACCACGTCAGCGTTAACCCGCCGTAAAAGCAGACGAGCAAAACCAGGGCTTTCTTTCCGAAGTTTTCGAGCTCCCAACGCCTCCAGAGGACGGCAAGCGCGCCCACAAACGACCCAAATCCCGACACGGCCACTATCATGAACCCGGCCGCATTCCCGTGGGGCTGACGAAAGAAATCCGCAACCGATTCCACCAATGATCCCATGAAAATGCAGATCACCAGCCTGGCGAACAGGCGCAGAATGGATTCGGTTTTCCATCGTTTCTCCGGCAGCATCGGCCCACAGTATACAAGCGAATCTGGCGAGACGATGGAAAAGTAATCCAGCACCCGCCACTGCCGGACCGTCCGGGAAAGCCGCTTTCCGCGCGCGCTGCACTCAAGTATATTGACGGGAAAACCGCCCTGAGGGGTTGCAATCAATTGAGCTCAAACCCGCATATTGTCACGCCCACCGGCCACACCAATCGTCTGGCCCGCGAAAAATCGCCGTACCTGCTGCAGCACGCACATAATCCCGTGGATTGGTTCGCATGGGGCCCGGAAGCCTTCGACAAGGCGCGCGCGGAGAACAAGCCTGTTTTCCTGAGCGTGGGTTATTCCACATGCCATTGGTGCCACGTCATGGAACGGGAGTCTTTTGAGAGCGACACGCTGGCGGGTTTTTTGAACCAGCACTTTGTGAGCATCAAGGTGGACCGGGAAGAGCGTCCGGACGTGGACAGGATTTACATGCTGTTTGTACAGGCAACCACGGGACAGGGTGGCTGGCCCTTGAATGTCTTCCTGACGCCGGAATTGAAGCCGTTCTACGGCGGAACGTATTTTCCGCCCGATGAGCACCATGGACGCCTGGGTTTCCTGCAGTTGCTTCGCCGGATCCATGAGCTCTGGCATAACCGGCGCGATGACCTCACACGCTCCGCCTCCGAACTGCACCAGCGTCTGGCCGAAATGACAGCGCTCCAGCCGGCCTCCGGAGAACTGACACTCGGCCCGGAGATTCTTGGCAACGCGGGATTGCGGTTAAAACAGTCCTTCGACCCGCGCCACGGCGGGTTTGGAGCGGCGCCAAAGTTTCCCCAGCCCAGCCAGCCGCAGTTCCTGCTCCGATACGCCAAAAGGTTTAAAGATCCCGAAGCGCTCGAAATGGTCCTGCGCACGTGCCGATGCATGGCCGCCGGCGGCATCCATGACCAACTCGGAGGCGGCTTCGCCCGCTACTCCGTCGATGCCGAATGGCTCGTGCCGCATTTTGAAAAAATGCTCTATGACAATGCCCAACTCGCCCAGCTCTACCTGGACGCGGCGGTTTGCCAGGCACGACCCGATTCAACCCAACGTGAAGCGACAATCGCACGCGTCACACCTTCCTCCCTCTCCCGTCCGACGGGAGAGGGCTGGGGTGAGGGTGCCTTTTCCGGCATCGTCCGCGACATCCTCGATTACATCCTGCGCGATATGACGCATCCGGAAGGCGGGTTTTATTCAGCGGAAGATGCGGACAGCGAAGGCCATGAAGGCAAGTTCTACTGTTGGACTCGCGCGGAGATGCAGGAATTGTTGAGCCCGGAGGAATTCACCGTCGCCTCGCGCTGCTTCGGCATCACGGAGCAGGGAAACTTCGTCGACCACAGCCACCCCAACCCCCTGAAGAATCAAAATGTTTTAAGAATCGCGGATTCTCCCCGTTCAGAGGCTGAGGCAGCGCTCCTGGATTCGGCTCGAAAGAAGATGTTTGAAGCCAGAAACCACCGTGTTCGCCCGGGCCGTGACGACAAGGTCCTGGCGTCCTGGAATGGGCTGATGCTTGGCGCCTTTGCTCGCGCCTCCGCCAACCTGGGCGATGAACGATACCGCGTGGCGGCCGAGAAGAACCTGGATTTTATTCAACGGAATCTTTGGATCGGCGGTTCGCCAGGAATTCTTTTTCACCGGTGGCGGGAGGGCCAGCGCGATGAGGTGCAGTTGCTCGAAGGCCATGCATTTCTTCTGGCGGGCGTGCTGGATCTCTACGAAGCGACGCTAGCGCCTGAACACTTGGAATTTGCCATTGCTCTTGGCCATTCCATGCTCGCCGGCTTCTATGATACCGACGCCGGCGGCTTCTGGCAGACCGTCGCCGGGCAGCGAGATCTCATCCTGCGTGTCAAGGAGCAGTATGACGGCGCTGAACCTTCCGGCAACTCGGTGGCTATCCTGTCCCTGCTCAGGCTGGGCACAATCACCGGCATCGAGCCGTTCACCAGGGCGGCTGAAAAAAGTCTGAATTTGTTCGCCCAACGGTTGCACGATGTTCCCCAAGCCGTTCCATACATGCTCCAGGCCCTGGATTTTTTCCTGCAGGAACCCAAACGGGTTGTGGTCGCCGGTGATCCAAAATCGCCCGAAGCGCGCAAACTGCTGCGAGCCATCCATTCGGTTTACCAGCCAAACAAAATCGTGCTGGGCAATGCCGGCCCGGTCCAGGAATTCTCCCGCACACTCCGCCCCCACAACGGTCCGCTCGTTTACCTGTGCTCCGGAACCTCCTGCCAACCGCCGACTGCGGAC
>Ga0075520_1001611_pt1 | contig 10928 bp, 12 predicted proteins | sample NGEPerB_FD_75100 | JGI IMG/M metagenome (GOLD analysis project Ga0075520, IMG submission 75100) | Arctic peat soil microbial communities from the Barrow Environmental Observatory site, Barrow, Alaska, USA - NGEE PermafrostAB12-B | ecosystem: Environmental > Terrestrial > Soil > Wetlands > Peat ...
CCGGATGTACGGCTGGCGCAGCAGGACAACTTCATCTTTGAATTTTTCCAGGCGGCCCTGGGCGATCTTTTCCAGCATGGCTTCCGGTTTTCCTTCTTCACGCGCGCGTCCTTTGGCAATCTCGGTTTCGTGCTCGAGCACATCCGCGGGAATATCCTCTTCCTTGATATATTTTGGCGCGGCCGCGGCCACTTGCAAAGCCACTTCGTGGGCGAACTTGGTGAACTGCTCGGAACGCGCAACGAAATCGGTCTCGCAGTTCACTTCAACCATCACGCCGACGCGGCCATTGCCATGCGAATACAACTCAACCATGCCATTGGAAGCCTGGCGGTCAGCCCGCTTGGCGGCAGTTGCCAGCCCTTTTTCACGTAAAAAATCCACTGCTTTCTGATAATCCCCATCGGAAGCCTCCAAAGCTTTTCGGCAATCCAATACACCGGCTTTGGTGGCTTCACGAAGATCTTTGATCATTTGAGTCGTAATTTCCATCCATGCACCTCAGCTTACTTTTCTGGTTCGTCGTCTTCTTCTGTGACGTCAACAACGGCTATTTCTTCCACTTTCGGAGCCGGAGCAAGCTTGGCCAGGGTGGATTCTCCGAGCAACTTGTCATCCTCGAGCTCATCTTCCATGCCGGTGGTGCGGGCCTGCTCGGCTGCTTCGCCAGCTTGCATCTCGGTGGGCTTCATGGCAGCCTCCGCCTCGATTTCCTCATCCTTGCGTGCCGCTTTGCCTTCTTCCACGGCATCCGCCATCTTTGATACCATCAGTTTGATGGCACGGATGGCATCGTCGTTGGAAGGAATGACATAGTCCACGTAGGATGGGTCGCAGTTCGTATCGACCAGGGCAATCACCGGGATTTTCAACAGGTTGGCCTCGTGGACCGCTGCATACTCACGTTCCACGTCGATGACAAATATCACGTCCGGCACGCGTGCCATGGTGCGTACACCCGAGAGCCGCAGGTTGAGACGGTTGATCTCACGTTGGATCAGCAGAGCCTCTTTCTTGGTCAGCTTTTCGATATCGCCTGTGGCAAAAAGCTTTTCCATCCGGTCCAGTTCCAGGATGCGCTGGTGCATGGTGGACCAGTTGGTCAACATGCCGCCCAGCCAGCGTTCTGTGACGTATGGCATGCCGCAGCGCATGGCCTCGTCCCGCACAGTTTCCTGTGCCTGGCGCTTGGTGCCTACGAACATGACAATTCCACCATTGGAAACACAATCACGGATGATGTTATACGCGACGTTAATCGCCTTCACCGTCTGCTGCAGATCAATGATATGAATACCATTGCGTTCGGTGAAGATATATGGCCGCATGCCCGGGTTCCACTTGTTGGTCCGGTGGCCGAAATGCACGCCGCTCTCGAGCAGCGCTTTCATGGAAACAACTGCCATTCTTACTCCTTCTTTTCCCATCCTGCATCGCCAATCTTTCCAGGCGTGTGATGGGGTGAGTTTAGCGGGGTGTAATTGTCCCGCTCAGGGACGCTTGATGCCCGTCCCGGGCAAGATGTGCCTCCTCGCGGAAGCGGCGGGATTATACCATACTCCTGAACGCTATGGACGTTCTTTTCAGGGGCGGCTATACTACCCGCATGCCCATCATCCCTCTCCCCTTCCGCATTGAACCATGCAGCGGAGAGTTTCAATTGACCGCAGAAACAGCCATCCTGGCGGATTCTCCCAATCTTTGGAATGCGGACTTCCTCCACCGCTGGCTGGCAGCCTCAACCGGCTTCCCACTGCCGGTGCGGGCTTTTGACCAGGTCGGGAAAAACGTCATTAACATGTGCCTGGAGCCGGGATTGGAATCGCTTGGGAAGGAAGCCTACCGGCTGGCAGTCTCGCCTGAAGCCGTAACCATCCAAGCACCTGATCCAGCCGGGGTCTTTTATGGGCTGCAGTCGCTGCGCCAGCTGCTTCCGGTCGAAGTGGAATCCTCTCAGCTCGTCTCCGGGGTTAATTGGCAGCTGGCATGCCAGGTCATCACCGATGCACCCCGTTTTTCGTGGCGTGGCTTTATGCTGGACGAAGGCCGCCACTTCCACGGCAAGGAAACAGTTTTGCTCACACTTGACCTGATGGCCTTGCAAAAGTTGAATGTATTTCATTGGCATCTTACGGAGGATCAGGGCTGGCGTATCGAGATTAAAAAATATCCACAACTTACCGGGATTGGCTCCTGGAGGGCCGGCACCAGCTCTGGCTTTACCGGCCTGGCGCATACTGGCATTCCGCACGCCGGTTTTTACACGCAGGCGGAAATTCGAGAGATAGTCGCCTACGCCGCCGAACGGCATATCACCATTGTCCCCGAAGTGGAAATGCCTGGGCATGCGCTGGCAGCCCTGGCCGCTTATCCGGAATATTCCTGTACCGGCGGGCCGTTCGAAGTGGGCACGCACTTTGGAATTTATCCGGATATCTTTTGCGCCGGCAAGGAAACCACCTTCACCTTCCTGGAAGACGTTCTCGATGAAGTGCTCGAGCTCTTTCCATCCCCAACCATCCATATCGGCGGGGACGAAGCCCCCAAAAAACGTTGGAAGACCTGTCCTGATTGCCAGCGCCGCATCCGGGAAGAGCGGCTGCCAAACGAGCACGCCCTGCAGGTCTACTTCACCAACCGCATCGCGGGCTACCTTCATTCGAAAGGCCGCCGCGCCATGGGCTGGAATGAGATCCTGCAACCCGGGCTGGTCAACAGCGCAGTGTTGCAGTACTGGCTTCGAGGCCGCGCCCAACTGCTTCAGGCCCTGCGGAACGACCGGCGCCCCGTTGTCATGTCCACCTATCTGGATGCCTACCTGGACCATGCTTACAGTCTCATGCCATTACGCCGGGCCTACCGCTTCGAACCGATCCCAAAGGAATTGCTGAAGGAATTGCCAAAGGAAGGATATCAAATCCTGGGACTGGAATTCCCCCTTTGGACGGAATGGGTCCCTGACCGTCCCCGCCTGGATTACCAGGTCTATCCACGTCTGACTGCCATGGCCGAAACCGCCTGGACCTCCAAAGACCGCAAGGACCTGGCAGATTTCCGCCTCCGCCTAGCCGGATTCATGCGCCGGCTGGACCTGTTAGGTGTGCGCCATGCTTCGTTGGATGAATCCGAACCTGCCTGGATCAAGCAGGTTTTTGGCATTTTTTCGATCGCACGGCCTCAGACCAAAATTGCCGGTAAATTATCTACTGGCGTGCTATACTCCAGCCTGGCAATTCCTTGCCGTCGGAATACTGAAGGTAACCAAGCATTAAGGAGTTCTGCAATGAATTTCTTCCAAAAAATCCTCACAGCAGCAAGCTCTAACAGGGGCACTTACTACTCATTCACCGTGAAATGCAGCCGCTGTGGAGAAATAATTCATGGGCAGGTCAACGTCAACAATGATCCCAGCCTGGAAATTGACGACAAAGGCAAAGAATATTACATCTGCCGCAAGGTGCTGGTGGGGAACCAGCACTGCTTCCAGCGTATTGAAGTAATCTTCAAATTCAATGAAGGCCGCCGGCTGCTCGACCGCCAGATATCCGGTGGGGAATTTTTAAAGAATAAGGAGAAACTGATATGACCGTTCTGCAGGCGCTCATTCTCGGGATCGTGCAAGGCCTGACCGAATTCATCCCCATCTCAAGCTCCGCCCACCTGATCATCGTGCCCTGGTTGTTCGGATGGAACGATCCGGTCCTGACCAGCCTTTCCTTTGATGTGGCTCTGCACCTGGGAACGCTGGTGGCGGTGATATGGTTCTTTGCCAGTGATTGGGTGCGCCTGATCCGCGCCGGCGTGGCCAGCCTGGTCGAACGCAGGATTGGAGCCGACCCGGACCGCAAGTTGGCCTGGCTGCTGGTGATCGGCTGCATCCCGGGTGGCATCGCCGGCGTGCTCGGCGAGAGTAAAATCGATGCGCTCTTTCACCAGCCCGGCGTGCCGATTAAAATGATGGCAATTATCATCATGGGGATCATTATTGCGGCGCTTGCTTTAATCCTTTTCTTCGTTGAACGCTGGGCGCAACACACCCGTGAAATGGATTCATTGACTCTCAAGGATGCCATCCTGATCGGTTTGGCGCAGGCGCTGGCCATCTTTCCAGGGGTTTCCCGCTCAGGCAGCACCATCACGGCTGGGTTAGCCCTCAATCTAAAGCGGGATACCGCTGCGCGTTTTTCCTTCCTGCTCAGCGCTCCGATCATCCTGGGGGCCGGTTTGAAGAGCGTCTGGGATATGTTCCAGCAATATCATGCCGGAATTGCTTTCGCTTCAGGTGAGTTGCTCCTGTTCCCTATCGGGTTTATTGCAGCCGCCGTCAGTGGGTATTTCTGCATCAAATACCTGCTGCGCTATTTGCAAAAGAACTCCACCGATCCATTCGTCTACTATCGTTGGGGTCTGGCCGTTTTGATCATCCTCGTGGCGATCATCCGCGGCTGATCCTTTTGTAAGGGCGCAGATCATTGCGCCCTTGTTTTTTTCCTGCACATGTGCCTGTTGGAAGGGCACATTTTATGGCATATTTTTGACCATTTTATATGGTAACAGTGCGGATGCCAGATATGTTATGATTAATCCAACCTTTTGGCTATTATCGATCAAACGATGGCCGATTCTGGGGTTCAAAGACAGCTATTAAGTGAGAGGAGGCAGCATGGATATCGAAGAATCGCTATCCCAGGCAGATTTGTATATTCGCCAAAACCAGACCGCCCAGGCCAGGGCAATCCTGGGCCAAATCCTCCGAGATAACCCCCAGAATGAAGAAGCCTGGATCCTGAGTGCCCAGGTGAGCGATAAACCCGAGCAGGTCATATATTGTCTGCGGCAGGCGCTTGGGATCAACCCGGCCTCCCGCGCACGCTTGCTGCTGGAGCGGTTGCAATTACCGCAGACTACTCCGGCCCCGCTCATTTCCTCCCAACCCGAATCACAACCTTTACCGGATACCCAGCCCATCCAGGCGATTCATCCAGCTGCTGTCAAGCCGCAGGAAGTTGCGCCCTCCACGCTTGATTCCGCCCTTGCCGGACCGGATGACAACGCCATGGAAGTGTCTGCCATACCGCCTGTTGTACCTGAAAATCAACCGGATCTGGCACCCCTCCCCCCCATGCCTCCGGCTGTACCTGAAATGCAACCGGATGTGCCAACAGTGCCATCCACGCCTTCGGCTGCATCTGAAATGCAACCGGATGTGGCAACCGTCCCCTCTATTCCTCCGGCTGTGCCAGCCGCCCTAGCCGAGCCTCCTGCCCCGCAGGCTGCAACTCGCCGGCGCCCCCGGCGCTGGCTGCAACGGGTTTTTACAATAGCCGCCAGTGCCAGCCTGTTCGCGCCCTGGATCTTCATCCAGAAAGGCGCCAGCCCATCCAGCCTGCTGACCGGCGTCCAGGTATTGCTGGGTCCGATATTCTCGCCGCTCGGTGTGGATGTCGGCATCTCCAGCCTGGCCCTTCTGGCCAGCCTGGTACTCCCGCTCTTGATGTTTTTCCGCTTCAAATCCGCAGCCACGCAAAAATGGGGCGAACGAGCCACGATTGCCCTGGCGCCCCTGGCATCCGTGCTATGCCTGGACATGATCTCCTTTTTCTATGCCGGATTAACCACTGATGTGGTTTTACGCTGGGGCATCTGGGCCAGTTGCGGTTTTTATTCGCTGGCAGGTTTAACCGCTTTGATCAATGCGCGCCGGTTGGGGAACGTGAGCCGTGCGGAATTATATGCTGCCCGGGCCGGTTGGATCTTCACCTGGCTGTTCAGCTTCGGCGATATCCTGGCCCTCCTGGTGACCATGGTCGGGTTGGTGCTGGTGGGTAAATTCAGCCTGATTGGAATATCCGCCCCATTTATCTGGTTGTGCTTGGGAGCATTGCTTAGCCACATCGTCTGAGCATTGCGGATCTTGCAGAATCCCACAGGCTGGACACGCACACACAGGAGCCAGGCATGTCTTTCAATCTGCAATTCGAACCCAGAAGCACGTATGTATACATCACCGTGACCGGTGAAAATTCGGTTGACTCGAAAAATGGCTACCTGGCGGAAGTGCATGCATGGTGCCTGCAGCATAAATACCCGAATGTGCTCATTGTGGAGAACCTGACCGGCCCGGGCTTGGGTACGTAAAGTATCTTTGAGCTGGTTTCCCGGAAAAGTACCAAGGCTTCACAGGTGCTTGGCAGGCTGGCCTATGTGGATATCAACCCTGAACACGATCCAAAAGCCATGGAATTTGCCGAAAATGTGGCCGTCAACCGGGGCATCCCGGTTCGGATATTTGCTACCGTCCTGGAAGCGCAAGTGTGGTTGGAAGACCAGGCATGAATTTGAAAGGTCACTGGTGCGGGAAGGCGGGTTGTCTGACTAAATAACCGCTCTTCGGTCTTTCATAAAGAGGATGGCAATGTTTATTTTTTCTATCTGGTCTTTGCGCCTGTTCGGTATTTCCGGTATTATCGGTGCGATCCTTTTCATTTGTGGGGACCTTCTTTACAACCATATCCCCGGCTCCACAGCCAGCCCGGCCGTAAAAATGAGTGCCCTGCCGGAAAGCCGCTTGCTCAATGCCGGTATGCTCGGGATGGTCGGGTGCTGGTTCTACGCCCTGGCGGCCCTGCATGTCTATATCGCCTTTCGGCCCGCCGGAGAACCTTTTGCTTCCATTGTATTCCTGGCTTTTGCCGCCGTGATGATCTCCTTTGGAATAGCGCACACGGCCTATTTTTCCATTGCGGCGGGCGCCAGGGCCGCCGCCGCCCTAGCCGCCGATGGGGAAGCCGGGGGAAAATTGGGCAATGCCTTTTTCCAAAGGGTGACGTACATCACCTATGTCCCCACCGCCATTGCCACTTTGATGATGGCGGTGGGCATCCTGATGGGTCGTTCCATGTATCCACGCTGGATGGTGATATTCTTGCCGGTCGTCATCTACCTGCTTAAAATACCGGTTTTGTTTGTCTTGAAGGGGCGCGCAAGGGAGCTTGTCAACGATTCCTACGACAATCTCTCTTTATTTGTCTTTTTTGCTCTTTCCACCATCCTGCTGTGGCATGGCATCGTCTTCTGAAAAATAAGATAGCGGATCACCGAAGTCTTTCTCCCACTCACAGATCTATTCAGGTCTCCCGGGCATATTTATTTGATAAGTTTTTCCTTCGTGGTACTTTGGGGGACCAGTGTTAATCGACCTTGCTCTTCGCTTTGGAAACCCAGCCCGGGTCCCTGCCGGCCTTCTGCCCGAGAATCATATTCAGTTGTGCAGTATGTTCCTGGACGTGCCGCATGTTGTCCAGGAGCAATTCCACGAAGGGTAACTGTCCCCATGCGAATGTGCATTGACGTCCGGCCTGCTCATCTGTCAGCGCCTCGATGGTCATTTGGCATTTCGTGCGGTCATGCTCAAGATAGCTTCGCAGCTCTTCCTTGGAATACGGCCTTTCAAGTAGTATCCTGGCTGGATCCAGCTCATCCAGCGTGAACGGGGCCGGAGGCACAAATCCCTCCACCGAACCGGATAAGTACAGGTCAAGCCAGAAGAGTGTGTGATAGACGATTTACCAGAACTCCCCCAGGCCCGCTTGGTGGATTCGCTCGCCCCATAAGCGCACCTGCCACGGCTCGTCCGGGCAGGCCCGCACGGCATTCTCGAGCATGTCGATGGCCGCCCCGAATTGCTGTCGTGAGGCCGTTTTAAAAGTCAGATCCATATCAATACTCCCATGAAATTCCTCTCCGCCGGGAATCAACAACCACCCGACAGTCGGAGGTCTGTTATCAAAAAAGGCTTTGTGTACCTTCGTTTTAATTTGTGTCCGCCTGTCCCGCGCTGTTCTTCCACGGGATTGTGTTAAGAAAATCTTTTAACTCTTACCCCGCCAGTTCCCGCAGCCTCTGCATCATCAGCGAGACGCCCATCACCAGCAGGGCTGCCAGGATGATCCATTTCCAGAAATGGATGAACAGGATCACGTTGGCCACCATCGCCAGGAGCAATGTGACCCAGGCAACCGTCTCGACGAAGGCCCAGCGCAGGATCGAATCGATCACCACAAAACCGATCAGGGCAAGCGCCAGGCCCACCCACACATAATGCGATACAAAGAATACCAGCCCGGCGATCACGAACAGCAGCAGGCTCAGGCTGACGGCTGCCCAGGTCTCGGCGGCCCGGTCGAAGCGCAGCTTCTCATCCGGGTTATCGGGTGCATCCAGGCGCTTGATGTGAGCGTGCGGATCATCTTTGAGGCCGGACCGCAGGCGTTCCAACTGCCGGTCAAAGCCCTCAAGCAGGGCCACATTTTCAGTTTGCTCTTTGCGCAGGTCGCGCAGCTCGGCCGCCAGTTTCGTGATGCCCCTTTCCTGCGCGACATATTGCTTGGCCAGGTGCGGGTTCCCTTCCATCCCTTTCAATTCCATGCCCATGGATTGCAACAGATCGGCTTTTTCCGGGATGAGTGCCTTCAGTTCCTTTTGCCGCCTGGAGATTTCCTGGCTGTCTTCCTCCAGTATGTGCACGGCCTGAGGCGGTGGCGGCACTTTGTCCAGCCCGGCAAAACCGAGCGGATCCACCCAGCGGCCGCGCGGGGTGCCGTCCCGGTTGTACATCGGCCCGGCCGGGGCATTCTCGCCGGAGATCGGGTCCCTGGCGAATAACCCCCACAGGCCGCGGTACTGGCTCACCCAAGCTATGGTTTCGTCTACCAACACCGGCGACCATGGGTTCGGTCCATCCGGGCCGATCCGCAGTCCATCCGCCCGCGCGTAATCCACGAAAGGCACGTGGAAAGGCTCCACCGGCTCCTGGCCGAACGTTTGCGTCCATAGCTTATTCCAGCCCTTTAAAATGGCGGCCAGCCAATCCGGCTGGGGCAAGCTCACCTCGTCCTGGTATTCCCCGCGCCGGAAATAGGAGGCATGTGACCCTGCTCCGGCAAACACCACCGGGTGGCCGTTTTCGATGGTCAGCTCCGTCTTGTCATCCCACCGCCGTCGCAAGTCGTCCCCGTTGAAATCGTGCGAGGCATAGGCTGCCCATTCCGGGATAAGCTGCCCGTCATCTTCATATAAATACAGGCTGATCATCTCCCAGTCCGACTCATGGTCGTTGACACCGTGGAAGCCGGACCGCCACGGGTTGGAGTAGTAGAAGAACCAGTATTGCAGCACCGTCCAGCCCGCCTGGCGGGTCACCCTTCCATAATAGATGTACTCCGGATGTTCCTCCCGGTTGGCGTTGTAGTCCAGCTCGGCTGCGGCCATGTCCGCCGCTGGCACCCTCCCTCTCAGCAGGAACGAGAGCGAGAACAGCCCATCTGCCAGGCGTGGTAGGAAGCCGCCGCGTGCCAACCGGCCAATCCCCGGACGGAAATATTCCCCGATCTTCCGGCGCAGAGCCGCCTGGTCTGCCAGCACCTTGGCCGCTTCCCCCAGGTCTAACGGCTCGATAAAACGCAGGTAACGGATGCTGCCGAATGCAGCCGGTCTTGGCTCGATCAATTTCTCCATGCTCATGTGCCCCTGCGGCACCAGCAGTTCCTCCGACCCATCCGGATGGTGTTCCCGCAGGCTGCATTCCCTGACGTAATACTCCACTGCGGCCGGGTAGACCTGCTCCCCCTTGGTATAGTACACCACCGGCTCAAATTTACGCAGCAGTTCCAGGTCGGGCGTATCGGCCGGGGCGCTGGTTCGATCAGATATGGGCTCCATCGGTCCTCCTTATGTCGAAGACGCGCTGCACGCCGGGCAGGTTGAGCGCAAATGCAATTATGACGTTGGAAGCCATGACGGCATAATTGGCGTGGCTGTAAAAATAATCGACCAGGGAAATGACCAGGGAAATCCCGGTCCAGGCCATCAGCAGCACCCAGCTCCAGCGCTGCAATCGCAGGAAGCCGATCAGTACAAAGATGCCGGCCAGTGACAGGATGAGATAGGATAGGCTCGAAAGCAGGTCGCTGCCGAGCAGGGTCAGGCTCCACCCGCTGAAGAGCGGCCCGCTGATGCCGTTCTTGAAGAAATTATGCCGTATCAACGGTTCATAAACCTGGTACAGGCGGATCAGGAAAAGCACCACGATTGCCACGGCAATCACACTCACGGCAATTGGGCTTTTCTTTTTATTATTTTTCTTTCTTATTGGCATACTTCACCTCGCAGCGGAATTCCCGGATGATGGATTCCCAGGAATATATGAGTAAATCCTGGGCAAGGCACTACCAAACCACACTCCTTTATTATAAGGAACCCATCCACCTTGGTGACTTTGGACCTTTGTGGGTAACCATCCTGCAAAATTACGGGAGAGCTATTATTATAGAACTAATCCAATGAAAATGGAGCGGGCTGGCTCCTATTAACGTTGGATAAGATTTTCTTGGGGCGCTTGGGGATGTAGTAGAATCTTCTGGTTGATATCCTTTTTACGTTAGTTGTGAGAATCGTGTTACCCGGCAAGCAAACAGTACCCTCAAAAGTTTTTCCCCCCTCCAAGCAACCCAAAGCACTCATCGAACTCCGCCAGGTCACCAAAGTATACCAAACCGCTGCGGGCGATTTTCCTGCATTGCGCGGTATTAACGCGGCCGTTTATCCGGCCGAGTTCCTGGGTGTGATCGGCAAATCCGGGGCGGGCAAATCCACCCTGCTGAACATGATCACTGGGGTGGACCATCTCACCACCGGTGAAGTGGTAGTCCATTCACTCGACGGGTCGGTATCGATCCATACTCTGGGCGAAAATGACCTGGCGCTCTGGCGTGGCAGGAACATGGGCGTGGTTTACCAGTCCTTCCAGCTGCTGCCCATGCTGACCCTGCTCGAAAACGTGATGCTCCCGATGGACCTGTGCGGCCTGTACAAGCGCAGCGAGAGCCGTACACGCGCCATGGAACTGCTGCAGTTGGTCGAGCTGGAAC
>Ga0075520_1001612_pt1 | contig 10926 bp, 10 predicted proteins | sample NGEPerB_FD_75100 | JGI IMG/M metagenome (GOLD analysis project Ga0075520, IMG submission 75100) | Arctic peat soil microbial communities from the Barrow Environmental Observatory site, Barrow, Alaska, USA - NGEE PermafrostAB12-B | ecosystem: Environmental > Terrestrial > Soil > Wetlands > Peat ...
CTTCTGGAAGCGCGCCGCGTGGTCGCCGAGCGCAGTGCCGCGACCACCGGCTTCGACGCCAATCAGGCGCACGTCCTTGTCGCCGATAAAGTCGTAGAAGATGCCTATGGCGTTCGATCCGCCGCCCACGCAGGCGACAATCGCTGTCGGCAGCTTGCCTTCCTGCTCCAGAATTTGCGCACGGGCCTCGCGGCCGATGACGCGCTGGAAGTTACGCACCATCGTTGGGTAGGGATGCGCTCCGAGCGCCGAGCCCAGGATGTAGTAGGTGTCTCGCACGTTGGTGACCCAGTCGCGCATGGCCTCGTTGATGGCGTCCTTCAGGGTCGCGGAGCCGGTACTGACCGAGCGCACCTCGGCGCCCAGCAGCCTCATGCGGAAGACGTTCAGCTCCTGGCGGCGCATGTCTTCCTCGCCCATATAGATGACGCACTGCATTCCGAAGAGCGCGCAAACAGTCGCTGTCGCAACGCCGTGCTGGCCCGCGCCGGTCTCCGCGATGATGCGGCGCTTGCCCATCCGCTTGGCCAGCAGCACCTGCCCGAGCGCGTTGTTGAGCTTGTGCGAGCCCGTGTGGTTGAGATCCTCGCGCTTCAGGTAGACCGCCCGCCCGGCCCGCTCGGAGAGCCTGCGCGCACGGTAGAGCGGAGTCGGGCGTCCGCCGAAGTCGCGCAGCAGCCCGTCCAGCTCCGTGCGGTAGGCCGGGTCGCTCCGCGCAGCCTTCCACGCCTGCTCCAGCTCGGCCAGGGCGGGCATCAGCGTCTCGGGCACGAACTGCCCGCCGTAGGGCCCGAAGCGATGCTCCAGCGGCGCCTCGCCCGTGCTCGCGCTCACGCCTGCGGACCGATCGCCGGCTGCTCCTGCGCCACCGGCCGGGCGGCCTGGAAGAACGCCCGCAGCTTCTCCGGATCCTTGTGGCCGGGCGCGGACTCCGTGCCGCTCGCGCTGTCCACCGCGTAGGGGCGCGTCGCCGCGATCGCCTGGGCGACGTTCGCCGCGGTCAGCCCGCCGCTGAGGATCAGCGGCACCTTCGATCGCCGCGCCTCGATCAGCTCCCAGTCGAATGTCTCGCCCGTCCCCCCCCGCATGCCCCTGCGCTCGACCGCCTTGGAGCGCGCGTCCAGCAGGTGGAAGTCCACGTGGAAGCGCTCGAGGTCCCGCACGTCGCCCGAGCCCGACACCTGCGCCGCCTTGATCACGCGCGCGCCCGTCCGGCGACGCACCTCCGCGCAGAACGACGGGCCCTCATCGCCGTGCAGCTGGACCAGGCTCAGCGCCAGCTCCTCGCTGCGGGCCACGATCTCCTGCAGCGGCGCGTTCACGAACACACCACACAGCTCCACACGGCGGCGCAGCTGCGCCGCGATCACCTGCGCCTCCGCCGTCGAGCAGCTCCGGGGGCTGCCCTCGTAGAAGATCATCCCCAGCGCCCACGCGCCCAAGCCCACCGCCAGCTCGCCATCGGCGAGGGTGGTGATGCCGCAGATCTTCACCTGCGGCGCCGGGCGCACGGGCGGCGAGGGCGGGTCGCGGTCGGTGGCGACGGCCGCCGGCGCGGGGCCGCCGAGCTCGACAGGTTCAGAGATCGCCGACATGCCCCAACGGTAGCGGGCGCGCGATCCGGGGCGGATCTAGCCTTCGGGCGTGTTCGGGTTGGGAACCGAGTTCGGGCGGCTGCCCAACGTGACGCTGACGGTCTTGTCTTCGTAGCTGCCTTTGCCCGTGGCGCGCAGCAGACCGACCGTGACCGTGTTGCCCGGCTTCTTGGCCGAGATGTCGTTGGCCAGTTCTTCCGAGCTGGCGACCTTCTTGCCGTCGATCGAGGAGATGATGTCGCCGCCGACCGACACCTGCCCGTTTTCCGTGGTCGTGGTGACGGCGCCGCCACGGATGCCCGCCTTGGAGGCCGCTGAGCTCTTCTGGACGCTCTGCACCAGCGCGCCACTCTTCACCGGCAGGTTGAGCGCCGAGAGCGAACCGTCGATCGTCAGCGAGGTGAGGCCGAGGTAGGCGCCGCGCACCGTCCCGCCCTTCTCGAGCAGGGCGATCTCCGACTTGGCCGTGTTGCTCGGGACGGCGAAGCCGATGCCCACGCTGCCGCCGCCCGTGCCGCCCGTCTCGATCTGGGAGTTGATGCCGATCACGCGGCCGCCCGTGTCGAGCAGCGGTCCGCCCGAGTTGCCGGGGTTGATCGGCGCGTCTGTCTGCAGCACGTTGTTGATCGCGAATCCGTTCGGCGCCGTGATCTCGCGCTGCAGGGCTGAGATCACGCCCGTGGTGAGCGTGCGTTGGAGGTCGAACGGGTTGCCGATCGCATACACCGGGTCGCCCACCGTGACCGCGCTGGAGTCCCCGAGCGTGAGCGGGTGCAGGGTCAACCCGTCCGTGGGGATCTTCAGCACTGCGAGGTCGTTGGATGGGTCCTTGCCGACCACCTGGGCTTCGACCGTCTTGCCTTTTTCAAAGCTGACCGTGACCTTGATCGCGTTCTCGACCACGTGGTAGTTGGTCAGGATCGTGCCATTGCTGGAGATCACGATGCCCGAGCCCGTGGCCTGACCCTGGCGCTGGCCTTCCCCGCCGAAGAGGTTGAACGGCGATTCCGTCTTCTGCACCACCGTGGAGGTGACAAACGCCACCCCCGGCGCATCGCGGACGTAGACTTCGTGCGGGGTCAGGCCCCTGGTCTGCTGGGAGGCGTTGGAGGGCGCGGCCGGCGCAGCCTGCAGGGTGGTGACCGTCGTCTGGCTCGAGCCCAGGTCACCCGCGGCGGCGATCACGGCCACCACGACACCGCCGCCGATCAGGGCGGAGACGAACGGGATGGCGAACATGCGTTTCATTGCTGGAGAGGATGATCGGCCGGGGTGAAGCGCATCTAAATGTCTTCCCCTGTGGGTCTAAAGGATGTCAGCTCCCTCAACGCCGCGGCTGGATCGGCTGCGCGCATCAGCGTCTCGCCCACCAGCACCGCCTGCACGCCGCGCTCCTGGAGGCTGCGCAGCTGATCGGCGGTGGCGATGCCGGACTCCGAGACGACGGCCACTCCGGGCGCCAGATCGTCCATCAGGCGTTCGGTGCGCTGGACGTCCACGCTGAAGTCGCGCAGGTCGCGGTTGTTGACCCCGATGATGTCCGCGCCCAGCTCCAGCGCGCGCTCCAGCTCGCCGCGGTCGTGGACCTCGACCAGCACGTCCAGCCCCATGTCCCCGGCCTCGCCGTGCAGCGAGGCCAGCTCGCCGGGGCTCAGCGCGGCGACGATCAGCAGCACCGCGTCTGCGCCCGCCTGCCGCGCCTCGCGCAGCTGGTAGGGATCGACGATGAAGTCCTTGCGAAGCAGCGGCAGATCGCAGACCGCGCGGGCGGCGCCGAGGTCCTCCAGCGCCCCGCCGAAGTTGGGGCCCTCCGTGAGGATCGACACGGCCACCGCGCCACCGCGCTTATAGGCGCGCACGACCTCCCTCAGGTCCGGACGCTCGCGCAGCTCCCCCGCGGAGGGCGAGCGGCGCTTGAACTCCGCGATCACCCCGATCCCCGGCCGCAGCAGCGCGTCGTGGAAGCGTCGCTCGCCCGCGGGCCGCTCAGCAATGCCGTCCCCGCGCGCGTCGGAGCCGGCGATCGCGTCGGGGGTCCCCTCGAGCGGAGCGTCTCGCTTGCGCCGCTCCACCTCTGTGCGCGTTTGCGCCAGGATGCGGTCGAGGACCGTGGCGGCGCGGGTGCTCATCGGCTGGCCTGGACCGGTGCGTGCCGGCGGCTCGCCGCCACGTAGCGCTCCAGCGCGTCCGCGGCGCGGCCGTCGGCGAGCGCCGCCCGTGCGGCCTGCACGCCCTGCGCGATCGTCTCCGCCCGCCCGGCCGCGTAGATCGCCGCGCCGGCGTTGATCAGCGCCAGGGCCTCGCCCGGCGGGCGCGTGGCGCTGTCGCTGCCGGCGCTGTCGCCGCCGGCAGCCTGGAGGATCGCGCGGGTGACCGCGGCGTTCTCCTGCGGGCTGCCGCCGTTCGGGCCCTGCGCGGCGGGCGAGCCGGGGACGGCGTCGATGCCGACCTCCTGAGGCGTGAGCACGTACCCGCGGATCTCCTGGCCGTTGACCTCCACCACGCTGGTGGGCGCGCTCGCGGAAACCTCGTCGAGCCCGTCCTCGCCGGCCACCACCAGCGCGCGATCGACCCCGAGCTGCGCCAGCGCGCCCGCGATCGTCTCGAGAAAGCGCGGGTCCGAGACGCCGATCAGCTGGCGGCGCGCGCCCGCCGGGTTGGTCAGCGGCCCGAGCAGGTTGAAGATCGTGCGTACCGCCAGCTCGCGCCGGACGGGCACGACGAAGCGCGTGGCCTGGTGGTGCGCAGGAGCGAACATGAAGCCGAAGCCGGCCTCCTCGATGCAGGCGGCGACCCCCTCCGGGCCCAGGTCGATGCGCGCGCCGAGCGCCTCCAGCAGATCCGCGGAGCCCGATTGACTGGTGGCGGAGCGATTGCCGTGCTTGGCGACCGCGCAGCCGGCGCCGGCTGCGATCAGGGCGGCGGTGGTGGAGACGTTGAACGAGCTCCTGCCTCCTCCCGTGCCGGAGGTGTCCAGCAGATCGTCACGCTCGATGGGCACGTGGGCTGCGAGATCGCGCATCGTGCGTGCGAGCCCGGCCAGCTCGTGGACGGTCTCGCCCTTGGTGCGCAGCGCGATCAGGAACCCCGCTATCTGGGTCTCTGAGACCTCGCCGTGCATGATCTCCGCCAGCACCTCGGCTGTCTCCTGCGAGCTGAGGTCCGTTCTCGCTGCGAGCGCGTCGATCGCGCGGGTCAGGATCGCGTTGGGCATGACCCGAGCATGATCTCGTATGGGCCCGCGCAGCTCACCGTGATCCGTTCCGAAGGAAGTTGCCGAGCAGCTCCCGGCCCTGCTCGGTGAGCACCGACTCGGGGTGGAACTGCACTCCCTCGGCCGGCAGTTCGCGGTGGCGCAGCCCCATCAGCAGCCCCCCGCCTCGCGCCGACTCCTCCAGGCAGTCGGGCAGCTCGGCGTCCACCACCAGCGAGTGATAGCGCCCGACGGTCAGCGGCGAAGCCAGCCCCTGGAAGATGGTGCGCCCGTCGTGTTCGATCGTGGTGGCCTTGCCGTGCACGGGCGGATTGAGCTTGACACGGCCGCCGAACGCCTGCGCGAGCGCCTGATGGCCGAGGCACACGCCGAGCGTGGGGATGCCCGCCTCGGGCATGCGCCGCACCAGCTCGAGGGTGATTCCCGCCTGGTCGGGCGTGCACGGCCCCGGCGAGACCACGCAGCGCTGATAGCCGCCGGCGAGCAGCTCCTGGACGCTCGCGCGATCGTTGCGGACGGTTTCCACCTCCGCGCCGAGCTCCCCGAGGTACTGGACGAGGTTGTAGGTGAACGAGTCGTAGTTGTCGAGGACCAGGACTCTCATGACCAGTCCGGCTGCTCGCAGGCCAGTGTGATCGCGCGCAGCGCAGCCTGCGCCTTGGCGACCGACTCCTCGTACTCATACGCCGGCTTGGCGTCCGCGACCGTGCCGCCACCAGCCTGCACGTGCGCCACGCCGTCCTTGACCACGACCGTGCGGATGTGGATCGCCGTGTCGAGATCGCCCGCGTAGCTGAGGTAGCCGATCGCGCCGCCGTAGCCGCCGCGCTTGACCGGCTCCAGCTCGTCGATGATCTGCATGGCGCGCACCTTCGGCGCACCCGAGAGCGTGCCCGCGGGAAGCACCGAGCGCAGCGCGTCCATCGCCCCCACCCCGTCGCGCAGCGTCCCCGACACCGAGGAGACGATGTGCATGACATGGCTGTAGAGCTCGATCTCCATCAGCTCGTCCACGTTCACGCTGCCGTACTCGCACACGCGGCCGAGGTCGTTGCGGCCGAGGTCCACGAGCATCACGTGCTCGGCCAGCTCCTTCTCGTCGGCCAGCAGCTCCGCCGCGATCCGTCGGTCCTCCTCCGGGGTCGCTCCGCGCGGACGCGTGCCGGCGATCGGCTTGGTGGCCACGTGGCGTCCGCTGACCGTCAGCAGCGGCTCGGGACTGGCGCCGGCCACCTGAAAGTCGCCGAAGTCCAGGAAATACATGTACGGGCTCGGGTTGACCGCGCGCAGGCCCCTGTAGATGGAGAACGCCTCGACCGGCACGGGCGCCGACCAGCGCTGGGAGGGCACAACCTGGAAGGCGTCGCCGGCGTAGATGTAGCGCACGACCCGCTGCACAATCGCTTCGAACTGCTCCCGCGCCATGTTCGACTTGAACTCCGGCGCGGCGCGAGCGGCGGTGTCCACGGGCTCCCCGCGGGGCACCGGTCCGGCGAGCACGGCGCGCACCTCGCGGATGGTCTGTGCGGCGGTCTCATACGCGCGCTGGATGTCCGGCTCCTGCTGGAGGTCGGCGTTGGCGAGGATGGTGACCGTGTGCTTGAGGTGGTCGAAGACCACCAGCGCATCGGAGAGCATCAACGCCATGTCCGGCAGCCCCAGCGGGTCGGGAGGGGGGTCGCCGAGCGGCTCCACCGCGCGCACGAGGTCATATCCGAAGAAGCCCACCGCGACGCCCGTGAAGGGCGGGGCGCCGTCCATCGGCGCCTGGTCGAAGCGGGCGACGTGCTCCGCCGCCAGCGCATAGGGGTCACCGCCGTCGGCCAGCGACCACCTGAGCACCGCGCGGGGGCGGAAGCCGATGAACGACCAGCGGCCCACACGCTGGCCCTGGTCGGCGGACTCCAGCAGGAACGCGGGTTCGCCCGGCGCCAGCGCGCGCAGCTTCAGGAACGCCGAGACGGGCGTCTCGCAGTCCTCGATGAAGGTGCAGCTCAGCGGAATCAGGTTGTGCGAGCGCGCCAGCTCGCGCGCCTGCTCCAGACTCGGGAGCACCGCCACGCCCAAGTGCTGGCGCGCCTGCGCTCCGTCACCTGCGCCGCCGTCCGGGCGGGTGTCCTGCGGATCGCCGGGCGGCGCGCCGGGAGACCTAGGAGCGACGGCCATCGAGCACCCGCTCAGCGTCCGTGAGCGAGCGTCCCCGGCTGCGCAGCAGCACGAGCAGGTGGTAGAGCACGTCGGCGGCCTCTTCATCGACGCGCTCATCGGACTCCTCGCGGGCGGCGCGCGCGACCTCCTCGGCCTCCTCCATCACCTTCTCGCCAATGCGGCTCGGGTCCTCCAGCAGCTCGACCGTGTAGGAGCCGGCTGGGCGCTCACGGGCGCGCTGGGCAAGCGTCCGCTCCAGCGCGGGCAGCGTCTCGCATGGCGCACCGGGATCGAGCTGCCCACGATGAAAGCACGTCCGCTCGCCCGTGTGGCACGCCGGTCCCGCGGGCTCCACGAGGGCCAGCAGGGTGTCGCCGTCGCAGTCGAGTCGCAGCGCGCGCACCGTCTGGACGTTGCCGCTGCTGGCGCCCTTGTGCCACTGCTCTGCGCGCGAGCGGCTCCACAGGTGCAGCTCGCCCGTGTCGCGGGTGCGCTGCAGGGCCTGCTCGTTCATGTAGGCGAGCGTCAGCACCTCGCCGGTGCTCCAGTCCTGCACCACGCACGGCACCAGACCCTCGCGGTCGTATGCGATCTGCTCGCCGATGGGGTCCGGAGACGGTGCGCTCATCGAAACGATTGTAGGTACAGCTCCTCGCGTGCGGTTTGAGACACACTCTCACCCGGATGCAATCGCTGCTCGACCGCAAGCTGCTCGTGATCACCGGCAAGGGCGGCGTGGGCAAGACCACCATCGCGGCGGCAATCGGGATCCTCGCCGCGCACAGGGGCCGGCGCACGATCGTGGTCGAGGTCGGCGAGCAGAGCAGGCTGGCTGGCTTGTTCGGGATCCCACCGGCGGCGCCGGGGTTGGAGGCGCGGCTTCAGGAGCGCCTGTCGAGCATCTCGATCGACCCCGACCGTGCCCTACTGGAGTGGCTGCAGGCGCTAGGTGGGCGCGTCTCGGGCCGGCTGCTCGCCTCCAGCGGCACCTTCCAATACTTCACCGCGGCCGCGCCCGGGGCCAAGGAGCTGGTGAGCATGGTGAAGATCTGGCAGCTCACCGAGGGCGCGCGGCGGCGGCGCTCGAGCGGCCACGACCTGGTGGTGCTGGATGCCCCCGCCACGGGACACGCACTGGGGATGCTGGGCTCGCCGCAGACCTTTGGTGCGATCGCGCGGGTGGGCCCCATCGCGGGGCAGACCAGGCAGGTGCAGGAGCTGCTGCAGGATCCCGCCCGCACCGGCTACCTGGCGGTCGCGCTGGGGACCGAGATGGCTGTCACGGAGGCCATGGAGCTGCAGGACGGGCTGGAGCGCCAGCTCGGCAGAGGCCTCGATGCGGTGATCGTCAACGGCCTGCTGCCGAGGCGTTTCACGGCCGCGGAGCTGCGTCGAATCGAGGAGCTCGACGCTGCCCAGGCCGCGCAGCCGCGCCGCATCGAGGAGCTCGACGCTGCCCGGGCCGCTGCGCTGGTGCGCTCCGCCGCACGCGCCGCGCGCTCCGTGCACGAGCGCTCGCGCTTTCAGCACAACCAGCTCGCGCGCCTGCGCCGCCGCAGCTTCGAGGTGCTCGGCGTTCCGTTCGTGTGGGGGGACGGGGTGGATCTCGCTGCCACGCGAGCGATCGCCCAGCGGCTCGCCCGCAAGCTCTGAGCCGGACCACCTGCGGCCGTCGGAACCATGGCGACACCTGTGCGTCTGACGCTGTGCGAGAGGGCGCCGGCCTGGGGGTTGACTCAGGTGATGCCCAGGCGGTCGAGCAGCCCCTCGTCCGCGCGCCAGTCGCGTCGCACGCGCACGGACAGGTCGAGGTGAACCTGGCAGCCGAGCACGCGCTCCAATTCGCGCCGGGCGGCGGTGCCGATCGCCTTGATCATCCGCCCCTGCGCGCCGATCAGGATCCCCTTTTGTGACTGGCTCTCCACCCAGATGAGAGCCCGCACCCGGGCAAGGCCCTCGCGGCGAGCTTCCACCTCCTCGACCATCACCTCTGCAGCGTGCGGGATCTCCTGGAAGGTGCGCCGGATCACGGCCTCCCGAATCAGCTCGGCCAGCAACAGCTCGCGCGACTGGTCAGAGGCGGCGTCGACGGCGAACATGAACGGGCCCTCGGGCATCAGCGCGGCCAGGTGCTCGACCAGCTCCTGCACTCCCGACCCCCTGCGCGCGGAGATCGGAAACACCTCCGCGTCGGGCTCCAGCTCGGCGGCCTGCTCGAGCACCGCCATCAGCGGCGCGCGCGAGAGCCGATCCACCTTGTTGACGGCGATCGTCACAGGGATGCCCGCGGCGGCGATGGTCTTTGCGATGAAGCGGTCGCCCGGACCCACCCCCTGCTCGCCGTTGAGGATCAGCAGGGCGGCGTCGGAGCCCTCCAGCTCCTGCTGCACGCGCCGTGCCATACGCGAGGTGAGCGCATCGCGCGGGCGCTGCACACCGGGCAGGTCCACCAGCACCATCTGGCAGTCGCCGCTCTGACGCACGCCGCGAATCGCGCGCCTCGTGGTCTGCGGCCGATCGGAGACAATCGCCACCTTCTGCCCCACGACAGCGTTGACGAAGGTTGACTTGCCGACGTTGGGCCTGCCGGCGAGGACCACGAAGCCGCTGCGCGTCATCGGCCGGGGCCGATCAGCAGATGGCGCTGCAGCGCGAGCATCTCGCCATCGTCGGTCTCGTGATCCATGCCGAGCAGGTGCAGCATCCCGTGCACGATCGCCTCGCGCAGATCGGCGGTCTGCTCAGGGCAGATCACGATGTCCCCCAGCTCGCGCGGCACGCCGCCCGCCGGTTGGCGCGTTCCCGTCTCCCCGCCCGCGAGCGACGCGGCGCCGAGCTGCGCCTCCACGCCGTCGATCGGAAACGACAGCACGTCCGTCGGCTCCGACCTGCCGCGGTGGGAGGCGTTCAGCTCGGCGATCCGTGCGGCGTCGACGAACTCCACCGCCACGTGGCCGTCCTCGACGGCGCGGCTGGCGGCCGCGCTGACGCACAGGCGCCGCACCTCCTCTGGCGGCGGCGCGTGCGGGGCCAGGCTCGCCCCGAACACCTCGACGTCGATCATCGAGGCTCAGGCACTGCGGATGGCCGGCCGGGCGCCCTTGGCGGCCGCGGGGCCAATCCCCGGATGCTCGGGCGCGGCGCGCTCGGTGTGGATCGCGTAGGCCTCGACGATGCGCTGCACGAGCTTGTGTCGCACCACATCCTCGGCTCCGAAGCGCACGAACTCGATCCCCTCGATCGCCTCCAGCACGTCGCCTACCACGATCAGCCCCGACTGCTGCTCGCGCGGAAGATCCACCTGCGTGACGTCTCCCGTGACGACCATCCGCGAGCCAAAGCCCAGCCGGGTGAGAAACATCTTCATCTGCTCCGGGGTGGTGTTCTGCGCCTCGTCGAGGATCACGAACGAGTCGTTCAGCGTGCGTCCTCGCATGAACGCGAGCGGGGCGATCTCGATCACGCCCCGCTCGATGTGCTGGGAGACCTTCTCCGGGTCCAGCATGTCGTGGAGCGCGTCGAACAGCGGGCGCAGGTAGGGGTCCACCTTGGCCATCACGTCACCCGGAAGGAAGCCCAGGCGCTCGCCCGCCTCAACGGCGGGACGCGTGAGGATTATGCGGTTGACTTCGTGGCGCGAAAGCGCCGCGGCGGCCATCGCCACCGCCAGGAACGTCTTGCCGGTGCCTGCCGGGCCGACGCCGAAGGTGACGGTGTTCTGGCGCACGGAGTCCACGTAGCGCTTCTGGTTGACCGTCTTCGGAGCCACCCGCAGACCTCGGTGGCTCCAGACGACGTCCTCGAGCACGCGCGCGGGCGATTGGTGGGCGTCGAGCGCACCGGTCACCGCTGCGATCGTCCCCGGGCCGATCTGGTGGCCGCGGGCGATCAGCTCGGAGAGCTCGCGCACCACCCGCTCGCCCGCGTGCGTCTCGCTCTCCTCGCCGTCGAAGGTCAGCAGGTTGCCGC
>Ga0075520_1001613_pt1 | contig 10924 bp, 13 predicted proteins | sample NGEPerB_FD_75100 | JGI IMG/M metagenome (GOLD analysis project Ga0075520, IMG submission 75100) | Arctic peat soil microbial communities from the Barrow Environmental Observatory site, Barrow, Alaska, USA - NGEE PermafrostAB12-B | ecosystem: Environmental > Terrestrial > Soil > Wetlands > Peat ...
AGACATGGTTCTATCGCCGGTTCGGCGAATGATGGTGATGCGATAGGTTGCGGTCACTCACCACATCGCGCCATTGAGTCACTGCATTTCCATCGCTGGCCAGGGTCACCTTGAATTGATCCTCGTTCATAGCGAGACCTCGTGCGTAGAGTGCTGACGACGCTGGTCGAGAAAGTCTTTGTGGGATCGGCCCAGCGCCCAGTCGGGTGTCTATTCCGTCGTAATTCCGTCGAAGTGCTCGTTGTTGGACTCCGCGTCTGCGCGCGTATGGTGGACGACGCCGTCTCGATGATTCGGCGGCGCATAGAGCGTGTAGAGCTTCAGCGGAACGCTGCCGGAATTGATGATGTTGTGATTCGCCCCCGCCGGAACGAGGACCGCGAAACCCGCCCGAATCGGCGTGCGGACGCCATCGAGAACCGCCTCCCCGGTGCCCTCCTCGACCCGGAAGAACTGGTCGAGCTTGTGGACTTCGGCCCCCGATCTCTTCCTTGGGCTTGAGCGCCATGACGACGAGTTGGGAGTGCTTTGCCGTATAGAGCACCCGACGAAACTCCTCGTTGCTGACGGCGAGGCCCTCGATGTCCTGCACAAAGCCTTTCATAGGGACTCCTCTTTCGTCACCTCAATCTCGTTCCTGACCGACTCCACGCCGATGACAGTCACGGGACTCCCTTGCAGCCCGTGTGCACTATCGAACATGCGTCTGGGTCTCGATTGACGCAGCTCAAGGAACGCCTGCAACGGCTGCTACCGCCGTCGTGCCGCAGATCGAGAATCAGTGTCGTAGTTCCGTGATGGCCATTGCCTCCGACGCGAGAAGGATTCTTGGCCCCGGCGCTGTCCGAACTGAGTTCACTTGCTCACAACTTCAAGGAGAACCTCATGAGCCTTGGCACGATCCTGTTGATCGTTCTGATCCTGATTCTGATCGGCGCCATTCCGACCTGGCCTTACAGCAGGAGTTGGGGCTACGCGCCTAGTGGCGTGTTGGGCCTGGTTGTAGTCGTCATCGTCGTATTGCTGCTGCTGGGGCGACTCTGACCTGTCTCTCCCCTTCTGCATTCCGGCTGATGCCGGGCGCACTTTTTGACGAACGGAAAGGAACCCTTATGAACAAGCTCTTCAGCCTCAAGGCTGTACTCGTCGCTGCATCCGTGCTCTTGCTGCCGTTGGCGCAAGCAGCCACGATGACCAAGGCTGACTACAACGCTGGCAAGACTCGCATCAGCGCGGACTACAAGGCCGACAAGGCCGCGTGCGCCGGGCAAGCTGGCAACGCCAAGGACATCTGCGTCGAAGAAGCCAAGGCCAAGGAAAAGGTCGCGCGCGCCGAGCTGGAATACGCCTACACCGGCAAGTCCAGCGACCGAAACAAGGTCTTGGTGGCAAAGGCGGAGACGGGCTATGCGGTCGCCAAGGAAAGGTGCGACGACAAGGCGGGAAACGCCAAGGCAGTATGCGTCAAGGAAGCGAAGGCCGTCGAGATCAAGGGGCTGGCCGATGCCAAGATGGGCAAGGAGATTGGCGCGGCCAAGACCGACGCCGCCCAAGACAAGCGCGACGCCGACTTCAACGTCGCAATACAGAAGTGCGACGGCCTGTCGGGTGATGCCAAGGCAAATTGCGTGACCGCCGCAAAGACGAGATTCGGCAAGAACTGAGCCCGGGAGGTTCACTGGAGAAACGCCCGCGAATTGGGAGAGAAGATGAACACATTGACCCGGTTGGGGCTCGGCTCGCTGGGTCAGCTCGAGGTTCGACCGGCGCGCGGCGATTCGGTGCCGACGCTGGTCTTGCCGCCAGCCTGCGCACGCGGCGGCCTGCCGCTGATGGAGGCGCTGAATCAACGGGGATCGCAACGCGAGTTCGCGACCACGGCATTGCCTGATCAGATGCTGGGCGACCTGTTGTGGGCAGCCTGCGGCGTCAACCGCCCGGCCCTCGGCGGGCACACCGCGCCCAGGGCGATGGACTCACAGGAGATCGATGTCTACGTGGCGTTGCCTGCGGGCCTGTATCGCTACGAGCCGGCCGGCCACGCGCTTTGCCTCGAGGTGGCCCGGGCCAGGTCCGCTATGCGGTCATGAAGTTCGGCGGCTTCCTCGGTATCGACACCGACCGATATCCGATTCCGTGGAACATGCTGAAGTACGACACCGAGAAGGACGGTTACGTCGTGCCGCTCGACAAGTCCAAGCTCGAGAAGGCGCCGAAGTACCAGTACCAAGACGTGCCCGCGTATGACACGACCTACGGCAAACGGGTCAATGGCTACTACGGAGTCGACTGGTAACAGTCGTTCGGTCCCGGGGCGGAGCAGGTCCTTTGCGAGATGCCCGGGACCGAATCTCCGACGTCGACGTCGGCGACGATCGACGTGGCAGTTAGGCCGCCGACGTCGTCTTCATATCTTCAGTGCACACAGGAGTAAGCGCGTGAACAGAATCATCTGGCTGGTTGGTCTTGTCGTCATCATCTTATTCATCGCCGGATACTTTGGCCTGCGCTGACACGTCGGGGACTGATGCAAGACGACACCGGGAGCGCAGTTGCCCTGGAAGTTGCTGGGCGTGCACTCGGCACGCCTGGAGATGGCCGGCCGGAGTCTGCCGGTCGAGGAATCGCTGGGCCTGAACTGCGCTTGGTACGCTGACATTTTGCTCACCCTCACGGCCGCGGCGTCGATCAGCGACCTGAGCGCGGGTGGGTGTTCGTCAATGCGAGTCCGGCGGGTGTGGGTCTGGGCCTCTTTGCGCCGCGTCAATCCGGTGCGGGCATGTTGGCGCAGACTTGCGCCGATTGGGCGGGTCATACTGAGGACACCGCCGCCAGCAAGCAGCGCCTTCGGTCTTGTTGCGTGGTAGCAGACAAGACCGCATCAGCGCCACCGGAGCACGACATGAAACGCAAGGCCAAGGTACGCCGTCGCCGCGATGGTCCGCCCCCGGACATCAGCGAAACAGCCGTGGATCTCTCCAGCGCGCCGGCGACGCCGGGACGGAGCAGCATCGAACGTGTCGATGAACACAAGACTGGCTCGATCGAGTCGGTGCCTCGAACCGGCCCGGAGAACGGCGTTGCCGGCTTCATCGAACCCGACGGATCGGATGCTGGAGACGCCCGGTCGCAGGACCTGCAGCGGTAGCGTTGACGGCTGCGTCGGGCCCTTCGTGCCGAAACTGAAGCCGCTGCCCCAGCACCACGGGCTGCCATCCGCCTCGAAGGCGCAGAAGGCATGGCCGCCTGCGACGGCCACTGGCACCCGCACCGCACCGCTGCCGGCGCCGCCATCGCCCAGTTGTGCCGCGATCCCCCAGCACCAGGCCGCGCCGGCCGCGGTCAACCCGCAGCTGTGGACTGAACTGCTCGCAATGCCGACAAAAGCCTGCATGCCGCCGACGGCCAGCGGCACCGCCGAGCAATCGATGTTGCCGCCCATGCACCGCTGCGCTGACGCAGCGCCCAGTTGGCCGTTGTCGTTGCTGCCCCAGCACCAGGCGGCGCCGATGGTGCTGGTCATGCAGGTGTGCCAGTTGCCGATCGAGACCGTCGCGAAGGTCTGCGATGAGGCCACCGCAGTCGGGCTTGTCACGTCGTATGACGTGCCGCAGGGCGCGCCGCCGGGCGGGCAGTCGACGCCGCCCCCACCGCAGCCCGCGAGCATCGCGATCGCCAACGCGGGAAGGGAAGGAATCCGGTACGACTGGGCAGGGATCGTCGTCATTGTCGTCGGCCTCCACCGCGCTGCGCGGGACCGTCGGTTCCTCGGCGCAACGATTGCCGCTCTATCACTTGCTGCACGCGCGCGTCACACTCACTCACAGTCGACGAAAAGCCGCCCAACAGGTCGGAGGGCCGAAAATCGATGAGATGCCAGGAAACCGACCTTCGCCACCGGCAGGAACTGGCCGTTACGGCAAGACTTGCATAACGGCCAGCAGCGGTCTTTGGGAGAACGAGTCCAGTGACGGAATCCCATGGGGCGCTCCGGGTCACCCGCCGGTCAGCTATTCGAGCATGCCAAGCAGCAGGAAGATCAGGAAGCCCACGAAGAACATCGTCGTCGTGAAGGCGGTGTCCGCTGACTCATGTGCTTCGATGAGCAGTTCTTCTGTCACCAGGAATAGGAGCGCCGCACAGCCGAAAGAGAGAACTCCGGCGAGGGTGTGCACCGACGCGTCGGCAAGGACGGTCCGTCCGAGGATTGCGCCGACGATCATCAGACATGCGATGCCAGTCGGCGCCAGCACACGCACTGCAAACTTCGCGGACCTGAACTGGACGGCCATCGCGAGGCCGAGCGAAAACAGCTCGAGCGTGAGCGCGATGGTGAGCAGGACGCCCTGCTTGAGTCCGGCGGTCATCGCGATGCCGATGAGAAGGCCATCCAGCAGGAGGTCCACGGCGATCGGCACGAGCTGCCCCGGCGAAGGCCCGCGGGCGTTGGCGTGTTCGCCGCCATGATTGAATCGCTTGACCATCTCGTCGATGACGAGCATGAGAGCGACGCCCGCCGCGAACGTCCAGCCGACCTCGAGCGGATCATGTCCCCGGCGTACCTCGGGCAGAAGCTCGACCGCGACCACCGAAAAGATGACACCGGCCGCGAAGTGCTGGATGCTGCTTCTGACGACCTGGCTGGGCGGGCGCAACGCCGCCGTCGTAGCGCCAAGGAATGCCGCGCCGACAGGTACTGCCGATATCAGGACGACCTGAAGGACGCTGGGGATCGTATTCGTCTCGAGCATGGTGCTGGAAGCCACTCGTCGTCGGTCTTGTTGGGTTTGGACGTCAACCCGAGACCATCGCGGCAAGCGACTCATTATCAAACCTGTGACGGGCCGGTTTGGGTCGGGCCTTGCCAGCCGATCCGCCAAGCTCGCAGCCCTGAAGCTGTCATCCGGATTGATGATGCCGGACAGCTGACGTTGACCGTCGACGTTGCCGGCCAACATCGGACCGTCACGAACGTCTCTGCTTCTAGACATCGCAATGTAGTGGCCCTTTGCCAAGGCAGGTAGCGTCGACGCGATGCAGATGGATCAAGCAGTTCAACACGAGCATTCACATCTTCCTGGATGCGGTGGTCCTGCAAGTCAAGCTTTATGTCCCGTGTGCGTTGCCACCGCAATGCCAGCGGCGAGGGAGAAGGCAGGGGCGAGGGTGAACGCGGCAAGGGCAAGCGAGAACGAGACTGAGCGTGGACGTGCGAATCCGGAAGGATTCGCACGCCTCACGAGGCCCGGGCGCGATTTCACGCGTGAGGGCTGAGCACGCCAACAAGACCCATGCCCTTGATGAACGATTCCACGCCGCCCCGCGCCTTGCCGGAGACCGGCCGTGTCGCGCGCCCGCGGCAGTCCTCGGACCAGACGGGTTGGCTACGCTGGTTGCCGGGCTTGGATGTCTGGCGCCACTACGAAGTGGCCTGGCTGCCGCACGACGCACTGGCCGGCCTGGCATTGACCGCCGTGCTGGTGCCCGTCGGCATCGCGTACGCCGTAGCCTCCGGTGTACCCGGCATTTGCGGCCTGTACGCCACCATGGCCGGGCTGCTGGCGTATGCCCTGTTCGGCCCGAGCCGCATCCTGGTATTGGGGCCGGATTCCTCGCTGGCCGCACTCATCCTGGCCGTCGTGCTGCCGCTCTCGGCGGGCGACCCGCAACGTGCTGTCGCGCTGGCCGGCATGATGGCCCTTGTGTCGGGTGTGCTGTGCGTCGGAGCCGGAGTCGCGCGACTGGGCTTCGTCACCGAGTTGCTGTCCAAGCCGATCCGCTATGGCTACATGAACGGCATTGCACTGACGGTGATCGTCAGCCAGTTGCCGGCGCTGTTCGGTTTCGGCGTCGATGCCCATAGACTGCTGGACGAGTCTTGGCAATTCGGGCTGGCCTTGCGGGCCGGCAATACGAATCCTTTGGCGCTGGCCATCGGCGCCGGAACGTTGCTGACGATCCTTCTGCTCAGGCGGCATCCGCGGCTACCAGGCGTTTTGGTCGCCGTGGTGGGCGCGACCCTGGTCGTCACCCTTCAGGACCTGGCCTCGACCACCAGCGCTCACGCCGGTGTGCCCGTGCTCGGCGCGTTGCCGCAGGGCCTTCCCGGTTTCTCTCTGCCTTCGATGGGCGCCAACGACATCGCACCGGTGCTGCTCGGTGGGCTGGCGGTGGCGCTGATCTCGTTTGCCGACACCAGCGTGTTGTCGCGGACCTACGCTGGCCGGACAGCATCCTTCGTCGACCCGAACCAGGAGATGGTCGGCCTGGGTGCAGCCAACCTCGCCGCCGGGCTGTTCCAGGGCTTCCCGATCAGCGCCAGCGCCTCACGCACACCGGTGGCCGAGGCCGCCGGCGCCAAGACACAGCTCACCGGCGTGGTGGGGGCGTTTTCCGTCGGCGCCATGCTGTTGATGGCACCCGGCCTGCTGCGCAACCTCCCGGTCGCGGCCCTGGCGGCGGTGGTGATCGCCTCGGCCATCGGCCTGATCGAAGTCACCGACCTGCGCCGCATCTGGCGCATCCAGCGCTGGGAATTCTGGCTGTCGATCGGCTGCCTGCTGGGCGTGGCGCTGCTGGGAGCGATACCCGGCATTGGCTTGGCGATCGTGGTGGCCGTCATCGAGTTCCTGTGGGACGGCTGGCGGCCGCACTCGGCGGTTCTTGGCAGGGTCGACGGCATCAAGGGCTACCACGACATCGCGCGTCACCCAGAGGCCCGCGTGGTGCCGGGTTTGGTGCTGTTCCGGTGGGACGCGCCTCTCTTCTTCGCCAACGCGGAGTTGTTCCGCGATCGCGTGCTCGACGCGGTGGCCGACTCACCAACGCCCGTGCGCTGGCTGGTTGTCGGCGCCGAGCCGATCACCAGCGTGGACGTTACCTCTGCCGATGCGCTGGATGAACTCGACACGACCCTGCACGAGGCGGGCATCGACCTCTGCTTTGCTGAGATGAAGGGACCGGTGAAGGACAAACTCAAGCGCTTCGGACTCTTCTCCAGACTCGGCGAGCAACGCTTCTTTGCGACCCTCGGCGAGGCGGTGAGTTCTTATCTCGAATCGCAGTCAGTGTCCTGGGTGGACTGGGAGGACCGTGCAGGGGAAACAGCGACCGGCATTGTTCAAGAGGATCCGACCGCCCGTTCCATCGATCGGTTGGAACAAACCCGATGAAGCCCATGGGCCTACTCGTCCACAAGATTGGTCGGACTCTGGCGGCCGAAGGACAGCTTAGCGGAAGCCAAATCCAGCTTCCGAATGGCAGCATCGGGTCGACAGTGCCAGTTGGCGCCCTCAGTCAGCAGACGTTCGTATGACCTGAGCGAGCAGATGAGCGCGGACGTCCGCAGTACCTTGATAGCGGCCCCCGGGCGCAGCGGTCAGCGGCACATGGGTGACCGCATTGTGGCCGAGAGCCGCTGTTCAGGGTGCGGCCATCACCGACAGCAACCGCTGCAAAGCAGTCGCTCAACTCTTGGCCGTGACCGATAGCTATGGGGTCGAAAGGAGTCACACGCGGCCTAGGCCATCGGCGCTCGACTACATCGACGTGTGCGCCGTCGATGGATAGAAAGCATCCAGCGTCGGGAAGGCCGCGCCTTCCCGTAAGCAATCCCAAAGATAGATCGCAAACCCCGGATCCCCCGTCCACAGCGAATACCGCAACTGCCCATGCCGTACCGCGTCGGCCTCGGTCTGCGCGATGCCATGCATGGCGAACGCACGCGCGCGATTCAGCCGTAGCGGGTCGTTGGTGCGCTGGTACCGAGCTCGCCGAGATAACTGCGCGAGAGTGTGGCCGCGCCCAGGATGTGCAGATAGTGCAACGCCCAGATCACGCCGCAGGCGCCGTAGTACAGCGGCGTGGAAAAAGGCGGCGGCTCTTCCTTGCCTTCAATGTCGCGCGGGTGCATCGGCCAATAGGTGTCGGGCGAGAAGCGCGCCTCGGTGTCGCTGACGATGCGGCGGATCTCTTCTCTCGCCGCGTCTTCGTTCCACTCCAGCGCTTGCAGCGCCTCGTGGCGCGACGGGTCGTGCAGCGCGGGCCGCGATTCCATCACAGCAGATCTTCGGCCACGAACGGCGCCAGCAACCAGATCTTGAGCCGCGTCAGCCAGTCGCTATCGGGCTCCTCCGTATGGACGATCTGCCTGCCCTCGGCGTCGGTCTGCACCCATTCGATGTGCTCGCCATCGGCCGACAGGCGCAGCTTGTAGGCGCCGCCGGCCAGGCTGACGTGAAACAGGCCAATCGCGGTCTCGGCGAGGGCCGGGCTGTCGATCACGAGGCCCACTTCCGTGTTCGAGTAGCGGGAGCGGCCGTCCAGGTTCATCGAGCCGTTGTAGACGAAGCGGTGGTCGATGATCGCGCTCTTGGCATGCAGGCGGCTGATCGAGCGCCCGAAGTTGCCGAGCTTTTGCGTGTTCCGGCTGAGCGAGGGGCCGATCTCGTAGATGAGCACGCCGGCCTTGAGCATGTCGAGCCGGTAGCGCGCGTAGCCGGCGTAGACGAGCGGCTCGTCGGTCGAGCCTAGCGAATTGGTGACGAGGACGAGGCGCTGGTTCGCTTCGGTGGCGCCGACCGCGCGGATCATCTTCATGCCGCGCTCGCCGGGAACGAAGTAGGGCGAGACGATGGCGACGTCGCGCGTCGCGGCCGCGAACACGGCGAGGGTCTGGTCGTTGACGGTCGGCCCGGTCGGCTCGCGATTGCCGCCGGCCGCCTTGTCGGGCGTGTCGGCGAAGACCCGGGCGGTGGCGGGCTTGAGCATGGCGCGGCCCGCGTCGAGCTGCTCGGCCACCGGGGTGTTGCCCAGCACATCCTGCCGGCGCTCTTTGACGCTCGGCTTGGCGGTGGCGACGATGGCATCGAACGCATCGCGGGCCTCGGCCGGCGGCCTCGACTCGACCTAGATGCTGCCGATCGGATAGGCCTGCTCGCTGTTCCAGTAGCTGTCGAACACGGCCGAGAGCTGGCGCACCACCGGGCCTGCCGACAGCACGTCGAGGTCGATGAAGTTCGCCGCGGTGCTGCGCATGAAGTACTCCTCGGCGATGTTGCGCCCGCCCGAGACGGCGAAGCTGTTGTCGGCGATGAAGAGCTTGTTGTGCATGCGGTGGTTGATGCGATCGAAGTCGTGCAGCGAGAACACGAGGCGTTGCCGAAACGAGCCGGCCCGCGACGGCAGCGGATTGAACATGCGCACCTCGACCCCGGCGAAGGCGGCCAAGCCGGCGAAGAGCGGGTCTTCGCCCGCCGCGTAGAGGTCGTCGACCAGCAGGCGCACCCGCACGCCGCGCCGCGCCGCATCGCGCAGTTCGCGCAGGAACTGGCGCCCGAGATCGTCGTCCTGGATGAGGTAGTACTGCACGTCGAGCGACTTCTGCGCTCGGCGCGCCAGGGCGATGCGCGCGTCGAAAGAGGTCTCGCCCTCGGGCAGAAGCCTGAACCCCGACAGCGCCGGCGCGCCGGGCGAGAGCGAGGCCGCGGCGACGCGCCCGAGCGCCGTGTCGCCGACGTCGCTCAGCGCCAGGGCGGCCGGAGCATGGGCGCGCGGGGGAAGCGACCCGCAGCCGGTGACACCCACCAGCAGCGACACCCAGACCAGGACGGTGCGCGCGATCGCACATCCAGTCACGTCCCACGCGATCGATGGCAGTCCTTCGTGACGTGTCGGGTCGTGGAGCATGGGGCGACTCTAGCCGCCCGGCGAACGGCGATCTATCGCGGCCGCCCCTCCACGGCGCTGATGCGCGGCGTCAGCGGGTTGACGTGCCGGGCGACCCGGCCGCTCGCCGTATCGAACACTTCCACGGTGGGCAGCGCCCGGCCGCTGGTGAGGCCGGGCATCCAGCAGGGGTTGATCCCGACCAGGCTGACCGGGCTCGTCCTCGGGCCCACCGCATAGTCGACAAAGGTTGTTCCACCCGGCGCCAGCTTGACCACCTGGATGGCCACGACATTGCCGGCCGTGTCGTGGAACATGAGCTCGCCATTGCACGGCGCAGGCGGCAGGCCTTCGACCTCATGCGCCCAGCAGACGAGGTTCAGGCGGATCGTCTGGTCGGCGTTGATGCTGACGATGCCGAAGCCCGGCGGATCCGGCTGCGGGTTGAAGGCGCCGGCGCTGCCCGAGAGGGCACCCAGGGCGACGGCAAACGACGCTGCGACTCTTTGCATCTTCATTGGAATCTCCTCGATGGCGTTGAACGAATGGCGGCTTCGACCGGCGCCCGTGGCATGACGCAGCCTCCGAAGACAAAGACGCAATCGCCGCGCGAAAAGGATCATCCGAGGCCGCTTCGGCCGGCGCGGGTCGCGGCGCACAGGTGGTGTTGCAAAGCCGATCGCCGGAGCACAATGCCGCGCCGGGACCGAGGGAATCAGGAGACCAACGTGGCGAAGATGACCAAGCAACAAGCCCTGGACAAACTCGACAAGGCGGTCGGCAAGGTCGCCGACGCGGGCTTGAAGCGCATCGAGGCGAATCTGCCCAAGCTGAAGGCGAGTGCGAAGAAGCTCGCCGAGCAGTTGAAGGCCGACGAATCGCCCGAGCTCATCGACACCCAGTCCAAGCACCTGAAGCTGCAGATGCGCGCCGTCGGCGAAGGCACCTTGCTGCTCGACGAGGCGATACGTCGCCTCAAGGAGTTCGAGAAGGACGAGGAGCTTTTCGAATTGGTCGCCGATGAGATGACCGAGGCGATGGGCTACGCGACCAAGCCGTTCGAGGGCGCGCGCAAGGAACTTGCGAACGCGAAGAAGCTGCTCGACCTGGCCACGAAAGCCGGTGAGCAGCATGCCAGCGATTCGAAGCAGGCGCGCAAGGAATGGGCCGAGGCAGTTGCCGAAGTCGATGGGCTTTGTGCCGGTGCCCAGAAGGAGATCAAGGCCTGGGAAGAATGGGACAAGGCCGCCGCGGCGGC
>Ga0075520_1001614_pt1 | contig 10919 bp, 9 predicted proteins | sample NGEPerB_FD_75100 | JGI IMG/M metagenome (GOLD analysis project Ga0075520, IMG submission 75100) | Arctic peat soil microbial communities from the Barrow Environmental Observatory site, Barrow, Alaska, USA - NGEE PermafrostAB12-B | ecosystem: Environmental > Terrestrial > Soil > Wetlands > Peat ...
ATGACGTACTGCTCGGGAAGGGCCGAAAATTGAGCGGCCTTGAAGAGAAAACCACGGTGAGCGCCGGGGTTCTCTGCCCATACATCCGGGCGGCTGCGCAGCCGGTAGGCGGAACCGGCGCAAGGCCACTTCAGGCCCAAACGCTCATGCTGATGCCGCATAATGCTGCCCAGAAAAAACGGGCGCAGCCGCTATGGCAGCCGCGCCACAGGATATGCCTAACAATTTCATTATCGAAACGCGGGGCCTGACGAAGGAGTTCAACGGCTTCGTCGCCGTGAGCGACGTCGACCTCAGGGTACGCCGCGGCCAAATCCATGCGCTGATCGGCCCAAACGGGGCCGGTAAGACCACCTGCTTCAACCTGCTCACCAAGTTCCTGATTCCTACCCGCGGCCAGATTCTCTACAAAGGCGAGGACATCACCTTCGCGAGAGCGGCCGAGGTCGCGCGCCGTGGAATCGTCCGCTCGTTCCAGATGTCCGCGGTGTTCCCCCATCTGACGGTGCTCGAGAATGTCCGCATAGCCCTACAACGCACGCTCGGCACGACGTTCCATTTCTGGAAGCGCGAATCGAGTCTGGCGGTTCTCGACCCGCGGGCGATGGAGTTGCTCGACGCGGTGGACCTCGGCCCGTTCGCCCGAATGGTCGCGGTCGAGCTGCCTTACGGGCGCAAGCGTGCGCTCGAGATTGCAATCACGCTCGCGATGGAACCGGAACTGATGCTTCTCGACGAACCGACGCAGGGCATGGGACACGAAGACGTGGACAAGGTTACAGCCCTCATCAAGCGGGCGTCAGCTGATCGCACGGTCCTGATGGTCGAGCACAACATGAACGTTGTCTCTACGATTGCCGATACGATCACGGTGCTCCAGCACGGTCGGATCATCGCCGACGGAACTTACGCCGACGTATCGAGGAACCCTCTCGTTATAGAGGCCTATATAGGTTCGGCGGATTCCGGGCTCCAGAGTGCGCACGCATGACGGCGGAAATGCTGCGCGTGAGCGGGCTGCACGCCTTCTACGGCGAGTCGCACATCCTGCACGGTGTCGATTTCAATGTGAGCTGCGGTGAAGTTGTGACGCTGCTGGGTCGGAATGGGGCCGGCCGGACGACAACTCTCAAGGCGTTGCTCGGCCTCGTCGGCAACCGGTCCGGATCGGTGATGATCAACGGGCGCGAGGCCATCGCATTGCCGCCGCACAAGATTGCGCATCTCGGCGTCGGCTACTGCCCGGAGGAGCGCGGCATCTATTCGAGCCTGTCGACCGAGGAAAACCTCCTGCTTCCCCCGCTCGTCGGATCGGGGGGTATGTCAATCGACGAGATCTATGGCATGTTCCCCAACCTGAAGGAAAGGCGCGAAACTCAGGGGACGCGCCTCTCCGGCGGGGAGCAGCAGATGCTCGCGGTGGCGCGCACCTTGCGCACCGGCGCCAAGCTCCTGCTGCTGGACGAGATTTCGGAGGGGCTCGCTCCCGTCATCGTGCAGGGGCTTTCGCGGACAATTCATGAGCTGCGGAGAAGGGGATACACGATCGTCATGGTGGAGCAGAACTTCCGTTTCGCTGCGCCGCTCGCGGACCGCTTCTACATCATGGAGCACGGCCGGATCGTGCAAGGCTTCACCGCGTCGGAACTTCACGACCAGATGACAATGGTGCACGAATACCTTGGCGTCTGATTCTCGAGTAACCACTCTAGGGGACGGAAATGAAACTGCAGACATTGGCGATTGGGCTGGCGGCGGCGTTTGCGAGCATGGCGAGCGCGCAGGCCGCGCTTGCTGCCGCCGACGAGGTCGTGATCGGCGACATCGACGACCTGTCCGGGGTGTATGCCGACGTGGCGGGTACGGGCGCGATCGAGGCCATGAAGATGGCTATTGCGGACCTCGGCGGCACGGTGCTCGGCAGGAAGATCGTCACGCTGGTAACCGACCACCAGAACAAGCCCGACATCGGGGCGTCGAAGTTCCGCGAGTGGGCGGACCAGAATGGCCTCAACATGCTGCTCGGCGGATCCAATACCGGCGTTAGTATCGCGATGGCAAAGGTCGCCGCGGCGAAAAAAGTGCCATTTTTCGCCATCGGCGCGGGGGGCGCGTCCCTGACGAACGAGGACTGCACCGCCTACACCGTCCACTACGTCTACGACACGACGGCGCTCGCCAACGGCACCGCCACCACGATTGTCAAGAACGGCGGCAAGACCTGGTTCTATCTGACTGCGGACTACGCGTTCGGCACCCAGCTGCAGAGCGCCGCATCCAGCGTGGTCGAGGCGAACGGCGGGAAGAATGTCGGCGCGGTGCGAGTGCCGCTCTCGGCGTCGGACTTTTCGTCCTTTTTGCTGCAGGCGCAGGGCTCCAACGCGCAGGTGCTGGGTCTCGCGAACGCGGGCGCCGATTTCAGCAACTCGCTCAAGGCCGCCAATGAATTCGGCATCACGAAGAAGATGAAGCCGGCGGCGCTGCTCGCCTTCATCACCGACATCGACAGCCTCGGCCTCCAGACCGCACAGGGGCTGTACCTGACCACAGGATGGTACTGGGACCTGAACGACGAAACCCGTGCGTTCGGCAAGCGCTATTTCGCGAAGATGAAGAAAGAGCCGACCATGGATCAGGCGGGCTATTACTCCGCCACGATGACTTACCTCAAGGCCGTCAAGGCCGCCGGGACTACCGACTCCGATAAGGTAATGGCGGAGCTGAAGAAGACGAAGATCAACGACATGTTCGCCAAAGGCGGATATGTCCGCGCGGACGGCGTGATGGTCCACGATATGTACGTGATGCAGGTAAAGTCCCCGCAGGAATCCAAATACCCCTGGGACTACTACAAGGTATTGAAGCAGATGAGCGGCGAAGAGGCGTTCGGCCCGATTACCGGTGCGTGCCCGCTCGCTGCGAAGTAGGCGTGCGCAGGCTGCCGGCCCTAAGCGGCCCTGCTTCTTACCTACGGAAGCTCCGTGACTGAAATCTTCGGCATTCCCGTCGCCGTCATACTCGGACAGCTGATGCTCGGACTCGTGAATGGCTCGTTCTACGCCATGCTGAGCCTCGGGCTCGCGGTGATATTCGGATTGATGGGTATTGTGAACTTCGCTCACGGCGCGTTCTATGCCCTGGGCGCATTCGCTGCGCTGTTCGGGCTGCAGCAACTCGGGATCAACTATTGGGCCGCGCTGGTGCTCTCGCCGCTGGCGATCGGGCTGCTCGGCATCGTGGTAGAACGGCTGTTCCTCCGCCACCTATACAGGCTCGACCCCCTGTACGGCCTGCTGATGACATTCGGGCTGGCGCTGGTCGTCGAAGGCTCGCTGCACCAACTCTTCGGTGCCTCCGGCAAATCCTACCCTGTCCCGGGCGCGCTCGAAGGGGCAATCAATCTCGGCTTTATGATCCTGCCGATTTATCGCGCCTGGGTGATCGTCGTGTCGGTCGCGGTCTGCTTCACCACCTGGTTCGTAATCGAGCGCACCCGCCTTGGCGCGACGCTTCGCGCTGCCACCGAGAATGCGCCGCTCCTGCAGGCCTTCGGCGTCAACGTGCCGCTCCTTGTCGTCGCGACCTACGGCGGTGGTGTCGCGCTCGCCGCGCTCGCGGGAGTGCTATCGGCGCCGGTTATTTTAGTGACCTCCGAGATGGGCAGCTCGCTGGTCATCGTGGTATTCGCCGTGGTCGTGATCGGTGGGATGGGATCGATCCTCGGCTCCATCGTCAGCGGTCTGGCGCTCGGCGTGGTCGAGGGATTCACCAAGGTCATTTATCCCGAGGCATCGAACATCGTCGTCTTTGTGATTATGGCGCTCGTGCTGATCCTGCGGCCCGCCGGACTTTTTGGGAAGGAATAGGCGAATGCGCACCGCAGGCGTCTGGTATGCGCTCGCCGGCCTGTTCGCGCTCTGCGTCCCATTGCTGGGGATCTACCCGGTGTTCATGATGAAGCTGCTGTGCCTCGCGATGTTCGCGTGCGCTTTCAACCTGTTGCTCGGCTTCAGCGGCATGCTCTCGTTCGGACACGCGGCCTTTTTCGGCTCTTCCGCGTACGCGACCGCGTGGCTCGCGACGGCGCACGGCTGGGGGGCGGCGCCGGCAACGCTCGCCGGGATGGCGGTGTCGGCGCTTCTCGGCCTGCTCGTTGGCGTGATCGCGATCCGCCGCCGCGGTATCTATTTCGCGATGATCACACTGGCGCTGGCGCAACTGATTTATTTCGTATGCCTCGAGGCGCCGTTCACCGGCGGCGAGAACGGGCTGCAGGGCGTGCCACGCGGAAGCCTATTTGGGGTGCTTGAGCTGAAGTCGGACGTCGTCATGTACTATCTGGTTCTCGCCGCTTTCCTCGCGGTATTCGCCTTCATCCGGCGCGTGGTCCAATCTCCATTCGGCCAGGTGCTGAAGGCGATCCGCGAAAACGAGTCTCGCGCGGTCTCGCTCGGGTACGAGATCAATCGCTACAAGCTGGTCGCGTTTATGCTCTCCGCGACGCTCGCGGGGCTCGCCGGGTCGCTGAAGGCCCTGGTACTCGGCTTCGCAACGCTTTCCGACGTCCAGCAAGCGAACTCGGGGGAGGTGATCCTGATGACCCTGCTTGGCGGCACCGGAACGTTCTTTGGCCCGGTAATCGGCGCCGCGATCGTCGTCACGCTGCAGGAGTACCTGTCCGACATCGTCGGCGGGTGGGTCACGGTCATTATCGGGGCGGTGTTCATCGCCTGCGTGCTGGCGTTCCGCCGAGGCATCGTCGGCGAGTTGGCCGTACTGCTGCGGCCGCGCCGCTGAAGCTCCCAGCCCGGAGCTGAGGTCTTTCCGCGGGCCCGCCACCGCCCGGCAGCCATCCGGCATCGAACCTATGGAGTGTTGTGAGAAGTGGCAGAGTTGTCAGGTGGTCTGTCTGAATGAATTCGTGCCAGGCGGTCGAACACAGCCTTCATCGCATTGATCTGCGCGAGATACACGCGGACATCGTGATCCCCACACCGCTGGCCGTCAATCAATCGAAACCCGCGTCTCGCGTAGTCGTCGCCCGCACCGGCGCCGCACAGATGGATCACCGCAGCCAGCTCCTGCTCGTGTTGGAGTGTAGCGGAGCCCATTCGGTGCCGCTCGAGGGTGATCGCAACACTCCGGTCGAGGTGGGCCGATGTGAGCTCGACAGCGTGAGTAGGCACCACCCGGGCATATAGGCTATTGAACCAGCACGATCGCCAACTATTCCAAGGCCCATCCTCCGCGACAGTGTGATTGTGAATGCAATAGCGCCTCGCTTCTGCAAAAGTTCCGTCGGTAATCTGGTACATCCCGACGGCGCTCGACGCCGGCCGGTACACCTCGAAGGGCTGCGATGTCCATGACCAACGCCAGTACGTGCGCACCACCGGATTTCCGGAGCCCTCTACTTGCGCAATTGCCGCGAGAAGGTCGGGAGTGATTACGTTCGTCGCGTACTTTCTAAAGATGGGCGCGTACTCTCGCCACGTTTCAGACGGTGTCTTGTAGAGTGTTCCGCTAACGGGAAAGAATAGCTCGGATGGCTTGCGGATGACCTGATAGATCCAGTTGATGGCGAGCGACAGCGTTAGCAGGACCGCCACACCGATGATGACCTTCACGACCGCCGACGCGCGCCGGAAGGCGCGCCACCAACGTCGTCTCAAGCGAGCGCTTGGCCAAAGACGTGACAGGCGGAGGCGACGCGTGCGCGTTCCTCCAGTTTTCCGTCGGATGCTTCGGGCAGCGGTGAAGCGCGGCATCAGGTCAAGTTTCCTTCCACGGTAGAATCTCGCGCGATTGATGAATCCCACACTGGAAAAGCAGGTTCGAAAGTGACCGCCATTGGGAGCCCGGAAGCAAAGGTACCACCTTCGCGCGAGATAGCGCCTGACCATACGACCGAGGAAGCACCGTGAATATCTTCGCCGCAGCTATGCTCACACGGCGGGATGATTTTCTTTGACTTCTGCTCCGAGCGTCTCGTTGCGCTCTACCAACTGTGGCACGTGCGGCCAGCTTCAGGCGAGAGCGCCAGCCGTGGAGTCCAGCGGCGCGATCCGGGAGTTATCCACCGCAAAAACGGCAAAAACCCCGGCCCGAGGCCGGGGTCGCATCAACTTGCAGCAAAATGGGTGGCAACTGTCAGCCAGTATTACTTCTGGGAACCGTTGGCCGCCGCGGCGGCCAACTCGTGGACCTTGACCATCGCCTTATCGGCCGTCGTCTTCGCGCACTCCGCATCGCTCGGGGTTGCATGAAACGGATACTGGCGAGCAAGTTCTTTACAAGCTTGCTGAGCCGCGTCATTGACGCGCTTTTCGAGTTCCATAACGCCGGCGTGTGAGGCGAGATCGAGGCCCGCATAACTGACGCCATAGGCGAGCGAGACATCGACGATAGGTATCCCTGTAGAGGTGTGACCAACATGTTTCTCGACGGTTCGCGACGCTTGCACCGTGACTTCCTCAGTCTGCTGAGCAACGGCCATGCTGCCGACCAATGCGGCTGCGAACAATCCGACCGCGACTCTAATGACAATCTTTGTCATGGCTGCACTCCTGTTAGTGTTTGGTTTATTTACGGTGGCTACCGCAGTTCGCGCCCCCCGCTCGGTGACCAGTTCTTTCACTTGAAGGGGTTAATAGCCTAGGGTTTTGCCGCGCGTCCGCCATTCGTAGTTCTCCATCGCAGCCTGCGGAAAATACGCACAATGAACCGCGCGCACCGCGGAACTTCACATTACTGCCGATCCATCGAGGATTTCAGGCTCGTCAGCGGGTAAGCGAGTATGCGAGCTGGCCGCTCGCAGCCGCCGGTGTCCCTACGCCAAGTACGTATGGACCAGATGGCCTTTGCGAGCTAACTTTTCCCTGAGGCAGCAGCAATTGATGTTGGCTGCAATTCGCTGGCCGAATCAGGAGCGCACCGTGGCCGCACGACAAACTTCGAAACCTCTACTCTACAGTTTGATTGCCTCAATGCTCATCTCAGCGATCGCGCTAGCGGCGGATAACGCCCCGGCTGGTCCGCCTGAACCTTCCAAGGAAATGCGAGCAAAGATGGCAACCGTTCATGAACAGATGGCCGCGTGTCTGCGCTCCGATAAATCATTTAGTGACTGTCGCAGCGAAATGATGAAGGAATGTCAGCAGCTGATGGGTGAGCGGGGCTGCCCAATGATGGGAATGGGTAGTCACAACCCGATGATGATGAGAGGACCGAGCTCAGCGGCTCCAAAGGACAACTAAGCAAGCTTTGCTTTGTCACGAGGAAGTTAGTACTTCGAGTTAAGCTCATTGCAAGCGCGGGGCTCGTCGTCCTGGGCGCCGTGGCGGACGCGTTAAAAGACAGACCTACCCCGGAAGCGCTGCCCTAACAAGGAGCGCCAGCGCTGTTCGGTGCCGCACCGAACATGGTCGGTGCGGCTGCCACCCTGCCAGACTGCCCGAGAACCGGCGATGTTAAAATGAGAAATCATCATGGGTGACACCATTAGTTTGGAACCGCATCGTCACGACGCTCAAGCGGCCGTGGCGCCCCGCCATTCGTGCAGCGGTAATCACCCGCCTCCAGCCCCGGCTGGAGATCAGCAGATCGATCCCGTGTGCGGCATGGCTGTCACGGCGTCGATCGAAAAATTAAGGGATCACTTTGACGGCAACGACTACTTTTTCTGCGGTCCGAGATGTCTGGATAAGTTTCGCGCCGAGCCAGCGCGCTACGCGGTGACCGGCGAGAAAAAAGGAGGCGAGACATCAACATCGAGCGATGTGATTTACACCTGCCCCATGCACCCCCAAGTGCGACAGGTCGGGCCTGGCTCCTGCCCGATTTGCGGCATGGCGCTCGAGCCCGTCGAATCCACCGTGGACACCGGTGCGAACCCGGAACTCGTCGATATGCGCCGGCGGTTTTGGGTCGGAGTGCCGCTTGCGCTGGTCGTATTTGTGCTCGCGATGGGGCATGAGGTGCCTGGGCTCGCAACGATCGCTGATGCACCGTGGTCTGCGTGGATCCAGTTCGCCCTGTCGACTCCGGTCGTACTTTGGTGCGGATGGCCGTTCTTGGTGCGCGGAGTGGAGTCCGTGGGGCGGCGCAAGCTGAACATGTTTACCTTGATTGCCTTAGGCGTCGGGGCGGCCTACCTCTATAGCCTCGTGGCCCTACTCGTTCCGCAGGCGTTCCCGGCCAACCTTCGCGACATGCACGGACGTATCGGCATCTACTTCGAGGCCTCCGCCGTCATCATCGTTCTGGTTCTATTGGGTCAAGTGCTCGAGTTGCAGGCCCGGGAGCGGACCGGTGGCGCAATACGGGCGCTGCTCAAGTTGGCGCCCAAAGTCGCGCACCGCGTAACCGCCGATGGTGTCGAGAGCGACGTTCCGCTCGAAGACACGCGCGTCGGTGACCGCCTGCGCGTGCGTCCAGGCGAGCGTGTGCCGGTCGATGGAGTCTTGGAGAGCGGCGCCAGCGGCGTCGATGAGTCCATGCTCACCGGCGAGTCGATGCCGGTTGAAAAGATCGTAGGCGCGCGAGTCGTGGGCGGCTCGATCAACGGCACCGGCGCGTTCGTGATGCGTGCCGACAAGGTCGGCAAGGACACGCTGCTCGCGCAAATTGTCACGTTAGTCTCGGCCGCGCAACGCAGCCAAGCGCCGATCCAGCGCCTCGCGGATCAAGTCGCAGCATGGTTTGTGCCGGCCGTTATTGCCGTCGCGGTCGCGGCGTTCGCCGCGTGGCTCGCGTGGGGTCCCGCTCCGACGTTGGCCCACGCGCTCGTAGCCGCTGTGACGGTACTGATTATCGCCTGTCCCTGCGCGCTGGGTCTTGCGACGCCGATGTCGATCATGGTTGCGGTCGGTCGAGGAGCGCAGGAGGGCGTACTTGTAAAGAACGCGGCCGCACTCGAGCGTCTGGAGAAGGTGGACACGCTGGTCATCGACAAGACCGGTACCTTAACCGAGGGCAGGCCGCAGGTCACCGGCGTGCACCCCTCGCCTGGCGTCGAGCAAGACATGCTCCTGAGCGTGGCGCAGGGCCTCGAGCGAAGCAGCGAGCACCCACTGGCCCAGGCCATTCGTTCGTTCTCCAGCGGGCATCCGGTGGCGCCTGCTGTGATCACGGATTTCGCCTCTATCACGGGTGAGGGTGTTCGAGGTTACCTGGGCGGCGAGCCTGTGGCGCTTGGCAATAAGAAACTGTTGGAAAGCGCAGGTATCGATCTCAGTTCGGTCGCGGTCGAAGCAGACCGGCTCCGCGATGAGGGGGCCACCGTGATGTTCGTCTCCCGCGGAAAGGCTCTCTTAGGACTCGTCGCCGTGGCCGACCCGGTCAAGGCCTCGACGCCCGCGGCACTACACGCGTTGCGGGCTACCGGCCTTAAGATCGTGATGGTGACGGGTGATAATCGTCGCACGGCAGACACGATCGCCCGACAGCTCGGAATCAAAGACATTGAAGCGGAAGTATTGCCCGCGCAGAAGGGCGAGATCGTGAAACGGCTGCAGGCGGGAGGTGCTGTCGTCGCCATGGCCGGCGATGGCGTGAACGATGCGCCGGCGCTCGCGTCCGCCGACGTGGGGATTGCGATGGGCACGGGGACAGACGTGGCTATCGAGAGTGCAGGAATCACACTGGTCAAGGGCGATCTGATCGGAATCGTTCGGGCACGGCAGCTGAGCCACGCGGCCATGCGCAACATTCGCCAGAACCTGGTCCTCGCATTCGTCTACAACGCCCTCGGCATTCCCATTGCCGCTGGTGTCCTCTACCCAATGTTCGGACTGCTGCTCTCGCCGATGATTGCGGCCGCGGCGATGAGTCTCAGCTCCGTGTCGGTGATCGGCAATGCGTTGCGACTTCGTGTTGTGACGCTTTCCGCATGAACTAGGTGAACGCACGGATACATTCCACTCTGCGCAAGCTAGCGTCGGCATCATTGTTTCCAAGTATGGGCGGTAGATACTGCTTGAATCAGCGTTGACCTCAGAGCATATTCAGAGCAGCGCGCTTGGCTTAAGTTAAGAATATTCATCACAACACCATTCCTGATGTTGGGAGTAATGCTTAGATCTCGATTCAGGGCATTACGAGCTGTGGGATCACACAGGTTGTTGATAATCTCGTCTTGGTTCCAGTCAGCCAGACGAATACGAATCCACCTTGCACGGCAACCGGCAACAGCATCACTGCGCCAGGCGCGACCGAAATGAATTCTTCGGTTCAAGTTGGAGGTAACTTCGCGGGCTGCACGTCCAGCGGACCATTAGCAACTCCATCGGCAGTATCACGAGTACTCCGGCTTCGCTCACGGTCAACTGCATAGTTCAGGTGGATGCCACCAGGCACTCAAGTACGGCGGCGCTGTAAAGAGCCGCGCGAGGTAGCGGGGTCGGATTCGTGTTACTTCTACGAGATAAGCATCCTGAATATCAAGGCGTTCGTTGGGCTCCTATTCCTGCTATTGGTCATGGCGGCGCTGCTGTTTATCCCCGCGTGGACCCTCGACTATTGGCAGGCGTGGACGTTCCTGGCCGTCTATTTCGCATGGTCTCTCGCCATAACCCTGTACCTGATGAAAAGGGACCCAAGGCTCTTACAGCGACGGACGAGCGGGGGCCCGACGGCCGAGAAGGAGCCAACTCAAAAGATCATCATGCTTTTCACATCGCTAGGATTTATTAGCCTGATGATTTTTCCGGCACTCGATCATCGCTTCGCCTGGTCTCGCATGACGCCATATTTGGCCTTGATCGGAGACATGCTTGTATCGCTCGGCTGGCTCGCCATCTTTTTCGTGTTCAAAGAAAATACTTTTTCCTCTGCCACCATCGAGTTGGCCCCCGATCAAAAGGTGATATCAACTGGCCCGTACGCGGTCGTACGGCACCCGATGTACGCCGGAGCCCTTG
>Ga0075520_1001615_pt1 | contig 10917 bp, 8 predicted proteins | sample NGEPerB_FD_75100 | JGI IMG/M metagenome (GOLD analysis project Ga0075520, IMG submission 75100) | Arctic peat soil microbial communities from the Barrow Environmental Observatory site, Barrow, Alaska, USA - NGEE PermafrostAB12-B | ecosystem: Environmental > Terrestrial > Soil > Wetlands > Peat ...
GCGCAGCACCAGCGCTCCGCCCTCGTGGCGAGCGAGCAGCCAGTTGAACAGCGCGGTGCGCGCGCCGCCGATGTGCAGCGCCCCGGTGGGCGATGGTGCGAAGCGAACCCTCATAATCCGCTCGCATGCTAATCGGAGCGCACGTCTCGCCCGCGGGCGGCCTGCCCAAGGCGATCGAGCGCGGCGTGGCGCGCGGCTGCCGGGCGATCCAGATCTTCAACCAGTCGCCGCGGATGTGGCGCCCGACGGTCTACCGCGGGGAGGACGTGGCGGCGTTCCGCGAGGCTATGCGGGCCAGTCCGGTGGACGCCGTGCTGATCCACGCGGTCTATCTGCTCAACTGCGCGAGCGACGATCCGGACATCAGGGCGAAATCGCTGGCGTCTCTGACTCACTCCCTGCGCGTGGGGGCTGAGATCGGCTGCAGCGGCGTGGTGCTGCACCCGGGCTCGGCCAAGACGGGCGACGTTGCCAGCGCGATCGCGCGCGCGGGCGAGACGATCCGCGAGGCGCTCGCGGACAGCGAGGGCTGCCCGCTGCACCTGGAGAACACCGCAGGCGCGGGCGGCACGCTGGGGCGCTCGATCGAGGAGCTGGCACAGCTGATCGAGGCCAGTGGCGGGGATCGGCGGCTCGGCCTGTGCCTTGACTCCTGCCACCTGTTCGCCTCCGGCTATGACATCCGCACGGTGGCGGGCATGGATGCGACGGTCGCAGAGATCGCCGCCAAGGTAGGCCTGGAGCGCCTGGGCTCGCTGCACCTCAACGACTCGCAGACGGCGCTGGGCTCCAACCGCGACCGCCATGCCAATGTCGGCGAGGGCGAGCTCGGAGAGGATGGCTGCGCGGCGTTCCTGTCGGCGCCGGCGCTGGATGGCCTTGCGTGCGTGCTGGAGACTCCCGGTGAGGATCGCAGCGGGGCCTCGGCCGAGGAAGTGGCGCGCGCGGTGGCGTTGCGCCAGCGCGGCCTGGCTGGGCGCGCCTAGCTACCCGGTCGCGGCGGAGGCGACGGGCGCGAGCGCGTGTTGAAGCTCGGCGAGCAGCGTCGGCGTGTGCCGCACGCGGTGCTCCTGGCCGAGCCGCAGGCGGCGCGTGCCGGTGCTGGTGCGGATCTCCAGGCGCACCTCCGCGGGGCCGGGGAAGTCCTCGATCGCCTGTCCGAGCGCTTCGATGGCGCTCGGCGTCAGGTGGGCCACCTCCACGCTCAGGTGCACGGGGCGCGCGATCGCGGTGGCGGCGGCAGCGGCGGCGTGCGCCTGGGCGCCGGCGCGCTCGATCTCCTCCTGGCTCGGCGCGAAGGACTCCACGCTCTGCACCACCAGGCACGTCTTGCCTGCTTCCTTGTGGTCCACGCGGCCCTTGACCAGCACCACCTCATCCACGGCCAGCGCGGCCTCGTGCTCGGCCAGGGCCTTACCGAACACGAGCAGCTCCACGGCCCCGGCGAGATCGTCGAGCGTGGCGAACATCATGTGGTCGCCGCTGCGGGTGCGGATGCGCTTGGCCTCGGTGATGATTCCGCCGACGGTCACCCAGTCCTTGTCGCGGCGGTCCTCCAGCGCCGAGAGCGGGCAATCCACGCGCGCGCGCAGCACCTCGCGCAGCGGCTTCAGCGGGTGGGCGGAGACGAACAGGCCGATGGCTTCCTTCTCTGCGGCGAGCAGCGCGGGCTGGTCGAGCTCACCGGTGGGTATTTGGGGATGAACGGGTCGGCCGAGACCGAGGCTACCGCCGGGCGCGGCTGCGCCGGGCGCGCCCGAGTGCTCCGAGCCGGCCTGCGCGCCGCCTGCCTGCTCGTGCAGATCGAAGATCGAGCCCTGCCCGATCAGCGCGTCCTGCTGGATCTTCTGGCCGGCTGCCTGGGCCTGCTCGAGGACGACCAGCATGCCCTTGCGGCTGGCGCCGGTGGAGCCGAGCGCGCCGCACTTGATCAGCGCCTCGATCGCCTTCTTGTTGACCGTGCGGCTGTCCACGCGCTCGCAGAAGTCCCAGATCGAGGTGAACGCGCCGCCCTGCACCCGGGCTCGCTTGATCGCCTCGACGGCCTGGTAGCCCACGCCCTTGACCGCGTCCAGGCCGAAGCGGATGTTTCCCTCCACGACCGTGAACTCGTGGTCAGAGAGGTTGACGTCGGGCGGCAGGATCTCGATCCCCATCTCCTCGCAGCGGGCGACGAAGAACGGCACCTTGTCCTTGGTGGACATCACCGAGGAGATCAGCGCCGCCATGTACTCGGCTGGGTAGTTGGCCTTCAGCCAGGCGGTCCGGTAGGCGATCAGCCCGTAGCAGGCGGCGTGGCTCTTGTTGAACGAGTAGTCGGCCGACTTCTCGTTGGTCTGCCACAGGAACTCGATCACCTCCGGGCGGGTGCCCGAGGCGCGGCAGCCCTCCACGAACTCGGGCTTCAGCGCGGCCATCGCCCCACGGTTCTTCTTGCCGATGGCCTTGCGCAGGTCGTCGGCCTTGGCCCCGGAGAATCCGGCGAGCTCCTTGGAGATCTGCATGGCCTGCTCCTGGTAGAGGATCACCCCCTTGGAGGACTCGAGGATCTCCCGCAGGCGCTCGTCGGGGTAGGAGATCGCCTCGGGGCTGCGCTTGCCCCTGGCATACACGGGAATCTGATCCATGGCTCCCGGCCGGTAGAGCGCGACGAGCGCGACGAGGTCGTTGAACTCGTCGGGGCGCACCTTCTTCAGCGCCTCGCGCATGCCCTCGGACTCGAACTGGAACACGCCGGTGGAGTCGCCGCGCGCGAGCATCTCATAGGTCCGCTGGTCGTCCAGCGGCAGCGTGGTCATGTCCGGACGGCCAACGGCCTCGCCGTCGGCACCCCGGCTGGAGCGCTCGATGATGTCCAGGGCGTCCTCGATCACGTCGAGGTTGCGCAGCCCGAGGAAGTCCATCTTGAGGATGCCGATTTCCTCTATGGGCTTCATCGAGAACTGGGTGACGGTGCGGAACACGCGCTCGCCGTTCTCATCGGTGCCAGCGTCGGCGAGCTGCAGCGGCACGATGTCCGTCAGCGGCCGATCGGCGATCACGACAGCGGCGGCGTGAATGGAGGAGTTGCGCACGATCCCCTCCAGGCCCTGCGCCACATCGACGATCTGCTTGGCGGTGGGGTCCTCGTCGCAGGCCTTGCGCAGCGGCTGGCCGGGCTTCATGCAGTCCTCGAAGGAGGGCGAGCGGCCCATGATCGGGTCGGGGATCAGCTTCGCGAGGCGATCGCCGGCGCCGTAGTCATAGCCCAGCACCCGCGCCGCATCGCGGGTGGCGGCGCGCGGGAACATCTTGCCGAAGGTGACGATCTGCGCGACGGACTCGCGCCCGTACTTCTCGGTCACGTAGCGCATCACCCGCTCACGTCCGCGCACGGAGAAGTCGATGTCGATGTCCGGCATGGACACGCGCTCGGGATTGAGGAAGCGCTCGAACAGCAGGTCGTAGCGCAGCGGGTCGACGTCGGTGATGGCCAGGCAGTAGGACACGATCGACCCCGCGGCGGAGCCACGGCCGGGACCGACGGCGATGCCGTTCTCCTTGGCGAACTTGACGAAGTCCCAGACGATCAGGAAGTAGGCGTTGAAGCCCATCCGGTCGATCACGTCAAGCTCGGTCTCCATGCGCTCCACCGCGGCGGCGGGCGGCGGGTCGCCGTAGCGCAGGCGCAGCCCCTGCTGCACGCGCTCGCGCAGGTACTCGCGCTCGGAGCGCCCGTCGGGCGTCTGGAAGCTTGGGATCAGCTGCTTGCCCAGCTCCAGCTCGACGGAGCAGCGCTCGGCGATCTCGAGCGTGCTGGCGATCGCCTCGGGCCACTCGGCGAAGGCTGCGTGCATTTCGCCGCTGTCGCGCAGGTAGAACTCGTTGGTGTCGAACGTCAGCTTGGGGGCGGCGATGGTGCTCTTGGTCTGCACGCACAGCAGCGCCGTGTGGTGCTCATAGTCCTGGCGGCGCAGATAGTGCACGTCGCCGGTGCCCACCAGGCTGCCGCCTACCTCTTTGGCGATCTGGACGATGCCCTCGTTGCACTTCTCCTGGGGCGCCAGCCCGTTCTTCTGCACCTCGAAGTAGACGTTCTCCTTGCCGAACACTCGCAGCAGGTCGTCGGCGTGCGCGCGCGCGTCCTGGTGGCGGTCGTCGAGCAGCCGCTGGCAGAAGCGCGAGGCCAGGCAGCCGGTGAGCGCGATCACGCCCTGGGAGTAGCGCTCCACCTGGGCGAGGTCCACGGTGGGCTTGCCCCGCTGGAGACCTTCCAGGAAGCCGGCGGAGGACAGCTTGACGAGGTTGCGATAGCCGGCGTCGTCGGCGGCCAGCAGCGTCAGGTGGTTGCGCTCCGTGCGCCCGGAGGAGCGGGCCGCGTGATCGTCCACCAGGTAGATCTCGCAGCCGACGATCGGCTTGACTCCGCGGGTCTTGCACGCCTTGTAGAGCTCGACCGCGCCGTTCATGACGCCGTGGTCGGTCAGGCCGAGGGCGGGCTGGCCGAACTCCGCGGCGCGCGCGGCCAGGGCGTCGATCTTGCATGCACCGTCGAGCAGCGAATACTCGGAGTGCACGTGGAGATGTGCGCAGGAGGGCGTGCTCACGTGGACTGCATGCTAGGCGCCCGGGCGGATGGCGCTCAGCGGCTCCGCCGCTGTTTGCGCCGAATGCGCCAGCGTGTTATCAGCGACATGCTGTGCTTGTGCGGCGCGCGCACGACCGCTGGCGCCGCGGGTCTCACCTCGGGCGGGGGAGCCGCCTCGGCGCGGGCGCGCAGCCGCTCCACGGCGGCAGCCAGCGCCTGCGCCATCTCGGCTCCGCGGGGCTCGGTCGGCTGAGCTCCACGGGCCACCGCGGAGGCGTCCCACGCCGGCTGGAGCGGCTCGGGCAGGCCGGCGGCGGCTGTGGCCTGGGGCGCAGCCTGCGCCGCGGTCGGGGTCACGGGCGCAGCGGCGGGCGAGGCCGCGGGCGGGCCCTGCGCACGCTCGGCGCTCAGGCGCGCCACCAGCGCCTTCATGTCGCCGAGGAGCCCCGTCATGTGGATGTGGCCCAGGCGCATGCCCTCCAGCAGGCCCTCGGTGCGCTCGCGGGCGGACCGCTCGGACTCGAGTCCGTGCTGCATCTGCACGGCGCGGGCCTCCAGATCGCGCAGGCGCGCCTGCAGCTCGTGCTCGGCGCGGCGCAAGGCGGCGCGCTCGGCGGCTGCCGCCTGCTCGGCCTCGGCCAGCTGGCGCTGCAGGCTCTCCAGGCGCCCGGCCAGCTCGCGCGCGTCGTCCTCGCTGGCGCTCAGGCGACGGCTCAGCTGCTCGCTCTCGGCGTGGCTTTCGCGGTCCAGGCCGGTGAGGCGCTCCTCGGCCTCGACTCGCAGCTGCTGCTCGGCGTACTCGCGCTGCTTGACGCGGCGCAGCTCGTGCTCGCGCTCGAGCGCAGCTGCCTTCTCCGCGTCGATCAGCTCGGCCATCCGGGCCTGCTCGTCCTCGGCCTCGCGCAGGCGCTGCTGGAGACTCGAGACGTGGCGTTCGAGCGTCTGGACGGTCGCTTCGGCGGCCTCGGCGCGCCGTGTCAGGGCCACCTCGCCGCTCTCGGCGGCGCGGCGGGCGCGGCGTTCTGAGAACAGGTCGCCCTCGCTCCTGCGCCCCGCTGGGGCGGACTCGCCGCCCGGCGTCTCGTTTCCCTCGGCCATCACCTTGCCCGGTAAAATAAGGGGAGCGCCGGACGAGTCGACGCGGGCGCGGAAGCGGGGCTCAGCCGGCCAGGCGCCGGTTGACCACGACCACTGCGCCCAGCACGCCGGCGGCGCCCAGAGCGAACAGGGCGAACGAGCGCGAGGACGGCAGCCGCCGGCGCAGATACCACTTGCCCCCGCGCCAGACCGCGTAGCCGAGAAGCTTGTAGCCGGTGGCGCTCATCGCTCCCATGCTAGCCGCCCCGCTCACTGGTTGTGCAGGCGCCAGGCCATGCGCGACTGCAGCGAGAACAGCTCGATGAACCCGGGCGAGGCCGTCTGCGAGAACAGGCCGCCGGACTCGGCGAAGGAGGCGAGGCTGGCGTCGTAGACGGCGTTGGGCGAGGAGCGCGTGACCACGCGCGCGTGGCCCTTGTAGAGCTTGAGGGCGATGGTCCCGGTGACGCGCTCGCTCACCTGCTCCATGTAGGCGTCCAGGTCGCTGCGCAGCGGCTCCCACCACAGCCCCGCGTAGACGAGGTAGGCCCACTGGCGATCGAGCTGGGGCTTGAACTGGTTCTGGTGGATGGTGCAGACGAGGCGCTCCAGCTCCTGATGGGCGGGCAGGATCAGCGCGGCGGCGGGCGCCTCGTAGATGTCGCGCACCTTCAGCCCGACGATCCGGTCCTCGATGTGGTCGACGATGCCGACCCCGTGCCTGGCGGCGATCTCGGCGGCCGCTTCGATCAGCTCGACCAGCCCGAGCGTCTGCCCGTTCAGCGCCACGGGCGTGCCGCGCTCGAAGCGCAGCTCGACCTGCTCTGCCTCCTCGGGCGCGTCCTCGGGGCGGGTGATCAGCTGGAAGACGTCGTCCTCGGGGGCGTGGTCGAGGTCCTCGATCCAGCGGCCCTCCGAGGAGCGCCCCCACAGGTTGTCGTCGATCGAGTACGGCGCCTCCTCCGTGCCGCCCTTGACCGGGATGCCGTGCTCGCGCGCGTAGGCGATCTCCTCCTCGCGGCCCATCTGCCAGGAGCGCACGGGCGCGATCACCCTCAGCTCGGGGGCGAGCGTGGCGACGGTGGCCTCGATGCGCACCTGGTCGTTGCCCTTGCCGGTGCAGCCGTGGGCGACGGTGTCGCAGCCGGCGCTGCGCGCGTACTCGACGGCGAGCTTTGCGATCAGCGGGCGCCCGAGCGCCGTGAACAGCGGATAGCCGCCGCCGTAGAGCGCGTTGGCCTTGATCGCCGGGGCGAGGTACTCGCGGGCGAACTCCTCCCTGGCGTCCACCACGTGGCAGTCGAGCGCGCCGAGCTGCATGGCCTTGCCCTTGATGACCTCGTAGTCCTCGCCGGGCTGGCCCAGGTTGACGGTCAGGCAGACAACCTCCGCCCGGTAGGAGTCCTGGATCCACTTCAGCATCACGCTGGTGTCCAGGCCGCCGGAGTAGAGCAGCAGGACGCGGTGGACGTGTTCGGGGTCGGCCTCGTAGGAGGCGGTCCTGGTGTCGGGAATCTGGTGCTCGCGGCTCACGGGCTGGAATCGTAGCCGCGCGCGCGTTCCATCAGCGTAAAGGGCGCCGGCGCGTCGCTGAAGCCGAGCTTGGAATACAGGGCCTGGGCGTCGGCTGTGTGCAGCAGCCAGCGCACCTTCCAGTCAGAGCTCCGCTCGACGATCTCGCGCACCAGCTCCAGGCCGAGGCCGCGGCCGCGATATGCGGCGAGCACGTACACATCGGCCAGGTAGCCGACGATCGCGCCGTCGGAGACCGCGCGCGCGAAGCCAACCTGCTGGCCGATCTCTGATCGGTCGCCGCGGTAGAGGCCGACCACGCGCGTGGACCCGCGGATGGCGCGCTCGGTCAGCTCGCGCGATCGTCCCCGGCCCCAGTAGGACTCGCCGCTGATGAACGCGTGGACGGCGTCCAGATCGATGCGGCCGCGGTCGTCGTCGAGCTCGAAGCCGCCGGGCAGCTCGCGCGACACCCGCTCAGCCCTCCAGCGCGGCGCGCAGGCGCCGCAGCGCCTCGTCGATGTCCTGCGCGCCGATCGTCAGCGGCGGCAGCAGGCGCAGCGTGGTGGGCCCGGTGGCGTTGAGGACCAGGCGCTGCTCCAGCAGCGCGCGGCGCACGACCGCGGGCGCCTCCACGTCGAGCTCGCAGGCGAGCATCAGCCCGCGCCCGCGCACGGAGACCACGTGCGGCAGGCGCTCCAGGCCCTCGGCGAGCATTGCGCCGTGCTCGCGCACGCCCGCCAGCAGCCCGGGGTCGTCTGTCAGCTCGAGCGCCGCCAGCGCGGCCGCCGCGACCACCGGCCCGCCGGCGAAGGTGGAGCCGTGGTCGCCGGGCTGCAGGACATCGCCCAGCCGGGGGCCGGTGACCAGCGCGCCGATCGGCAGCCCGCCGCCGAGGGCCTTGGCGAGCGTGATCGCGTCGGGGGTGACGCCGGTCTGCTCGTAGGCCCACAGCGTGCCCGTGCGCCCCATGCCGCACTGGATCTCATCGAACACCAGTGCCGCGCCATGCTCGTCGCAGGCGGAGCGGGCGGCCTGCAGGAGCTCCTCGGAGAGCGCGTGCACGCCGGTCTCGCCCTGGATCGGCTCGAGCACCACCGCGGCCGTGTGCCCGTCAACGGCCTGCGCGAGCGCACGCGGCTCGGGCGCGACGGCGCGAAAGCCGGGCACGAGCGGCGCGAACGGCGCCTGCTTGGACTCCTGCGGCGTGGCGGACAGCGCTCCATAGGTGCGTCCGTGGAAGGCGCCGTGCACGACCACCACATCGCCCGTGCGCTTGGCCTTGCGCACGAGCTTGATCGCCGCCTCGTTGGCCTCGGCGCCGGAGTTGCAGAAGAACACCTTGCCGCCGAGGCTGCTGGCGGCCAGGCGCTCGGCCAGACGCATGGCCGGCTCGGTGTAGAACAGATTGCTCGTGTGCATCAGGCGCCCCACCTGCTCGCGCACCGCCTCCACCACGCGGGGGTGACAGTGCCCGAGGCTCGTCACGGAGATCCCGCACAGGAAGTCCAGGTACTCGTTGCCCTCCGCATCCCACAGCCGGGCGCCCTCCCCGCGCACGAACTCCACCGGCTGGCGCGCGTAGGTGGCGATCACGCAGGCGCGCTCCAAGTCCTGCAGCTCCGACAGGCTCACCTCCATACCTCCCATGGGCACGCAAGCCAAGCTGGGCAAGGACGCAGGGAGCGTGGCGTGCTTTGCACGCGAGCGACCGAGGACGCCGATCCAGCGCCGGCATGCGCGCTCATGGGGCGGCCTCGATCTTGGTGCCGATCCCTGCATCGGTAAACAGCTCCAGCAGCAGCGAGTGGGCGATCCGCCCGTCGAGGATGTGGGCGGCGCTGACGCCGTTGTCGATCGCCTCCACGCACGCTTCAAGCTTTGGCCGCATCCCTCCCTGCAGCCCGGGCAGCGCGTCCTTGACCTGCTCGGCGGTCGCCTGGCCTATCAGGCTGGCGGGGTCGGTGGGCTCGCCCAGCCAGCCGGCGACGTCGGTGAGGAACACCACCTTGTAGGCGCCCAGCGCACCGGCGACAGCACCGGCGGCCTCGTCGGCGTTGACGTTGTAGGAGTCGCCGTCGCGGTCCGCCCCGACGGATGCGATCACGGGGATGTAGTCGCTGGCGATGTGCTCGATCACGCCCACGTTGACGCGCTCGATGCGCCCGACGAAGCCGATGTCCTCTCCCCCGGGCGCGGCGCGGCGGGCGACGCGGAACAGCGAGCCGTCGTCGCCGCAGAGCCCCACCGCGGGCTGGCCGTGGCGGCTGAGGCGCAGCACGATCTCCTTGTTGACCTTGCCGACCAGCACCATCTTCGCCACCTCCACGGTGTCCCTGTCGGAGACCCGCAGGCCGCCGACGAACTCCACGGGCAGGCCCAGGCGCTCCATGTAGGCGGTGATCTCCGGACCGCCGCCGTGGACCACGATCGGGTTCAGGCCCACGTACTTCAGCAGCACCACGTCGCGCGCGAACTCCTCGCGCAGGCGCGAGTCCTCCATGGCGGCGCCCCCGTACTTGATCACCACCGTCTTGCCGTGAAACTCCCTGATGTACGGAAGCGCCTCGAGCAGCGTGCCTACGTCGCGCATATCGTCCTCATGTCGTGTAGTCGGCGTTGATGGTCACGTACTCGTGCGAGAGGTCGGAGAAGAACACCTCGGTCTCGGCGCCCTCGCCCGGGAGGGCGATCTCGTATTCGATCTCCGCGCGCTGCACCGCCCGCGCGAGCGCGGTCTCGTCGTGGGGGATCGCCGCCCCGGCGGAGCAGACCTGGATGCCCTCGATGGCGATGTCCACCGCGAGCGGCGTTGTGAACCGATCCCTCCCGCCCAGGGCTGCGCCGACCGCCTGGACGATCCGCCCCCAGTTCGGGTCGCCGCCGTGCAGCGCGGCCTTCACCAGCGGCGAGTTGGCCACGGCGCGGGCGGCCGCCTCCGCGCCCTCGACGCTGCCGCCGCGGACGACCACGCGCGCGCTGCGCCTGGCGCCCTCGCCGTCGGCGACCATCATGGTCGCCAGCGCGCGCAGCAGCGCGTCCAGCGCCTCGCCGAAGCGCAGCTCGTCCTCGCTCTCCGCGGCGACGCGCACGCCGCTGGATCCCGAGCACATCAGGATGGCGGTGTCGTTGGTGGACAACTGCCCGTCCACGGAGGCGCGGTCGAAGGAGCGCTGGACGCACACCCCGAGCAGCAGGTCGGCCGTCTCGGCGCCGAGCGCGGCGTCGGTCTCGATGAAGCACAGCATGGTGGCGAAGCGCGGGGAGATCATCCCCGCGCCCTTGCACTGGGCGCTCAGCCGCACGGTCCCGGAGGGCAGGGCGACCTCGAGGTTGGCGCGCTTCTCAAACGCGTCCGTGGTCTGGATCGCCTGCTGGAAGGCGTTGTCGCCGTCGCGGCTGAGCTCCGAGCGCGCCTGGAGGATGCCTTTCAGCACGGCGTCCACCGGCAGTAGGTGGCTGATCCCGCCGGTGGAGGCCAACGCGACCTCGGCCGGATCGACGCCCGCGGCGAGCGCAGCGGCGCCCTGGGTCTTGGCGGCGTCGTCCAGGCCCCTGCCTCCGGTCGCCGCGTTGGCGCACCCCGAGTTCGCCAGCACCACCCGCAGCGCGCCCAGGCGCGAGCGCTCGCGTGTGACGAGCACGGGCGCCGCCGGCATGCCGGTGGCCGTGAAGCGCGCCGCGCTCACCGGCGCCTCGCCGTCGCACACGAGCAGGCCGACGTCGGGGTTGCCGCTCGCCTTGATGCCCGCGGCCACGCC
>Ga0075520_1001616_pt1 | contig 10916 bp, 7 predicted proteins | sample NGEPerB_FD_75100 | JGI IMG/M metagenome (GOLD analysis project Ga0075520, IMG submission 75100) | Arctic peat soil microbial communities from the Barrow Environmental Observatory site, Barrow, Alaska, USA - NGEE PermafrostAB12-B | ecosystem: Environmental > Terrestrial > Soil > Wetlands > Peat ...
AAACGCGACATTGTTCGATTGCAGCAAAGTGGCGACGAGGTTCGTTGTATTCAGGGTCCCGATGTTTCTCATGGGAAATGCCATCGTCAGGGTTTCCCCCGGATCGAGGGCGCCGTTGGGAGGGGTGCAGTTCTCGGCCAGAATAGTGGGAGCGTCCACCACGATGATGGGGATATAGGTCTGGACGGCGTTGTAAATGACGAGCGCAAAATCCTGGTCCAGATCGGGCGCCTCGTTGGGAACGCCATCGCCGTTGAGCGAGGAGGCCTTGATGGTCACGATGAAATTCCCGGAAAAACCGGCCGGGAGGAAAATGCTTTCGACGTTATTGAGCGAATCCGCGGTGCCGCCGGGGACGGAGTTGGATCCGCTGAAAACGTTTCCTATGTAAGTCACCCCGTTGATGCTCAAGGTCAGGTCGAGGTCATTGACCAGGGCTTTTGCGGCTATGGGGCTGCCGGGCGCGTCCGTCCACGCCAGGGTGATGCGCAAGGGGCGATTGGATTCGCTGATGGTGCCGGTAATGGTTCGCGTTTGAAGCGAGGCGGTAAATTTGTCGGCCGCCACCTGGTCGCGCAGAATCCGAGGCACGCCGTCAAACGCGCTGCCAAGGTTTATCTCTCCCATTCCCTGGCTTGGGGACCAGAGCGTGTCGTTGGCGTCAACGCCATTCAAATACCGGCAGGAATTAATCAGGAAGGCTTTGGTCATGGCCGGGCTGGGCGGCGGCTGGTTGGTGTTGATGAAATACTGGCGCACCAATGCGCATGCCCCCGCCACCGCGGGCGCTGAGATGCTTGTGCCGCTGGAAACCGTGTAGAGCTGCTGCGTCAACGGAAAGAAATTATAGGGATTGCCCGTCCCGCCCTGGCCAGGCAAGGCGCATACATAGGCGGCGTCGAAACACGGAAGGGCCGTTCCAGTGCCATTGGTGGACGCCGGCCCGAGCTGAGGGGCGCCTCCCGTAATATGTGTCCCGGGCGCCACCACGTCGGGCTTCATCCGCCCATCCGCACATGGACCGCGGCTCGAAAAATCCGGCACGTCATTCGCGCTATCCGCGGTGATGTCCGCGTCATTGGCACAGCCGCTGTCGCCGGCGCTATCCGCGCCGCGGTTCGCTGTCGAGAGCGACCTCACGTTTTCGGAGGCGCCGACTGTGATCACATTCTTGGCTGAGCTGGGCGAAGTAACGGTTTGAAGGCCCGGACCTTCATTGCCGGCAGAGAACACTATGACCATGGGCTGATTGCCGGCCGCCGGGTAAGTGGAACCGTCCGGCTGTGCGTCCCGCACCAAAGCGTCGAACGCCTGGGCATCGGAATCGTAAGCCCCGTCGGAATAGGAATGGCCCCAACTGTTGTTGCTGATGCGCGCCCCGCTGTTGTAAGCGTCGGATTGAAGGGTCGGATAATCGGGATATGTGAAATCCTGGGGATCAAAGATGACTGAGGAACCAATTCGGGCAAACGGACAAACTCCAAGCCCATAAGCAAAGCCGCCCGAATCGGCAAACGGAAATCCCCCGAACGCGCAATAGCCGCCAATAATGTGGGCATTGAGCGTTCCATGACCGTCACAACCCTGCAGTGTCGAGCCGGTATTTGTAATCGTTCCTTCGAAGCGGTTGTACGCGATCCGGCTCGCCAATGAAGGTTTTCCCTGCGCGTACAACCCGAAATGCGCCGGCCAATTCGTGCCATTGTCGATCCCACTGTCCGACAGGTCCACGAGAAAGCCCGAGAGATCAAATTGCGCCTGCGTGAAGCCTTTGGACGCGAGCCACGCGAGGTACCCGGGACCCGAAGGCAATCCTCCGCTCAGATTGCCCGCAATGATTTGGTCCTGGCGTTCGTCGGATTTGGTTGGTTGCTGATAAGAGGCAATAAAAACAACATCGGCTTGCGCTGCAACCAGAGCCAGGTCGGCCTCAGGCAAGCGGACGATTAGATTGAGGAAATGCAATGCGCGATACCGGTTTTGCAGCGGTCCCACCCGGATGCGGTCGATCAAGGCGAGCGTTGCCGTGTTTTCATTGCTGTTGTCCACGATCTGGACCGCATACAACCCGGTGAGCCGGCTGGCGGCATTGGCTTGCGCCGCAGAAATGGCAGCGCGAGGATGGATTTTGTATTCCGGGGCGTAGGGACCTTCCCATTGAACGAATTCTGATGCTTTAGCCCAGCTTTGCAGGCGCTGAAGCGCCGCCGAATCACCGTAAACAAGGTAGGAATCGTGAGGGACGAAATTGAGGACCTGAACGCCGGTTTGCTTCAAAGCCTCCAGCCATTCGGGTTTGACCGGGCCTCCAAACTGGATCAAATGCAGGCGCCGGCCCGAGAATGCTCCCGCGGCTTTCCTTAAGGACTGAATTTCGGGTTTTCGGGTGTCCAACAGGCGCGCTTTGAGCTCAATGCGGTCGAGTTGGTCGGCGATTTCCTGACCCGTCGAGGCGCCGGCGAGGGCCGGGTCGGCCTCAAGGACTTCAAAATCGCCGTAATCTGCGACAAACCGGGCGCCCTGGGAAAGGAGTGATTGGGCCAAAGCCCGGTCAGTGACACGGAGCTTGTGGGGGGCCCCCGAGGCCATCATTACGAACAGAAACACCGATAATCCGCCGAAAAGCCGCGCGGATTTCTGGAGCAACCATTGTAAGTGTGCTGAAGAGTTAATACAGAAGGAAGATGCACCCGCTTAATTGTTTGTTCCAGGATGATTCTGCCAAACGTCAAAATATATCCGATTCCGAGTGAATAATTCGCTCAGACCTGATCCAATCAGGCCCATTATGCACTCGGACAGGCTCAAGTCAAACGGGGAGGTCCCGGATGTTGAAATTAGCCTAAAGCGGGAATTTGATGAGTTGGCCTGAAAAAGGGGCGACCCTCACCCCGTCCCTCTCCCATCCGATGGGAGAGGGGGACCATTCTGACGCGTTGGATGATTTGACCGCGCATGATTACGACGAACGCGTCGGCTCATTCCCCCTCTCCCGTCCGACGGGAGAGGGCCGGGGTGAGGGCTCTGGTTTCTCAACCGCCGGCCAAAACCAGATGTCGCAGGAGCAATTCCGGGGCGCAGCCGAAGAGAAGGATGAGCCCCGCGAGAATGCAGAGCACGATTTGTGTTAACGCAGGAACTGTCCAGGCGGGCGATCCTGGCGGAGGTTCCGAGAGATAAATCTGCTTGAGCACCTGCAAATAGTAATAGAGAGACACCGCGCTGCCCCCAAGGGCAAGCAGCACGAGCCAGAGCAATCCCAGATGCGATGCGCCACTCTTCAACGCGGATGCAAAAACGTAGAACTTTCCGAAAAACCCGGCCAGTGGCGGGATGCCCGCCAGCGATAACATAAAAATCAGCATGCAAAAGGACACGATGGGAGCGCGGCGGCTCAAACCGGCAAAGCTGGAAAGCTGTTCTTCCCCCGTCCCGCGTTCCACGATGGCCACCACGCCAAAAGCGCCCAGGACCGTCAATCCATAGGTGATCGCATAATAGAGCAGTGCCGCCAGGCTGTCCTGGTTGTGAGACATCACCCCGATCAGCATGTACCCGGCGTGTGCGATCGCCGAATAAGCCAGCAGCCGGCGCACGCTGCTTTGCACGATGGCGCCCAGGTTGCCCGCAACAATCGACAGGGCGGCGACGGCGGCGATGACCGGAACCCAGCCCGGTGCGAAGGCTTGAAACGCGCCGCTTCCTTCCACGCCGGCGAAGCCGATTGCCATGAATTTGGCAAAAATGAAAAAGCTGGCGAGTTTCGACCCTGACGCGATGAACGCGGCGCTGGGAGTGGGCGCGCCCTGGTATGCATCCGGAGCCCACAAATGAAATGGCGCGGCAGCGACTTTGAATCCAAACCCGATCACGACCATGACGATCGCAACCGCCAGGAGCGGGTCCAATCCCTGGCCGGCCAGGGCTGCGGCAATCCCGTGCAGATTGGTCTGGCCGGACAATCCGTAGAGCAGGCTGAATCCGAACAGCGTGAATGCGGCGGACATGCCGCCAAACAGAAAATATTTCAGGGCAGCCTCGGCCGACCGGATGCTGCGTTTGTTAAACGCGGTCAGGATATACAGCGATAAACTGGTCAATTCCAGCGACAGGAACACCGTGAGCAGGTCTTCCGAAGCGGCAAGGAAAATCATTCCCACAGCCCCGAGCAGGATCAACGTGACGTACTCGCCGACATGGCCGGTGAATTCCGATTCCAGAGACACCAGGATGGTGAAAACTGTGAAAGCCAGCAGGGCCATCTGGATAAATCGGACCAGGGCATCGCTCACCACCATGCCGCCGGAAGTCGCGGCAGAGTCTCCTGCGAGGAGAATCCACGCGATTGCCGCGACGCAACCGGCCGAGGCAACCAGGCCGCAGATCCAGAACCGGATTCGCACTTCCAGACCGCGCAGGGTGAAGTCGGCCAGCAACACCAGCAGCGCGGCGACCACCACGATGATCTCCGGAATGCAAAGCCGGAACGTCTCCCCGTAATTCATTGCGCCCCCCTTTGCCTCAACCACTCAAACAAGCGCGCGAACAGGGGTGAATCGAAACTTGGCACAATGACGCGCAGCAGGACATGCGGATAGATGCCGACGAGCAACGACACGCCGATCAGGAGTGCCGCGCCGAGGCGTTCGGGAATTGAGATCGGGTCCATGCGAGGCAGGGGCGCCGGGTCTGCGCCGGCCGAAGCTGGTTGCGCAGCATTCGTGTCCCCAAAAAACGCTTTCTGAATGGCTCGCCACGTGTAAGCGACGCCGACCAGGATGCCAAATCCGGCGAGCACGGCCATTGTTGGAAAGGCCTGCCATGCGCCGATCAGCACCTGCAGTTCAGCCACAAAACCGCTAAACCCCGGAAGGCCCATGGAGGCTGCGCCCGCAATGACAAACGTGACCGCGGCAAATGGAATCACCCGATGCAATCCCATCTTCTCCAGTTTTCCCAGATCCCGGGTATGCGCGCGATCGTAAACCATCCTTCCGACGACCGCGAAGAGCAGTCCCGCGATGATGCCGTGCGAGAACATTTGCAGGACGCTGCCGCTCAGGCCGATTTGGTTGAGCGTCATCATCCCGAGCAGGACAAAACCCATATGGCTGACGCTGGAGTAGCCGATCACGAATTTGAAAGCCTGCTGCACGAGGGCCACCATGGCGCCGTAGATGATGCCGATGACCGCAAGCGCGGCCAGCACATCCCTCCATGATCCGAATCCCAGGATTGGCGAGCTCCAGGCATCCAATCCCTGCGGGAAAAGAGTCATGGCAACGCGAAGGCAGCCATAGGCGCCCAGTTTCATGACGACACCGGCGAGGAGCATGGAAGCCGCGGTGGGCGCGGCCACATGACCGGTGGGCGCCCAGGTGTGAAGCGGCCAAATGCCGGCAAGAATTCCAAAACCGAGAAACACCAGCGGAAAGGCCCACATCTGAAATCCAGGCGGAAACGGGTGCCTGGAAAGAGCCATCAAATCAAATGTATTCGCCCCGGCCAGCACATAAGCGCAGATGAGTCCGGCCAGGACCATGGCGCTGCCCGTGAAGGAGTATAATGCCAGTTTCATCGCCCCGTATTCCCGCCGCGTGGAACCCCAAATCGCGATCAGAAAATACTTGGGAATAATTGCGATTTCATAGAACACAAACAGGAGAAACAAATCGAAGCTCAGGAATACCCCGTAGACGCCGCCAATCAGCGCGAGGTAGCACGCGAAGAATTCCTTTGTCCGATACTCGATATTCCATGAGAAAAGGATTCCCGCGACCGAAGCCAGCCCCGTCAACAGGACCAGCGTGAGGCTGATGCCATCGGCGCCGAGGTGATATTCAATGCCCAGCGTTGGAATCCAAGGCACGCGCGCCACCTCGAGAATGTCGCCGGGATGAAAGCGGATGAATTGCGCCAGCGCCACGGCCAATCCGGCGGTCGCGGCGATCAAGGCGGTGATGCGCGCCGCGCGCGCGTTAGTCTTCGGCAGGAACGCCAGCACCAGGGCTCCCAGGAACGAAATGTATATGGTCCAGGCCAGCATGGCTAAAAGGGCAGTTGCTCCACCATTTGCTGGACCGTGCTGTTGATCGTCCCGAGAACAGCTTGCGGATACACGCCCAACAGGAATATCAACGCAATCGGAACCCCCAGCATCCATCGTTCGGCGACCGTCAGGTCAGGCATCTTTGCCGACGCCGGCTGAATCGGGCCATGGAACACGCGCTGAATCAACTTCAGGATGAAAATGGCGGTCACGAGCAGGCCAATGGCGGCCAGGGAAGCCGAACAGGTTGCCAGGGGAAAGGCGCCTTTGAAGATCAGGAATTCTCCGACGAATCCATTCAGTCCCGGCAGGCCCAGGGAAGCGAACAGCGCAATGCCCATCAGCCCGCAGAGAACCGGCGCCTTCTTTCGCAGGCCGCCGAAATCTCCGATTCCCCGCAATCCGCCGTTGCGCTGTTCGAGCAGGCTGACGAACCAGAACAGCGTCGCCGCCGTCAGCCCGTGATTGAACATTTGAAGAAAAACTCCGTTCAAAGCCGCTGCTTTTTGGAGGGCCGCGCCCGCCACGTTTGTCGCCGGCGTGGCGACTGCAAACGCGCCGAGCAAACAATAGCCGAGATGGTTGATCGAGGAATACGCAAGGATGCGCTTGAGATCCCGCTGGGCCAAAGCCGCGCCGGCTGAAAAAATAATCGTGACCACCGCGAGCGCCAGCAACGGAGTCCGCAGCCAATGCATCTGTTGGGGAAATATCGGCAGCAAAATGCGCAAGAAACCATACACGCCCATCTTCGACATCACCCCCGTCAGCAGCATCGTTGTGCCGGTCGGGGCTTCGGCGTACGCCGCCGGCAGCCAGGTGTGAAAAGGCATCAGCGGGGTCTTCACCGCAAACCCCAGCAACGCTCCCAGGAAAATAACCACGGCCAGCATCCGCGTCGAAAGATCATGCCACCCCAGGTTCCTTCCGAGCTCGGGAATCAGTTTTCCGCCCCGCGCCAGCTCGGCCAGCGCGGTGAAATCCGAGACGTGGTCTGTCGTGCCGACATAAATTGCCAGGAACGCCAGCAGCAACGCCACGCTGCCCACCATTGTATAAATAAAAAATTGAGTCGCGGCCGCCGCCCGCTGGCTCCCTCCCCAAAGCCGGATCAGGAAGAACGCCGGTATCAGGCTCAATTCCCAGAACAGAAACCAATGAAAGAAGTTCAACGCGGTGAACGTGCCGAACAACCCGGCCTGCAGCAGGAGCACCAGCGCGTAATACAGGTGGACGCCGTGCGCGGACCGTTGCTCCACTGACGCGAGCATCGACATCATTGTCACAATCGCGGTCAGGACCACCATCAACAGCCCAAGACCATCGACGCCGACGCGGTATTCAATTCCCAGGTAGGGTATCCACAAATGGCGTTCCTCAAACTGGAACCCGCCCGAGGAGGGATCAAACTGATGCCAAATCCACAAAGCCAAACCGAGGGCGGCAAAGCCAAAGCACAGGGCCATTTTCCGGGCGAGCTTTTCGTTTTGCTTTCCAAGCCCGGCGACCACCAACGCGCCAAAGAACGGGATCAGGGTCAGGACAGTCAGCAGGGAGATCATTTGCACCCCCAAATCAGCATGAGCCCCAGCGCCGCCAGCGCGAGACCGATGGCCCGAAGATAATGTTGCACCTGGCCATCCTGAAGCCGCGACACGCCTCTTCCGCCACGCCTGAGCTCATTGCATCCCTCGTCAAACCCGAGGTTCACCACGTACTCATCGCAGGCCCGGTTCAGCCAGGAAAGTCCAAGGACTGCAAACGCGGTCAACTGCACAAGCCCGTTCCAGACCCATGCGTCCAGCCAATTGCACGCCCGCGACCACCATAACGTGAACGCCACGATTGACCGGTCGTAGATTTCATCAAACCAGAATTTATTGCGCAGAATCACGAACAGATCCGCAGGCAGCCGTTCCAAAACGTCAGGCGCCTCCGATGTCTCGACGGGTTTGCGGCCATACAACCACCATCCGGCGCCCAGCCCGGCGAAGACCACCGCGCTCGAAGCGAGCATAATTCCCCAGATTCCTGCGGCCGGCCCCGTTTCGCCGCCCAGAAATTTCTGGAACCATGGCCAGAACGGAGTCCCGATCGCCGCCGGCGCAATGGAAAAAATCGCCAGGATGACCAGCGGCGCTGTCATGATGGCCGGACTTTCATGCGGCTCGGCGCCATGATCGCTCTGGTGGGATGGCGCTTGAAGTTTGCCCGCATTGCCCACCCGATCCTCCGCAATGCCGCCATGCTCGACCATCCTTTGTTCGGAGCTGCTTGTCCTGCCCAGGTTCAAACGGCAATTCCCAAAAAACACGAGCGCCACCTGCCGGGTCATGTAAAAAGCCGTTAGAAATGCGCCGGCCAGCCCCAGGAAAAACGGGACGCTGCTGGGCGTCCAATTGTGCGCCGCGTGAAGAATGGCGTCCTTGCTCCAGAATCCCGAGAACAGCAGCGGAAATCCGCTCAGTGACAACATGCCGATGGAATACGTCGCGAAGGTCACCGGCATCCATTTGCGCAATCCGCCCATGCAGCGAACGTCCTGCTCCTCGTGACATCCGTGTATGACAGACCCGGCGCCCAGGAACAGGAGGGCTTTGAAAAATGCGTGCGTGATCAGGTGAAACATCCCAACGGCGACGCCCCCGGTTCCGAGTCCCATCATCATATAACCGAGCTGCGACACGGTGGAATAGGCGAGAATGCGTTTGATGTCGGTCTGGGCCACGGCCACGCCGGCGGCGAAGATGGCGGTGATCGCGCCGACCCAGGTAATCACGGTGAGCGTGGTTCCGGTTCCGGCGGCCATCAGCGGGAAGACGCGCGCGACGAGAAACACGCCTGCGGCGACCATGGTTGCCGCATGGATGAGCGCGCTGACCGGCGTGGGGCCTTCCATGGCGTCGGGCAGCCACACATGCAAGGGCACCTGCCCCGATTTTCCCATGGCTCCGCAGAAGATCAGCAGCGAAATCGCCACGGCCACCGGCACTCCAAACGTCGTGAGTTGACCGGCCATGGCGCCGAGAGCGGTTGTTTCGAGACAGCCGCGGCCCGCGTCGTAGCAGAGCAGGGTGCCGGATTGCGCATAGAGCCAGACCAGGCCAATCAGAAAGGCGATGTCGCCGATGCGAGTGGTTATAAATGCCTTCTTAGCTGCGGCCGCAGCGCTCGGCTTGTGGTACCAGAACCCGATCAGCAGATAGGAAGTGAGCCCGACCAGCTCCCAGCACATGAAGAGCAGAAGGAGGCTGTTGGAAATGACCAGCCCCAGCATTGCCCCGGCAAACAACGATAGAAAACAGAAAAAGCGCGTGAAGTTCTCATCCTTCGCCATGTACCCAATGCTGTAGATGAAGATCAGCAGGCCCACGAACGACACCATCACCAGCATGAGAGCCGAGAGAGGATCCAGCACCCAGCCGAGCGTCAGCCAGTCGGTGCCAAATTGGAACCACGGAAAACTGAACACCTCCCTTGCTCTGCCGCCGCCGGAAAGCATGGTGTGCGACAGCGCGCACAAGGACAGAAGCAATGAGCCCGTAATTGATGCAATTGCAGCGGATGCCGCGAACCTGCGGCGCCTGCGAGGAGCCAACGCCGTCAGCCCCGCTGCCAGCATCGGCAGCGCCGCGATCAACCAGAGATTTTTGAGAATCCAGCTCATCGTCGATCACCTATCCCTGAAGCCGGTTCACCTGATCGAGGTTGGTGGTCTTGTAATGGCGATAGATGGAAATCACGAGTGCCAGGCCGACGGCGGCTTCGGCCGCGGCCACCGCGATGGAGAAGATCACGAACAGGATTCCCGTCAGCGCTTCGGGATGCTCGCTGAATCTCCAGAAGGCGATGAAGTTGAGGTTTGCTGCGTTGAGCATCAACTCGATGCCGACAAGCACGAGGATTGCGTTGCGGCGGATCAGGGCGCCCGCAAGCCCGATGGCGAACAGGAACGAGGACAATACGAGATAGCCGGGCAGGGGACTCATGGATGAGAATGGGTTGTGGGGTCGGTAGGGCCGCGCTGCGCGCGGCCTTGCTCTGGGCTGGCCGCCGGTTTTTTTGGCTCCTGCATGGCGATGATGACGCCGCCGATGAGAGCCGCTGTCAGGAGCAGGCCAACAATCTCGAGCGGGAGCACGAACCTGCGCATCAGCGCGTCGCCAACCTGGCGGACCGCAATGTCCGGTGCCGGTGGAATGCCGCGGGGCAGGGCGGAACTGCTGGCAAGCGCATAGATCAGGACGCCCAGGACCAGGACCGCAATGAGAACGCCGCTGATCCAGCCTTTCGAGAGCATGGGTGTATTGGCGGATTCACTGCCGCGTGTCAGAAGGATTGCGAAGACGATCAGGATGGCGACGGCGCCGACATATACCAGGATTTGGACGAACCCGACGAACTGCGCGCCGAGCTGCAAATACGCGGCGGCGAGCCCGGCAAAAGCGAGAGTCAGCGCGAGCACGCAATGCACCAGGTTGCGCATTCCCACGGCGGCCACCGCGGCTGCTGCTGTTACTGCGGCTATAAGACTGAATGAAAAACTCATCTTGAAACCCGCTATTCGGCAAATCGATACCGGCGCTTTTCCAGATTCCTGCCCTGCGCCAGCCCGCGTCCCAGCATCACGTACGGGCCAACAACGATTAATGAACAAACCACCCATCGCGCCATTCCCGGCGACATCCTCAGCCAAATCCCCGCGGCAAGAATGTTGATGAGGGCCATCGGCAGCATGAATTTCCAAGCGAAATTCATGAGCTGATCCATGCGCAGCCGCGGGAGCGTCCCGCGAATCCAGATGAACACCGCGATGATCGCCAGCAATTTCGCAAAGAACCATGCCCAGGACGGCACGAATTCAAGA
>Ga0075520_1001617_pt1 | contig 10910 bp, 8 predicted proteins | sample NGEPerB_FD_75100 | JGI IMG/M metagenome (GOLD analysis project Ga0075520, IMG submission 75100) | Arctic peat soil microbial communities from the Barrow Environmental Observatory site, Barrow, Alaska, USA - NGEE PermafrostAB12-B | ecosystem: Environmental > Terrestrial > Soil > Wetlands > Peat ...
CAACCAACCCATGGGATTCTACAGCGTCGCCACCCTGGTCCAGGACGCCCGGCGTCACGGCGTCCGGGCGAAACCGGTCTGCGTCGCGGCCTCGCACTGGCTGACCACGGTGGAGGCGGACGACGCCATCCGGATCGGCCTGCATCGGGTGAAGGGCCTGCGCGAGGCGGCGGTACAGACGATGCTGGCGGCGCGCGCGCAACGGTCGTTTGCATCGCTGGAAGATTTTCTGCAACGGACCGGATTCAATCCCGACGAGCGCCGGGCCCTGGCCACCGCCGGTGCGCTGAACGCCCTCGCCGGACATCGGCGCGCCGCCCTCTGGCAGGTGGAAGGCGCCCTCGCCCCCGAGGATCTTTTCAGCGCCGTCGCCGAGGACGGCGGCGGCGAACTATCCCCGCTCGAAGCCATGACGCACCTCGAGCGCCTCGCCGCCGATTACCACACCCAATCGCTGACGGTCGGCGAACATCCGATGAAGGCGATCCGGGCTTCGCTCCCGGGGATTCTCCGCGCCGCGGATTTGGCCGGCGTCCGCGATGGCTCGCGCGTCACCATCGGCGGCAGCGTGATCTGCCGTCAGCGTCCCGGCACCGCCAAAGGCTTTGTCTTCGTGAGTCTGGAGGACGAAACGGGCGTGGCGAATGCCGTCGTGCGCCCGCAACTCTTCGAGCGCTGCCGGCTGACGATCACGCAGGAGCCCGCGCTGCTCATCGCCGGCCGCCTGCAACTGCACGACGGCGTGATCCACATCAAGGCGGAGGAGATCCGCGCCCTTCGCTGCGACGATCTGCCCGCCGAGGAGTCGCACGATTTCCGGTAAGGCCAACCCCAAACCATTTTACAGGAGGGAACGAAGGGAACGGAGAAAATGGATCCATTTCCAGCGTCTGCGTGCGGTTCAGCTCCCGATTCTTGGCCGGATCCATGCCGTTGCCAATGATGGTGGTGCGCGTTGTCCCAAACGCGCTTGGATCACCTTGGCTGCAGCGCCGCCGTCGTTCCGGCCCTGCGATCTACGACGCTGCCTGCCCGCAACGTATCGAGTGACGCAGATGTTGCCCACCGCAACGAACCGTGGCACCGTCTGGGTATGAAAGCCGCTGTTGTGATCGCCAATCCGCAAATTCTCAGCGGCACTCCCGTCTTTGCTGGAACCCGCGTGCCGGTGAAGGCGCTCACTGATTACCTTGAGGAAGGGGCTTCCATCGACGAGTTTCTCGATGACTTTCCCACCGTTCAACGCGAACAAGTGATCCAGTTTCTCGAGGAAGCGCGCGAACGCATGATTGCCGCCGTCGCATAAGAGTCATTCTCGACGAGTGCCCGCCGCGCAAACTGGGTCTGGAACTGACGGGCCACTTGGTTGCCACCGTGCCCCAGGCGGGCTGGGCCGGGATGGCTAACGGGAGCTTCTGGCGCTCATCGCGGGAAACTACGACGCGTTTATTCAAACATGACCCCGTCGGATCGTCCCCAGCCGCTGGGGTTATCGACTGAAAAACGCGGCGGTCCTATCTCCTCAGCCCTTTTCCCCCGCGTCGGGTTTTCTCTTCGCCTTCCGAACTCCAACCGTAAGGCAGAGCACTGCAAGAAGTCCTCCAATGATAGTAGTGACTTCATAACTATCAAAAGGGGGGGACCAGGAGTGCAACTGGCCTGCAAGATTCGTGGCGCGAATATAGACCCAAAACAATCCAGCGCCGCCAACTACTATCAAGCCAATGCCGAGGTTCTTGTCATTTGTGTTCATAGTTCTGTATGGGGTAAGCACAGGTGCTTCCGCCGCACCTGACAGTAGCTTCAAGGCCTACGAGAGGTTTCTTTCATAGGGTGTGTCTGGTTGACTGCGGAGTGGGAGGTTTTGCATAGTTATTGCTGTGTTGGCGTTGAACCTCGGCGTGACGATGGCCGCGCTGTGATCAGGTGGATCAGTTCACGAGTCGGAGATTCCCTTAATTCGCGCCCTTCCCTGAACTACTCGACCTGCGGCGAGCAAGAACAGCGCACCATAGAACCACGTGCTCGGCGCGCCACCCCCACCGCCTCCTCCGCTACTGCCTCCACCGCCGCCACCGGGCGGCGGGGTCACCGCATTGACGGTGAGTGCAGCCTGATTGCTGGTCACACTGCCCAATGAATTCGAAACTGCGACGGTGTAATTCCCTGCGTTGGCCGATTGGACGTTCGACAGACTATACGTGCTACTTGTCGCGCCATTGATCGCCGTAGTCCCGAAGTACCATTGATATGTGGGAGCCGGGATGCCAGTCGCAACGACACTGAAACTCGCGGAACCACCAGCGATCACGGTCTGGCCTTGGGGTTGCGTTGTGATCACAGGAGACGACAGACTCATCGCCTCGCGGATCGTTTCGTTGCTCGTATCCGCAATGAAGAGAGCTCCCCCCGTTCCGCACCTCACACCGGTTGGGAAGTTGAACTTCGCGCCGCTTCCTGTCCCATCCGTGCTTCCATTTTGACCGGCGATGCCCGCCACAGTGGCTACGACTCCATTTGTGTCGATCATGCGCAAAGTGTGATTGTCCGTATCGACGACATAGAGCTTTCCTAACGTGTCGATTGTGAGGTCTGATGGGTTGAAGAAACGGGCTGCAGATCCCATGCCGTCTGATGCGCCAAACGTCCCGGCAAATCCCGCAAGCGTCGTTACAACGCCACCGGGCGTAACTTTCCGGATAGTTTGGTTGTTGGTGTCTGCAACATACAGGTTGCCAGACGTATCAATCGTAATTCCTTGCGGTGCGAAAAACAGCGCGGCCGTACCTGTTCCGTCAACATTACCGGCAGTCCCGGCACGACCGGCGAGTGTTCTGACAGTTCCGTCAGAACCGATTCGTCTGATAGTATTGTTCAGGGTATCGGAAATATAAAGATTTCCCCCGGTGTCGATGGCCACGTCCGATGGGGCATTGAACGTAGCATTAGTTGTCGTTCCGTCGCTGCTCCCAGCGGTTCCCGGGATTCCAGCGATTGTGGACACCGCTCCTGAAGAGGCGATCTTCCGAATCAAATCATTCCTGGTGTCGGCAACGTAGAGATTTCCGGACGAGTCCAGAGTCATGCCCGACGGATGGTTGAATAGAGCCGCGGTTCCGGTGCCGTCCGCGCTGCCGCTCACAGAACCTTGGCCGGCGATGGTTGCCACGACACCTGACGGTGAAATTCTTCGTATCGTGTTGTTGTTTGCATCGGCAACATAGACATTGCCTGATACGTCGACTGTGAGGTCCGCCGGGTTGTTGAAGCGCGCCGCCGTGCCGACTCCGTCGATGTTGCCGATCGTCTGGGACGATCCCGCGACCGTCGTCACCAGCATCGGCTCCGCGACAACCAGATCAGCAGCACTCGACGTCACGACACCCAAACTGTCGTTGATGACGCACCGGAAAGCATCCCCGCTCATGCCCGTAGTTGCAGCGTTGACAGTCAGCGAACTGGTCGAGGTCCCGGAATAGGTCGCAGAGTCAGCAAAATTGGCCCACGTCGAACCGCCGATCGGCATGCGTTGCCATTGATAGGAAGGACCAATACTCAAGACGGAGACTTTGAACGTCGCGTTCGCCGCCGGTATCACGGTCTGGGTTGTCGGTCGACCGGTGATCATTGGCTGAGTTTCCACCGACAATGTTGCGGCATTGCTCATCACCAACCCTGCAGCATTCGATACCGCCACCGTGTACGGTCCAGCATTCGCTACCGTGGCGCCTGTCACCGAGTAGCTGGATTGCTGAGCCAGGTTGATAGGCCGTCCATTGAAGTACCATTGGTAGCTCAAGCTTCCACCTGTTGCATTCACACTGAAGTTCGCATTCTGACTCGCCTCCACGAGCTCCGGTGCCGGATTTGAAGTCACCACCGGCAGCGTCACACCTGTGACCTGTACTTGCGTGCCATACTCAGCGTCTACCCTGACTTTTGCCGTCGATTTCACAACCCCCACCGATACAGTAATCGTCGCTGTGCCATCCCTGACTGCGGTGATTGTCCCGTTCGAATCCACCGTCGCGACACTTGGAGCGCTTGATGCAAAAGAGAGCGCGGACAGATCATGGAGATTCAAGCTGCTTCCATCTGCGAAAGTGCCCAAAACATATAGTGTTTGGCTATTTCCTACGCTGGTGAGAAAAACATTTGCCGGGTTCAATTTTATCGCAACCAATGATGCAAACGGACCCACGTTAACACTGATCGAATTCGATTGAAGGACCGTTCCATCATCTAGAACCGCGCAGGCGTTAATCGCATAGGCGCCCACAAAATCCGTTGGTATCTGGAGTTCTGCCGTCCCGTTGCTGACCGCTGCCGTAGCTCCCGGTCCCACAACCAGTGCTCTTACAACCAGCGCCGAACCCGAGTACGAAACCGATATTGAGATCGTGCTGCCCGGAGTCACGTCAGTCGAGCCAGTGCTCATCACGAGTGAGCCCGACGTCGCCATCGGCAACGCACGCGGGCCCACTGAGAGCGCTCGTGCCATCGTGAGACCATTCGATGCCGATGCGCTCCAGATAACGCTTGGCGAAGGAAATTCCCCAGGCACCAACGAATAGTTAGGGCAACCAGATGTCAGTTCATCAAATACACCGTATTGAGGATCTGAATAATACGATGCATCTCCTGTGCAGTCCAAATGATCGCTTCCGTATTCGTCTGTGAACGTGTGTGTCGATAATCCGAACGACAATGGGGTTATGCCACCCTGCTGACTGACTACAGTCACGACGCCATCGTTGGCCTCAATACCCATGGCTAATTCAGCTTCATTAACGCCCAGAAGAAGATCCAACACCGCGTACATGCCAGAAATATTCCGGTTAGATACCACCGGAAGTGGAGGGTCCCCGCAAAGGGCTATGGCAGGAACATTGGTCTCTGGAATACTTGATAAAGCAGCGCTGCCAATACAAAGATCATCAATCGCCCCCTTATTGATAGGCATTCCGGCCAAGTTGCAAAGGTAGCTAAAAAACGGATTTGGTTCGCCTCGCTCTTTGATAACATTGGCCAATAGCGACCCGAGATGGGGAGTATTGAGCGTCGTGATCGAATGGAAGGCGCCCATCGCGAAGTTCTTGTTCGAATCGTAGCGGGAATCCTGGACGAACTCGCGCGCCAGAATTCCTCCCATACTGTGCCCGATTACGTCGACTTGTGTGGCGGCGTAACCCTCAATATGGGCGCAATTGATGGTTGAATCGACCCACTGCCCAACAGCTTGGTCGTTCGTGGAGAAGTTAGCGGCGTTCGTGCGAACATAATTCGCGGCAAACCAAAAGAAGCGCCCGTCCTGTTCAATGGGAGATTGGTTCCATGCCCCGGCGTCTGACCAAAGTCCATGGATCAAAAGGACCGGCGGGCGATGGATAAGGATGGCCTGCTGGATTAAGCTACTCGACGTAGAAACGGACACTACCACCGATCTCGTCGGGCTCCCAATGTCGGAGGCGTTCCCAGAATAGAACAGCGAAGGAGCCTGGTATACCACATATGCGAATGTACCGTCCGAGTTCACGGTCGTAGAGACAGAGATCGACTGCTGGCCAGGTCCCATAGGACCCGTTCGCGAGTTCAGACATCCGTCGGTCGCTGACGAGTAATCCGATTGTGCAACCGAGAATGTGACTTTGGGCGTACCAGCGGGAACATTTGCCCGGAGCAGTATCAACGTGACACTGTCAGCGCATACTCCCTGACATATTTTGCCAGAAGTCGCGAGCTGATGCGAATCAGTAATTAGTTTATTGGCGCCCTGCATGAGGCTGAAAACAGGGTCCCCAGAATTTGGATCAACAAGATCGACTGAAATATTCGGTGCCCCATTTACCGTCAACGTGCCAGCATCCAATGTAACTGAGCCATTGCTATTCGACAAGGTGACCGAATATTTGCCTTGGTTCGATGACGAAACGGAACCAATCGTGTAAATGGAGCCGGTCGCGCCGGCGATCGCCACGCCGTTTAGACCCCATTGATACAGCACGATTCCCGTACTGCTTACTGCATTGACCTGCATCGTAACCGTGCTACTTCCCGTCACGGCTATATCCGGTGCCGGCTCCACAACTGTCCCAGTTGGTGGCATATTCGTTCCGAATGTGAACGTACCCCAATCCGCGTCGCCGTTATACACCGCTATCCAATATCCGCTGCCCGGTTCCGTGAAAAACATATAGTGGTAACTATCGGCGCTGCCAAACTGCACCTCACCCACGCAACTACTCTCCCGCACATAGGTGAACGACCCGTTGAGTCCCTGTGCCACGCTTCCGTAATTTGAAAGGTTAGCCCATGAGCCATTGTTCCCCCAAGCGGTGGTTCCGCCGCCATCGGTCGCCAAATAATCATGCCCCAACCCGTCAAGCACGACGAACGTCTCCGTCGAGTTTGCAATCGAAGCCGGAGCGAATGCTGCGGGCACGATGAACGTGCCCGCTGAGTTGCCATTGGAGGCCGTGAGGGAAAAAACGCCGCTGTCCCCACCGGTATACAATATGGCGAAAGAAAACTTCGTATTCATATTATACAAACCGATACATTGGAACGTCTGCGCCAGATCCGAATAAGTATATGTGCCGGATTCGCCGTTTCCTACCCCATCACCTTGCGAAGATATTGAGTCCAGAAAAACAAATGAACCGCTTTCCGTGAAATAGAGGTGGGTCGTGCCTTTTGCGATCCAATTGCCAGATCCGGATTCCTCCAACATAACGTAATGAAAGAGCGGTGTCGCAATGTTAAAGGTTCCGGACTGTGTACTGCCGCCTTGCGTGCACACGAAATTCCCGGAAGAGCTCGAAGTGAATGTCAATGTGAGGTCGAGCGAACCCGTGTTGAGACTATACGATATGTGTGCCGTGTTCGCATCGACTGTCGAATAGCCGAAAGTCCCATATTGTCCCGACGCCACTGAACCGCTGACGTCAACGATCGCGCAAGTTCTTCGTTCACCGTGGACCACGGTGTAGGCACCATTCAAGGGAAGGTTTCCGGATCCCCCTGTAATCTGAAACATAATGTCCTCATCTGCAATCGCCGTTGGCACGACAGAGGCAACAGCCTGTTCTCCCACATTCGCGCTCGAAACCGAAACTGGGGCCGTCCACGGCGGATTCCCGGCCAATTCTGTCGTGCGGTCCTCCACCGCTTGACTCTTTTCTTGACCGAGACTCGCAGACTCCAGCGCCGCCTTCCATTTTAGAAAAGCCGATCTCGTGGATGCGGGGTTGAGTACCGTCCCCGTACCGCTCACCCTGCCGTTTGGATCAACCGATCCAACAAGAGCGTTCTCCTCATCTCCGGAAACAGCCGAATTCCGGACAGAAGTCCGATCAACGTATTGGGCAAAGATCGGGCTGGTTCGCCCAAGCAATATGAGCGCCGTTGAGCTGATGAATATATGGAGGTTATGGGACCTAAGGGAGATGTTCATAGTCGATGTCAGACGCACCATGCTGTTATCGTTGGTTGTTTTTCAAAAGACCTGCAGCGCTCTTGCCGTAGAGCGCCGGCAATGCTGGAGCTCAAATCCACCGCCAGGTCCGAGCAAATCCCGCGAGGAAATCCGCCTTCCCGCCCCAACCGAATATCGTGCCCCGCAATCCATTCCCGATGGCTTCTGCTTGGGCCTCTTTCGTCGAGTTGTCCTTCTGCATTCATCGCAAAGGTGACGCTGCGGAACGGAGTGGGGTTGTGCTAGAGGTCTGCACGATGAGCTTCGCCCTGCCCGCAGGAACAGTGAGCATGTAGTATGTCGCCCCAGCTCCGCCGAACAAACCAGACAACGTCGTTTTGTTGTTCAGCTGGGTTACGGTTTGTGCAACCGCAGCAGGGATTGAAGACAGCAGAGCGATAATCGAGACTATTGCTAGTTTCATAGCTATATGAAGAAAGCCCAATTCCTTTGGTATGAAAAGAGCAGCCGAATGGGGTCGGGTTGCGGATGTTGATGTGCCAACGAATCCATCCAATGAACGCTGCCACTGAACCACTGCCCTCGAACATCGAATCTTTGGCAGGATTGCCATGATTGCATTCGGACGAATCCAAAGTGGAAGCACACGCGCCGCCGGAAACAAATCCTCTCGTCCCGCCAAATGATCGGACAAAAACCATCGTTTTCATAGTCAAAATGGAATATTTAGGGCCGACTGTGAGGAAGATTTCCCCGAGGCGCTGCGTTGGCTTCCTGTCGTGTTGCTTTTCGGATTGAATGCCGCGCGTCTGGACCGTGGGGCGTTGGGGCATGCGATCATGGATTCGAGCGCACCGACATCGCTGCTGTGCCTCCTGCGGCGACAAAGCCGGGTTTTGCGCCCCAACGGAGTATGACCAGTGGCGAAACCACGCCTGCCAGCGCTGGAGGTGCGGACGCAACCACTTTCGAGAATTGGTCCTGCAATCTTGAGTACCGGCCAGACTCATTTCTTCGTCTTCGTTAGCAAAGGGGAAATGTCTCAGGTCATGGATCGACGCCAAAATCATAAACGCGACCGCCGACCTGGAAGCTGCATTCTCCTGAAACTAGCAGGGTCACCAGCCGCACCTCATATCGAGTCATATCATTGCCATCTGCGACCCGTGGTGGTTGATCTTTGGTTTTTGCGAATTCAAGCGTTACCATCCGTTGTTTCGGAAACTCCATCTGCGCCGATGTCGTCATTGAATCGGAAATGCCCTTCGGGTGGCTGACCATGATCTCCCTGGTGCCGTTCGGGCGCGCCGCCCAAAGCACCAGGTTGATTGATTCTTCCGAACGGCCATTTCGCGGTGCTAGCGCGAAAAACGACGGATTGTGGTTGCGGATCCGCAATTTCGCCTTGGCACCTTGAAGCACCCAATATCCCCGGGTGATGTTAACCTCTGCCAGGGCGGACCAGATCATTCCCGCCGCCTTCCTGTCGGGGGTGGAATAGACCATTGTCGTATGCTGATCGCCGTCGATCAGGATGACATCGGCCAAATTGATGGCTTCCGCTGGCGCCGTTGACTCCGCGATCGCAGCGGTCGTTACAGGCGTCGCAGGGGCCGGCAATGCGGACGGATGACGAATCGTGATCGCAGCCAACACTGCCGGCGACGCGCCTTTCTGCTTCAGCGTGATCAAAGCATCGACGGAGGTGTCGAAATCCGGTTCACCCCCGACGATCACGTTTAGGATCACCTCGTCGCCCATGCCGGCAGCGAGTAGCTTCTCGATTTCTGCGTTGGCGACCTTCTGTCTCTCAGCAGCGTCTAGAGCCGAGCAGGCAAGCGCGAAAAGGACGATTCCGACAGCGATCTTTTTCATTAGGGTGGAGCGTGTGTGCTGGGTAACGAATGAAATCTGATGTCGGTTAAGCTGGCATAATTTATGCCTCGAACCCGATGCGACGATATCACTTGTTGTGGGTCAGTTCGTTGAAACCTTTCTCGTATCCGGCGCTCCCGCAGCCTTCGGAGAACGCGCCTTCCGTCTCGTTCGTGGGGCGTTCGGGCGGGCGATCATGGTTTCGAGCGCACCGACATAACTTATGAGGCGCTGATTCGTCGCGAGGAGATCGTCACGGAGCGTCGCGCGTTCGGGAAAGGGTTGCTGTGCCTCCTGTAGCAATAAAGTCGGGTCGCGCGCGACGAGCGCATCGGGTGAGGCATCGAAGGGCATCGCGTTCGCCCGGACCGCCCGTGCAATCGTGCGTTCATCCGGTGCAGCCTTTACGGTCATGGATGGCGTCATGGGGTCAGTGACGTGCCGACGGATCGATTGGGGCTTCTCTTCCCGGGGTATTACCGTCGCACAAAATGTCTTTATACAAATCTTTTACAAAAAGGAAGCCCAATTTCCGCGATATTAAAAAATCACCTGCTCGTAACCTCTCGTCTACTGCCTCGCTGTTAGTGGCACCCAACTAGTCAGGGCCCCTTCATGGATGTAAGAGGCCGCGTCCTGAGGATGTTACGCCTGCGGTGGTGTTTCCTTCGCAGCATCCTGTCCGACGTTACGGCGCAGGCGCAGGCAGCCTTGCCGCGCGGATCGCAGCCGGAACTATGCACAGTCAACCACGGTGGAACCTGCCGTCCCGGCAGGTTGCTCAGCGGCAAGAAATTCAGCCCGCCGGGACGGCGGGCTCCACCTTTTGGTTAACAGGCTTGCAGCGGAAAATGCGGTTTTACTGCACGAGTCTGGCTCAGATTGCCAGGACGGCGGGGAGGACCCAAAAGAGCCAAAAGAGAAGAGAAGCGGGAGACCGGATCGATCGTCTCCACTCGTTGGTGCTCGCAGCCACGATACCGATCTACTCGCAGCCATAGCCACTCGCTGGTGCTCTGCATCCACAGCTTTTGTCCACTCGCGGACATTTCCACTCGCTGGCGCTCGCGGCCACAATTTCCATCCGCTAGCGGCCACGAGGCCTCCGAATTCGTGGCCGCGAGCGCCAACGGGTGGTCAGGATGCCCGGCAAGAATCTTGCTCTCCACCACAACCGGAAATGTAGTCGAGAGCCAATCACACTCGCCGATTTGATCCGCCATGAAGCGGTGCTAAGCTTAATTCAACGCCGACGTCAGCCGCAGAACCCGGCCCCCCTTCGGCAACACCATCCGAGAACGCCTTCATGATTCAATCAGCTCCGCCGCCCGAGGTAGAAACCGAGAAGTTCAGTCTGCCGCTTTTTGTTCTCACGGTGTTGCTCACGCTGGCCGGCCTGTTCGCCGCGCTGCGGCTGTTGGCCCCGGGCGTGTGGGCGGACCAGTTCCTCGCCCCGGCCTGGAAAGGGGCAGCGGCATTCTTCGCGGTCAGCCTGCTCAACTGTTTCGAGGAGTATTTCTTCCACCGCTACGTGCTGCACCAACCGGCGATCCGCTGGCTGCAGAAACTCTACCGCCAGCACACCCGGCATCACGCGCTG
>Ga0075520_1001618_pt1 | contig 10907 bp, 14 predicted proteins | sample NGEPerB_FD_75100 | JGI IMG/M metagenome (GOLD analysis project Ga0075520, IMG submission 75100) | Arctic peat soil microbial communities from the Barrow Environmental Observatory site, Barrow, Alaska, USA - NGEE PermafrostAB12-B | ecosystem: Environmental > Terrestrial > Soil > Wetlands > Peat ...
CGTGCCGCCCATCGATCCGAGGAAGCGGGCGTCGCCGAAGGCGAACACCCCTCCGTCCGCGCTGACCAGCCAGTATCCCTCCCGGTCCGGCGTGGCGGCGATGCCCACCACCGGGGCGTTCACCTACGTCGTGGCCAGACCACCGAACGGGGCGGGTAGGACACCACATCTCAGGACCCCACCGTTGGCTGCAACAACCCAGAACCCGGCACCGGACAACGATGACGCGGTGCCGACCCAACTGCCGGATGCCCCGTTCAGCGACGTGCATCCCGGATCGGCCACCACGCCGATGCCCTGGGGGCCGCGGGCCAGATTGGTCAGCCAGTAGCCGTTGCTCTTCGGTGCGGCGGTGATGGCGTCGCAGCCGTGCCGTGCGTCGAGCGTGCTCGGGGGTTGGGGGTCGAACGTACACGCCCCCCCGGTCGTCCCCGAGCCGAAGAAGGGCACGTCGAAGGCGAATACCCCGCCGTCGCCGGCGGCCAGCCAGTAGCCGATCGGTGCCGCCGCCCGAGGTGCGGGCGGAGGACCGGACGTACTCGCACCGGCCGGGCCGGTCGACACCAGGAACGCCCCCGACAACGAGAGGGCCACCGCCACCGCTCCTCCGATACGCCTGAGCATGCCGCCTCCCGTTCCCCGTCGCTGCTTCCTCGATGCCCGAGCCGCCGCCACGCGATTCTGCGCCCGTCTGCGACCCACTACCCGGGTGGGGCCCGTTGTACCTAGCCGATCGGGTCAGCATGTCGGTCGCCCGACGGATCGTAGCGCCGGGCCGACCCAGGGCTCCGGCCTGGCGCGGTCGCCGTGGTGGGCCGGCCTGGCGCGGCCCGTGGCGCGGCGTGGTCAGGTCGGACCGGCCGTCGCCGGTTCCCCCGACGAGTCCCACACCCGGTTGAGCAGTCGGAGGAGCACATCGGGGGGCTGGGCCCCCGGCACCGCGAACCTGCCGTCGAGGACGAAGAAGGGCACTCCCGTCGATCCCAATTCGACGGCCCGTGCCTCGTCGGCGCGGACGTCGGCGGCGTACTCGTCCCCCGACAGGACCTCGGCCGCCCGAACCGTGTCGAGCCCGACCTCGCCGGCCAGTTCGACCAGCGTGTCATGGTCCGAGATGGTTCGTCCCTCGGTGAAGTAGGCCGCGAGGAGGCGTTCCTTCATGGCGCCGCCCCGGCCCTCGTCGGCGGCCAGGTGGATCAACCGGTGCGCGTCGAAGGTGTTGCCGATCCGGACCCGGTCGAGGTGGTACTCCAGGCCGACGCTCGCGGCCAGTTCCGTCATCTTCCGGTTCGCCTCGACCGCCTGGTCGGTGGTCATCCCGTACTTGCGGGACAGGACCTCGTCCATGGACAGCTCCACCCGGGCCGGTGTCGTCGGGTCCAGCTCGAAGCTGCGCCACTCGATCTCCACCTGGTCGGCGTGCGGGAAGTCGGCCAGGGCCGCCTCGAGGTTCCGTTTGCCCACGTAGCACCAGGGGCAGACCACGTCCGACCAGATCTCGACCTTCATGATGGCTCCTTCGTCTCGTCCGGTCACCGGACCCGTCCGGCCTCTCCACGGCCGACGCTACCGGGACGTGGGCACCGGTAGCGTCTGGCCATGATCCTCGAGCACGCCCTCATCACGATCCGTCCCGACTCGCACGCCGAATTCGAGTCCGCCATCGCCGAGGCGAGAGCCGTGATCTCGGCTGCGCCCGGCTTCCTGTCGTTTGCCCTCCACCGGGGCATCGAGTCACCCGACCGGTATCTGCTCCTCGTCGGGTGGGAATCGCTCGAGGCCCATACGGTCGGCTTCCGCGAGTCACCGGCGTTCGCGACGTGGCGCTCGCACATCGGGCCCTTCTTCGCATCGCCGCCCGCGGTCGACCACTACGACCCTCTCGCCGGGATGTCCTGAGAGCTCCCGGAGCAATGGTCCCGTCACGTCCCACCACGCTCCCACCCGGGAGCTCAGCGCGGGAGCGGACCGTCCGCCGCGCCGAGGGCCACCGCCCGGGCCGCGACGAAGTGGTCGGTGAGCTCGGCCAGTGAGGTGCGAGCGTTGAGGCCGCTCGTGGACGGCATCACGTAGGCGGGGCACCCCCCGACCGTCACGGGCTGTGGACCGGCGACCGCCGACCGGTCGACGACGGTGCGCCATCCGGAGAGACCGACGAAGCACACTGCACCCGGTCGCAGCCAGGCGACGAGCCGGGACACCCGGGCGAATCCCGCGGCGTACTCCTCGTGGCTCACCTCGGCGGCCGTCCTGGTGGCCCGCTTGACGAAGTCCGTCATGCCCGTGCCGGCACCGAGCGCGGCCACCGGGTCGCGGTCGACGGCGACGACTCCGGCAGCCAGGGCGGCCGGCCAGAACCTGTTCCCCGGGCGGGCGTACCCGACGCCGGCGTCGGCCGAGTAGAGCGACGGATTGACCCCACACACGAGCAATGTCATCCCGGTACCCACCGAGTCGGCCAAGGTGCGCACTCGCAACCCTCGCGCCCGGAGGCGCCCGTCCCGTCCCCGAGCCGATGGCCGCGTCACCTCGAATCCAGCTCCTTCGAGCAGGCCGTCCAGGCCGAGCGGCCCGACCGGGCCCGGAGCGACGATGTCCACCTGCGTCCCGACGGCCAGCTGTCGCTGCCCGATGTGGAGGACGAGCGGGAGACCCTCGGCGCCCTCGGGAGCGAGGGTCCAGGTCCAGATGTCGGAACCGTCATGGGTCGGCTCGGGCCGACTGGCCTGGTCGCCGGGTTCGTAGGCACGGGCCACGGCGCGAGCGTACCGGCGGTCGACCGCGCCACACGATGGCCGCGGGCCCGCCGCGGTGATTGACTGGCCACCGTGCCCGCCTGCCCCACCCTCCTCACCGAGCGGTTGACACTCCGGCCCTTCCGGGCTGACGACCTCGAGCCGCTCCATGCCGTCATGACCACCGACGAAGTGCGGGACGCACTGCACGTCGCCGGTGGGTACGGCCGCGGCGACGCCTGGGCCTCGCTGACCTCCTATGCCGGCCTGTGGGAGTTGCGGGGCTTCGGACAGTGGGCCCTCGAGGTGCGGGATTCCGGGCGCTTCGTCGGTCGTGCGGGCCTCTACTGGCGGGTCGAGCCCGAGTGGCCCGGAGTCGAGGTGGGATGGATGCTCGACCCCGCCAGCTGGGGCCTCGGGTACGCCACCGAGGCCGGGGCCCGGGCGGCCCGCTTCGGCTTCGAGGACCTCGGTGTCGATGCGCTCTACTGCGTCGTCCTCCCCGAGAACACCCGGTCCCAGGCGGTGGCCCGCCGGCTGGGCTTCGAGCGGTTCGACCAGCGAGTGCTGCCCTGGTTTCCGTCGCAGCCCCACGAGATCTGGCGGTTGGACCGGACCGACGGAGCGGGCACCGGTGGACCCGGCCACGTCTGAGCCCTACCGGAGACTGAGCCCTACCGGAGGCTGAGCCCGCTATCGACGAGGACCACCTCGCCGGTCACGTAGCTGGACCGGGCCAGGCCCATGATGACGTCGGCGACGTCGTCGGGAGTGGCCGAGCGCTGCATCGGGGCCTGGGCCCTGACGAATTCGCGCACCACCGTCCAGTCCGCGGTCCACGGGGTGTCGACCAGCCCGGGTGCCACGGCGTTGACCCGGATGTCGGGACCGAGGGTATTGGCCAGGCGCCGGGTCATGTGACTGACCGCCGCTTTGGAACACGCGTAGGGGATGGAGCTGCCGACGGGACGCTCCCCGGCCAGCGAGGAGACGTTCAGCACCTGACCCCGGCCCGATGCCCGGAGGTGGGGCACGGCCGCCACCGTCACCTGCCAGGTGCCGATCACATTGGTGTCGTAGATGCGGCGCCACACCTCGGGACCGGCGGCTTCGAGGTCGTGGTGCGGGATGACCGCCGTGGTCCCCGCATTGTTGACGAGCACGTCGAGGCGGCCGTGGTCGGCGACGACCTCGGCGACCAGGCGGACGGCATCGGCCGGATCGGACACGTCGGCCTGGACGTAGGTGGCGTCGGGAAGTTCGGCGGCGAGCGCCCGCCCCGCGTCGACCGAGGTCACCGAGTTGACCACCACGGTGGCTCCCGAGGCCCCGAACAGGTGGGCGGTGGCCGCACCGATGCCAGAGGAGGAACCGGTGATCAGGACGACCTGGCCGGCAAACCGGGTGTCGGTGGATACGTGGGATCCGGGCTGCGGACTCATGCCCGGAGTGTAGGTCGCCGCATCCCGGGGGCCAGTAGGTTCAAGGGGTGCGCCTGGTGACCATGCTCGTGGACGGCCGTCTCCGGACGGGCCTCGTCGTGGGGGACGAGGTCGTCGACCTGTGTGATCCCGTCGTGGGGCTCCCGTCGTCGATGGCCGAGCTGTTGGCACTGGGTGACGACGCCCGCGGTGCGCTCGCCGGCGCGCCGGCGTCCTCGGCCCGACGCCTCGACCTGGCCGAGGTCGACCTGCGCGCACCGGTGCCGAGACCCCCGGCTTTCCTCGGCATCGCCCGCAACTACGCGGACCACATCGCAGAGCTGGGCGCAGATCGACCCGAGCACCAGACCTGGTTCGCCAAGCTCTCCACCTGTGTGGTCGGCCCGGGGGACGGCGTGGAGGTGCCGGCCGTCTCCGACATGGTCGACTACGAGGGGGAACTCGGCGTGGTCATCGGTCGCCGATGCCGGCATGTCCCGGTGGATCGGGCGCTCGAGGTGGTGGCCGGCTACACGGTGGTCAATGACGTGAGCGTCCGCGACTGGCAGCGTCGGACCCCGACCATGCTTCTCGGAAAGGGGTTCGACACCCACGGGCCGATGGGACCCTGGATCGTGACCGCCGACGAGGTCGACGATCCCCAGGACCGGGCCGTGCGCACCTGGGTCGACGGCGAACTCCGCCAGGACGGGACGACGGCCGACATGATCTTCAGCTGTGCGCAGATGGTCGCCCACCTCTCCACCGTCGCCACGTTGGAGCCGGGCACCGTCCTCGCCACGGGGACACCGGCAGGCGTCGGCGCCGCCTCTGACCCACCGAGGTGGCTGATCGCCGGCGACACGGTGACGGTGGAGGTCGAGGGCATCGGCGTGCTCACCAACCCGGTGGTCGCCGAACCGGCCGACCGGTGAGCCCGGTGCCGGTGACCGGTGGCGCCGGATCAGGACCCGAGACGGTGCGGGTGACCTCGTCGTTGTGCATCCCAGTCGGGGAGCTCCAGTTCCGCTTCACCCCGTCCGGTGGTCCCGGTGGGCAGCACGCCAACAAGGTGGCTACAAGGGTGGAGTTGCGCTTCGACGTCGCCGGGTCGCCGTCGCTCGGTCCCCACCAACGGGCCCGCCTGCTCGACCGGTTGGGACCCGAAGTGCGGGTGGTGGCCGACGACGAGCGGTCCCAGCTCCGCAACCGGCAGTTGGCCGTGGAGCGCTTCGCCGAACGACTGGCCGGTGCCCTACGGGTGGAGAAGCCCCGACGCCCGACACGACCGACCCGAAGCGCGAAGGAGCGGCGCCTGGCGGACAAGCGACGGCTCTCCGAGCGGAAGCAGTCGCGTCGACCGGACCACGACGACTGACCGTCAGCCGACCTTGCGGGCCCGACGGCTCGGCGCCGCCCACGCGACGTCGAGCAGTGCGTTGACCTCGTCGGTGAGCCGCTCCGGATGGACCCGGAGCTCGAGCACGGAATTGGCCTGGATGAGCCGACCCTGCGGCAGGCGGCGGGCGAGCTGCTGTGCATCGTGGAAGGGGTGCAGGTGGTCCACCTTGTGTCCGATGACCAGTGCGGGGACGTCCATGGCGGCCCGCTGGTCGACGGTGGGCGCGATGGGCCCGGCCAGGATCCCGTGCAGGATGGCCGCCGTCTCGCGCGGCTCGGCCGAGAACATGTTCATCACGCTGTCGAGTGGCCCGTTGCCCGTGCGGGGGAGGGCCCGGAACACCTTTGCCACCCGGCCGACCAGCGGTCGGGCGAAGTGGGCGGCCAGCAGCATCGGCACGAAGGTGATGGCCGCCCCCGGGAGTGCCCATTCGAGCACGGGCATCTCGATGACCAGTCCCCGCACCCGCTCCGGGGCCTGGGCGGCGACGAGCAGGCTGACGTTGCCCCCCAGGGACACACCGCCCACCACGGCCTGATCGATGGCCAGGTGGTCCATCAGGGCGATGACGTGCCCGGCATAGGTGTCCATGCGGTGGTAGGAGGCACGCTGGGGCCGGGCCGACAAGCCGTGGCCGGGGAGGTCGAGGAGGATCACCCGGTTCCCCTTGGCGGCGAGGTCCGAGGCGAGGCGACGGTTCATGTTGGCGTCCATGAGGATGCCGTGGAGGAAGACGAGGACCCTGGGACCGTGGCCGTGGACCTCGTAGTACAGCTCGAGGTTGTCGTGGACGAACTGCCCGACCTCGTAGGGGGCGGCCGAACCGGGGTTGTCGTCCGGGAGGTCGTCGGGTGCCCGAAGAACCTTCTTCGGCTTGGTCGGGAGTGCGTCAGGCCGTGCTGCCCCTGTGGTTGCCATGCAGCCCACGGTACGCCCCGGGCTGGCGGTTCGCCAGAACCGGCAGGCGCCGCCGCACGTCGTCCAGGGCGTCGAGGACGATGTCGGCCAGCACGACGCCCGGCGTCGGCTCCGAGCGCTCGGCCACGACCACCCCCCACGGGTCGACGATCATCGAGTGCCCGTGGCACCGGGGCATGCCGGCCGGGAGGTCACCCACCTGTCCGGCACCGATGACGAAGACCTGATCCTCGACGGCGCGTGCTCGCAGGAGGAGCTCCCAGTGTGCGGGCCCGGTGGTCGCGGTGAAGGCGGCCGGCACACCACCACCGTCGCCCCGTCGAGCGCGAGCATCCGGTAGAGCTCGGGGAACCGGAGGTCGTAACAGATGCTCATCCCGAGCACCGGTCCGGGCGTACCGTCCCCGGTCCCCAGCGGCGCGGTCACCACGTCGGCACCGGGAGCGATGGTGACCGACTCCTGGAAGTCCACCCCCCGAAGGGAGACGTCGAAGAGGTGGATCTTGCGGTAGACGGCGACCAGGGCGCCGTCGGGACCCAGCAGGCAGCTGGTGTTCGACAGGCGCCCGTCCTCCCCACGGGCACGTTCCGGGATGGTGCCGGCCACCAGGTGGATGCCGTGGCGGGATGCCACATCGGATGCCCAGGTCACGGTCGGACCGTCGAGGGGCTCGGCACCCGCCCGGAGTACCTCGGGCGTCCCGGCGACCGAGAAGTACTCCGGGAGCACCACCAGGTCTGCACCGGCGCCGGCCGCCTGGTCGACGAGCGCGCCGGCGGCGGCCAGGTTGGCGGCCCGGTCGGTGCCGGCCGTCGTCTGGATGGCGGCGACACGCATGCCACAGGGTAGGCCGGAGTTCGGGCACAATGACCGACGTCGGGTGCGTGCCGCCGGGTACCCGGTCCGCCCCGAGGAAGAGAGCGCCGTGTCCTTCGAAGACTCCGATGTCGTCCGCAGTGCCGTCCGGGTGGAGGGCTTCCGGGACGACGAGTTCAACTACCAACTGATCAGAGCCATGGGGGCCGCCGACTACGGCGGATCCGCCGTCGGGGAGTGCCTCGCCGTGGCGGCCGAGATCACCGACGGCAGCCCCACCTCCTGGACACGTGGATTCGAACGTCTGGCGCAACGGGTCGAGGCCGAGGGTCGGGCATGTCTGGCCGACGGCCACAAGGTCAGCGGCCGCGACCATCTCCTGCGCGCCTCCACCTACTACAGGACGGCGGAGTACTACGGCGGCGGCGGCGCGTCCGGCACTGACGGTGCCGGTGCCCGCAGTCGGGCCTGCTTCTCCGACGGGGTCTCGTTGCTCGATCCTGTGGTCGAGCAGCTGAGCATCGCCTTCGAGGACGCGTTCCTCCCGGGCTACCTGGTGCGGCCCGATCCGATGACCGCCGGAGGCCCGCGCCCAACCGTTGTGGCGGTCGGTGGGTTCGATTCCAGCGCCGAAGAGCTCTACTTCCAACTCGGTGTGCCCGGGGCCGAACGGGGCTGGACCGTGGTCGTGTTCGACGGCCCGGGCCAGCTGGGCTGTATGCGGTTCGCACCCGGCCTGACCTTCCGCCCCGACTACGAGGTGCCGCTGGCCGCCGTGCTCGATGCCGTCGTGGCACTGGACGGCGTCGACCGGGACCGGCTGGCCCTGTGCGGGCAGAGCTTCGGCTCCTACTTCGCCGCCCGGTCGGCGGCCACCGACCTGCGGGTCGGGGCGTTGGTAGCCAACCCCCCGGTGGTCGACATGGGTCGCTACATGGAGGCCTGGGTGGGGAGCGACGTCTACCGGATGAACCGGGACATCCGGCCCGAGGACGTGTCCGGCGTGCCCGAGGATCTGATGCCCCGCCAGATGCAGTGGGGTATCGAGGCGATCTGCACCCGGTTCGGCGTGCCCTCCTTCCACGCCTGGCGTGACGCCATGGAGTCCTACCGTCTAGGTGATCTCACGGGTCGGGTCACCTGTCCCGTGCTCGCACTGGTCGGCGAGCGGGAGGGCGCCGAGCCCAGGGCGCAGTTCGACGCCCTGGTCGCCGGCGTCACCGGTCCGGTCAGCTCCCGTGTGTTCCGTCCGGCGGACGGGACGTCCGCCCACTGCCAGTCCGACAACCTGCGACTCTCCGCGCAGGTCACCTTCGACTGGCTCGACGGGCAATTCGCCTGAGTCTCGTCGCCTGAGTCTCGTCGCCTGAGTCTCGTCGCCTGAGTCTCGTCGCCTGAGTCTCGTCGCCCGGACGCCGGCCGAGTCCCGTCGCCTGGGCCCCGTCGGCCGCACGTCGGCGATCCCGGTCTCCACCGGGTCACGGGCCGGACGGTCGACCGGCCGTCGGACTGCTCAGTCCGGACGGGTGGCCAACGCCGCGGCGAGCGCGGCCGTGCCGGCCTCGGTCGTACCCTCGCGCACACCGACCAGTGGCGTCACCGAGGCCCACCCGTCCTCCACCAGGGCCGCGTCCGAGTCGGGTTCGAGTTCCGCCCGCTCGGTCGCCTGATCAGCGTCGTCGCCCATTCCCCGCATCGTCAGGACGATGGCACCGCCGGTGCGATCGACCGCCTGCCCGTCCACGGGTAGCGGCGTGTGCTCGGGACGCACCGCGCGGATCAGCCCCATGCGACCGAGCCGGCCGTGACGGAGTCCTCGCAGCTCCCCGGGGGTCACCGCCGGTACGTTGAGGTTGAGCACCGTGGCGGGCTCGGACTCGGCGAGCACGGGGACGATGCCGCAGGCGAGGTCGACGGCCGTCTGCCAGAACTCGGCCTTGTCGGCCCACGCGATGCTGACGGCCAGCCCTCGGATGCCGAACTGCGCGCCGGTCAATGCAGCGCCCACCGTGCCCGAGTGGAGCGCGGAGCGCCCGGCGTTCATGCCGTGGTTGATGCCCGACACGATCATGTCGGGCCTCGGCCCGAACCCCTCGATGCACCCGAGGATGACGGACAGGGCGGGCGAGCCGTCGATGCCGAAGGTCGGCACGTCGGCCAGTCCGGGGATGTCGACGTGTTCGTAGGGGATCGACTCGCGTTCGTAGACGGGACCGACGGCAGCGCCGGCGCCGCTGTGATCGGTAAGTGGCGCCACCACCACCAGGTCGTGCACGTCGCCGAACGCACGGTGCAACCCCCGGGCCAGTGCTGCGATACCGGGGGCGAACACGCCGTCGTCGTTGGTGATGAGGATGCGCATGGGTGACGTTCCATTCGGAGGATGCGGGGGTGGGGAGGGTGCACGGTGCGCCGACCGTCGTCTTCGGTTGGGAGGCCGTGCCCGATCGCCTACCATACCGGTCGAAGTCGGCCACCTTCCTGGTGCGGCGGACCTGACCCCGGACGATCACCACCATGACGCCACGACCACCCGCCGAAGATCAGCGCCCGGCGGAGACCACCGCAGAGACCGGCGCCCAGTGGGTCATCGGGCACGGCCACCAACGGGCGGTCATCACCGAGGTGGGCGCGACACTCCGCTCGTTCACCATCGAGGACCGACCCGTGATCGATGGGTTCGGATCCAACGAATGGAGTCACGGAGGGCGGGGACAGGTCCTCGCCCCGTGGCCCAACCGACTCGGCGACGGAACGTACTCGTTCGAGGGGATCGACGGGGCGGCGCCGATCAACGAGCCCTCCCGGAACACCGCGATCCACGGACTCGTCCGCTGGGTGCCATGGCGCATGGTGGGCCGGGCGCAGAACCGGGTGAGCATGGCGTGCGAACTGCGGCCGTCCCCTGCCTACCCGTTCTCGCTCCATCTGGGCCTCGAGTACCGCCTCGGACGGACCGGTCTGACCGTTGCCGCCGACGCAGAGAACATCGGCCCGACCGATCTGCCGTTCGGGTTGGGCTTCCATCCCTATCTGACGGTCGGCACCCCGACGGTGGACATGGTCCGCCTGACGGTTCCCGCTGAGCGCCGGCTCTTCGCCGACGACCGGGGACTGCCGATGGGGGACGGTCCGGTCGCCGGGTCCGAGTACGACTTCGGGCGAGGACGGATCCTGGGCGTCACCCGGCTGGACACCGCGTACACCGGGTTGCGGAGGGACGGCGATGGTCGTGCCCGGGTGGAGCTCGACCATCCCGAGGGCGAGTGCGGCGTGACCCTGTGGGTCGACGAGCGGTTCGGCCACCTGATGGTCTTCACGGGCGACACGCTGGCGCCCGGCGTCCGGCGCACCTCGGTGGCGATCGAGCCCATGACGTGCCCGCCGGACGCCTTGCGTACGGGGACCGACCTCATCGTCTTGAAGCCGGGCGGGCGTTGGTCGGGATCGTGGGGCATCACCCCCCGCTGATCCAGCGCCCCGCCGTCAGTGCTGGTGCGCCCCCTGGGATTCGAACCCAGAACCTGCGGATTAAGAGTCCGTTGCTCTGCCGTTGAGCTAGAGGCGCGCGTGGCGTTTCCTACGGTACTTCGCCCTGTGACACGCACGCGCTTC
>Ga0075520_1001619_pt1 | contig 10904 bp, 13 predicted proteins | sample NGEPerB_FD_75100 | JGI IMG/M metagenome (GOLD analysis project Ga0075520, IMG submission 75100) | Arctic peat soil microbial communities from the Barrow Environmental Observatory site, Barrow, Alaska, USA - NGEE PermafrostAB12-B | ecosystem: Environmental > Terrestrial > Soil > Wetlands > Peat ...
ATCCCAGTCGTGGCTATGTGGGGGTGGGCCGGTTCCTTCGTCGCCCTCCTGCCGAAATATTTCGTAGCCTTGCGTCGCCGTCTTCGAGGCCAACACCGTGATCTTCTCACCGACCACATCGAGAGAACGGGCGTAGTCCTTGGGAGTCACGACAAACGGTTGGATCATGGTCCGGGCTCTTAGAGTTTGTGGATCGGTGGGTAGGAGCACGAATCGTAATGGGAATGTACGGCTTAGGAAACTACCGCGCGCGGCTCCCCAACAGGTAGCTTGGTCCTGACACTCTTGCACCCAACGACGTGCGCCCGGGTTCGCGCTCGAGTGCCGCGAGCTGACATTTGCGACAGACAGCTCATGGCCGGGACCAGGTCTACCCGGACGGCCGCTGCCTGGCGGGCCACCTTCGACCGGCAGGTCTACGGTATCGAGATCGAGGCTGCGTAGGCCAGCCCTCGACCACGTTGCAGTCGTCCGTCGATTGCGACCCGATGACTACTTTGCAGCGGTTGCTGTCGGTCGTAGCCGCAACCTGGACGGCTGCTGCGGCCGCGTTGCGGTCATCCATGTGCTCCTGACGGTTTCCACTGATGGACCGCTTTATGCGGTATTGCCGACGTCCGCGGCATGCATCGCTCTGAGGGTCATGCAGGGCTACTCACCGACGTCGATTCGCAGGACTACTTCGAGTTGATCGGTTCTACTCGAACACTTTGGGCCGGATGCGGTCAGACTGGGAAGGGTCGATGCGCCGTGTCTGCGATGGCCATAAACACAGCGCAGAAACTACGGACGCCTGGGCCGCATCGAAGCTCGCTTACACGCTTTGCGAAATGGCGGCGCCGGCTTTAGCAGCCAATCAGTCGGTCGGATCAGGAAGCCTCTTTCAGGAACGAAGCCAAGACGCCGCCGGGCAGCAGGGCGTGATACGCCGAAAACTGCGCGCCCGTCGCACAGGCGTGGTTGGGCAGGGAGACTGGTATGACCTTCGTAGGTTGGCCACAGGCCGCGCTGATGCAGATCGCCGTGACGGGGCTCACCGCGGGCCAGTCGATCCGGCAGGTCTGCGGCGAACTCGGGGTGCAAAGCACCAGCGCGTTCCACCGCGCCTTCCGCAAGAACTTCGGGGTGCCGCCCGGGCAGTACCTGCAGCCGCGCTAGATCGCCACGCTTCGCGTCACTCCGACTCGATCGTCGCCGGTGGCTTCCACGACACGTCGTAGGTCACGCGGTTGATGCCGCGCACCTCGTCGTTGATGTGGTTCGACATCTTCTTCGGCAGTGCATGCAGCATCTCGGCCGCTGTTGGCGATCATGGGCAGGAAGACGGCGAAGGGTCGGTTGGTCGGCTCCTCGCGACGGTTCGGCTTGACGCTCCGAGCGGCAGCATCGCAGCGGTTGAACTGGACGAGGCCGACGCGAGGGTGCTGGAAGGTACTGAATGCCGTAGGCTGAACCCTAGACTTGCAGGCAGTGCCGAGGCAAGATTCAATCTCGCGCAACCGATCGACCATGAGAAGCGAGATGAGAATGAAGATGAAACTCACATTCGTCAGCTTAAGCCTCATGCAGGCGTTCGTTTCCTCGGCGTTCGGACAAGCGGGGCCCCCAGCGCCTTCCTCCCTAGAGGATATTTCTGGCTGCTCACTCGTAGGCGACAGCGTTTTCGTAGCAACGGGCCGCGACGCAACCGCTAGACGGTACAAATACCAGTTCGACGCCACTATCGACGCTTTGTGCAATTCCAGGGGGTACGCGATCGCCGCTCCGCCAAAGACGTTCGCGCCGTCCGCCCCTGCGCGCACTTCGCTGGCGCCTGCGGCCCCCGGAGCAGCCCTCAGTGGATCCGCGGGGAATCGCACGTCGGATTTCCCACCAACGGTCACGACGCCAACCGCTCAAGAGTTGAACGCGCTCCTGTCGGGCAAGTCGTTCCGGGCCACCTTTGCAGACGGTAGGCCAGTGCGCGCGAAATATGGTGCCGATGGCAGCCTGTCCGCAAATGCCCCGGGCTTCTACGACACGGGTCATTGGAAAGCGGAGGACGGCAAGCTGTGTGGCTCGCTGCGCAAGGTTGGAGATTTTTGCAACGATGCACGTATAGATGCCGGCGCACTCTACTTGCGCCGAACTAGCGGCGAAATCGTGCGCTACGACCCGGATTGAAGCGCTCCGTCGACGCTATTCGTTCGAGCGCGTGATACGCGGAACAGCTTACGTTGGTAAACATGCGGAGCCGGCCAATTCCTGCCGTTGGTGACTGTCTGCTTCGGCCCTCTTTCATCCCGAACCACCTGTACCTGCCAAACCGGTCCCATCGCATCCACCGCACTGCACACCCGCTACTCGCGTTGTCGATGTCGACAGGAAGGGGCATGGCTGCGAGGCGCGTCGAGGACATGACGGCTATCGTCGTTGGCAGCGATCTGACCCCCAGCCGACCAGCAAGCGTCATCAAAGCGGAGCGAAAGGGTGCGAGGGGCCGGCGAGTTCGTCGCACCTTTCGACCATCGAAGAGGGTCATTGGACGCACCGACGGAAGAGCCACTTCGATGCACTGCATTGCCATTCGATGCCAACGCGCGGACGTTGAATTGCACCTCCTTTGCCATCCAGCCAACGGAAGGATCAAGCCGGTGTCGTCAATGATTGGCGGGCCGCGGCGAGCAGCAAACAGAATCGCCCCTGCTGGATAGAACAAGTCGCTTGGGTAGTTGATGCAGGCATTTCCACCTGAGATGCTTTTTGAAACCGTCGGAGAGTATGTGGGGCGTCAAGCCTGGGGGCTTAGGTCCGAAAAGCGCGACGTCGATTGCGTCCACAAGCGGGACAGAGGCCGCACCCGTCGGCTTACCGAACGCATTGTCTCTCTCTCAAAGTTGCAGAATTTCTCAAGGTTTTCAATGCTTCAAAGCGCGAAGCGATGCGAGCAGCATTGCGGTGCTGAAGTCGTTGAATTTGAAAGTCTCTCAATCCACCTCGCCTCTGCCTCCACGAGATCCAGGTTGAAGTCAACACGGGGCAAGTAGACGTCCGAAAAATGCAGTTTGTCGAACACGAGCGCGAGCATCGTCAGCGACCGACGATTCATTGGTACTGGCAATGAGTAGTAGACGGCTTCCAACGTTGGTAGCAAATGCCGATCCGGCGATTTTCGCCGACTCTCGAGGCCTGAGGGTACGCCAGAAGCAAGCGAAATGGAGCGACTGCGCAGCTCATCGAGCGTGCTAGGCGTTGACCAACGAAATCGATCTGGGCGCGAGTTGCCCATGCGCTGGCCATTCGTCTTCGTGAGCTGCGTTCTCTGCACGTGACGCTTCAGTTCACGCGCAATCACACGCTTCACAGCCACGGCCTTCGCCGGGTTGTGGATACCCGCTTCCTGGAACCGCAGCCAATGTGTACTCAATAAGACAGAACGCCTGTCGGAAGGTACCGGTCCACGTAAGTGCCGTCTCCGACTTGGCCGCTGGCGTTGTAACCCCAACACTTGATCTGCGAGTCTATGCGGGGTCCATTTGATTTCAGTGCAATAAGTGACGGTTCGAATCGCCAGCAACGGCGCGGTGGTCGATTGGTAAGTCATTGATTTGACGGACATTGCTGTTCGCTTCGGCGCGGCGTATCGTCGGCGGCCCTCGGACTCGAACGGGAGCAGCGGCCATGCAAGGCTGGCAGACGCCCTACCTTGGCCTGCGCGACCTACCGCGCGAGCTCACCGAGTTCGAGCTGCAGGCCTTCTTCAGCTTCAGCCGTGATGAGCTTGAACTGATCGCGCGGCGGCGCGGCGACCACCACAAGTTGGGCTTGGCCCTGCATATCGGGTTCGTGCGCATGAGCGGTCGGCCGCTGAACAGCGTGCGTGCCGTGCCGGCCGTGTTGTTGCGGCACTTGGGTTCGATGCTGGACATCGAGACGCCGGATCTGGCCTCGCTGCGCGCGCTGTACGCCCGCGGCCGCACGCTGTTCGATCACCAGCAGCAAGCCTGCGAGGCCCTGGGCTTTGCCTGGATGACCGAACACCAGCGCCGGGCGCTCGTGCGGATCCTGCGCGATGAAGTAGCCCACAGCGCCGACCGCGAACGACTGCTCCTGCATGCCCGGCATTGGCTGTACGAACACCGGCTGATCATCGTGCACGACCGCGCGATCCGCGGCTTGGTGGCCGCGGCTCTGGTCGAGCTCGAGACCGTCACTGCCCAGGCCATCTGTGCCGAGGTGCCGGCCGTCATCCTCAAGCGCTGGCCGTCGGCCGTGGAGACCACGCGCCCGGACGGCCAGCCCTGTCAGAGTTGGCTGTGGAGCGCACCGGCCAAGCATTCCACGCGCCAGATCAGTGAGGTACTCGAACGCATCGCGTTGTTGACCGATCTGGGCCTCGATCGGTATCTGGGCGAGCTCAACGACGTGCTCGTGCGCCGCTATGCGCGGCGCATGGCCACTCGGCCGCCGTCGATTAGCGCCCGGATCAAGGAGCCGGCTTGTCGGCGGGTGCAGCCATGGCTGTCGTGCTGGGTGAGACCTACCCGGACATTTTTGCAGCCGTCGGCGCGCACTCGGGTTTGCCCTTCGCAAGCGCGCACGACATTCCTTCGGCGATGGCGGCGATGAAGGGTGGGCGAGGAAGAAGTGGCTCTGCCGGCGTGATTGGCGCCCGGGTGGGCGAACGGAGCTGCAAGCAGGCAGTGCCGACCATCGTTTTCCACGGCGACCGGGACCACACGGTGCAACACTCGAACGGCGCCGCGATCCTTCAGCAGGCTAGCGATGCACATGCTGCTGCTGGCAAGACGAACGGAAACACGCTGGCCACGAGCACCGAGCGGGGGACCGCGCCGGGCGGGCGCACGTTCAGCCGGTCAGTTCACTCCGAGGCCGATGGACGGCCCCATCTGGAGTTCTGGACTCTGCACGGCGCTGCAAGTCGGCCGAGATGGCACATGCACTTCATCCCGACCTACAGTTCTTGGCTCAATCAGGTCGAACGCTTCTTCGCGCTGATCACCGACAAGGCCATTCGCCGCGGCTCGTTCACCAGCGTCAAGCAACTCGTGCAACGCATCGACCAGTTCGTCACACACCACAACATCAACTCCCAGCCGTTTCGCTGGACTGCCACGGCCGACTCGATCCTCGAGAAGCTTCATCGACTTTGCTCACGTATCAGCGGGACAGGACACTAGGTGCGGCGGCGCACAGACAAACGAGGAAGCCGGGGCGCCAAATCCGGCCCATGAAAGCACTCGTCTACCAGGGGCCGGGGAAAAAAGCGCTCGTCGACCGTCCGAAACCGGAGATCGGCGCGCCCACCGACGCCATCGTCAGGGTGACGCGGACGACGATCTGCGGCACCGACCTGCACATCCTCAAGGGCGACGTGCCGACCTGCCAGCCGGGCCGCATCCTCGGCCATGAAGGCGTCGGCGTGGTCGACGCGGTCGGCCCGGCCGTCACCGCATTCAAGCCCGGCGACGCGGTGCTGATCTCGTGCATCAGCGCGTGCGGCAAGTGCGTCAACTGCCGCAAGCAGATGTATTCGCACTGCACGACCGGCGGCTGGATCCTCGGCAACAGCATCGACGGCACCCAGGCCGAATTCGTGCGCATCCCGCACGCCGACATGAGCCTCTATCCGGTTCCCGCGGGCGCCGACGAAGAGGCGCTGGTGATGCTCAGTGACATCCTGCCGACCGGCTTCGAGTGCGGGGTGCTCAACGGCAAGGTCCAGCCCGGCAACACCGTGGCGATCGTCGGCGCCGGGCCGATCGGGCTGGCCGCACTGCTCACCGCGCAGTTCTACTCGCCGGCCGAGATCATCATGATCGATCTCGACGACGGCCGGCTCGAGATCGCCAAGCGCTTCGGCGCCACCTCGACCGTCAACAGCACCGACGGCCGCGCCGCCGAGACGGTGATGAAGATCACGGAGCAGCGCGGCGTCGACACCGCGATCGAGGCCGTCGGCGTTCCGGCCACCTTCGAGCTGTGTGAGAAGATCCTTGCGGCCGGCGGCATCATCGCCAACATCGGCGTGCACGGCACGAAGGTGGATCTGCATCTGGAAAACCTGTGGGACCGCAATATCACGATCACGACGCGGCTGGTCGACGCCGTCAGCACGCCGATGCTCCTGAAGACGCTGTGCTCGCACAAGATCGATCCGAAGCTGCTGATCACGCACCGCTTCAAGCTCGACCGCATCCTCGACGCCTACGAGACCTTCGCGCATGCCGCCGAGACGCATGCGCTCAAGGTGATCATCGAAGCCTGAGGGCGATGAGCCGCACCTTGCCGGCCCTGCCGGGCCAGGGCACGTCCGACCGCAGCCTCGCGCGGCATCTCGGCGTCGTGGTGCTGCTCAAGATTCTCGGCTTGCTGCTCCTCTGGTGGTTCTTCTTCCGCTGAGGAACGCGCGATGATTTCCGAGCAACTGGTCGACCTCTCGCGCCTGCAATTCGCGGCGACGGCGCTCTACCACTTCCTGTTCGTGCCGCTGACACTCGGCATGGTCTGGATCCTGCTGATCATGGAAAGCGTCTACGTGATGACGGGCAACGTCATCTGGAAGGACATGACGCGCTTCTGGGGCAAGCTGTTCGGCATCAACTTCGCCCTGGGCGTCACCACCGGCATCACGCTCGAGTTCCAGTTCGGCACCAACTGGGCCTACTACTCGCACTACGTCGGCGACATCTTCGGCGCGCCGCTGGCGATCGAGGGCCTGATGGCGTTCTTCCTCGAGTCGACCTTCATCGGCCTGTTCTTCTTCGGCTGGGAGCGGCTCTCCAGAACGCAGCACTTGATGGTGACCATGCTGATGGCCGTGGGCACCAATCTCTCCGCGCTCTGGATCCTGATCGCCAACGGCTGGATGCAGAACCCGGTCGGCGCCACCTTCAGCTACCAGACGATGCGCATGGAGATGGTCGACTTCTGGACCATCGTCTTCAATCCGATCGCCCAAGCCAAGTTCGTGCACACGGTCTCGGCCGGCTACGTGACCGGCGCGATGTTCGTGCTTTCGATCTCGAGCTGGTACCTGCTGCGCGGCCGCAACGTAGAGTTCGCCAAGCGGAGCTTTCGGGTCGCATCGGCGTTCGGGCTGGCTTCGGTGGCGAGCGTGATCGTGCTCGGCGACGAATCGGGCTACACCGTCGGCGAGGCGCAGCAGACGAAGATGGCGGCGATCGAGGCGATGTGGGAGACGGAGCCCGCGCCGGCATCGTTCACCCTCGTCGCCTGGCCGAACCAGGCGCAGATGAGGAACGACTGGTCGCTCGAGATCCCGTGGGTGATGGGCCTGATCGGCACGCGCTCGGTCAGCAAGGTCATCCCCGGCATCCGCGAGATCAAGGCCAAGAACCGCGTCCGCATCGAGAGCGGCATGGTCGCGCTGGCCGCGCTCGATGCGCTGCGTCTGCATCGCGACGACGCCGCGGCCTTGCAGACCTTCGAGCGCACGAAAGCCGACCTCGGATTCGGCTTGCTGCTGAAGCGCTACGTCGTCGACGTGCGCCAGGCCACGCCGGCGATGGTCGATCAGGCGGTCGAGGACACGATCCCCCGCGTGTTTCCCCTGTTCTGGTCGTTTCGCGTGATGGTCGGCCTCGGCTGCGCGATGCTCGCGCTGTTCGCCCTGGCCATGCTGAGCACCCTGCGCAGCAACGGCACCCACAAGCGCTGGCTGTTGCGCTGGGCGCTGTGGATGCTGCCGGTGCCGTGGATCTCGTGCGAGCTCGGCTGGATCGTCGCGGAGTACGGCCGCCAGCCGTGGACGATCTACGGCGTCCTGCCGACGCATCTGTCGGTTTCGACGCTGAGCGTGGGCAGCCTGTACGGCTCGCTGGCCGGCTTCCTGGCCTTCTACACGGCGCTGCTGGTGGTCGAGCTGTTCCTGATGGTGAAGTTCGCGCGCCAGGGCCCCGGCAGCCTCGGCACGGGCCGCTACGACAGCGAGCCGGCCACAGGCTCCGTGCCCGCCTGAGGAGCCGCGCCATGTTCGACTACCCGACCCTCAAGATCATCTGGTGGCTGCTCATCGGCGTGCTGCTGATCGGCTTCGCCATCATGGACGGCCACGACATGGGCGCCGGCACCCTGCTGCCCTTCGTCGGAAGGACCGACAACGAGCGGCGCGTCGTCATCAACACGATCGGGCCGCACTGGGACGGCAACCAGGTCTGGTTCATCACCGGCGGCGGCGCCATCTTCGCGGCCTGGCCGATCGTCTACGCGACGGCCTTCAGCGGCTTCTACTGGGCCATGCTCGCGGTCTTGTGGGCGCTGTTCTTTCGCCCGGTCGGCTTCGACTACCGCAGCAAGATCCACGATCCGCGCTGGCGTAGCACCTGGGACTGGGCGTTGTTCGTCGGCGGCTCGGTGCCGCCGCTGATCTTCGGCGTCGCCTTCGGCAATCTCCTGCAAGGCGTGCCCTTCCAGTTCGACGCCAACATGGTGTCGACCTACACCGGCTCGTTCTGGCAGCTGCTCAATCCGTTCGCGCTGCTGGTGGGCGTGGTGTCGAGCGCGATGGTCACGCTGCAGGGCGGCGTCTACCTGGCGCATCGCACGGAAGACGAGATCCAGCGCCGCGCCATCGCGGCCGCTCTCGGCGCCGGTGCCGTGATGGTGCTGGGCTTCGTCGTCGCAGGCCTGTGGCTGCGCTTCGGCGGCATCGACGGCTACGTGATCGCGTCGTCGATCGACCACGCCACGGTGTCGGACCCGCTGGCCAAGACCGTCGCGCGCGATGCCGCGGGCTGGTGGCTCAACTACCGGTCGCAGCCGGTGCTCTGGGCACTGCCGGCGCTCGGCATCGGCGGCGCGCTGCTCGCGATGGCGCTGGCGTTCGGTCGCCGCACGGGATGGGCCTTCGTGGCGTCGAGCCTCGCGATCGTGGGCGTGATCGCTACGGCCGGCGCGGCGATGTTCCCGTTCGTGATGCCGTCGTCCAGCATGCCCAACGCCAGCCTGACGGTCTGGGACAGCGTCTCGAGCCGCATGACGCTCGAGCTGATGTTCTGGACCACGCTCGTCTTCATGCCGCTCATCGTTTTCTACACCGGCTGGGCCTACCGCGTGATGCGCGGCAAGGTCACGCTGAGCCAGATCGAGGCCGCCGAGCACACGGCTTACTGAACAGCCGGCAGCGATCGTTGCCGATACGAGGAGATCCGTCGATGTGGTACTTCGCTTGGGTGCTAGGCGTCGGGTTCGCGGTGTTGCTGGCGATCCTGAACGCGCTGTGGGGCGAGAACGAGCAGAACCGACGGGTGTCTCGCCGGGCGGACGACAGCGCGTTGCCATGAGCACCGGACCGGCGCCGGCCGCGGCCCGCCATCGCACGCAGCTTCCGGCGCTCGCCACCGGCGTGGCGCTGATGCTGGCGGCCACCGCCGATCCGCGCTTTCTGACCGACGCGGCAGGCAAGGTCGACCACCTGCTGGTGCTGGCGGTGTCCCTGGCCATGACTGCCGGCTTTGTCCGCGGTGTCGGCTTCATCCCCAGGACGGCCGGTGTCCGGTGGCTGCTCTCGGGTTGGGCATGCCTGGCGGCGTTGTCGACTGCTGCAGCGATCTGGGTCCTGCGCTGAACGACGAGCGGGCGGGCGCCGACCGGAGGTGACGCCCACCGAGCGCGACACGCCGGCTGCCAAGACGGTGCCCTGGCGGGGCCGGGCGCTGGTCCTGCGGGAAATCCGGCCCGCCAACGAGAGACGGCACGGCGCCTTTCTCGAGCACCTCGCCGCCGAGGATCTTCGCCTGCGTTTTTTCAGTTGCCGACGCGAGGTCCCGCACACCGAGCTCGTGCGGCTGGTCCACCCCGACGCCGCCAGGGAAACGGCCTTCATCGCCCTGGCGCTGCGCCCCGACGGGTCGGTGGACGAAATGGGGGTTGCGCGAGCTGTTGGGGATCTGAGATCGTGCCAACGCGGTTCACGGATCGTGCCAACGGCTAACGGACCTAAGCAGTTATCTGCCTCATCAATCTTGCTTTGTCGCGCGCGTTTGGGTCGTCGCGCGGAACAGACGCTTCGAGCCCGAGGCGCCCAAAGATCTTGCCAATGCGGCGTGGCGGCTCAAAGATCGTGCCAATGCAGCGTCACGGGACTTGAGCAGGTTCTGTTGCGATAGTAGAAGCAGGCCGAGCGAAACCGGGAACCGGTTGGGGATCAAAAGGCCAGGGAGTAGAACTGCTTGGCGGCGGACGAGGCGTGGTCTTTGAGGCCGTCGAGCTGGCCTTTCTTGATCATGTGCATGGTCTCGATGCCGGGGATCAGGGCGCGCGCGCAGCGAAAGGACTTGAACCCGAGCATGGGTCGCACGATGCGCTTGATGGCCCGGTGATCCTGCTCGACGATGTTGTTGAGGTACTTGCTCTGCCGCATCTCGATGTCGGCGCCGGAGTCGGCACGAATGCCCTCGATGGCAGCGGTGTTGGCGCCGCTCTTGTCGATGGTGATCTTGTCGGGGATGCCATGTAAGTCCATGGCGCGCTCGAAGAAGTGTTGGGGATCGCAGATCCTGCTAGAGGCGCTCGGAGATCGCGCTAATCGACGTCGCTTGCCAAGTTATTGATTTGGTGGAGCTTTGGTCGAATGCGACGGCGCTGCTGACAGTTGTCTCAACGCCACACCCGATGGGTCGAGCGGCTCGCAGATCTTGCTAGTGTCCCGTCCGCGCTCGAAGATCTTGCTAATGCAGGTTGCATTCGAAGTCTGACCGACCCATGCAAGATGTCTTCGGGGCTGGTGACGATAAGCCGAGCGATCGGGACTACCGGATGTGCGCCACGAATCGAACCGCGATGTCGCAATCCTGACCCGGTTCGAAGGCCGCGTGGCCACGCCATGGTCAGCGTCGGGACTGGCCAAGGGGATCAAGGAAGTTCTGGAGCGCTGCGCCGCG